>ENA-ORSS01004470-ORSS01004470.1-human-gut-metagenome-genome-assembly--contig:-NODE-4470-length-10390-cov-2.650895_pt1 | contig 10390 bp, 9 predicted proteins | sample MGYA00241899_ERZ509162 | MGnify/ENA primary metagenome ERZ509162 (study PRJEB26280, sample SAMEA2338641) | human gut metagenome | biome: human gut; feature: human-associated habitat; material: faeces... | reverse complement strand
GGATTTCCGCGCCTTTTACGAAGTGCGAATTTTTAGATACGTCCCAGCTTAGGAGGAAATCTACGCACTCTTTTGTAAAGCGGCCTTCGCTGTATTTGAGGAGATCTATAATGCGGTCGCGCCAATCTTCCACAAATATGCGGGTTAGAAGGTCGAGGAAGCGCTCGAGGTAGGAAGACGGGAGATTTTTGGCAAGGTTGTTGAGTCCGTCTTTGGGATCGCGCTCAACAGCCGCAAGGATTATATCTTTGCTTCGCGGGGCAATTTCTTCGACTTTTTCTTCTTCGCCCGGATAGAGATAGCGGACGAGGTTGTTTCTTACCCATATTCCGTGGAGCCTGTCGGCGTCGTTTAGGGAACGCGCTTTTTTAATGGCCTCGGTCAATTCTTCTTTAATTTTGGGGAGGTCGGCTTTAATTTCTTCGACGCTGTCGTCGGTAGCCGTCTTATAAAGTTTTTCCGCAAGTAGTATTTTTTTCTTGGGTTCTCTGTTGAGAAAGTATTCGCGCAAGACTTCCTGTTCCGGCTTCATTTCCTCCTCTTTAGCGCGCAGGCAATAAGATTCTCCTTTGACTTTCGGGCAAGCCACGCGCGGATTTCTAAACAGGGCTTCTTTTGCCTTATTCCACCAAGACCTGTATGCTTTTTCGGCGGCCTTGTTTTTTTCCGCAAGTTCTTTTTCGGAAATGGACGGGTTTTCAGCGACATACCCGAAGAGCTGTTTGAATACAGTTTCGAGCTCGATAGGGCTTGCCGACATATCCGGTTTTTTCTCGAGGTAAGAAACCACAAATTCGCCGCTATCCTTCATTTCTTTTTCGAGGTTTTCGCGGTCGGTGCGGTAGCGGACGAGGAGGTTGTCGTCGTCGAGTACTTCGAGTTTATCAACGCAGAAGACCGGATCCATTTTATGGCCCGGTTTTCCTTCAAAATCGATAATGAGCTTTTTAGAAGCTTCGTCGTAAGATACGATGCGGCCGAAACCCCAGCTGCCGTGCATGCAATATGCGCCGTCGTGCATTTGTTCAAGTTTTTGGCGCTTGTTGCGCAGTTTGGGATTTTTAGCTATAAGGCGATCTATTGATTCCGGATTCATTTTTTTATAGTCTTGCGTTATGTGCCATGACTGCACTTTGCAAAAATATCCCGAACGTATTTTAGTTGATTATTTGCGCTTAGGGATTTTTGCAGTATGTCAAAAAAAGCGTAAAAGTTGTCCTTATTGCAATGTTATGTGGACGTGTTTACGCAATCTATGATTATCCTTAAAATGGACCATTCAGAGGATTTGTCAATTTTATCTTTGACGTCTTTTGTGGTTTGTACATTTTTTCGGAAAAAAATTGCAGGATTTCTTTGTTTTGGGATAAGATTTTGAATGCGTTGCATTAGAAAAATGAAAGAGTGCGTCGGGAAGACTTTTGATTTTGAGGAGAAGCGTGCGCTTATAAAAGCGGTTGAGAGATATTTAACGTCGGGCTTCAAGGCCGACTCTATATTTGAAAAGAGTTTTTACGCGGACGGATGCAAATTAAAAAGCGGGGATACTAACGCTGTTTTTAAGACTCTGCTTAGAAATTTGTTAAGTATTGAAAACATAGTTTCAAAGCTCTGCAAGAAGCCTCCGCGCAGTGCATTAAAAAGTGCTTTGTATTGCGCATGTGCCGATATTTTAAGCCGAAAAAAGGCGTTTCAGTCTGTCGATTCCTGGGTGGAATTTGTAAAGACCGATTTTTCAAAGGGGGAATCGGGTTTTCTAAACGCAGTATTGAGAAAATTTCCCGCCGAATTTGAAAAAATTTTGGAAGATTCTAAAAATTCGCGCTCATTAGGGAGCATTTCTTTGGCATATAGCCACCCCGAATGGCTGGTTAAAAAGTGGATAGATTCTTTTGGTTTGGATAAGACGCTTGAAATTTTAAAAAACGATCAAAATCCATCATGCGTATTTTTGAGATCCTCAGGTTCCAAAAAAGCCAAGATGCTTGAAAGTGAACATAAAAACGCTTTATCCGACGCGCCTTTTAAAAATTTTAAGATTTTAAAAAGCGGCGAATGGGAAAGCGCAAAGGAGTTGCTCGAATCCGGGGAATTTTACATTCAAGACCCTTCAACTTCCTTTGCGCCGTCGCTTTTAAATCCAAAATTTGGCGAATGCGTATTGGATTTATGCGCTTCCCCTGGGGGAAAATCGCGATTTTGCGCAGATTTAATTAGAGAGTCGGCTAATTTTGATGATGAAAAATGCCTATCGAGCACTCTTGTAAGCGTTGACATTCCCGGTCCGCGCATATGCAATCTAAGAGAAAACATTTCAAAGATTAATTTTCTAAAAACCTACGTATTGGAAGCAGACTTAAATTCGGAAGAACTCGCAAAAAAGCTCGAATCCAGCGGCTTGCCTTTGAAGTTTGACTGTGTTTTGCTCGACGCCCCATGTTCCAACACGGGAGTTTTAAGGAGGCGTCCGGATGCCCGATACAGACTTTCCGAAGGCGATATAAGCAAATCCGCCGACTTTCAAAAAAAATTGATTTCAAAAGCCGGTGAATTTGTAAGGCCAGGCGGAAGGTTCGTTTATTCTACTTGCTCAATTGAACCCGAAGAGAACGAAGAAAACGCTAATTGGTTTTTAAGGAACTTTCCGGAATTTAAACTGGTTTGCGGCGGGACTTCTTTGCCTAATGATTTTAAGGACGGGTCAGGTTCTTTTCTTTTTGAGAGGAATATTTTATAGTGATAAGAATTTTAATTTAAATCTAACTTTATTATTATAAATTGCGAACAAGTGTAATAACTTTTTTTAAGATTGTCTTTAAAATACTTATGAAATTAAAATATTTGGAATTGAAGTGTGTATAATGTGGAGAACGTCAATTTATTTACAAGTTTACAATTTATTGGGCTAAAATTTACCGGTTATCAACATAGTTTTATACAATTTTAGAAGCGTATAAAAAAGTACAAAATTGTAAGAGATAAAAAATAGAGATATGAGCTCAAACGATTAAGTAAACAGTCTGAATGAAAAAATAGATTGAATAAAAAAAATGTCCAAAAATGTAGTTTTTTTTAAAAATAGAAAAAAAGCGCGGAAAAATATTGCAAAAAACCTGAATAGACTCTGATAATCAGAAATCATTTCCAAATTTCAAAGAGCGGCCGCTTTTTGAATAATAAAAGACGCATATTAACCAAAAAAGTAAAAGCTTTTGTTTAGATTATGACAGAATGCAGGTTTAAGAGCGTTCTCGAGGCATATCCGCCAAAGCGGGAAAATCTCGTGAGCGTATTGCAGGATATTCAGGAAAAGGACGGATTTATAAGTCCGGAGGCGGTAAAAGAGTGCGCCGAATATTTTTCGGTTTCCGAGGCTGATGTTTATTCGGTCGCGAGTTTTTACGCCCAATTTAAATTCAAAAAGCCCGGCAAGCACACTATAAAAGTATGCAAGGGAACGGCATGCCACGTAAGGGGATCGGGTTCCCTATTGGCGGCGCTCGAAGAAAGGCTCGGGATAAAGGAGGGCGAAACTACGCCCGACGGGCTTGTGAGCTTGGAAAGAGTCGCATGCCTCGGAGCCTGCGCGCTCGCTCCCGCAATGGTAGTTGACGAAAAAGTTCATGCGCGCGTGACGCTTGCGGAAATAGAAAAAATACAGGGGAACTAAGAACAAGTTAATGGCAATATCAAAGATTGGTAAGCCCAGTTCACCCGTGATATATTTATGAATATCTTGTATCATGTTCGGGATGAAGATCAGCCCCGAGAATGTGAAAATAATTCCCAGTAGCCGCCGCGGATGCATTCCGGCTTGTTCATTGGAGATGGCCCCTTTGACCGTTAATAGCGTGAGGCCGCAAAATAGGGGAATGATAAAAGAAAGGACGTACGAAAAATACATCCAAAATATAGGAGAAGATATGCTGTTATTCATCATATTCCTAGAATTTGAGACACCGTCCTTTTATTTTATGGGACAAATATAATGAAATTATAACTATATGGATACTATCTTGACATTTTGAATGAAAGTTTGGAAGAATAAAAATAGATACCTTAAAAATTGACATCCTGCCGTAAACTTTGTATTTTCGTCCCCATTATAGATGACTTATAATGAATGATGAAAAGTTAAAGGAAGAAGTTCGTAAGGCTTGCGAAATTCTTAAAAATGGGGGGATAATTCTTTATCCCACTGACACGATATGGGGCATTGGGTGTGACGCCACGAACGAGGTAGCCGTGAAACGGGTGTACGAGCTGAAACTCCGGGAGGACAGTAAGGCCATGTTAGTATTATTGGACGACGTGGGTAAGCTTGCATCCTACGTGGAGGTTCCGGACGTGGCTTACGAGCTGCTGGAAGTGAACGATAAACCCATGACAATCATTTACCCGAATGCGAAGAATCTGGCGAAGAATCTGATTGCCCAAGATCAGACTATCGGCATCCGGATTACCTCGGAAACTTTCACGAAAGCCTTGCTTTACCGTTTCCGTAAACCCATTGTCTCGACGTCAGCCAACATCAGTGGGGAACCTTCTCCCCGGTGTTTTGCCGAGATCAGTGAGGTCGTGAAAGCCGCTGTTGATTACGTGGTAGATTTCCGCCAGGAAGAAACAACGAATCCCGCTCCCTCCAGTATTATCAAACTAGATGTTGGTGGCAAGATTCAAATCATCAGAAAGTAATAACCCGAAGATTGAAGTCGAAAGTGTCCCCACATTTTCAATTTTCAATTTTCAATTTTCAATTGTATTATGGCTCTTATTTTAAATATAGATACTTCAACAGATGTATGTTCCGTGGCGATTGCCCGGGATGGAAACTTGATTGCTTTAAAAGAGAATGACGAGGGATTTAATCATTCTACTTTGCTGGGTGTGTACGTGGATGATTTATTAAAGGAGAACGACTTGACGGCGAATGATCTGGATGCCGTGGCCGTGAGTATGGGACCCGGTTCCTACACGGGCTTGCGCATCGGGGTTTCTTTAGCTAAAGGAATATGTTTTGGTGCCGGGAAACCCTTGATTGCCGTTAGTACGTTGGCCGCACTGGCAAACGCCGTGGCTCAAAGAGAGGGCGAAGAGTTTTTTTATTGTCCTATGATTGATGCTCGTCGCATGGAAGTCTATACGGCAATATATGATCGGGAAGGAAATGTCGTGCGGGATATTCACGCTGAAGTGATTGAAGAAAATTCTTTTGCCGATTTATTATCCGCCCGAAAGGTGTTATTCTTTGGGAACGGGAGTGATAAAGTGAAAGAAGTCTTGAAACATCCGAATGCCGTGTTCATTAACGGGGTCTCGACTTCTGCGGCAAACATGATTGGGCTTGCTCAACAACAATTTGAAATTGGAAAATTTGAAGATGTAGCCTATTTTGAACCGTTTTATTTGAAAGATTTTGTGGCTACCGTGCCCAAACGAAAAGTTTTGTAGTTTTGCTGCATTGATTAATAAAGAAGATATAGATGGATATAAAATTATTAAGCCCTTCATGCTGGACAGATTACGAGTTAATTGATAGTGGTGCTTTCGAGAAATTGGAACGTTTCGGACGTTACGTGATTGCTCGACCGGAACCACAGGCGATATGGAATAAATCGCTTTCCGATGCGGAATGGCAGCAACGGGCCGATGCTTATTTCAAGAAGGACAAGAAGAGCGAAGACCGGGGCGAGTGGATTTGTAAGCCTAAAATGCCGCAACAATGGTTCGTAAATTACCGGTATGGAGATATGAGTATTCGGATGCGGTTGGGATTGACCTCTTTCAAACACGTGGGGGTATTTCCGGAACAGGCTGAGAACTGGAATTTTATATCGGATCAAGTAAAACGAATTGGTACGGGAGCGAAAGTGTTGAATTTATTTGCTTACACGGGAGGTGCTACTCTTGCTGCGAAGAGTGCGGGTGCAGATGTAACTCATGTGGATTCTGTGAAGCCTGTCGTTTCTTGGGCGAGAGAGAATATGGAGGCTTCCGGCTTGGATGGGATACGCTGGATCGTGGATGACGCTCTAAAATTCGTGCAACGGGAAGTACGTCGGGGAAAAAAGTACAACGGGATTATTTTGGATCCTCCGGCTTATGGGCGTGGGGCGAATGGCGAGAAATGGATATTGGAAGAAAATATTAACGAGTTGATAACCTTGTGTGGGCAATTGTTGGAAGGTTCCAATAGTTTCCTCGTGCTTAACCTATATTCCATGGGACTTTCCGCACTGTTAGCTCGGAGTATCGTGCGACAGCTAGTCGGAGATTGTACCGGGGAACAATTCGGAGAGTTGTATTTTACCGATTCATACGGGAAGTCGTTGCCGTTAGGAGTTTATTATCGGTTGTGGCGATGAGAATTGCCTTCGGCAAATTACAAGTTTACAGATTGCAAGTTGAAGTAAAAACTCTTGGATAAGCTTGTTACTTGATCCTGTTATATCTGTATTTTGCGGAGATAGAATTTTGTGTGGTTAGAATCTAAAATCATAAATCTAAAATTTATATGTATTTGGTGATTTGTGCTGATTTCCTTATCTTTGCACCCTCAATGAAAAATATTAAATCTAAAAAATAAAATAAATGGCAACAACGGCTGATTTTAGAAATGGATTATGTATCGTTTTCAAAGACGATTTATACAGAATTGTACAGTTTCAACACGTGAAACCCGGTAAAGGTCCCGCTTTCGTGAGAACGAAGATGCAGAACATTAAAACCGGTCGTACCTTGGAAAATACGTTTACTTCGGGAGTGAAAATCGATGTAGTGCGGATCGAGAGACGTCCGTATCAATTCCTGTACATGGAGGGAGAGGATTATATCATGATGCACACGGAAACTTTCGAGCAAATTCCTATCGCAAAAGATTTGATCAATGCTCCCCAGTTCCTGAAAGAAGGTGATGCTGTTGAAATGGTTGTACATGCCGACACGGAAACCCCGTTATATGTTGAGTTGTTGCCAACTGTTGTTTTGGAAGTAACTTACACGGAGCCGGGATTAAAAGGTGATACCGCTTCTTCCACGGCATTGAAACCGGCAGAAGTAGAAACCGGAGCAAGAGTGATGGTTCCTCTTTTCATCAATACCGGAGAGAAAATCCGTATCAAAACGGAAGACGGTACTTACGTGGAACGCGTGAAAGAATAATTTAGATTTCAATTTCTCCTTGAGCTTCAACTTGGAGTTTTTGGATAACCTTTTCAGCGGAGTTTTGCTCCGCTTCTTTTTTTGATGCACCTATGCCTTGAGCCATGATGTCTTCACCGATGGAGATCGTACAGACGAATTTAGAGCGGCGGGCATTACTTTCAAGCGTTTCGATATTCAGGTCGATTTTTTGTTTTTGAGCCCATTCAATCAGACGACTCTTGTAGTTTTTGTCAACATGTACGAGATCCTCCAGGTTCACGTAGTGAGGGAAGATATAATTCTCGATAAATGCCTTCGTTTTATCGTATCCTTGGTCTAGGTAGATAGCTCCGGTAAAAGCCTCGAATACATCACCGTAAATATGTTTGTTTTTGGAAATATCCGATTTGGCAATTACTTCCTCGCTTAACCCCATTTTAATAGCAATGATATTCAATGATTCACGGCTCACGATCTTGGAGCGTAAGCGAGTCATGAATCCCTCATCTTTGTTGGGAAAGAACTTGTACAGGATTTCAGCGACAATAGCTCCCAATACGGCATCTCCTAAAAATTCAAGACGTTCGTAATTCAACACGGTTCCGCTTTTCGTGTATCTGGACGCCGATTTATGTAACAATGCTAGGGTGTATAAACCCTTGTTACCGGGAACAAATCCCCATTCCGAAATAGACAATCCATAAAACTTTTCCTTCCTGTGAAGGTAAAGTTTTATGGATTGAATTATTTTACTAATCACTTCCCAAAAATTTTAGTTAGTGATTACTTTTTGAATACAACGCAAGCATTGTGTCCTCCGAAACCGAAAGTGTTACTGATGGCTACATTGATTTCTTTCTCTTGAGCCTTGTTGAACGTGAAATTCAGCTTGGGATCCAGTTCCGGATCAAGGTTGCTGAAATTAATGGTAGGAGGTACAATGTTGTTTTTCACAGCCAGAACACAAGCGATTGCTTCCAAGGCACCGGCGGCACCTAATAAATGTCCTGTCATTGATTTGGTGGAACTGATGTTCAGTTCATAAGCGTGTTCACCAAATGCTCTCTGAATGGCCTTAGGTTCTGCCACATCTCCCAGTCCGGTAGACGTTCCGTGAACGTTGATATAATCAACATCTTTCGGGCTTAGTCCGGCATCTTCCAATGCGAGTAACATAACATCAGCTGCACCTTCTCCCTCCGGGTCCGGGGCTGTCATGTGGTAAGCATCGCAATTGGCTCCGCCTCCCGCAAGTTCTGCGTAGATGTGAGCACCTCTTTTTACTGCATGTTCGTACTCTTCTACGACTAAGCAAGCACCGCCTTCGCCGATAACAAATCCGTCACGGTCAGCATCAAAAGGACGTGATGCTGTTTTCGGATCATCATTACGAGTGGATAAAGCTTTCATGGAATTGAAACCACCTACACCCGGAGGGGTAATGGCTGCTTCAGATCCACCGGCAAGGATCACGTCTGCTTTTCCTAATCGGATCAGATTTAATGCATCTACTAACGAGTGTGCGGATGATGCGCAGGCTGAAACCGTCGTGTAGTTCGGACCCTTTAGGCCTTCTTCTATGGCGATCATGGCTCCACCCATGTTGGCAATCATCTTGGGTATAAAGAACGGGTTGAATCTGGGAGTTCCGTCTCCTAATGCAAAAGTTTTGCATTCTTCGTAGAACGTATCCAAACCACCGATACCTGCACCCCAGATTACACCGATTCTCTTTCTGTCCTCTTGCGAGAAATCGAGTCCGGCATCTTTCACGGCCTCCCTGGAACAAATCAGGGCAAATTGGCTGTAAAGATCCATTTTACGGACTTCCTTCTTGTCGAAGTATTCCGTGGGCTCGTAGTTTTTAACTTCGCAAGCGAATTGCGTGCGAAATTTAGATGCATCAAAACGAGTAATAGGACCGGCGCCGCTGACGCCACCTTTCAAGTTCTCCCAAAATTCGGCCACGTTATGACCCAAGGGATTAATAGTTCCAAGACCAGTTATTACTACTCGTTTGAAATTCATAGATAAAATATTAAATTATTGAGCGTTAGCTTCAACGTATGCAATAGCATCGCCCACGGTAGCGATTTTCTCTGCTTGATCGTCCGGAATAGTGATGTTGAATTCTTTTTCCAATTCCATGATCAACTCTACCGTATCCAAAGAGTCAGCTCCTAAGTCGTTAGTAAACGTTGCTTCAGGTTTAACTTCACTTTCGTCAACTCCTAATTTATCAACAATGATAGCTTTAACTCTGTTTTGAATGTCAGACATAACTTTAAATTTTAATTAGACATTTTTTAAATTCACACTTGCGTCTACAAGAGACGCACATAACTCTCTAAGTTCGGGGGCAAAGTTAGAGAATTTATTTTTCCTAGAAAATTTTTTGGCATGAATAAAGTTTTCTTATCTTTATGCGTTTGATTTTTAATAGATTACAGGATGAAAAAAATAGCAATATTTGCCTCTGGTTCAGGTTCTAACGCTGAAAATATCATTAATTATTTTAAAAATGACACCGAAAATGTCGTGAAAATTGTGTTTTGTAACAAACCCGATGCCTATGTTTTGGAACGGGCAAAACGTTTAAGTGTGCCGACATTTGTTTTCGGCCGGGAAGAGTTCTCTCGTTCTGATCTGGTTTTGAATGAATTGAAACGATTGGATATTGATCTGATCGTGTTGGCGGGTTTTCTCTGGAAGGTGCCGGATGCTATCATTGACGCTTATCCAGACCGGGTAATTAATATCCATCCGGCCCTGTTACCCTCTTACGGGGGCAAGGGTATGTACGGCATGAAAGTACACGAGGCGGTGATCGCTGCCGGGGAAAAGGAAAGTGGTATTACGATTCATCACGTGAATAATCATTATGACGAGGGGACAACTATTTTTCAGGCCAAATGTGATATCGTTCCGGGGGACACGCCAGAGACTCTGGCAACGAAAGTTCATGCCTTGGAATACGAGCATTTCCCCCGTGTGATCAAGGACGTCCTTGATAATTTATGATTTTAGATGAAAGATCCAGTGGGTCATTCCCAATTTTTAATTCTCAATTTTCAATTTTTATGAGAAGGTTTATTCTTTTATTAGGCGTGTTGTTAGCCGGTTTGTGGGTACAGGCCGGGGAAGCAAGGTTATTAAGGTTTCCGCATAGCGTGGGGAACAAGTTGGTATTCTCGTATGCCGGGGATCTTTATCTGGTCTCAGCCGGGGGAGGAACGGCCCGTCGGTT
>ENA-ORSS01004467-ORSS01004467.1-human-gut-metagenome-genome-assembly--contig:-NODE-4467-length-10397-cov-5.854090_pt1 | contig 10397 bp, 8 predicted proteins | sample MGYA00241899_ERZ509162 | MGnify/ENA primary metagenome ERZ509162 (study PRJEB26280, sample SAMEA2338641) | human gut metagenome | biome: human gut; feature: human-associated habitat; material: faeces... | reverse complement strand
AGACGGGGCTGGGGGTATCTCCCATCATCTCAGTGGCCTACTGTGTGTCCCAGATCTTTGAGCTGAATTTCGGCGACATGACCTTTGTGCTCTACGGGATCTTTGTGGTGGTGCAGCTGTTTCTCCGGGAGCGGCGGGAGCGGCTGGCCACACTGCTGCAGTTTCCCCTGAGCCTGGTGTTCAGCCGGCTGCTGAATCTGTGCAGCGCCTGCATCCCCTATCAGGCGGCGGCCCACAGCCTGCCGGAAAATCTGGCGGTGCTGGCCCTGGCCATCGTGCTGACGGGGGTGGGGGTGGCCCTCACCGTCAACATGCAGCTGGTCCCCAACCCGGGGGACGGCATCGTCCAGGCGGTAGATGAAGATCTTGCCGTCGCCGGGTTTTCCTGTTTTGCAGATTTTTTCAGCGACTTCGACGACCTTGTCGACCGGGACTTCGCAGACGACCGTTTCGACTTTGATGCCCGGCAGGAGGTTGATGTTATACCGCTGGCCGCGGTAGACTTCGACGTAGCCTTTCTGGAGGCCGCAGCCGAAGACCTGGCTGACCGTCATGCCCATGACGCCGATGTTGTTCAGGGCTTCTTTGAGCTCTTCCAATTTACTGGGACGAGTGATGATTTCTACTTTTGTAATCGGATGTTCTTCCATTCGTATCACCTCTATAAGTTACGACCGTTAATGCCTGCGCTGTTGACGGCGGCATTGTCTAAAGCTGCATTGCCGAGCGGCGTCGTCGGCGTTTCTCCGAAGGGGCTGCCGGACATGATAGCATAATTATAACCTCGTTCACCGTGTTCGCCAATATCGAGACCTGTGATTTCTTCGTTCTTATCGGTGCGGACTGTCATGAAGCAGCTGATGATCTTGAAAAGGATGAATGTGCCGACAATAGCCAAAGCATAAGCGACGACGGTCGAAATGATCTGAGCGACGAGCAGGTCGGAGCTGCCGTAGAATAAGCCGTCAGCACCGGCCGGGTTGACTTCTGTCGTAGCCCAGATGCCGGTAGCGATGGAACCCCAGGTACCGCCGATGCCGTGGATACCGAAGGCGTCGAGGGAATCGTCGTAACCGAGTTTGGCTTTGACGACAGCGACGGCGAAGTAGCAGATGACGCCGCCAATCGCGCCGATGATCAAGGCCGGAAGGGGAGCGACGAAGCCAGCTGCCGGTGTGATGGCAACTAAGCCGGCGATGCAGCCCGAAGCGGCACCGAGGATGGTCGGTTTACCCTGGACAATCCATTCGACGGCAACCCAGGTGACGGTAGCTGCCGCAGCGGCAGCCGAAGCGATGAAGGCGCTGGCAGCCAGGGCATTGGCGCCGAGTGCACTGCCGGCATTGAAACCGAACCAGCCGAACCAGAGGAGAGCCGCACCGAGGACGGTCATGGGCAGGTTATGCGGAACCATGGGGATTTTCCCATAGCCATAGCGTTTGCCCAGGAGGACGCAGAGCGTCAGGCCAGAAACACCGGAGAGGATGTGGATGACCAGGCCGCCGGCGAAGTCCAGGGCGCCGAGTTTAGCCAGGAAGCCGCCGCCCCAGACCCAGTGTGCCATGGGGTTGTAAATGAAGATGGCCCAGAGCAGGATGAAGACGACGAAAGCGTGGAACTTCATGCGTTCCGCAAAGGCCCCTGTAATCAGGGCCGGAGTAATGACGGCGAACATGCACTGGAAAGCGACGAAAGCCATTTCCGGAATGGTCCCGTTTTCCAGGACGGACATGCCGACACCGGCCAGGCCGACTTTATCAAGAGAACCGATGAAACCATTAATATCTGTGCCGAATGTCATGGCGTAGCCGATGAGGATCCATTCTACGGAAATCATGGCGACGATGAAGAAACTCTGCATGATCGTCGTCAAGACGTTCTTATTGCGGACCATGCCGCCATAGAAGAAGCCCAGGCCCGGTGTCATGATGAATACCAGGGCGGCGCTGATGAGGACCCAGGCCGTATCGCCTGTATCGATCGTCCCCGGATCGGAAGCGAAGGCTGCCGGCGCTGCCATGAGCAGACACGGGAGCAGCACTCCTAAACGTGACCATAATTTTTTCATATTCCCAAACCTCCTGACAAAGAAAAAAGATGCCTTTCCTGATGGAAATCACCAGGAAAAAGACATCATTGTCTACTGTCATATTTTATTATCGCCAGAATATACGAAAAGCCCAGGAAGACAGGGGTACTGTCCTCTTGGGCTCCTTTGCCGTCAGTATTCTGTTGATGGGACTATTATATAAGCAAAATCGCATTGTGTCAATAACTTTTTTTGTAATTATTTCGATGAAAGTTAGGATATGTTGATTTTCTTAACGATTATATAAAAAATATATCATCTAGACGAAAAGGATGTGTCCCAGGAAAATATAGAAGGTCAGGGATACGGCGCTGAGGGCCGTCGTATTCATGACGACCTGCGTGGCATAATCGGGATTGTTGTCAAATTCGATGGCGAACAAGGCCGTATTGACGGCTGTCGGGATGGCGCAGTAGATGAGGAAGACCGTAGCGCTGACGGCGGTGAACGTGCCGGGCCGGAAGGCGTTGGCGATATAGATCATGGCCAGGCCGATGAGGGGCAGGGCCGTCATCTTGAGGATGCTGACAATCCAGACATCCTTGTCGAGCCAATGGATCTTCGTCTGCGATAACTGGGCGCCGATGCTGACCATGGCCAGGGGCAGGAGGGCCTTGCTGGCCATTTCCATGATGGGCCATAAGAAGAAGTCCTTCGCATCCCAGCCGACGTAGCGGGCGATGAGGGCGGCGGCCAGGACGTAGAGCAGGGGCATGTGGAACATGACGGCCAGTGTATCCCGGGCCGTCAGGCGGCCCCGGCCGGCCTGATAAAGGCCGAGGGTGTTGAGGGAGATGCTCTGGATCATGAAGATGATGATCTGGACGACCATGGCTTCGGCCAGATACGGCGTCTGGCCGTTGACGACGAAGGGCTCATGGGAAAAGACGAGGATGATCAAGGCGACGCCGAGGTTGCCCGTGTTGTTGAACATGAAGGCGTTGCGGCATGATTCCAGCATGGCTGCGTCGTAATGGCGGATGCGGGCGACGATGTTGGCGATGATGAAGCAGATGACCATGAAGACGGCAATGGCGGCGATGATGTTGATACTCGTCGCCGGGAATTGGGTCGTATAAATATTGGTAAAGATGAAACTGGGGATGACCAAGAAAAACATGAGCTTCGATAAGGTCTTGACGTCGAGATGGAATTTCTTGTCGAGGAAATAGCCGAGGACGACGAGAAAGAAAATGGGAAGCATCGTGTGTTCGATGATGAACCAGAAAACCATGAGGGGTATCACTCCTTTTCGAGATGGATACCCCTCATTATACGCTCAATATGAAATTAAACAACTCGTAATTTTACTGATAGCTTTCAAAGTAATAGACGATGTTGAGCATCGTTTCGCACATGTACTTCAAAGCATTGCTGTCCCAGTGGAATTCCGGCGAATGGCCAATGACGGGTTCATTGCTGTAGACGCCGACGTAATAGAAGGAACTGGGGACGGCAGCACTGAAGTAGGCGAAGTCTTCCGAGCCGGAACCGCGTTTCAAGGGAACCAGGTCGACCCGGTCTGCACAGTGGTCCTGTAAAATGTGGACAACCCGGTCGGTGACGCCGTCGTCGTTGACACAGACCGGCGAGAAGGGGACGACGTCCAGGTCGAAGGTGCCGCCGTACGTCGTCGTGACGTTTTCCAGGATGGCCTGCAACGCGGCGAGGATGCGGTGCCGCTTGGTTTCATCATAGGTCCGCAGGGTCCCTTTCAATTCGGCCGTTTCCGGGATGACATTCGGATTATGGCCGGCCTGGAACTGGCCGAACGTGAGGACGACACCGTCGCCGTCAGCGTGGCAGTTGTAGACGAAGTTCTGGACGGATTGGATGATGTCGATGCCCATCTGGATCGGGCTGATGCACAGGGACGGCTGGGAACCATGGCCGCCGCGGCCGTGGAGGGTGATGGTGAAGTCGTCGCAGGAGGCCGAGATTTCGCCGCGGCCGATGCCGACATAACCTTTCGGCAGGCTGCCGGCGACGTGCAGGCCCAGGGCGTAGTCGACGCGGGGATTGTTGAGGATACCGGCGTCGATCATGCGGGCTGCGCCGCCATTGCCTTCTTCGGCAGGCTGGAAGGCCAGGCGTATCGTGCCGCGCAGGCAGTCTTTATGCTTGTTGAGGATTTTGGCGACGCCCAGCAGGTTGGCGGCATGGCCGTCATGGCCGCAGGCGTGCATGACGCCGTCGACGAGGGATGAATAAGGGCAGTCGAATTTTTCTGTCAGCGGCAAGGCGTCAATGTCGGCCCGCAAGAGGATGACCGGACCGGGCAGGGCGCCGTGGATCAGGCCGGTGACGCCCGTACCGGCGATGATCTTGACGTCTTCAATGCCCATGAGGGACAGTTCCTGGAAAATTGTCTTGCACGTATCAAATTCCTTTTCGCTCAATTCCGGATGGGCATGGAAATACTCGCGCATTTCCATCATATACGGCAAGGTCTTGCGCACTGCTTCGTGAATATTAAATGTCGGTGTGTATCTATCGTTCATAGGACAGTCCCCCTTTATTGAGCCGGATGCATTTTCTATATATGTATATATTATTCTATAATAAAACAAAAAATCCTGCCACCGACAGCGGATTTTTTTCTATATTACTATAATAAGACCTGGAGAAGGCCTTCGAGGGCCTGCGAAAGCCGCAGTACTTGTGGTATAATTTTGTCATACGAATAGAAAGGATTGTGAAAGATATGCATGTCGATACACAGTTAGAAGCGGCTCTGCGGGCTCTGGACCATTGGCCGCGGTTCCGGCTGCGCCTTTTTTTTGAAGGCATTTTAGTCGGAATATTATCGGGAACCGTTATCAGTTTTTTTCGCTGGGGCCTGGAAATGGGGACGGTTTGGCGCCAATGGATCTATGCCAATGTCCTGGCCAGCGGCGGCATACTCCTGAACCTGGGCTGGTTCGCTGTCTTACTGGCCGCGGCCCTGCTCTTATGGCGTCTGGGCGTGTATGAACCCAATGCCGGCGGCAGCGGCATCCCACAGGTAAAAGGCGTCATCTTAGGGGCCATCCGCATGCGCTGGCTGCGCATCCTCTGGGTCAAGCTCGTCGGCGGCATCGTCGGCATCGGCCTGGGCCTGTCCCTGGGCCGCGAAGGACCGTCCATCCAGATCGGTGCCGTCACCGCCCAGGGCTTGAGCCGGGCTTTCGGCCGGACGCGGATGGAAGAACGCTATCTCATCACGGCCGGTGCCAGCGCCGGCCTGGCGGCGGCTTTCAATGCGCCACTGGCAGGCGTCATGTTTGCCCTGGAGGAACTGCACCGCAATTTTTCCGGTGTCGTCCTGGCACCGTCCATGGCAGCGGCCCTATTGGCTACCATGGTCAGCCGTTACGTCTTTGGCCGGGCGCCGGTCTTCCATTTCGGCATGCTGCCGCCCTTTCCTCTCCGGTACATGTGGATTGTAGTTATTTTAGGAATTATTATCGGTTTTGCGGGCGTTATTTTCAATAAAGGCTTGCTGAATATTCATTATTTTTATGACTTACCCGTTTTTCGCAATCAATATATGCGCATTGCCTTTGCCTTATGCATGGCCGGCTTACTGGGCTATGTCTTCCCCGAAGTCCTTGGCGGCGGCAACGACCTGGTCAACAGTCTTTATACGCTGCCCTTGTCGCTGAAACTCTTTGCCGGCCTGCTCATCGGGAAGTTCCTCTTTACCCTGGTCAGCTATGGCTGCGGCGTTCCTGGCGGCTTCTTCCTGCCCATGCTGGTCCTGGGAGCTTTGACGGGCGGCATTACGGGCATCGTCTTCGTGCAGCTGGGCCTCATCTCTTCGTATTACTTATCTAACATCGTCGTCATCTCCATGGCTGCTTTTTTTGCGGCCTCGGTACAATCACCGGTTACGGGAACGATTCTCATCATGGAAATGACCAGCTCTTATGAACACCTGCTCGTCCTCTGTACGGCGTCACTGGTCGCTTTGGTCGTAGCCCAGCTCTGTCAGGGCGAACCGATTTACGAAGCCCTGCTGCAACGGAACTTGGCCAAGAATAAGCCTGTCTTATCGTCGGAAGAACGGCGGAATCTCTTGGAATTGACCGTATCCAGCGGCAGTCAGGCCGATGGGAAATATATCGGCCGCATCGCCTGGCCGGCTCATACGGTCATCGTCGATGTCAAGCGCGGCAGTGGTGACATCATCCCCGATGACGATACGTGTCTGCGCGCAGGGGACTACCTTTATGTCCTTACGGATTCTGTCGAAGGGGCCGAATCCATAAGAAATATTGTGGAGAAGACAAAGTCTTGAAATAGGTAAAAATGCATAATAATTATAAAAAACTAGCACCAGGTACTAAAAAACACAACTCAAAGTTGAGCATTAACGGCCATATACTGATTGAATAACGTGCAGAATAGAGTATAAAATCATCGGAAATGAATTATAATTATCAATTTTTTTGACTTATGGTGGGAAGTTTGCTATAATTCAGGACGTACTTGATATTGTGTTCGTTCAAAGAGGTGGTTTTTTGAGAAATCGTATACTGATATTAATGACAACAATCTGCATATTTGCGTTTACATCCCTGGCCTGTGCCAGCGTTCAAATGGGTATGAGTGGCTCTGTCGTACAGAGCGTTCAATATATGCTTCAGGACACGGGCTATCTGTCCGGCAGTGCTGATGGCGATTTTGGTCCTTCGACAGAAGCTGCTGTCGAACAGTTCCAGGCTGACCACGGCCTTACGGCAGACGGTGTCGTCGGCTCCCAGACCATGGAAGCTTTGTCGGAAGCCAGCGGCCGTCCGATTCCTGAAGAATCGTCTTCGACAGAAGGCTATCAGCGTCGTCTTGTCATGGAAGCCACGGCTTATACGGCTGCCGATGGCGGCGGTGATGGCTACACGGCAACGGGCCAGTACCTCCAGCGCGGCATGGTCGCTGTCGACCCCGATGTCATCCCTCTCGGCTCGCAGCTCTACATTGAAGGCTATGGCTATGCCGTAGCTGCCGATACGGGCGGAGCCATCGTTGGCGACCGCATCGACCTGGCCATGGATTCGACCAGTGAAGCCCTGGACTTCGGCCGTCGCGATGTCGTTGTCTATGTATTAGGTTAATACGAGCTATTGGATAAAAGAGGCGTCTTTATGGGACTGCCTCTTTTTTTTCGCCCCGTTTTGTGTTATCCTTAAAAGGACATTATATAGTTATGGAATTCAGGGAGGCTATAACTGGATGAAAAATACTATTGCACTTATCCTCGCTGCCGGCAAGGGGACGCGTATGAAGTCGAAGTTCCCCAAGGTTTTGCACAAAGTCGGCGGTGTCCCGATGGTCGAACAGGTACTGCGGGCTGTCAAAGCAGCCGGGACGCAGCGCCAGGTCGTCGTCGTCGGTTTTGGCGGTGAAACGGTCCGGGATTACCTTGGTGACCAGGCCGAAACGGTCATGCAGAAAGAACAGCTCGGCACAGGCCACGCTGTCCTGCAGGCCGAACCGCAGCTCCAGGGTGAAGCTGGCACCCTCCTTGTCACCTGTGGCGATACGCCGCTGGTCACGAAGGAAACGTTTACAGCCCTTATCCACTGTCATGAACAGAGCGGCGCAGCTGCGACGGTCTTGACGGCGCACATGCCGGATCCGACGGGATACGGCCGCGTCATCCGTGATGAAAAAGGGCAGGTCGTCAAAATCGTCGAACAGAAAGACGGTACGCTGGAAGAACTGGCTGTAGACGAAGTAAACGCCGGCATTTACTGTTTTGATATGTCTCTCTTGTGGGATATGCTTCACAACGTCACCAATGACAATGCCCAAGGTGAATATTATCTGACCGATATCATCGGCATGCTCGTATCGGCAGGCAAGGTCGTCAGTGCCTTTGCCGCACCGTCCTATGCGGAAACGCTTGGTGTAAACTCGCGTCAGCAGATGGCCGAAGCCGAACGGGTCCTGCGCCAGCGTAAACTGGATGAACTCATGACCGATGGCGTCTCCATCATTGACCCCAATAATACCTATGTAGACACGACGGTTACCGTCGGCCGCGACACCGTCCTCTATCCGGGGACGATCCTCGAAGGCGATACAATCATCGGCGAAGGCTGCCAGGTCGGTCCGTATGTCCGCATGACTAACGTCAAGATGGGCGACGACGACCATGTCCAGTTCATGTATGCTCATGACTGCGAAATCAAGAACGGCTGCGAAATCGGTCCGTTCGTTCATTTCCGGCCGAATACGGTCATTGGCAATCAGGTCAAGGTCGGCAACTACATGGAAGTCAAGAACTCCATTGTCGGCGACGGCACGAAATTGCCGCATCTCAGCTACATCGGCGACAGCGATGTCGGCAGCGGTGTCAATATCGGCTGCGGCACGATCACTGTCAATTACGACGGCAAGATCAAGCACCGCACGACGATTGGCGACCATGCCTTCGTAGGCTGCAACAGCAACCTGGTCGCACCGGTCAAAGTCGGCGATTACGCCTATGTCGGCGCCGGCTCGACCATTACCAAAGATATTCCGGCCAAAGCCTTATCCGTTGCCCGGGCACGGCAGCGCAACATTGAAGGCTGGGTCAAGGAAGATACATATAAAAAATAATATTAATCACTACTTACACAGGGAGGCTCACTATGAGTTACGAAGACGGGAAAAAGCTGAAGATTTTTACGGGGAATGCCAATCCGGAATTGGCTAAGGAAATTGCCGATTACCTCGGTTTGGAACTGGGCAAAGCCTTTGTTGGCAAATTCAACAACGGCGAAATCCAGGTCATGATCGACGAAAGTGTCCGCGGTAAGGACGTATTCGTTATCCAGCCGACATGCCAGCCGGCCAACGATACCCTCATGGAACTGCTCATCATGGCAGATGCCCTCAAACGCGCTTCGGCTAAACACATTACCGCCGTTGTTCCGTATTATGGTTATGCACGTCAGGACCGCAAGACCCGCGGCCGTGAACCGATTACATCCAAACTGGTTGCTGATTTGATGACGACCTCCGGCATCACCCGCGTCGTTACCATGGACTTGCATGCCGGCCAGATCCAGGGTTTCTTCGACATCCCTGTCGATCACCTCGGCTCGGCTTCCATCATTGCCAAATACATCAATCAGAAGAAAGAAGAAACGGATATGGGCGACATCGTCGTCGTATCTCCTGACCTCGGTGGCGTAACGCGTGCCCGCGATCTGGCTGACCGCGTCAATGCACCGATCGCCATCATTGAAAAACGCCGTCCCCGTCCGGGCGTTGCTGAAGTCATGAACATCATTGGCGACATCAAAGGCAAGACCTGCATCCTCGTCGACGACATCGTCGATACGGCTGGTTCCTTGTGCGGTGGCGCCAAAGCCCTGAAAGAAATGGGCGCTTCCCGTGTCTTTGCTGCCTGCGCTCATGCCGTCCTCACCGATCCGGCTGTCGAACGCATCCAGAAATCGGTCATTTCCGAACTGATCATCACCAACACCATCCCCTTGCCGCCGGAAAAACAGATCGATAAGATCAAAGTCCTTTCGGTTGCACCGCTCCTCGGTGAAGCTATCATGCGCATCTTCCACGACGTTTCCGTAAGCCGTCTCTTCGACAAATAAGGAAATCCATCGTGCATATGATCGTTGGCCTGGGCAATCCGGGCCGTCAATATGAAGAATCGAAACACAACACGGGTTTCCGTGTCGTCGATGAATTAGCCAAGCGCTGGAATGTGACCTTGTGGCAGGATAAGATGGACGCCCTCGTAGCCCAGACTACGGTGAACGGTGAAAAAATCATCCTGGTCAAGCCGCAGACTTACATGAATGAAAGCGGCCGCGCCGTCGGCCCGCTTATGCGCTGGTATAAGATCGACCAGCCTGATGTCTACGTCGCGTATGACGATATGGACCTGGCCGTCGGCCGCCTGCGGATCCGCAAGAACGGCAGCGATGGCGGACATAACGGTATCAAGAGCCTTTTCGCCAACGGCTGTACGGACTTTACCCGCTTCCGCGTCGGCATTGGCCGGCCCTTGCCGCACCATGACGTCGTCGACCATGTCCTGACTCCTTTCCCGGAAGAACTCCGCGAAGCCTACCAGCAGGGCATCGAAGACGCGGCCACAGCCATCGAAGGCTGTCTGAGCCTCGGCGTCGACAAAGGCATGAATCGCTATAACCCAAAGAAGAAGAAATAAGAAAAGGGCTTGTCGCATGTGCGACAAGCCCTTTTAAGTGGTTAGCAAATGGTTTTAAATTTAAAGGCCTTTATCCGTAGGGGCCGTCCCAGTGTCAAGAATAACATCGTTTACATTTTGTGCAAGGACATCCTTTACACTTTA
>ENA-ORSS01004465-ORSS01004465.1-human-gut-metagenome-genome-assembly--contig:-NODE-4465-length-10399-cov-5.200793_pt1 | contig 10399 bp, 9 predicted proteins | sample MGYA00241899_ERZ509162 | MGnify/ENA primary metagenome ERZ509162 (study PRJEB26280, sample SAMEA2338641) | human gut metagenome | biome: human gut; feature: human-associated habitat; material: faeces... | reverse complement strand
AAGAAAACAAAAAATCCGAACCCTTCTCCTATCGAGAAAAGGTTCGGATTTTCATTGTTTGGTGCGATGGAAGGGACTCGAACCCCCGGCCTACTGATTCGTAGCGCAAGTCAGGGGTAATTCCTCCATTATGCCGCCTGCCGTAAAACATAAAATTTTATCGATAATAAGTAATTTATCCGAATTCATGTTTCACGTCCACTGGTAAATTTTGCACCTGTTGTCAACCATTGTACAGGGTGAAACCGTGCAGATTCCGTGCAGAAACCGTGCAGGACAATTTTAGAAACTCGGAAGCAATTCACACACAAATGACTTGACGGCATTGTTTTGGGTGGCCATCCTCTTATTTTAGTACTTGCTGCATCACAAGCCGATTGGAAAGCATCTGATCTTATTCTCAGGAAAACCCATCGTTTTATGTTAGAAAAAAGCAACACGACACGATATGGTCTGTACTGCCTTGTAGTGGTATCCTTTTGCCAACACCAAAACAACATAAAACGAAAGGAAAATAAATTATGAAACGTCTTTTTACTCTGATTACTTCTATTGTTCTGGCCACCAGTCTGCTGGCTGTCCCCTGCTTTGCCGCTGAACCTGAAGACTTGCCCACGCCTCAGACTGGCGTGACCGAAACAGAACAGCCCGAAGACCCGGACGAATCGGGTATGCAGTTATATGACGCGTTTCCGGGGGGCGGTGAAGCTCTTTAAGTTTCAAATTCCATGCCCAGATATTCTTTTGCTTCCTTTTTGGTAATTTCCAATCCTTCCTGGTATTCGATGACCTGGCACAGATAATAGCATTTACGATAGAGATCCGCGCTTTTTTTGTCATCTCCCATGAAATGAGCGCATTCAGCTTGGATTTCAAGACAATGTGGTAAATATTGATAGTGCCCATATTTGAGGCAAGCCTTCCTGCCTTCTTCTGCACATTCTGCGCTATCCTCGTAGCGACCGCACAAATCCAGAACACGGGCATAATTAAAATAAACCATCGGTAAGATACCAACCGAAGTGATTGTTTCTTCAAAATGCTTTCGGACATATTTCAGCAGCTGGTAATAGATATCAGCTGCTTTTTTATTTTGTCCATCATCGGAGTATGCAATTCCAATTTGATTGATGATCTTGATTTCGTCTGTCGAATAAAAAAACCTCTCAATCTCATCCAAATTAAAGCGGGGAACCGTCAGCCGAATTGCTTGCATCAACAGGTCAATCTGTTCTTGTGGTGTATATCGTTGATCCAAACGCCCCAACAACACCTTAGAGCGTAAGATAAACTGCTGCGCGATTTGATCGTCATGGTCTGCAATCTGCTCAAATTTTTTTAAGGTTTCAAAGCCTTCCTCCACGCGATGATTAGCATTGCATGCAACAATCTCCTTTTGAAGGGCTTCCATTTCCAGCTCATTTTTACTCAACAGTGCAAAATAGCGGTCATCCGGCAGGCCCAGACGCTGCAAAAGGGCATTGATCCGATTGCGGCTGGGAGTCTGTTTGCCATTTTCCAGTCGGGAAAGGGTCATCGGTTCACAGATTCCATCGCAAAGCTGCTCCTGGGTCAGGCCCAGATCCAGCCGCCGCTGTTTGATATATTCTCCAAGAAAAACATTTTTCATTGAAACCACCCCAGATTGAATAAAGAGTTCTTATAATTATAAAGGATATCAAGCTAATTTTCCAGTCGTTGATAGCTGGAAATCAAAAAGGAATAAGTTCATTGGAATCCAACTTATCGTTTTGTGTTATTTGAAAGTAACTTGGTACGATATGTTCAGAAGTGCGTCGTGCTGCTACAATATAGTCACAGCGATGAACCAAACATCCAGAGCTGAAAAAAGAAAGGAGAAACAGAAAATGTATACCGTAACTTTTTCCAATGAAGAGCTGGAAGAGATGAAGGCAAACGACGCGGTTGTTATCGTTAGCTGCGATGATGACAACGGGCACCGCCTCTACTGATCAGTGACGGTTTCCCAAGGAGCAAATGTTTGCTTCTTGGGATTTTTCTGTATAATGGAACCATGTTTTATGAATTGAAAAACGGAACGCTTGTGGAAACCAAAGACGCACAGGGGAATTTTGATCTGACACAGGTCCTTGGAAATAAATATTTAGAAGATGTTGATTCCGAAAAATGTGTTATTGTTGATACGTACAGCAATAGATGTTTCCTCATCTCAAAAGATCTCCTCCACCATGGTGTGAGCGAAGAAGTATACCACAAAATGCTGGATAGCGATGAAACCGACTCAAACAAGTCAAGCGAAGAAGTCACTTTCATCTTAACAATTACGTATAAATGCAACATGCACTGTACTTACTGCTATCAGCAAAACGATAAAACCTTGGAAAAGAAACTTATCAGTGATGAAACTCTGGATAAAATTTTAAGTATCATTGCACAGTATATGGAAGCAAATCCGAACAAGACCGTTCGACTGGGTTTATTTGGTGGCGAACCCTTGCTGATCGAGAATGAGAAAGTAATTGATAAAATTCTCCAATTTTGCAAAGAGCACAAAACCACTGTTCATATCACCACAAACGGAAGTTTCCTTTCGTATTATTTGAAGAAATTTATCATCAATCGTCGCTTCATCAGCGGTATTTATCCCACAATCGACAGTATGGCGTTAAATTATATGACGCGATACGATCTTGATCCGAGCCGGAACAATACAAATGAAACTTTCAAACTCCTGTGCTGTATTAAGACACTTCTGCATTACGGCATCCATGTGGACTTAGGAACCAATATCGATAGGCACAATCATAAAGAAATCTGGAATACACTGGATGACTTGAAGAAGTTACAGCTTTTGCAGGATAAAAACTTTGCGTGGACTATTGGTCGAGTAGATGATCGTTTGTATGAAACAAATTTCCCTGACATCATGATGGAAAGTGAGATTCTCGCTGAGCTTCAAAGCAAGCCTCTCCCGGACAATGTTCACGCGGCATTTTTAAAGACCTGCTATAACTTTGCCGACAAAATGGGCCTAAAGTTGAATTTGCGGGAGCATAAACAAACACATAGTTATTGTTGGAGCACTTCGTCATCCAGTAATGTTTTTTATGTTGATATGAATCTGAAAACATATCGTTGTACTTGCACAGTTGGTAGATCTAGGTACAGCCTTTTTGATTTTTCCTATGAAAATTTAACAAATTATCGGCCCGTCGCTGTAACCTGCAATTCTTATGCGGAGTGTAAGGATTGTAAAATCGGTGGCTTCTGCGGTGGCGGATGTCAGCTGTCCCACCAAATCGATTTCAAAAAGTGCTGTACATATGAAGAAGAAGTTTTTTCTCACTTCATGAAAACACTGTTTATTCCTTATATTAAATCCAAATATAACGAGGTGAATCAAAATGAACGCAAAGCTGAAAACAGATGCACTTGACCTTACCTCTCTGCTCAATGGGCTGGTGTTTTTCTCCCCAGTCTCTCTACTGGTACGAACCACTGCAGGAATCTCTCTCAGCCAATTCTTCATTTTGCAAGCAATTATGGCTACTATGGTCCTCCTCACAGAGATTCCTCTCGGAAAGCTGACCGATCGCATTGGCTATAAATCCACGTTGGTACTATACCAGATCGCGCTGCTCATTTCGAGAACCTGCCTCTTGCTGGCTCATGTAAGCTGCAATTATAGTCTGTTTATTTTACAGGCTATCCTCGAAGGCACAGCGGCTTCCTTTTCTTCTGGGACGCAGAGCGGCTATATTTATATTATGTTTTCAAAGGAACATTACGCTGAAAAATCTGCACATGTCGCCAATTATGGAACTGTCGGATTTTTTGCCAGTACCCTAGCTTATGCGGTCCTGTACACGCTGATTGGCATCAAGGGTCTGCTTCTGGCAACGATTGCCGCAAACCTTGTTGCTGTCTTTACCTCTTTAAAAATCCCCAAGGAAACAGTGCAGCCCAGAAGTGAAACGCGCCAAAAGAAAAACATTCCCTATCCGCAGTTGTTTCAGCAGAAAAAGATATGGATGCTTCTAATGATTTTGGCAGCTTTGAACATTGGCCGCATTCTGATCAATTTCTTCTATGCGGAGAAGCTGCAGTTGTGCGGGATCAATGAAACCTGGCTCGCCGCAATTATTATGGGTTATTCTGCAATTCAGTTGCTGTCCGAACGGATTCTCGCCCGTACCAAGCCTGAACACTATAATCAAATGATGGCACTGTTTTTCATTCTGAGTGGAATAGCCCTTGGTGTGTTGGGCTTGGTCAATGTGCCGGTTTGGACTATCCTATTTATGCTGATCCTTCCGCTTTTTTTGGATATTCCATCCTATCTGCTGGGAGAAGTCCAAAACAGCATTGTAGATGCTGCCGGCAGGGAAGACAATCGCGCCGAGCTGCTTTCCGTCTTCAACATGGGCGTCAATGTTACTGAAATTTTTTATCTGTTTGGCTCATCACTACTGGTGAGCGCCGGGTCAACGGCTTGTTTTGTCATCCTCGGTGCTTTTATGACCGTAGTTGGAATTGGCATCTGTCTTTCTGTGAAGAGCGCATGGTTGCTTTCACTTCAAGAAAAAAAGAACGGCAACTAATTTTAGTCTACAATATCAAGAGGGCTTATATATGATGTCTGGATACATCTCCGATTGCCTAGGAGAAAATTTCAGTTGTATTCAACCCAAGCCAATATTACCTCAAAAATTCAATTGGGATGTCTTCATGGCCACACTGATTCCTACTGAAGGGTGTAATTTTCAGTGTTCATACTGCCACAAAAACCACCCGGCAGCCAGTATGACCCGTGACACACTGGATCAGATCGAAGAGTATATCACTGCGCAGGCCCCACGGCATAAGCAGGTTGTGCTTGCATGGCTTGGAGGCGAACCGATCCTTTGCAAAGACACTGTATTGGAAGTCTCTGAAATGATTCAGAACTTGCAGAAACAGCATGGCTTTCAGTATACTGCCAAGATGACCACCAATGGTTATCTGCTGGACGAAAAGCTGTTCCGTCAGTTTTGTCAGGCAGGAATTACCAGCTACCAAATTACACTTGATGGTTGGAACCATGACAAGACTCGGCCCCATGTATCTGGCAAAGGAACCCTGCGGACCATCATTGACAATCTGGTCGCTCTTTCCAAGTTGCCCCCGGAAGAGTACTCCTTCCATATCACGCTACGCCGTAATCTTCTGGCCGGCGATGAGGACTACAGTTGGTACGATTACCTTTACCGTTTGTTTGGACAGGATAAACGCTTCGATGTACTTGTTTGTGCAGTTGGTGACTGGGGCGGCAAAGGCTCCCACGATCTGTCACCCCTTCACCAGGATACTCAAGAGGTGTTGGTTGCGAAGCATATTGCATATCTGGATAAAATCGGGATGCTGCGTTATAATCAAATGTACTGTGTCTCCCGTCCAAATCGTCTTGTATTCTGGCCCGACGGGAAAATTGGAAAATGTACTGCGGCTCTTAACCGTCCTCAACCCCAGTTAGAATGAAGCCGTTCAAAAAAGACGGTATGATCGATCCAGAAGTTCAGCATCTTTAGATGTCTTCTGCCCTGAAACCTGATTGCTGTGGCAACCAGAATGTTTTGGTGATAAGCGCAAAGCTCAGTTCGATCATGTGTACGAGTTGACGCCCGCATCTGCTATTGCCTGAAGCCGGGAGGCAACGCGATAGCCGGAAGAATCCAAAGAAACCGCGCCGGGGTTTCGTGGCACACGACTTTGGTTACAAAGTCTAGTGTGTTACACCTTGGTTCCGGCTGATGCGGAAAAGGGACTGTGAGCAGCTCCGGCAAGCACCTATTCTGCGGCAGAAGGATGCGCGGATGGGGATGGGCAGCTAATGGTTTCTGCCCACCCAGCGCAGGCTTGCAGAGGAACCAATGGTGTACGTTCTCCTTCCTGCCGCAGCAGCGTTTTTCCCTATAAGCCGCAAGGTAAATAATCAGCGTCTGTATTTGCCCCGCATCCCGGCCTTTGTGCGGTGCTTTAACATAGAGGATTTATTGAACACTCGCAGCAAGGTCATCTGTTCTTCTTTCGTCAGCTTGGAATAGTCGATGCCGATCTGTCCCATCAGGACATTCATCTTCTTTTCCAACGGAGAACCTTCAAACTTCTGTGCATTTTCAAGCTGCTTCCTCGCTTGCTCGACCGCTGCGCCGTCCGACGTGGTCTTATCGGTCCCATGTGCCGCTTTGATCTGCTTCAGGATCGCCGCCAGCTCATCATAGAGGATCTGCCCGAAATATTCGTCCTCGTTGATCTGCGCCGCCTTCAGCGTCCGCATGGTCAGGTCCTCTGCATCGGCATGGTATCGCTTTTCCAGTTCCTGCCGGGTGGCTTCCACCATGGCATTCATATCCCGGATGCGGTCACTGACCAGACCGTCCACACAGATCTCAAGGTCGGTCATCCACCGGGAAAAATCGGGATGTTCCAAAAGTTCACACAGCAGCCGATGATTGAAATTCCCATTCCTTAATACGTCCACTGCGCCATCGCTCAGATGCAAGTCCGAAAGGACTGCATCTGGGCGTTTTTTGTTTTCCGTCACACCCAGCAGGTAGTCCGTGGTCACGCCATAGAACTCAGCCAGCGTTGTCACCGCATAAATGCTGAGGTCGGTCACATCGTCGCTCTCATATTTCGACAGCGCCGATTTGGACAGACCCGTCTGCTCTGCCAGAGCTTCTAGCTTCAGATTCCGCTCCACACGCAGGTCTTTGAGCCGTTCTCCCAGTGTCAGCTTGATGTTCATGGTCGCACCTCCGATGTTTTTTGCACAGTATACCACTTCCGGCGGTTCCTGTCCATAAGCGTGGAATTTTGCAGTTTCTGCACCTGTTTTCCGACATTATGGATATACGGCACAGCGGCCATCGTGATGCTATCCTATAGACAGAAAGAAAACATATTAACTCCCCAGCAGCGAACATATTAAGGGCTTCCCGCGAAAGCCCTCTGAAATATCTTTCATAACCGGACCTTGAGAACAGAATGACCGTCCGAACTGCCCAGACCGCCAAGACCTCCCATCGGGGGAGCGAGCGCCCTGCATGGGGCCGACACAGAGTCCAAAAAGATTTCCTGTCGGGAGGCAGCAAGGGAGACCGGCTTCACCGAAGTTCCCATTTGGGGAACACCGGTGACTTTGAACGTGGCAGGGATCAAATTGATCCGTGCCAAAGCCTTTGAGCAAAGGAGAAATTTTGAGTTTACAGAGTATCGAGGTTTTGAATGAACTCCATTTCTTTTCCTAAGCTAATCCATTTTTCCTGTATATATTGAAAAGGGTTATTGGTGTCTGGAAAATTCATCAGCAACCTTTCTAAGAAGGTCGCATAGTTTCTTCTCTGCGGCTTTAATGAACTGTGCATGATTCCGTGATTCATTCCAGAGTGCGGGTAAAAATAATAACGAATATCGATAAACCCTAGTGCTGACAAATGCACCAGATACTCTTCGATCGCACAGCGGAGAAGATCTTCCTCGAGTGGAAATTTGACCTTTCCCTTCTTTTTCCAAATGTAGACAAACTCTTGATTCAACAGTCCTTCCCGACAGCCCGCAAAATAGCAATATATTCTCGCACTATTCACATCGTCATATTGCCATTGATAGAACACTTTTTCAAATAAAATCGTTTGCCAGATTCTCCGGTCACAATTAAAGACGACCTCTCCAAAGACTGGGATATTCAAAAAGAAAGGTATCTCATCTGTCGTCTTAAACCTCAGATTGCAGATTCCCAGACGATTGATGCAATTCAGAGCGGCAGTATCTGCCCCTTTGGTTTTAGCCTTGCAACTCAAATAATACGGTTCATCCGTGTGAAGCCGTTCTACTTCAACATCGATCTGCTCCCGGAGCCTTTGCTGTTCTTGTATCCAACTCTCCTGCTGTTCCTCCCGCTTTTTCCGTTCTTCCTGCTCCTTCAGGTTCTTTATGCGGTTTTGTTGAAATTCTTTTTCAAGTTCTCGGTTTCGCTCACAGAGTTTTTTGATTCCCTCATTTTCGCTCGGGTGGTAGATCCATGTTTTGTTTTCAACGTTTTCTACCAGATTGTTCCTCAGTTTTTTCTCAAAATCATTTATCGAGTCTGTTTCTTCCTCTTTATAGTCTTTTATAAAATCAGCAATATTGATTTCTACTGTTGGCATCTGCGCCATTTTTATCTTGCTATATTTTTCCGCATCAACATAGTGCGTTACGGCAATCTCAATAAGGATATTTTTTCGCTCTCGAAAAATGCAAACATCCGGCTTGAATCCATCAAACGGCACTTCTGTTTTAGCATTTTGATAGTAAAGCTTAAACTTTTCTCCCAACAATAATGGCTCTTGCTGTTTATAGTCCTCCACATTGCGATCAGGATCATTTTGTTCCGATATCGTCACTGGGGGCAGCCAAATATATTCGCTCTTGCAAACGATTTCTTTCGCTATTTTATGAAGTCCGCTTTCATTTGCTTCATCTGCCGAACACGTTGTTCTTCCTTCTTCTGCCAAATGTGCAAAGTGTGCAGTCTTTTTTCCGCGCCCCAATTTAGCAACCAAAGGGTGACCGCAACAGAGACAAATGCACTCACACGCCTTTCCTCTATCTTTTTCCACCATCTCAGAGATGTGTACCACTTGATTAGATTCTTCTTTTAAGGCGAAATAAATCATTCCGCTATGATTCAATTCCATATTCTGCACCTCTGCAACGTTCCAAAGAAACCGTTTTTATCATTCTAACATACTTTTTCCTGTTGTCTATCATTTGATACTACTTTTCATGGGCATCGAACCGCTTGTCCACCCCTGCCCGTAAAAAGTGCATTTTTTCACGGAAGAAGTTCGTACAACCTGTACGGTCTGTACTTGTACGCACCTGTACGGCAAATGGAAGCAAATTAAAACGCGTTATCGTTTATATTTTGCATTTCTGTACGTCGTACAGACCGTACGGGTTATTTGAAGTCCGTACAGATTTTTTGTACACCCCAAGAAGGAGCGTGATCTATGAAAGCCCAATACGGCATTTTAAGGTTCAAAAAGTACAAGGGGCCTGCCATCAGCCCCATCGAAGCCCACAACGAGCGCACCAAGGAGCAGTACGCCAGCAACCCGGACATCGACACGAGCCGGAGCCGCTACAACCTTCATCTGGTGCAGCCGCAGGGCAGGTACCGGGAAGAAGCCGACCGCATGATAGCCGCCGCCCACTGCCGTGTCCGCAAGGACAGTGTGCGGGTGGTGGAGGCGCTTGTCACCGCCAGCCCGGAGTTTTTCAAGGATAAGACCAACCGGGAGATCAAGGCGTATTTCGAGTATGCCTTGGAGTTTCTGAAAAGCAAGCAGAACACCCAAACTTTTATCTCGGCTGTTGTCCACATGGACGAGAAAACGCCCCACCTGCACCTCTGTTTTGTGCCCCTGACTGCTGACGGACGGCTGAGCGCGAAAGAGATCATTGGCAACCGCAAGAATCTTGTGAGGTGGCAGGACGAGTTCTGGCAGCACATGGTCAAGCAGTACCCGGAGCTGGAACGGGGCGAAAGTGCCAGCCAGACCGGGCGGGAGCACATCCCGCCCCGCATCTTCAAGGAGATGACCCAACTGACCAAGCAGAAGGAGCAGTTGGATGCCCTGTTGGTGGGCATCACCCCCTTCAACGGTAAGAGCCGTGCGGCAGAGATCAGCAAAGTGCTGGACAGCTATATCCCCAACGTAGCACGGATGAAGGACCAGCTGCGAAAGTACAATGTCGCCTTCACCAAGACCGCCGCCGAAAACGAAAAGCTGAAAGAGAAGAACAAGACGCTCTCTGCCTCGCTGGACAAAGCGAAGGAAGGGAGCGTCTTGAAGCGTCTGGAGGATGCCAAGCTGCGGCAGGACTATGAAGCTGCAGTCCAAACCCTGAACCGAATCCCAAAAGAAGTGCTTGACTTCTATTGTCAGGCAGGCAATCGAGAGGAGGATGATCGGCAGAATGTCAATGCTCGATGAATGGAGTGCATTGGCAACATTTCTGGCAGATATGATTGAAAAATATGCTGGTATAAGTGTTCCTGCTTGTGGATTTTCCATTGGTTTTGAACGAATCATTACAATTTTAAAAGAAAAAAACCCTACTTTTTTGTCTAATGCCAAGAAAAAGGTCGCTTTTGTGATTGATAAAAATATTTCAAAAGAGGAACTTACAAAAGTTTTTCAAGAAGCCACAATGTTAAGAGAAGAACAAAATACAATAACCTTAGTTGTTTATAAAAGTAAGAATTTTAAATTTCAAAAAGATAAATTAATAGAAGATGGATTTGAGGAAATCATATTTAAATAACATGAAAAAACGGATAATGATTTCGTGCTTTGGTATTTTAGGTGTATTTGTTCTGCTTGTATTA
>ENA-ORSS01004463-ORSS01004463.1-human-gut-metagenome-genome-assembly--contig:-NODE-4463-length-10400-cov-2.573224_pt1 | contig 10400 bp, 10 predicted proteins | sample MGYA00241899_ERZ509162 | MGnify/ENA primary metagenome ERZ509162 (study PRJEB26280, sample SAMEA2338641) | human gut metagenome | biome: human gut; feature: human-associated habitat; material: faeces... | reverse complement strand
TTTAAAACAGTTAGAAGAGATCAAAGAGCATGTGGTAGAAGAACCGGATGATATACGGGAATGGGTGCAGAAGATGGTGCCAACATACTCTATTCAGAATCGGTAATATAAGCGTATAGATTTAAACGATGATTTAAAATAATTTTGCTCAATATATGAAAACAGGTATGATATATGGAAAAAATATGGGAACTAATACTGATTCTTGCACTAGTTGGAATGATGTTTATCTTACAACTCGATCATAAGAATAATATGGAAAAATCGCAGGAAAAGCAGGATGAAGAAACAGGAAAGCAGAAGGATGAAAAAGATAAAACAGATATTGCAGAATCAAAAAAAGTATCTTAGAGATTTGTTTGTTATCCTAGGGATAATTATGCTCGCTTTTTTGGCAGAACATATTTTATTACAATGGAATTCGTTTAAGAGCGAGAAATTTGAGCAGACTTATTCTTTAGACAGAGCGGATGAGATTACAAATAAATGGGGGCAGCGAACCTATAGCTTTAATCTTGATGGAAGGTATATCAGTTCTGCTTATTTGAATTTCCAAAGTGATACAGATATCGAATCAGAAGTTAGTATCATATATTTTGATGGTTATGGAAATAAAGAGGAAAAAGAATTAACAGATACGGCTTCTCATTTATTGGGAAAATCTGCAATACCTGTTAATGCCAGAGTTCAGCAATTTAGTATTAAAATTTCCTATGCAGATGCAGAGGTATGCGACTCTGTTCAGTTTGTAAATCAGATAGTATTCCATTGGGCAAGATTTCTGCTTCTTGTATTTGGATTATCATTAGGATATATGTTTGTATTCCATGGAGATTTCTGGGGGAAGAAGCCAGAATGGATGTATGCAGTCATTTCTATAGCATTGGGAACAGTGATTATTTTGTCAGCACATCATTCCTTTGACTCGTGGGATGAACAGATCCATTTCCATACGGCCTACACGGATTCCTGGTTAGAAAACAAGGTCGCCTATACGAATCCGGCGATGGCAAATGCAGAGATGAGAGTTCCTACAGGCGATACTGTTGAGGAAGAACAATGGATTGGGCAGTGGCTCAATAGTGTAAAAGATGAAGTGGTCTTAACATCAGAAAAAGGAAGATTTATCAAATATAATGAAAGAGCCTATCTGCCACAAATATTAGGACTTAAATTAGGAAGAACGCTGGGACTGTCTTATGTAGTAACTGTATTTTTAGGAAAGTTTTTTAATTTACTGTTTTGTACGGCTGTCGTTGCGTGTGCGATTCATTTCAGTAAGTATGGAAAACGTACATTGATGTGTGTGGGATTGCTGCCAACAACGGTATTTCTTTTTTCGTCATTTACATATGATGCATTTGTGATAGCACTTTTAATGTTGGGCATAGCATTGTTTGTAACAGAGTACCTGAGTGAAGAAAAAATTCAAACAAAACGGACAATGGTATCTATTCTTGCTATAGTTGTGGGTTGCTTTTCAAAGGCGGTCTATATTCCATTTTTGGCATTATATTGGCTTATGCCGAAGGACAAGTTTTATAGCAGGAGACAAAAGAATCTGTTTAAAGCAGGAATCTTTGTCTTATTAATATTAATGTTTGCGTCCTTTATACTGCCGTTAATAGGTAATGTTACAAGCGGAGCAGAGGTGGGAGATTATCGTGGAGGAGATACGAGCCAGACAAGTCAGTTATCTGTGATTTTGGAATATCCATTGACGTATACAGAAGTTTTACTAAAATCACTAGGAACAACGTTTGCATCTTATTTTATTGGTTCCAAAGTGCTTGCAAATTTTGCATATCGTGGAATCTATGATGGAATAGGATATTTTGTAGTACTGCTTACAATGTTGTTTACATTTGTGACGGATTTTGGAATGACAGAAAAAACATATGATGCACAGATGAAAAGAAAAATATTCATAATGAAAATATGGAATGCAGTATTAATATTTGGAACAGCATGCCTGATCTGGACGGCATTATATCTGGATTTTACACCGGTAGGATCAATGGTAATTAACGGAGTATCGCCAAGATATTATCTGCCGCTAATCTTTCCACTGAGTTTCATTTTTATAAACCAAAAAGTGAGATGCAGCATGAAATTAGAGAATTATCAGAGTCTTATAGCGTTTTTAATGCTGATAGGTACAGGTATATCTATTTATTGTCTGATGCTTGCATAATTGCAGATACATGAAAGGAATCAAAAAGATGAGACAATTTACAATTTCGCAGAGAATATATATGGGAGTGAAAAGAATAATTGACATTCTTTTATCGGCGCTGGCATTAATTCTGTTATCCTGGTTGTTTTTGATTTTATGCATTGCGATTAAAATTGATAGTAGAGGACCAATCCTTTTTAAACAGAAAAGGGTTGGAATCCATAAGACACACTTTATGATCTACAAATTCAGAACTATGAGAATTGATACGCCAAAGGATATGCCAACCCATATGCTGGCTGATCCGGAACAGTATATTACAAGAGTAGGGAAATTTTTAAGAAAAAGCAGTCTGGATGAATTGCCGCAGATCATCAATATTCTTATGGGAAAGATGAGTATTGTCGGACCAAGACCAGCTTTGTGGAATCAGTATGATTTGATCGAGGAACGTGATAAGTATGGTGCGAATGATGTAATGCCGGGACTGACCGGATGGGCGCAGATCAACGGACGTGATGAGTTGGAGATAGATGTAAAGGCAAAACTGGATGGTGAGTATGTGAAAAAATTTGGATTCATAATGGATCTGAAGTGCTTTTTTGGAACGATCACAGCAGTCTTGTCACACAAAGGTGTTGTGGAAGGTGGAACCGGAGAAATGCATAAATAGCTAATAACAGCGGATAAAAAGACATGCTGGGTTATTCGAGGGAAAATAATGGGAAAACAGATTTTGATAACCGGAACCAACAGTTATGTTGGCACTTCATTCAAACAGTATATAGAGAAAAAAAATGGAAACATGCCGTTGGAAGACCGATGGCATGTTACATTTGTTTCTGTGAGAAATTCAGAATGGAAGAAAATGGATTTTTCAAAATATGATACGATTCTCCATGTGGCTGCAATTGTACATCAGAAAGAACAGCCGGAAATGGAGGAACTTTATTATGCAGTTAATACAAAATTGACAGAAGAACTTGCGGATAAGGCAAAGGCTGAGAGGGTTCGTCAGTTCGTTTTTTTTAGTACGATGAGTGTTTATGGAATGACAATGGGACAGATTACAGAAGAAACAGAATGTACACCGATTACTTTTTATGGAAAAAGCAAGCTTGCCGCAGAACGGTACTTATGTGAGCAAAGAAGTGATACATTCAAAGTAGCAGTTATCAGACCTCCAATGATTTATGGGAAAGCTTGTACCGGAAATTATGCTTCATTGGAGAAGCTGGCGGGCAAGATACCTATTTTTCCGAGAGTGAGCAATGAGAGAAGCATGATATACATCGAGAATTTGTGCGAGTTCTTATATCGGATTATAAGAGGAGATGCAGATGGTATCTATTGCCCACAAAACAGCCAATATGTGAATACATCAGATATGGTAGCACGAATCGCCGAAAGCTATGGAAGAAGTATATGGCTCGTTCCGGGATTCGAGTGGATCATCGGTAAGCTTGCCGGAAGAGTTAACATATTCTCAAAGGTTTTTGGCAGCCTGACCTATGACCGGAAACTATCCTTTCCGGAAGAGGTGGGGGAGTATGAAGTGGTGGATTTTCTGGAGAGTATAAAAAAATCTAAGGAGTCATTATGAAAAGAATAGGTAATGTGATTGTAACACTAATATTTTTTATTGTGCTAGCGTATAATGCGTACTATGCTCCATTGCCGGATATTAAGGTAAGTAATACAGAGACGGTTATCATTCCGGGAGTGGAAAAAGAATATACTTTTTTGTTTTTAACAGATATGCATATGGCTATTAAAACGAAACAAGATCTGGGCGCTTCTCTGGGTGATGCAGATGAAAGAATGAAGGCGTTTGTCAATGAGGAAGGAATACTTTCGTCTACACAGTTTACAGAATGGATTGCATATGCCAACCGCTTGAAGCCGGAAGGTGTATTAATGTGTGGCGATATGATAGATTATTATTCGCAGGAAAATGTTGAATTTTTAGCTGACAATCTTCAGAAATTAAAAGTTCCTTATTTGTACGTGTTGGGAAATCATGAGATGTATTCACCGTGGAATGAAACGATTGCAGAAGATGCGGAGATATATCATTTGTTCAGAGAGAATAACACAGCATTTCAAGCATGGGAATTTCCGGAGTTTACAATATGTGCAGTAGATAATCAAACATATCAGGTAGCACCTGAGGCACTGGATGCAATGCAAAAGGAGATAGAAAAGGGTAAGCCAATTATTTTGCTGGCACATGTTCCATTTTACACATCACAGATAGAAACTTTAAAGGAAGCTTCTATTAATACATGGGGAGTGCCACTGATTATCGGTGAGGGAGCAAGAGATACTACAGAGGTTACAAGAAAATTCATGAAAATGGCATTTTCAGATGAAAGCCCTGTAGTGGCAGTTTTTACAGGAGATAATCATTTTTATTATAAGGGAAGGCTTACTGATAAAATAGAAGAATGCGTGATAGATCCAAGCTTTGCAGGAAACGGCACTATTATTAAAATTAAAGCGAAGGAGTAATAGTTTTAAAATATGAGTAAAATATCCGTATTGATGTCTGTTTATAAAAAAGAAAATCCAGAATATTTAAGAGCGTCCTTAGAGAGTGTATTAGTTCAGACGCAGATGAAATTCTTCTGATCGAAGATGGACCTCTGACACAGGAATTATATCAGGTAGTGGCGGAGTATCAGAAAAAATGTGATTATCTCCATGTGCATGCTATGGAACAGAATGTTCAGCTTGGTCGTGCACTGGCAAAAGGAGTGGAATTATGCCAATATGATCTGATCGCAAGAATGGATACAGATGATATTGCGATGCCGGATCGATTAGAGAAAGAGGAGGCATATATGGAAGCACATCCTGAAGTGGATGTGGTAGGTGGTGCTATCCGGGAATTTAATGATGAAGGAACCATAGACCGCGTCAAGAATATGCCAAAGACTCAGGAAGAAATTTTAGAGTATGTGAAAGTGCGTAATCCATTAAATCACATGACAGTTATGTATAGGAAAGATTCTATTTTAAAAGCGGGAAATTATAAACATTTTCCATTTCTGGAGGACTATTCTCTATGGAGCAGGATGTTGTCACAGGGATATCAGTTCCGGAACATGGAAGATATACTTGTCCGGGCGAGAACAAGCATGGAATTAGTAAAGCGAAGAAGTGGATGGGATTATTACAAGGATTTTCAAAAACTTAGAAAACAGCAGCACGAGCTGGGAATTACAAATACGTTTGAATATATAAAGGCGCAGGTTGGAACTTTTGTAGTACTCATGATGCCGGGGTGGATGAAGGAGTACTCTTATAAGAGATTTTTGCGCAAATCTGAATAACTAAGAAAAAATTCATAGAAAAATTCTTTTGTGTAAAGAAAATTATGCTATAAATGCTTAAAGGGTAAGACATAAATGGAGGGAAAAAACATGTGTGAAGCCCGTGTGCTGGAGATCATTGGAAAACGCCCGGTGGGCGGTGTCGGGACAGTGATGCTCAATTATCAGAGACATATGAATATGGAACGTGTCCAGATGGATTATCTGATCTTCGGAGAGCAGGAAGAAACATTTGATAAAGAAGTGAAAAAACTTGGCTCAAGAGTCTATACTTATCCGGCATTGTCCGGCAGACAGATGAGACAGACAAAGAAATATTTTGAGCAGTTTTTTTCAGAACATCACAGAGAATATGATATTGTTCATCTGCATGCACCCTACATTGCATTTTTATGTCTGCCGGTTGCTGCAAAGTATGGAATCAGTCATCGAATTGTACATAGCCATGCAACTGTATATGCGGAGAGTAAAGGAAAAGCGGTGCGGAATAGAATGCTTTGGAGCATATCTCAAAAGTACATTACCGATCGGATCGGATGCTCGCAGGCAGCAGGAGCGTTCCTTTTTGGCAAAAAAGATTATACTGTGTTAAAAAATGCGATCTGCTGTGATGAATATGCCTATAACGAAACAGCAAGAAATGAAATCAGAACACAGTATCAGGCAAAAGATAAGCTTGTTATTGGAAATGTAGGCCGGTTCAGTCAGCAGAAAAACCAGATGTATCTGGTAGATATTTTTTCGGAGATACGAAAAATCCACAAAGACAGTGTATTATGGCTGGTGGGAGATGGCGAACTTCGACCACAGATTGTGGAGAAAATAAAACAACTTGGGTTGATAAATTCAGTAAAAATATTTGGAATGGTGGATAACACAGGAGAGTTATATCAGGCAATGGATGTCATGGTCATGCCATCTTTATTCGAAGGGCTGCCAATGACTGGTGTAGAAGCACAGGCATGCGGTCTGCCATGTGTGTTTTCTGATACGATCACCAGAGAAGTGGATGTGATGGGCAGTCCATTCCTGTCGCTGGAGGAAAGTAAGGCAGAATGGGCGAAGACAGCGGTAAGAGCGGCAGGACGCTATAAAGACAACGGAAAGGCAAGACGAAGTTTTGGAAAAGAGCTTGCAGAACATGGATTTGATATCCGTGTGGAGGCGGAACGATTAGAAGAAATGTATGTTGGAATGATGTGAGACATACAGAATATAAAAGGCATAAATATGAGGAAATAATATATGACAAAGAAAATGTTTCAGATTTCCAGAATATTGATGGTTGTGCTTACGATTGGTGTGTGCCTGACTTTATTGTTAGATGGACGTGTCATGATATTGGATAAGCATATCTATCTTAGATGTATGTTGGAATTTGCCAGCTTGACATTATTTTTAATAATTTCCAGATTATATGAAGCAAAAAGAAAGATATTTAGCACAGGATATTTATTCCTGATGATCAATGCTTTTATAAACGGAACCATATGTCCCTGCTATTACACGGACAGCCGTTTGCTCAGAGATGAGCGGGATAATTATTATATGCCCAATGATCATTTCATGATTTATATGAAGGTGTATTTTATATTAATGTCTATTATTCTGGTTTATTTGTTGTGTTTAAAGCATACAACTAATGAGATAAAAAGGTATGATTTTATAGAATATAAGGACACAGATGATTTTGCTATACTTGCAGGCAGTGTTCTGTTGGCACTTCCGGTCATGGAAATGACAGGGACAAGTGGCGTTATGTTAATGACACCGGTTTTGTGTTATTTCTTTGGCAGACTGATGTATTCGAAATTCAGTTTATCTCAGAGTATATTTTGCTTTATTGGATTGTTGCTTGGAATATATGGAATTTATCGGATTTTAGATCAGAGATATCTGGTAATTCAGTATGCAATGCCAGTAATATTAGTGTTCTTAGTGTTTGTAGCAGTGAATGATGATAGAAGAAAAGGAAAGAAAGTTGTTCCTTTAATGATACTTGGAATTATTGCAGTGCTGCTTTATGGTATGCTGTCTGAAATTGTAAAGTTAAATCGTTATTGGAATGGAAATTATAATCTATTATATGAATTGACAAATTTCCAGAGTTACATTGATTTTGGTGCTAATCAGTTTTATCGAATTTTTGGTATCTGGACAGAACTAGGCGGTAATATTATAGATTTTGTCCATAAAAATGGATTCTTCTATGGTATTACCTATGTGAAATTTCTGGCACCGTATTTTGGATTTGAATATGTTAGTCTGCCTGCCATATCAGCAAGGTACATTCAGGCATCTTATGCACAGCCCGGCTTGATTGCAGAAGGATATGCAAATTTTGGAATTATTGGATCGGTTGTAAATATGTTGATTCCATTTCTGCTGGCAGAGTACTTTTTAAATTTATTTTTAAAAAAACGGGATGGATTGTCAATTTGTCTGATGACAATTCCGTTTGTGAAGATACTTTTGGATGGAGGAACTATTAATTCCATTATTGTGGGGATTGGAATTTGTATTTTACCATTTAGTATTTATTTACTGTTGAAAATTTTTAATATAAATGTAAAGACTGTTGAAAATATCAGAATCAGAGTATTTAGGAAGAAAAAGAGACAACTGCAAGGACGGAAGAGCAATGGAGAAAATAACAGTAATCGTTCCAGTATATAATGTAGCATCTTTTCTGGAACGGGCATTAAAAAGCATAACATGTCAGACATACACGAATCTGCAGATTCTGTTAATTGATGACGGCTCAACGGATGAAAGCGGAAAAATCTGTGATGACTGGGTGAAAAAAGATAGCAGAATACAGTGTGTCCATCAGGAGAATGCAGGTGTATCTGTTGCGAGAAATCATGGACTGGATCTTGCAGTTGGGGAGTACATCATGTTTATAGATGCCGATGACTGGGTAGAACCTGAAATGATAGAAAGTTTGCATGAACTGATTCTTAAGCATCAGGCAGGTGTAAGTGCCTGCAGATATGTGGAGTCTCATCAGACAGAATTTCTGAGCAGGGATGAAAAAAAAGATGGACAGGTTACCATTGCGGAAGGTCAGGTGGAAGCAGGAATTCAGCTATTGTTACCATGGTCTGTATATTGTAAATTATATAGAGCAGATTTATTACATAATATTCGATTAAAGAAATACAAAATAGCGGAAGACCTGTTGTTTAATACAGACATTATCTGTGAAGGTAAGCTCGATAAAGTAGTGTTTATCGATATTCCGTATTACCATTATTTTATCAGGGATGACAGTGCAATCCGTCAGGAATACCAGAAAAAGTATATAGATGGTGTGAAGGTAGAAGAAAACTGCTATGACAGACTGATTCAGATCTCGCCACGTTTTGGTGATATTAATATTGTCGGTTGTTCGGTCAGTATGCTGTTCGAGCGTATAGCAGAGTTGTCATATGCGGAACGAAAAAAGATACAGGAAGATTTCAGATGGTGCAAGAAAAATGCCAAAGAATATAAAAAGGCATTATTGAATGTATCAGATAGACACAGAAAAATATCTGGAGTGCTGAAAGTATATGTACCAGATTTATATCTATGGACATTGATTATACGGAAAAGGAAGAATAAATGAGCAGAGAAGACGAATTAATATCAGTTGTTGTACCGGTATATCATGTGGAAACATATATAGAACGCTGCGTGGAATCCTTATTGCAGCAGACATATTCCAATCTGGAAATTATTCTCGTAGATGATGGCGGAGATGACAGATGTCCCCAGATATGTGATGAGTATGCGAAAAAAGATGCAAGAATAAAAGTGATTCACAAGAAAAACGGAGGTCTTTCTGATGCCAGAAATGCAGGTATGAGAGCAGCTTCGGGAAAATATCTTGCGTATATTGACAGTGATGATTATATTCAGCCGGATACTTACGAGAAAATGATATATGCTCTGAAAAAAGAGAATGCTGATATTGCAGTATGCAATTATGAAGCTGTGACAGACCAGGGGCAGAGTATTACCGAGAAGAACCAGAAAATGGATATTAAGGACAGAACCTATTCATCACAAGAGGCAATCAGTAATCTCTGCGGACCGAATTATCATTATTGGGTGACTGCCTGGAATCGATTATATAAGATAAAGATTGCAAGAGAGATCAGCTTTCCGGTCGGAAAAATACATGAAGACGAATTTACTGCACATTTATTTTATGATAAAGCAGAAAAAATTGTGGGAATCTCGGAGCCGTTGTATAAATATGTGATTCGCGAGAACAGTATTATGACAAAGAAATACAGCGTGAAGAATCTGGCATATGTGGAAGCAGTGAATAACAGAATAGAATATTGCATGGAACATGGACTGGAAGAAGTTGGGCAGGCGTTCTTACGGTGGATGTCGCGTTATCTTATGAATGTATATGATAAACTTGATATAAAAGATAAAGAGGTCAGACAGACCTATGATAAATATGTGGAGATGTATCTGAAATTATATCATTCCATTAAGGAGAAACATAAATTGGATACGAAAACAAAAGCAGCAACATTTATGCTGGTTCATACTCCAAAACTGGCAAGTTATATATCAAGGAAAATTTTGAAGTAAAAGGAAAACGGAGAAGCATATGAAAAAAATATGTCTTGTTGTAGGAAATACATTGCCTGTACCGGCAGTGATGGGGGGAGCTGTTGAAGAACTTATCACAATGCTGCTTGATCAGAATGAAATAGAGCAGAAAGCAGAATTTATTATTTTCTCAAGAGAGAATAAAAAGGCAGAAAGGGAAGCAAAAAAGTATAAGTATTCCAGAATTATTTATATTCCAGACGATACTGTTCTGGATAAGGTAAATAACAGAATCAGAAGATATGCTTCCAGTGTGCTGAAACCAGGAACCTTGT
>ENA-ORSS01004461-ORSS01004461.1-human-gut-metagenome-genome-assembly--contig:-NODE-4461-length-10408-cov-4.529991_pt1 | contig 10408 bp, 9 predicted proteins | sample MGYA00241899_ERZ509162 | MGnify/ENA primary metagenome ERZ509162 (study PRJEB26280, sample SAMEA2338641) | human gut metagenome | biome: human gut; feature: human-associated habitat; material: faeces... | reverse complement strand
CCAGTGCTATGGCCGCCGCTGCCCTGTGCAGCCTGAAGGGCGGCACACCGGAACAGTGCGCCGCCGCTGCTGCCATGGCGTTGGGCAACCTGCTGGGCCTGGTGTGCGACCCTGTGGCGGGCCTGGTGGAGGTGCCCTGCGTCAAGCGCAACGTCATCGGCGCGGTGAACGCCGTCAGCGTGGCGGACATGGCCATGGCGGGCATCACCAGCCGCATACCCGTGGACGAGGTGATAGACGCCATGGGCGACGTGGGCAGGCGCATGCCTGTGGAATTCAGGGAGACAGCCCTGGGCGGCCTTGCCACGACGCCTACCGGTCAGGAGATAAAACACTGCATGAAGAAAAAAGAAGAATAGGAGCGTTTAGCCCCGGCGGAGCCGCCGCACTTGCCAAAAAGCAGACAATAGAAAAATAAATTTCAAACGCCTGGTTTAGTATATAACTGAATCAGGCGTTAGTTACTAATTGCAGAAGCCGGATGCTTTCCCGGCGCTGCCGGCTGCTGGAAGGAAAAAGCGAATATACCGTTGCTGATGCAGCCGGATCTGAGGGCCGGCAAGGGCTGTACGGACATTAATATATTTTTACATTATATGGAAAAAATGAATAAAAAATACAAAACAAAGAATGGGTGGAAAGGGTCTTGATCCCGTGATCCAGATGATCCAGCGATTGCCAAACCTCGTCGTAAAATAGCTTTCCGTCATTGGTGGGCGCAAGATGGTTTTTCCTCCTTATCATCAATGATGCAATGGTACAACATGTATCAAAAAACAAAAAATCAATAATTTAGTGGTCATTATGTACCATGAGCATTGACAACAATTGTGCAAGGTGCATATAGAAAATAACGCAAAATAATGTGATAATTGTCCTTGATGGATGAATGACTATATCATAGTATATATATAAATGCTATATTCAAACTTGTATTTTTTGAGGGCTCCGGTTTCGGATCAATGGCAGAAACATCCCTCTGAAAATCGGCAAGCTTTCTTATAAAACGTCGATGCGGACAGGCCTTGACATTCAGGACGGGAATAATCCGCCTTAATAGATGAAAGATTAATTTAATAGATGAAAGATTAAGCTTTAATAATAGCAATAGCATAAACGCAGAAAGGAGAGCTGCTTTTGAGAGGAAAGCGGCGGAAAGAAAGAATGATTCTGAAAAATGCAACGCTTCATATCGGCAATGGGGAAGTGTTCCAAGGCGACATGAGAATTGCGGACGGCAAAATAGTCGAGGTCGGAAAGAACATCAATGGGGACGAAAGCCGCTCTCTCAACGGAAAGCATGTATTTCCCGGCTTTATTGATTCCGGAAATTTCCTCGGCGCGCAGGACATGGCTTTTTTTGCAAAGGACTATAACGAAAACTCGAACCCTGTCACGCCGTATCTCGATATCTGGCATTCTATTGATCCCGATGAGTTGAGTCTTCAGGAATTGTATAAGGCCGGCATCACCAGTATGTTAGTTACCCCGGGCAATGAGGGGATTCTGGGCGGTACCTGCACCGTAGTAAAGACCAAGGGAAAAAATATAAATAAGATCACGGTCAAGCGCGATGCGGCGATGAAGGCTTCCATGACCAGCGAAGTTATTCGCGTATTTAGCGGCAAGGGCAGCCCCCAAACGCCAATGGCCCTGATCGCCATGCTGAAGACGGCGCTGCAAACCACAGAGTATGCCAATGACTACCGCAGTCAGCGCACCAAAGAAGTCATGGATGCTGTGCGCGAGGGCAGGATGCCTATTCTTGTCGCCTGCGAGACCGCACCGGAGATGGAGCGTTTCCTTGAAGCGACTAAGAAATACACAAAAATGAAGATCATCTTCACGCTTTCGTATGAGGCGGATCGCTGTGCCGATGCAATTAAGAAGCGCGGCGCGGCAGTAGTGCTGGGCGATACATCACGCAATGCTACGCATCTGGTACACCGCATGGATTTTGCCAAGCTTATGAATATGGCGGAAGACGGAACAAAAGTTGGCCTCACCGTTTTAGGGCCCAATATGGCATGGGGGCGTGAGATGCTACTTTGGAACGCTTCCAAGCTGATGCAGACCTGCACCAACAGCGAGGAGATCGTCTCCATGCTGACAGTCAATCCCGCTGAGTTTTTTGGCGTTTCCGACCGTATCGGCCAGCTAAAGGCCGGCTTGGATGCAGACTATCTGATCTATGAAGGCAATCCCATTGAAAAGTGCAATGCGGTATTGCTGGAGACCGTTATCAACGGCGAGACCGTTTATCAGGCTTGAGAAAGGGAGGATTCGCTAATATGCTACTGCTGAAGAATGCCACCGTTTATCCTCAGACGGAGAAAGCTCCCTTTGTGGGCGATGTTCTCTGTGAGAACGGAAGGATCAAGGAGATCGGCAAGGATCTTTCCGCTGACGACGCAGAGACCATAGATCTGACCGGGTTGAACCTGCTGCCGGGAATCGTGGATTGCCATTCACATGCAGGCCTTGGCCCCAACGGGGATGTGGCAACTTTGTCTTATTGTACGGACACGGCGAATCCCGTAAGTCCCGAGATGGATGTTATCTATGCCGCTGATCCTACCAATGGCTGTTATCGCTGGGCTATAGAGAATGGCGTTACCACTCTGGGCATTCTCCCCGGCAGCTGCGATGTCATCGATGGCACCGGCTTTGCCACCCGCACATGGGGCAGCAATATCTTTGAGATGTGCCTCAAGCGCAATATATGTATGAAACTCTCTCTGGGCGAAAATCCCAAGGGCATGTTCCAGAACAAGAATATGGAGCCGGATTCCCGCATGGGCGTTACATTTATTCTGGAGGAGTATTTTGCCAATGCCAAGGCCTATATGGATAAAAAGGATCGTGGCGAAAAGGTGGATTACAACGAACAATATGAGGTGGCGATCCCCGTGCTGAAGAGGGAGATTCCCGCCCGCATCCACTGCACCCATAATGACATGGCTGCAGCGATTCAGTGCCTGTCCAAGTATAATCTCCGCTTTACCATTGAGCATGCTTGGGGCTCCAGCAACTATCTTGATGAAATCGTTGCCAGCGGATGCGGGATCGTATACGGCCCCATCGGCGGACGCAAGTCTTTCTATGAGTCGCGTTTTGTGGATGTGGATGCTGTTGCCAAGCTGGATGAGGCCGGCACTCTCTGCTGTCTGACGGTGGACTCGCCGTTGGAAGGGCTGGATAGCTTGCTCAGCCATGCCGAGCAGGCCGTTCGAGAAGGAGCCGATCCCATTCGTGTAATGCGCATGATAACTATCAATCCCGCCAAAGTTATCGGTCTGGATGCAGAGCTGGGCAGTATCGAAGTGGGAAAGTACGCAAATTTTGCCGTGTTCAAAGGCCTGCCAGGTACGGACATGGGGGCGCATGTGGTCTACACCATAGGCGAGGGAAGTGTGCTCTATCATCGCAACTGAGTTTTATGTCTCCGGTAGGAGAGATGTGTAAACATTAGGAGGAAAAAAACACATGGGGAAATTTGTTCTTAAGCGTTTGCTGGCGCTGATCCCGACGATCCTGATAATAGTGTTCGTCGTCTATTTCATACTGGATCTGACGCCCAGTGACCCCGGTCACCTGATCCTCGGTCAGATGGCCAGCGAGGAGGCCGTGGCGGCGAAGAACGCCGAGTTAGGCTACGATAAGCCCTTTACGGTCCGCTACGCGAAGTATATTTGGGATCTTTGCCACGGCAGCCTCGGCAATAGCTGGCTCAGCGGCAAGGGCGTGTTCGAGACCGTTATGGCCCGCTTCCCGGTAACGGTGACGCTGGCTGCCGGCGCCACGCTGATAGGCGTGGTGATAGGCGTCGCGCTGGGCGTGCTGGCCGCGGTGAAGCAATACACCTTCTGGGACGCCATGGGGACCACGCTTGCCATGATGCTGGCGTCCTTTCCGGCTTTCTGGATAGGCATGATGCTCATACTGCTGTTTTCGCTGAAGTTAGGCTGGCTCCCATCTTACGGCACGGGTACCTTTAAGCATTTCATACTGCCATGGTTCACAACGGCCTGCTCCTTCATAGCATCCCAGCTTCGCATGACGCGCACCTCACTTTTGGAATGCATACGCATGGACTATGTCCGCACCGCCAGGGCTAAAGGCCAAAAGGAGGGCGTGGTCATCTGCCGCCATGCGCTGCGCAACGCGCTGATGCCGGTCGTCACCATGGTCGGCATGAACTTCGGCGTCCTGCTCGGCGGTACCGTGACCATGGAGGCCGTTTTCACCCTCAACGGCGTCGGCACGCTGATCCTGACCTCTATCCGCAGCAAGGATATACCCGTCGTTATAGGCGCAATAGTTATCCTGGCGGTCTGCTATACGCTGGTCATGCTGGTGGTAGATATCCTGTACGGCTTCATCGACCCGCAGATCAAGGCCCGCTATCTGAAGCGCTGATGAAGGAGGGAAAAGCGATATGACTAATACTGTGAACGGGGCTGCCGTGCAGCAGCCCACGATAAAAAAGAAGAGCCGCGCCGGCGAAATATGGCGCCGCTTCCGCAAAAACAAGTTAGCCGTTTTCGGCATGATCCTTTTCGCGCTGATCCTGTTAGTAGCTATTTTTGCAGATGCGATCGTAAATTACAGCGTGGCCACCACACAGGTGGCGGCCGACCGCCTGCTGTCCCCCAACGCAGAGCATTGGTTCGGCACGGATAACTACGGCCGCGACCTTTTCGCCCGTATCGTCCACGGCTCCCGCAATTCACTGCTGGTGGGCTTCGGCTCCGTAGCCATCGGCGTGGTGCTGGGCGGCTTGCTCGGCGCCGTATGCGGCTACGTCGGCGGACGCTTTGACGCTATCATGATGCGCGTGCTGGACTCCATCATGTGCATACCTTCTATGATGATGGCCCTGGCCATAGTGGCGGCGCTCGGCTCCAGCCTTGTAAACGTGCTGCTGGCCATGACCATTTCCAACGTCCCCTGGTATTGCCGCATAATACGCTCCTCGGTCCTCGGCGTAACGGGGCAGACCTATATCGAGGCGGCACGTTCCTGCGGCACTTCCGATTTCCAGATCATCATGACCCACGTACTGCCTAACGCCATGGGCCCCATTATAGTGCAGGCCACCATGGGCATAGGCGGCGCCATTATTTCCGCCGCCGGCATCAGCTTCGTGGGCATGGGTATTCAGCCGCCGGCTCCGGAGTGGGGCGCTATGCTGAACGAGGCTAAAACCTTCATGACCATGTATCCCTACATGGTGGTGTTCCCCGGCCTCGCCATAGGCCTTACCGCCCTGAGCATGAACCTTATGGGCGACGGCCTGCGCGATGCTCTGGATCCGAAGCTGAAGGACTAAGGAGGGTGATAAAATGGAAGAAAATACTCTGTTGGAAGTAAAGGACCTACGGGTCGTATATAAGACGGATGAGGCCACGGTCCATGCGGTCAACGGCATCAGCTTCACGCTGGGAGAGCGGGAGACCATCGGCCTGGTGGGCGAGACGGGCGCAGGCAAGACCACCACAGCCCTGACGCTCCTGCGCCTGCTGCCGGAGCGCACGGGACGTGTCTTAGGCGGCGAAATCAGGTTCCGCGGAGAAAACCTGCTCGAGAAAACGATCCCCGAGATGCGCCATGTTCGCGGCGCTGAGATCTCCATTATTTTCCAGGATCCCATGACGGCGCTGAACCCCGCGCTGACCGTGGGCGATCAGGTGCTGGAATCCCTGGAGATACACAATCTCGACAAAAGATCAAAGGAAGAGCTGGACGCCCGCGTAGATGAGCTGTTCAAGCTTGTCGGCATTCCGCCCGAGCGTAAGAAGGAATACCCCCACCAGTTTTCCGGCGGCATGAAGCAGCGCATAGTCATTGCCATCGCGCTGGCCTGCCAGCCGCAACTACTGATCGCCGACGAGCCCACCACGGCGCTGGACGTAACGATACAGGCGCAGATACTGAAGCTGATGGAAAACCTGAAGAACGAGCTCGGCACCTCCATGATAATGATCACCCATGATCTGGGCGTGGTGGCCGAGACCTGCGACAAGGTGGCGGTCATGTACGCCGGCGAGATCGTGGAGTACGGCACGGCGAGGGACATATTTGATCCCGGCGATCACCACCCTTACACGGTGGGCCTGTTTAACGCCATCCCCAATCTGGATGAAAAGACGGACCGGCTCCATCCCATCGACGGGCTCATGCCGGATCCCACCAACCTGCCGACGGGATGCAAATTCAGCCCACGCTGCCCCTACTGCACGGAGGAGTGTGTAAACGGTACCCCCTATACTTATGAAGAGGACGGTCACAGGATATTCTGCAACCGATTCCGGAAAGAAGGTTAACGATGGGAAATTTGGTCGAAACGGTTGACCTGAAAAAATATTTTAAGGTTGGCAACGGACGCTTCCTCCACGCGGTGGACGGCGTGAATTTAGAGATCCCGGAGGGCAAGACCCTGGGCGTTGTGGGAGAATCCGGCTGCGGCAAGTCTACGCTGGGCCGCGTGGTCATGGGCCTGCTCCCGGCCACCTCCGGCGAGATACATTTTGACGGCCAGGATATCGTAAAGTGCTCCAAGCGCGAGTTCAAGGAGGTCCGCAAGAAGGTGCAGATGATCTTCCAGGACCCTTACTCCTCCCTGGATCCCCGCATGTCTATCTATGAGCTTATCGCCGAGCCGCTGATCCAGAACCATGTCTGCGCCAACAGGACGGAGATACTGGACAGGGTGCAGAAGCTGATGGACACGGTGGGCCTGGCCCAGAGGTATATCAACTCCTATCCCCACGAGCTGGACGGCGGGCGCCGCCAGAGGATCGGTATCGCCCGGGCGTTGGCGCTGAACCCGAAGTTTATAGTCTGCGACGAGCCGGTCTCGGCGCTGGACGTGTCCATCCAGGCGCAGATATTGAACCTTCTCATGGATATGCAGCAGGATCTGGGCCTGACCTATATGTTTATCACCCACAACCTAGCGGTGGTAAAGCATATCTCCGACGTTATCATGGTCATGTACTTAGGTCAGTGCGTGGAGATCGCCGAGGCGGACGAGCTCTTTGCCAATCCGCAGCATCCTTATACGAAGGCTCTGCTGGACGCGATACTCAAGCCCGTCATAGGCGCCAATTCGGACCGCAAGCTCATACGCGGCGAGGTGACGAGCCCCATCGACCCCGCTCCAGGCTGCCGCTTTGCCAAGCGCTGCGAGTATTGCACGGAGAAGTGTAACGCCGGCGAGATCAAGCTCGTGGATATCGGCGGGGGGCACAAGGTCGCCTGCACCCGCTGCAACGGCTAAAAAAGGATATTACCGGCCCGGCCGGTGATATAAATTGCAGTAATGCATAAAAAACACAATTTGGAGGAAAACAAATGAAATACGCAAAAAAGCTGCTCTGCCTGGCCCTCGCCATGGTGATGAGCTTGAGTCTGGTCGCCTGCAGCAGCAGCAGCGGCGACGGCAAAGCTGACGGCAGCGACGCCGCCATCGATCACGACCGCGAGGTCGTTTACGGCTCCGCCAGCCTGATCACCAACTTCAACGTGAAATACGTTACCGCCCAAAATGACCTTCAGGCCCTCGATCAGGTCTACGACGCCTTAGTGCGCAAGGTCAACGGAAAATTCTGCGGCCAGCTTGCCGAGTCCTGGGAGATCTCCGAGGACGGCCTGACCTACACCTTCCATATAAATCCCGACGCCAAGTTCAGCGACGGCACCGATATCACGGCCGAGGACGTGGAGTGGTCCTATGAGTACGTCCGCGATCAGTGCGACAACTGGTCCTGGCTGTACAAGACCCTGGACGACGTAGAGGCTGTGGATGAAAAGACAGCCGTATTCCACTTCTCCGCTGCAGACGCTTCCCGCCTTTCCATTATGAGCAGCTCACAGTATGGCAGCGTGTTCTCCAAGGCTGCCATGGAAAAGTATGGCGACGACTACGGAAAGACTGCCGAGAGCGTCGTTTCCTCCGGCCCTTATGTAATTACCGACTGGAAGGAAAACGAGTATGTTAAATTCGAGGCCCGCGACGATTATTATGGCAAAAAGCCCGATCTGACTCACATTAAGTATGTGCCTATCTCCGACGTGAACGCCGCCGTGGTGGCGCTGCAGACCGGCGAGTTGGATCTGTACTTCAACCCCCTGTCCGGCGTGGCGCTGGATACCGTAAAGACTGGCGACAACGTCGCCATCAGCGAGGCGCTTTCCTGCCGCAACGAGTCTGTTTACATGAACTGCGAGAGCGAGGTATTCTCCGACGTGCGCATGCGCCGTGCCGTGGCTTATGCCATAAATAAGGAAGAGGCCCTCGAGGTCTGCGGCAGCGGCCAGGGCCAGGTAGTCATCTATCCCTGCGATCTGGGCGAACAGGTCACCGGCAACCCCGACTTTGTACCCTCCCACACCTATGAATACAACGTGGAAAAGGCCAGGGCCTTGGTGGAAGAGTGCGGCAACGTAGGTAAGACCGTCACCATTAAATCCTACAATACCGAGCCTTATCAGACGCTTTCCGTATGGCTTCAGGGCTCTCTGAGCGCCATAGGCCTGGACGCCAAGGTGGACACCATGGAGCGCTCTGCGTTCCTGGATCAGCTCATCAACGGCGAGGTGGAGATCTGCCCCTTTAGCTGGTCTGACATCTCCTTCGACTTCGGCTCGGCTGTGGGTATCTATATGAATTCCAATTGTATCGGTATGTCCGGCAACTATGGCCGCTACAACAACCCCAGGGCCGACGAGCTCATCGCACTGGGCAACAGCGCCAGCGACGTCGAGGCGCGCAAGGGCTATTATAGGGAGCTGATGGAGATATACATGGAGGATGTTCCTTCCGTCGCCATGTACGCCGTGATCAACGCTATCGCACACAGCAACCAGCTTGTCATGGAAGACGCAAACCGCTATGAAATGGCCCGCGTCCATTGGGCCGAGTGATCTCACGCGGTTCAGTTAAAAAAGCCTTTGCTGAATAGGTAAAAAAAGGGAGCAGCAGACGCACCGTCGCCTTGCTGCTCCTCTGTGAATAATTTAAAGAGGAGGGTATAAAAAGATGTATAATGAGCGAATTCTCCCTTGGTTCAAAGAGAATGTCGCCGATGCCCTATTTCTGAAGAAGCAGGCGAATGTTCGCTGGATCAGCGGCTTTAAGGGCGCCGATACTTGTGTGATGGTTACGGCAAACGGTGGTTTCCTGATCACTGATCCCCGCTATACCGAGCAGGCCGAGATCGAGGCTCCTGACTTCACCCTTGTGAATTGGCGCGCAGTCGGCGGCAGCGTGATAAAAGCCTTGGCTTCTATCGTAAAAGAAAACAATATCAAATCGCTCGCCTTTGAGAGTGACGTTCTCAGCTTTGGCGAATATAGCGAGCTGAGAAAGCTCGTAGACATCGAGCTGGTTCCCACCCAGGGCGTGGTGGAGGAGCTGCGCAGCATCAAGACACCGCAGGAGATCGAGTATCTCCGCAACGCCTGCGAAATATCGTGCCGGGCCTTCTGGCGCATACTTGACGATATAAGGGTCGGCGTCACGGAGAAGGAGCTGGCGGCCAAACTTTCCGCCTATATGGTCATGGAAGGTGCGGATACCCAGCCCTATGGCAACATCCTCATTTCCGGTCCCAATACCAGTCTGCTGCACGGCATCCCTTCCGACCGCACAGTGCATTACGGAGACTTCGTTCTGATGGATTACGGCTGCCAGTTCAACGGCTATATGAGCGATATGACCCGCACCGTGGTGGTGGGCAAGGCCAGCGATAAGCAGAAAGAGGTTTACGGCCTTGTTAAAGAGATGATAGAGGATTCTATCAGCATTATGAAGGCCGGTACTGTAACTGGCGACGTCTATGAGGCATCCGTCCGCGCCATCAAGGACGGTCCCTATTATAAATATCACTACAATGGCGTTGGTCACGGAATCGGCATGTTTGTTCACGAGGTGCCGTTTATCCGTCCCGGTGCTACCGCGGTTTACAAGCCGAATGTGGTGACGACCATTGAACCCGGTCTTTACATTCCGGGCTGGGGCGGTTGCCGCATTGAGGATCAGATCATAATAAACGAGGATGGTAACGAGAATCTTATCTCAGTTTCCCATGAGCTTATTGAGCTATAAGTTATGGCTGAAAATTTTATTTGTGTGACGCAGCAGATCCTGCTGCTGGCCGCGATCATACTGGTTGGCTTTGCGCTGAGCAAGGCCAACCTGATTTCTGCGGAAGGGGAAAATGCCATTTCTGCACTGGCGCTGTATGTGGCCACGCCGGCCGTGGTGATCTCTGCCCTCCAACGGCCCTTTGAGGCTATCCTCTGGATGGGATTAAAGCAGACGGCGCTAATCGTAATACTCACCTTTGCGGTCATGGTCACAGTGACGAAGCTGACCATTCGCCATGCCGATATCGGCTAACCC
>ENA-ORSS01004458-ORSS01004458.1-human-gut-metagenome-genome-assembly--contig:-NODE-4458-length-10413-cov-3.211141_pt1 | contig 10413 bp, 7 predicted proteins | sample MGYA00241899_ERZ509162 | MGnify/ENA primary metagenome ERZ509162 (study PRJEB26280, sample SAMEA2338641) | human gut metagenome | biome: human gut; feature: human-associated habitat; material: faeces... | reverse complement strand
TCGAAAAAGGGGCGTTCAGCCACTTTTTCGACAGTCACAAAGTGGCTTTTAAGCCACTTTTTTCTTTCCTCTGCCTCCCATCTACATACTCTCCCCCTCTCCCCCTTGGCGGGACCGGGGATTTATCGCTTTGCCACATAAATGACATATTGACGAGCAACGCCGTCAATATTATAATAAATAAATACACAGTCGGTAAAAAATAATAACTCAGAAAGGAGGGAAGAATGTGACAAAATACATCATCAAGCGCCTCCTGCTTGCAATTCTCACCGTATTCATAATATGCGCAATCACATTTTTCCTTATGCACGCCATCCCGGGCGGCCCGTTCAACCGTGAAAAGGCTCTCGACCCGGCCACCATCGCCGCGCTAAACGCCAGATATAACCTGGATAAACCCCTCGTGGTGCAGTTCGGCATCTATATCAAGGAACTTTTCAAGGGCGACTTCGGCGTATCCCTCAAGAACGGCCGCGAGATAAGCAGCATCATATCCGAATCCTTCCCCATATCCTGCAAGGTCGGCCTTCGCGCCATATCCATCGCTCTGATATGCGGAACGGTATTCGGCAGCATTGCCGCGCTCATGCGCAACAAATGGCCGGATCGCGTCATAGTATTCCTTTCTACTCTGTTTACGGCAGTACCGAGCTTTGTATTGGCAACCCTGTTGTTGCTTGTATTTTGTATAAAGCTGGGCTGGGTGCCCGTCTGGAGCCCTAACAACCCCAGCTATGTGCTCCCGGTAATAGCGCTTTCAGCGTACCCCATGGCTTACATCACCCGTCTTTCCAAGACGAGCATGCTGGACGCGCTGAGTCAGGACTATATCCGCACTGCAAAGGCAAAGGGCGTACACAAGTGGACCGTTATATTCAAGCACGCCCTGCGGAACTCCCTCATTCCCGTGATAACCTATGCGGGCCCGCAGATCGCCTACATCATCACCGGCTCCATGATAGTCGAGACCATATTCACCATAGGCGGCATAGGCAGCAAGTTCGTAAGCGCCATAACCAACCGGGATTACACCATGATAATGGCGACCACGATCTTCCTTGCCACCCTTATGGTAGCGGCGACGCTCATATGCGACCTGCTGTATAAGCTGGTGGATCCCCGCATCAATTACGACTAAAGAAAGGAGGCAGATACTCTTGGAACAGAACAACAGCTCACTTCCCAAAAAGAACCCGCTGAGCATGCAGATAGACCTTGATAAGTTTGCTCCCGCCACCGAAGAGGAAAAGCGGCAGCAGGACGTTATGAGCAAGAGCACTACCTTCTTCCGGGACGGTATGCGCAAGCTCTTCAAGAACCCGTTGGCCGTGGGCAGCCTTATAGTACTTTCTCTCATCATAATCACCATAATAGTTGCGCCCATGATCGTACCCTATAAGTATTCCGAGATACTTTCCGTAAACGGCAGGCGGGATAAGGGCGCAAAAAACATGGCTCCCTTCACCTACAGCGAGATGGAGCAGGAGTACATAGCCCAGGGCGGCCAGCGCTTCCCCCATATTTTCGGCACAGACGAGCAGTGCCGCGACTATTTCGTCCGCGTAATATACGGCACCCGCGTATCCCTCTGCGTAGGCCTCTTCGCCAGCATCATAGTCATGATAATCGGCGTCATATACGGCAGTATATCCGGCTATTTAGGCGGTAAAGTGGACTTGATAATGATGCGCATAGTGGATATTATCTACTCCCTGCCCGATATGCTGATGGTAATATTGCTGGCGGTGGTATTCGACGAGTTGATACACTTCCCCACAGGTTCCCTTCTCAACAAGCTGGGAGCCAACATGATATCGCTGTTCCTGGTATTCGGCCTTCTGTATTGGGTAGGTATGGCCCGCCTTATCCGGGGCCAGATACTTTCCATAAAGGAGAACGACTACATACTGGCCGCCGAGTCCATAGGCGCAGGCTCCGGGCGCATAATACGAAAGCACATTCTGCCCAACTGCATATCGGTCATAATCATAACCACCGCCCTGCAGATACCCTCGGCCATATTTACCGAGAGCTACCTTTCCTTTATAGGTATGGGCGTCCGTGCGCCCATGCCCTCTCTGGGCTCCCTCGCCAATTATGCCCGCGACGGTCTCCAGTCATACCCCTATAAGCTGGTATTCCCCGCGCTTACCATCTGCCTTATAGTTCTTTCCATGAACCTTCTGGGCGACGGCCTGAGGGACGCCTTCGATCCTAAGCTGAAGAGGTGATAAACATGAGCGAAAATACTACACATCTTCTTAGCGTAAAAGACCTGCACACCTCCTTCACCACCGACCACGGCGAGGTGCAGGCGGTAAACGGCGTATCCTTCAACCTGGACGCCGGAAAGGTGCTGGGCATAGTGGGCGAATCCGGCTCCGGCAAGAGCGTCACCGCCTACTCCATCATGCAGATACTGGCCGACAACGGCCGTATAACCAGCGGCGAGATACTCTATAAAGGCGAGGATATATCCCGCTGGGACGAATCCAAGATGCAGGATTTCCGGGGCAAGTGCTGCTCCATAATCTTCCAGGATCCCATGACCAGCCTCAACCCGGTATTCACCATAGGCAGCCAGATAGCCGAGGCGGTACTGCTGCACACAAAGAGCAGCAAGCACGAGGCCATGGAAAAGGCCCTTGAGATGCTGAAGCTGGTCGGCATAAACGAACCCGAAAAGCGCCTCAAGCAGTACCCCTACGAGCTGTCCGGCGGTATGCGCCAGCGTGTCATGATAGCCATGGCGCTGGCCTGCGAACCGGATATACTCATTGCGGACGAACCCACCACCGCTCTGGACGTGACCATACAGGCACAGATACTGGAGCTGATGCAGAGTCTTCAGCAAAAGCTGGGCATGGCCATAATAATGGTCACCCACGACCTGGGCGTAATAGCGGAAATGTGCGACGAGATAGTGGTCATGTATGGCGGCCGCTTCTGCGAGCGGGGTACTGCCGACGAGATATTCTATAATCCCCGCCACGAGTACACAAGGGGTCTGCTCCGCAGCATACCCAACATCACCAACATGAAGGAGCGCCTGGTGCCCATATCCGGCACCCCCATAAACATGCTGAACATGCCCAAGGGCTGCGCCTTCTGCGCCCGCTGTGACAAGGCCATGAAGATATGCCTTGAACAGGTGCCCGAGGAACGCATAATCAACGAGTACCACAGGGCGTCCTGCTGGATAAACACCCGCGATAATATCGGAACTGTTGAGGAGGCTGAATAATATGAGCGAATATCTCGTAGAAGTTGAACATCTGAAACAGTATTTCCAAGTGCGCTCCGGCTTCAAGAACATGACGCTCAAGGCCGTTGACGACGTATCCTTCTGCATAAAGCCCGGCGAGACACTGGGTCTTGTAGGCGAGTCCGGCTGCGGCAAGACCACCGTAGGCCGCTCCCTGCTTCACCTGTACGACCCCACCGGCGGCACAGTGCGCTTTGAAGGCGAGGAAGTCACAAAAAAGAACATTCAACGAATGCGCGCCAAGATGCAGATGGTGTTCCAGGACCCCTATTCCTCTCTGGATCCCCGCATGACTGCCGAGGATATAATCGGCGAACCCATCGACGTACACCACCTCTGTGCCAACCGCAAGGAACGCCGGGAGAAGGTAATAAGCCTTATGGAGCTGGTAGGCCTTAACTCCGAGCATGCCACCCGCTACGCCCACGAGTTTTCTGGCGGCCAGCGCCAACGTATAGGCATAGCCCGGGCCCTCGCCGTGGATCCCAAGTTCATAGTCTGCGACGAGCCCGTATCCGCGCTGGACGTATCCATTCAGGCGCAGGTCATCAATATGTTCGAGGATCTGCAGAACCAGCTGGGCGTTGCATACCTCTTCATCGCACATGATCTGCTGGTCGTACAGCATATTTCCAACCGCATAGCGGTAATGTATCTGGGCCACGTAGTGGAGCTTGCGGATGCCAACGAGCTTATGTCCGATCCAAAGCACCCCTACACCCAGTCCCTGCTTTCCGCAGTGCCTATACCCGACCCCAAGACCGCCCGCAAAAAGAACCGCATAGTTCTCGAGGGCGACGTTCCCAGCCCCCTCAATATGCCCTCCGGCTGCCCCTTCCGCACCCGCTGCCGCTACGCTACGGAGCAGTGCGCCATGGAGCGTCCCGAGCTGACCGACCGGGGCGGCGGCCACATGGTAGCCTGCTGGAACAAATAACTTCAAAAGTATTTTACCCTTCCGGGTATTTACTAAATAAAAAAAATGGAGGAATAACCATGAAAAAAGTACTCGCACTGCTTCTCATCGCTGTGATGTGCTGCGGCGTATTTGCTGCCTGCTCCAGCCCTGCTGCTGAAACTCCCAGCGAGCCCACTACCACCGAGGAGACTCCCGCCACCACAGAAGATGCGGACGCTGCTTCTCTGGTAAGCGACGCCTTCATCAACCCCACTGCCGACTGGACCCAGTACAACGACCTGATCACCCAGATCAAGACCGAGACCGACTACGCAAAGCGTACCGAGCTCATGCATAAGGCCGAGGATATCCTCATGTCCAACTACTGCATACTGCCCTTCTACTATTACAACGACCTGTATATGCAGAAGGACTATGTGGACGGCATCTACGCCAACCTCTTCCAGACCAAGTTCTTCATGTACGCTACCATGAGCAACGGCTCCGACACCCTGCGTCTGAACCTGGCCTCCGAGCCTGACTTCCTGGATCCCGCCCTCAACAGCACCGTTGACGGCGCCTGCCTGGCAGCCAACTCCTTCTCCGGCCTTTACACCTACAACGCAGAGGGCCACACCGTTCCCGCCTGCGCCACCGGCTACACCGTATCCGATGACGGCCTGACCTACACTGTCACCCTGCGCGAGGGCCTGAAGTGGTCCGACGGCAGCGACGTGACGGCAGAGGATTTCGTGTACGCCTGGCGGCGGCTGGTATCGCCGGAGACGGACAGCCCGGAGGCGGAGATCCTGTCCATGGTGGCGGGCTATGAGGACGCCCACGCGGGCGACCCGGAGGCGCTGGGCGTATACGCCGAGGACGAGCATACCTTCGTGGTGACGCTGAGCACGATGTGCCCGTACTTTGTGGACGCGGTGTGCACAGCGGCGGCCACCATGCCGGTGCAGCAGAAGGCTGTGGAAGGCGGCGAGGGCTGGAGTGCCAGCCGGACGTGGTTCGTGGGCAACGGGCCGTACCGCCGCACCGGCGATTGGAGCGACAGTCTCTTCGCCACGCTGGTGAAGCAGGAGGACCACTATAACGCGCGGCAGGTGCGCGCGGACCGGATCGAGATCCGGTTCAAGAGCGCGGCGGAGGCCGCCAAGGACGCGGGCACCGCGGACGCGGTCATCGGCGCGGCAGGAGAGGACGGCACCTACGGCGGCAGCAGCACCGTGGGCGTGCTGCTCATCAACCAGATGGCCACCAACATGGACCGGACGGAGCTGCGGCAGGCCATGAGTCTGGTCATCGACCGGGATGCGGCGGCCGGCGCTCTGGGCGCGGACTATGCCGCCGCGGAGGGGCTGGTGCCTCACGGCATACGCACCGCCGGGGGCGAGGAGTTCCGGGCGGTCAACGGCGCGGTGATCGACTGCGAGGCGGATACCTACACGGACCGGTGCAGTCAGGCGCTGGAGCTGATGACGCAGGCGGGCCTGCGGCGGCTGGAGGCGCTGATAAGCCTGGGGACGGTGACGCTGCTGTACCGGAATACGCCGGCGCAGACGGCACTGGCCCAGCGGCTGCAGAAGGTGTGGCAGGAAAAACTGGGACTGAGCGTGACCCTGCAGGGTGAGGATGCGGAGACGTATCAGCAGCTGCTCAGCAGCGGCGCGTTCACCCTGGCCCTGACGGAGCTGGACGCGCTGTACAACGATGCATCAGCCTATCTGGACCTGTGGCGCAGCGGCGACACGCGGAACTACGCGCTGATCTACATGAACGCCTATAACATTCTGATGCGGGTGGCGGCGGCCAGCACCTCCGCCGAGGCGCGGGACGCCTATTTGAAGGATGCGGAGTGGCTGCTGCTGGACACGGCCAACGTGATACCGCTGTATGAGAAGGAGCAGGCCTACGCCCTGCGCGGCGACGTGACCGGCGTGGTGTCCGACGGCATGGGTGCGTGGTACTTCGGCGCACTGTGGCGCGTGGAGCAATAAGTGAAAAACGCCCGGACCAACAGGCGTTAAACGCCTGCCCGCTATACTGTACAGAGAAAGCGCATATTTCCGGCCCCACAGCAGAGAGGAGCGATCATACAGATGATAGAAAAAGCTGAGGTCACAGCACTTTTGCAACAGCTCACGGCCATCAAAAGCGAATATTTCCATGAGGACGAGATCATGGCCTTTGCCAGAGACTGGCTGTGCCGGCAGAAACTGCCCGCCCAGCTGCACGAATACCACGATGCCAAGGTCACAGATTTCCATGGAAAAAATGTCATCGCCGTTATCGACGGCGGCAGACCCGGACCGGTCATCTGCCTGAACGGCCATCTGGACACCGTGCAGCTGTGCGGCGGTTGGACCCGCGATCCCTACGGCGAGCTGGACGGCGACAGGCTCTATGGTGTGGGCGCGCTGGACATGAAATCCGGCTGCGCCGCGCTGATGGTCACGGCCGCCCGCTTCGCCGCCGCCCACAAGACCTTCGCCGGGAAGATCAAGCTGGCGCTGGTCTCTGACGAGGAGGGCCCCTACGGCCTGGGCACCAATGCCCTCATCGAGGACGGCTATCTCTCTGACGTGGACTTCTCCATCATCACCGAGCCAAGCGCCGGCTTTGACGGCAAGCCCTTCCCCGATGTCTGCCTGGGTGCCCGGGGCGGCTATGGTCTGGAGATCCGCTTCTACGGAAAGTCCGCCCACGCGGCCAACCCGGGAAAGGGCCACAGCGCTCTGCTGGACGCGGCCAAGGTGGCGCAGGCCCTGGAGCAGGTGGACTATGTTGAGGACCCGCACCTGGGCAAGGGCACCTGCTGCGTGGTGGGCATCAATGCCGACGGCGGCGCGTGCAGCGTGCCGGACTTCGCCGTGCTCCGCCTGTTCTGGCACATCGTGGTGGGCGAGAGCCCGGACACCATCGTCCGCGAGATCGAAAAGGCCGTGCAGCGCGCCGGTATCACCGGCCGGTATGAGATCTGCTTCCGCGAGGCGCCGTCTGAGGGCTCCCGGGGCTTCATGCCCTACACCGTCCCCCAGGACGAACCCATGACCGTCTCCCTGCTGGAGTCCATCCGCAAGGTCACCGGCAAGGAACCCACCATCTCCTACTTCGCCAGCATCGGCGACTTCAACTACCTGGGCACACGGCTGGGCGCGCCGGCCATCATCTTCGGCGCCGACGGCGAGAACTATCACAGCAGCGACGAATACGTCCTGCTGGACTCCGTCCACCAGACCGCCGAGGCCGTTTACGACTTCCTGGAGAAAACACTGCTGCCCTGAGCAAGCAAAACCACCCCCGGCGAGGAGCCGGGGGTGGTCTGTTTTTCAGAAGGTCATCTCCAGCCCGCATTTCAGCTGATGCAGCCTGTCGCCCAGGACCGTCTCCATCACGCCGCAGGCCCTCTCCCGGGTGCAGCGGCGGCGCAGGCGTACCGCACGGCCAATTCCACTCTTGCGCTCCGCCATTTTTCGCGGTAAAATAGCACCACAAAAAAGGAGGGCAATGCCATGATCTATCGTGATTTTCAGGACCTGCACCTGTCCCTGCTGGGCTTCGGCACCATGCGTCTGCCCACCACGGCGGACGGCGCCATTGCCGAGGACACCACCCAGGCGATGGTGGACTATGCGCTGGCCCACGGCGTCAATTATTTCGACACCGCCTGGGCCTATATGCAAAATCTGTCCGAGACGGTGGTGGGCCGCTGCCTGAAAAAGCATCCCCGGGACAGCTTTTACCTGGCCACCAAATACCCCGGCCATACGCTCACCTGCGACCCGGACCCGGCGGACACCTTTGCCCAGCAGCTGGAGAAGTGTCAGGTGGACTACTTCGATTTCTACCTGCTGCACAACGTCTATGAAAACGACGTGGATATCTACACCGATCCCCGGTGGGGCATCATCGACTACTTTGTGGAGCAGAAGCACCTGGGCCGCATCAAGCACCTGGGCTTTTCCACCCACGCGGACCTTCCCTGCCTCACCGCTTTTCTGGAGCGCTATGGCAAGGAGATGGAGTTCTGTCAGATCCAGCTGAACTATCTGGACTGGACCATCCAGCGGGCCAAAGAGAAATACGAGCTGCTGGAAAAGCATCATATCCCCGTCTGGGTCATGGAGCCGGTCCGCGGCGGCAAGCTGGCCGCCCTGGATGCCGACAGTGAACAGCAGCTCCACGCCCTCCGCCCCGGCGCCAGCATCGCCTCCTTCGGCTTCCGCTGGCTTCAGGGACTGGATAACGTCCACATGGTCCTCTCCGGTATGTCCGACATGGCGCAGATGGCGGATAACGTGGCCACCTTCGAGCACCTTGACCCCCTCACCCCCGCTGAGGAGGCGATCCTCTTTGCTGCGGCGGATAAGATGAAGAATTCCATCCCCTGCACTGCCTGCCGCTACTGCTGTGACGGCTGTCCCCAGCAGTTGGATATCCCGGATCTGCTGCACAAGTACAACCAGCTCCGCACCGGCAGCGGCAGCACCATCAAGATGCAGCTGGACGCGGTGCCCGCGAACAAGTGGCCTCACGCCTGTCTGGGCTGCGGCGCCTGCGCCGCTGTCTGTCCCCAGAAGATCGTCATTCCCGACGAACTGGCAGCCTTTGCCGCCGAGCTGGACAAGCTGCCCGACTGGGTGGAGGTATGCCGCCAGCGGGCGGAGGCCGAGGCGCGGGAGCGCGCCTCCCGCGGGCTGTAAGCGCATAAGAAGAAGTCCCTCCCGGCGGGAGGGACTTCTTTTGTTTACACCTGATATTTCGCCGCGCAGCGTTGGTACTGCTCCCGGAAGTCCGGGTCCCGGCGCCGCGCAGCATCCAGCGTGGCGTGCATATTCAGGTCGTGGTGGGCGGCGTCGATCACGCACCCGGCGATATTGGAGCAGTGGTCCGAGGTACGCTCCAGATCCGTCAGCAGGTCGGACCAGACAAAGCCTGCCTCGATGCTGCACTGGCCTTGCTGCATCCGCAGGATATGTCGGGTACGCAGCTGCTCCTTCAGATCGTCGATGACCTGCTCCAGCGGCTCCACCTGCCGGGCGGCGGTCATATCCTGCTGCCGGAAAGCGTCCAGCGCCCGCATGAGGATATCGTTGACCGCGGCGGACAGCACGCTCAGCTCCCGCTTCGCCTCGTCGCTGAAGGCCAGCCCCTTCTCCCGCAGCTCCTCCGCCGACTCCAGCACGTTCACCGCATGGTCGGAGATACGCTCAAAATCGCCGATGGCCTTCAGCAGCTCCGCGGACTCCTCGCTCTCCTGCTCACCCAGCTTCTGGGCGCTGAGCTTTACCAGATAGGTGCCCAGCACGTCCTCGTAGTGGTCGCAGCGGCTCTCATCCTCCCGGATGGCGGAGGCCAGCGCTTCGGTGTAGTGGTCAAAGCTCCGCAGGGCGTTTTGCAGCGCCCGCACGGCAACCTCCGCCATCTCGCAGGTGACGACCCGGCAGCGCTCCAGCGCCACGGCCGGTGTGGTCAGCAGGCGCTGGTCCAGCTCCACCGTTTTATCGGCCGCGTGGGCCTTATCCGGCACCAGGCGGATAGCCAACTTCTCCAGCAGGTCGCCGCAGGGCAGCAGTATGGCCGTGCAGATGACGTTGAAGCAGGAGTGGGCGATAGCAATGCCGTACATGGTGGCACTGTCGTGGAGGATGCCGGGATCGAATATGGCCTTGACGACGCAGAACCCTGTCAGCAGCACCGCCACGCCGATGACATTGAACAAAAGGTGTACCACAGCCGCTCGTTTTGCGTTTTTACTGGTGCCTACGGAGGATAAAAGTGCGGTGACGCAGGTGCCGATGTTCTGCCCCATGATGATGGGGATGGCGGCGGCATAGCTGACCTGACCGGTGACGGCCAGGGCCTGCAGGATACCCACGGAGGCGGAGCTGGACTGGATGATGCCGGTCAGCACGGCGCCGGCCAGCACGCCAAGCAGCGGGTTTTTGAACAGCAGGAACAGCTGTGAAAAGGCGGGCACATCGCGCAGCCCCGCCACCGCGCCGCTCATGGTGTCCATGCCGAACATCAGGGTAGCGAAGCCCAGCAGAATGGCGCCGGTGTCCCGTTTTTTCGGATCTTTGCCGTTCATGTAGAAGAAAATACCGATCAGGGCCAGGATCGGCGTAAAAGAGGTGGGTTTCAGCAGGTTTACCCACACATTTCCCCCATCAATACCGGCTAAACTCAGCAGCCACGCCGTCACCGTGGTGCCCACGTTTGCTCCCATGATGACATT
>ENA-ORSS01004455-ORSS01004455.1-human-gut-metagenome-genome-assembly--contig:-NODE-4455-length-10417-cov-8.399633_pt1 | contig 10417 bp, 12 predicted proteins | sample MGYA00241899_ERZ509162 | MGnify/ENA primary metagenome ERZ509162 (study PRJEB26280, sample SAMEA2338641) | human gut metagenome | biome: human gut; feature: human-associated habitat; material: faeces... | reverse complement strand
CCGTCTTGCCGGAAAAGAAGGGGGAGAAAAGGGGCGCTTGGTTACGGTTTGGTGCGTTCTGCCTCTGAATTCAGGCGAGCACCAATATTTCAGGCGTCGTTCCATTCGGTGGTCACCTTACGTGGATTTGACTACGCGCCGCCTGATACGGGGGTATCAGATTTGAAACTAGTTGCCGTTGAATATTTGCAGTCAATAGAAGGTGCAGTCTGAGTTTGTCAGGCTGCACCTTTTTGCGGGGAAGTTTTGCGTTATGCGTTGTAGGAGCAGAGCCCCGCCCCTACAAAATGCACTCCAATGGCTTCCCCTATGAGGGGAAGCTGTCGCCGCAAGGCGACTGATGAGGTGGACAGTGCTGCGTAGACGGAACTGCCCCCACCTCATCCGCCACGGCTTCGCCGTGCCACCTTCCCCTCATAGGGGAAGGCATGGGAGGCGCGCCGTATCCGGCGGCCCCGGTCGCTTCCGGACTTGACAGAAACGCGAAAGTATGAAAAAATAGAAGGAACTTCACGAAAGCAGGTGGCTTCTATGGAAGACATGATCACCGGGCTGTGTCCGCAGTGCGGGCACACGCTGCACATCCCCGCGGAGCTTGCGAGCTTCTCCTGCATGTACTGCGGCGCGCGGCTGACAAAGGAACAGCTGGCGGCTGAGCCGCCGGCTGCGCAGGAGGCGGACGAGGATCGGGCGGCGTATTATGACCGTGCCGTCTCCCGGCTCGGCTGGTGCATCAAAAACTTTGGCGGCTATCAGAAAAAGATCATGCGCGACGTCTTCTTCGATGCCTTTGAGACCTATGAGACCGGCTGCGCGCCGGTCATTCAGGAGCTGGCCCGCGGCGTGGCCCCGGAGCAGCAGACGCAGCTGCTCGGGCGCGCGGCCGCCGCCATGCTCGATGAGCTGGAGGCCGGCTGGCAGAAGAAGGGCGACATGGAGGACGAGAAGATCGTCCTTGCGATCTTCTTCGTGCCGATGGTGCGCAAGCAGCAGTTGCCGATCAGCGAGGAATTCGTCACGATCCTGCAGAAGCAGTGGGTGGAGCGGTATCCGAAGTCCCCGTTCTATCTGGGCGACTATGAATCCATCTCCGGTGGCTTCCGCAAGAAGTTCCTCGGTCTGTGCTTCATCACGACGGCCGTCTGCCAGGAGCTCGGCAAGCCGGACGACTGCGAAGAGCTGACGGCCTTCCGCGCCTTCCGCGACGGGTATCTCCGTTCCCAGCCCGACGGCGAGGCACTGATCCGGGAATACTACAACATCGCCCCCGGCATCGTCACCTGCATCAACACCTGCTCGGACCGCCACGCGAGCTACGCGCGCATCCGCGAGGAATATCTCGCGCCCTGCTATCAGGACCTGCTCGCCGGGCGCAACGAGAGCTGCAAGGCCCGCTATGTGCGGATGGTGCGGGATCTGGAACGCGAATACCTCAGCTGAGACGGAAATTTTCGAAAAAACAGGGTCTGCCTGCGCGGCAGATCCTGTTTTTTTGTGCACCTGGCACAAATGTCTGCGGAAGAAAAAGACAAAACGGAGAAAAACAGGAAAATACTTGACAAGGCGGAAAATAGAGTTCTATAATTAAAAATGGAATGTGAATCCATTTTATATATAGATAAAAATATTGAATCTATTTAATTTCTTTGAAATTTAACGGTTTTTTCACAGACATAATGGAAGCAATCAAAATCTGTCGAAAAATTCTGGAAAAAACTAGAATAAATAAATTGAAAATATTTCCAGAATATGTTACAGTATTGTTGTCGCAGCGATAAAAAAGTCAGTGTCTGATACAAACCATATAACGAGGAGAGGTCTAAGATGGAAAACCGTGTCAAAATTTTGATCGCAGACGGGAACGAGGAATTCTGCGCTCACGTCAAGCGGAGGCTGGAACAGGTTTCCGGCTACGAGATCGTCGGTACCGCCGCCGACGGTCAGCGCGCAGTCGAGCTGATGCGCGCGGCAAAACCGGATGTGCTGGTTCTGGATCTGATGCTGTCGAAGCTGGACGGCATCACGGTCCTCAAGCGCGCCCGGGAGATGGATAAGCCGCCGGCAGCGCTGGTGCTGACGGGGTTCATGACGGAGTATGTGGCCGGGATGGCCGCGTCGCTCGGCGTGCAGTATTTTATGACGAAGCCGTGCGAGCTGGACGCCGTAGCTGAGCGCATCCACGAGATGACCGCGATCGACGGCCAGCTCCGCCAGTCGGCGCAGCGCCGGCAGGAGGTCAATATCGAGGCCATGGTCACCTCGATCATCCATGAGATCGGCGTGCCCGCGCATATCAAGGGCTACCAGTATCTGCGCGAGGCGATCATGATCGCCGTGCAGGATATGGACGTCATCAACGCCATCACGAAGGTGCTCTATCCGCAGGTCGCCAAGACCTTCGCCACCACGCCCTCACGCGTGGAGCGCGCGATCCGCCACGCCATCGAGGTCGCGTGGGACCGCGGCGATCTCGAGACGCTGCAGCGCTTCTTCGGCTACACGGTCTCGAATACCAAGGGCAAGCCGACCAACTCGGAATTCATCGCGCTCATCGCCGACAAGCTGCAGCTGCAGCTGAAAAACGGGCAGGCGATCTGAGCGCGGCGAAAACCTGCTGAAATGCTGTCAAACGATCCGGCCCGGGGCAGTGCGCTGCCCCGGGCCGGGACTTTCTTCGTTCCCGGGAAATTTCTGCTTGCGTATGCGCGGAAGGTGTGCTATAATCCGGACAGACGGTTAAAGACCTCTAACTGAAATGGGGAGAGCCCAACCCTGCAGCCAAAGCTGCGCGGGGGTCCGGAGGACCGGAAGACAGGGGCAAAGTCTACCTGTTAGTTAGAGACATCTAACCAAATTCAAACCGAAAGGACGAGCTTATGAGTGTTGTGATTTTGGGCGGCAACGAATGTATGGAACGCCGCTATAAGGACCTTTGCAAGAGCTATCAATGTCAGTCGAAGATCTTCACGAAGCCCGCCGGCGGACTTCGGAACAAACTGGGGAATCCCGATCTGATGATCTTTTTTACCAATACCATGTCCCACAAGATGGTGCAGGGAGCGCTCAGCGAGCTGAAGGGGCAGAACACCATCATCGAGCGCTGCCACACGAGCTCCCTGTCCGCGCTGCGCGGGATTTTGGATAAGTACGCCGTGCAGGGTGCATTCTGATGTCAGAGGAGCTTGTGATCCGGCAGGCCGCGCCGACGCTCGCCGGGATCAAGACGGGCAGTCTCTTTCCCTGTCCGTGCGAGGACAAGGCGGCGCTGCTCGCCGAGATCCGCGCGTTCAACCGGCGCTATCAGGCCCGCGGCCTGTGCCTGCTGCCGCTGCGGTTTACGAAGGGAAAGGCTCTTTTGTATCTCTACCGCCCGGCGGCTTTGCAGCGGGATCTGGATTCCGACGCGGCGGCCAAACTGCTGGCCGGGGCCGGATATCCCTGCGGCAGCTGCGGCGGCTGCGTGGCGGCGCTCGTGCGGCGGATGCGCAGCTCGGCGGAATTTCCGCACGAGGTCGGCCTGTTTCTCAGCTACCCGCCGGAGGACGTGAAGGGCTTCATCGAAAACCGCGCGGCGAACGCCAAATGCACCGGCGTCTGGAAGGTGTACGGCGACGAGCGGCAGGCGCGGCAGACGTTTGCAAAATATAAAAAATGTACGCAGGTTTACTGCGAGCGCTGGCAGTCCGGCTCCGGGTTGGACAAGCTGGCCGTCGCAGACCGATAAAGCAGACCCGGCTGGCCGCAGACCGGCCGTCCGGGACCAGAAAGGATGACAGATTATGAAGAAAACAGCAGTGATCTATTGGAGCGGCACGGGCAACACCGAGGCCATGGCAAACGCAGTTGCAGAGGGCATGCGGCAGGCAGGCGCGGAATGCAGCGTCCTGACGTCGACCGACGTGACCGCGGATACGGTCGCGGCGCTGGAGGCCGTCGCGCTCGGCTGCCCGGCCATGGGCGCGGAGGAGCTGGAGGAGACAGAGTTCGCACCGATGTTCGACGGGATCAAGTCTGCGCTCGCGGGCAAGGCTGTCGCGCTGTTCGGCTCCTATGGCTGGGGCGACGGCGAATGGATGCGCACGTGGGAAGAGGACTGCGCCTCTGCCGGCATCCGGCTGGCAGCTGACAGCGTGACCTGCTGCGAAGCGCCGGACGACGAAGCGCTGAGCGCCTGCCAGGCCCTCGGCAAGAAGCTGGCGGAGTAAAGCTGCAGCCGCTTGACAGCACCCCTGCCGTGTGTGATATAATATGGAAAAACACGACAGGAGACGCTGATATGCTGCAGATCACAAAGGGCCCGACCATGCAGGAGGCTCAGATCCCGTTTGCCTGGGTCGAGGTCCGGTATCCGGACAAGGACCGGTGGGACGAGGCGGGCTTTTATGCCATGGTCGACGAGCATCTCGCTGCGCTGTGCGGGCGATACAGGGACTATGTCCGTGCGGACGTGTTCGGCCAGAATCCGTATTTCCGGTTCTTCCGGAAGTTCAAAAAGACCTTTCCGGTCATGATGCAGTTTGAATCCGTGCTGCTCAAGGGCCGGGAGTTCCCCAAGAGCAATGCCGTGACCGCCGTGCCGTTTCTGGCTGAGCTGGAAACGCACGTGCTGACGGGGACGCATGATGTTGAGCAGCTGCTCGGCCCGGCCGAGCTGTATCTGGCCCAGGCGAAGGAGCCGTTTGCGGGGCTGCGCGGCGATCTGGTCCATACGTACCCCGGCGATCTCTGCGCCCGCGACGAGGGCGGCATCATCTTCAGCATGATCGCCGGCGCCGACGCGCGGACCTGCGCGCGGCAGACCAGCCGCCATGTGTTCTATCCGGTCTTCGGCGTGCCGGGGCAGGACCCCGCCGCGCTCCGCCCAATGCAGGAGCGGCTGGCCGAATACGCGAGGATCCTCGCACCCGACGCGGAGGTCTCGTGCCAGACGATCTGACGGAAAAAGCAGTTACAGGCGTCCGCATCCGTGCGGGCGCCTGTATTTTTTATCAGACTGTGAACAGATTTCGCTTCTTTTGTGAATTTTGGCACTCTCCTATTGACACTGCTAAAACCGGTGCTATACTGAAGCTGTCCCTGAGGGAGGGACGGAAAGAAAGCCCCGAGGGAACAAAATACAATGTCGTTACATGAAGGGTACGCAAGTCCCGCCGGGAGCTGGCTCCCGGTGCGCAGTACGAATGGAGGTATGACTTATGGTGCCCAGCATTTTTGGTGAAAATCTGTTTGATGAATTCTGGAACGATCCGTTTGATATGGACAGGATGCTGCCGCGCGGCCGCGATCCGCTCTATGGCAAGCACAGCAAGAACCTTATGAAGACCGACGTGCGGGAGACCGAGGGCTCGTATGAGCTGGATGTCGACCTGCCGGGCTTCAAGAAGGAAGAGGTCAATGTGGAGCTGAACAACGGCTATCTGACCATCGAGGCCGCCAAGAGCCTCGACAAGGACGATACCGACAAGCAGGGCCGCTACATCCGGCAGGAGCGCTACGCGGGCTCGATGAGCCGCAGCTTCTACGTCGGCGAGGGTCTGGAGCCGAAGGATATCCGTGCAAAGTTTGAAAACGGCATCCTGCAGCTCTCTATCCCGAAGAGCGCCCCGAAACAGCTGCCGAAGACGACGGCGATCGCGATCGAGTGAGTAAAAATCAAACCGCAAAAAAGGTGCAGGCCAACAAATTTGGCCTGCACCTTTTTGCACGGCTGGCGGCATCCCAGACTTCCCCTCATAGGGGAAGCCTTGGGGTGCGCAGATCCCAAGCCTCCCCTTCCAGGGGAGGTGGCTCGGCGAAGCCGAGACGGAGAGGTCGTGGCAAATTTGATGCAACCTCTCAGTCAGCTTCGCTGACAGCTCCCTACCCCTTTTGTCCCTTCGGGACATTTCCCCCTGATAGGGGGAATCGGCCCCTGTAAGGGGAGCCATGGATGGTGCGTTCTGTAGGGGCGGAGGGGGCCGCCTCGCAGGCGCTTGGTGCCGGCTCCCATGGACGGGGAGCCTTTTTGTGCGCTCTGCGCATTGACAGGAGGGCGCGTGGGCCGGTATAATCGCATCAAAAGACTTGGGAGGCTGGGCGATGGGTTGGGATATTCTTTTGTTTGATCTGGACGGAACGCTGACGGACTCCGGGCCGGGCATCATGCGCGCGGCGAAGACCGCGCTGCAGTCGTTCGGCATCGACGGCCTGAGCGAACGGGAGCTGCGCTATTTTGTCGGCCCGCCGTTGTGGGAGTCGTTCGGCAAGTATCTGCCGGAGGAACAGATCTCCGCGGCCATCGACCGGTTCCGGGAATACTACCGCGTGACCGGCTGGCTCGAAAACGAGCCGTATCCCGGCGTGCGGGAATGCCTGCAGGCGCTGCAGGGCGCGGGCAAGCGGATGTACGTCGCGACCTCGAAGCTCGAGACCATGGCGCGGCAGGTACTGGCGCATTTTGACCTGCTGCAGTATTTTGCGGGCGTCTGCGGCGGCAGCGCGGAGGATCCGGAGGCCGGGAAGAAGGTCAATGTCGTGCGGCGGGTCCTGCGGGAGAACGGCACGGACGATCTTTCCCGCGCGGTCCTCTCCGGTGACCGGGAATATGACATTCTGGGCGGCCATCAGGCGGGCGTGCAGACCGTCGGCGTGCTGTACGGCTACGGCAGCCGCGCGGAACTGACGGCCGCGGGCGCGGACTTCCTCGCCGCCTCCCCGGAGGAGCTGCAGAGGCTCCTGCTGGGATAACAAAGAACAGAACGATCCCCGAAGACGTTGTCCTCGGGGATCTTTTTATGCGTACCAGTTGTTGACGTCCTGCAGGAGCTTGCGGTAGCGGTCCATATTGGCCCGGGTGACGAGCGGCGCGTCGAGCGAGGTGAAGAAGGGGTAGCTGTTGCCGCGCAGGAGGGTATCGAGTGCGATCACGCTCGTCTGCGCTTCCTCGTACAGCGGCTGGGCCACGAAGGCCTGCACCTCGCCGCTCTCGACAAGGTCGAGCGTCTCGTCGGTATAGTCGGTGCCGACGATGATCATATCGTCCCGGCCGAGCGCCCGCTTGGCCGCGGCCCAGCAGGCGCAGGCCGCGCCGGCCGTCGTGTACGCGCCGAGCAGGTCCGGCGTTTTTTTCATATAGTCCATGACGAGCTGCACCGGGTTGAGCGGCAGGTGCATCTGCAAAATCTGCCGCTGGAAGCCGCTGAAGACGATTAGGTTCTTGTCGGGGGGAGAAGTCTTCATTAATATATACAAAGTTCCGGTGGCCCAGCTGCGTCAGCCAGCGCACGAGGCGGTAGGCCGCGGCGGCATAGTCCCAGCGGACGTTGAAAAACGGCTTGCGGCTGAAATTGCCGTCCAGCACCAGGATATCCGGGGAGGCGGAGGCGATCAGATCGAGCTTGCTGCGGTCGAGCTCGTCGAAGGTGACGAGCAGCATGCAGCCGGTGAGCTTGGCGGGGAAATCCTCCATGAGCTGCTGCAGCGTGAGGATGTGCAGCTGCGCGCACTGCTGCGCGGCAAAGTCCGCGATGCCCTGCAGCAGGGCGGGGGGCGGCATCCGCAGCCCGGCGCCGGGGATGAGCACGACGGCGCGCGAATCGGTGCACGACCGGGAGGGCGGGGCGTAGTTCATCTCCTGCACGATCCTGAGGATATTGGCGCGCGTGGCCTCGGAGATGCCCTTGCGGCCGTGGATGGCCAGCGAAACGGCGGCGGGGGGGACACCAGCGCGCTCGGCAATGTCCTTATTTGTGACCTTTCCCATAAAAAGCTCCTTCTGTGCGCACACTGCGCGGTCCTTTACCTGCATTATACTGGAACCCCGGGAAGAATGCAAGAGGGTATTTAAAAGTTTTAGTAAAAAGATAAAAGTGTTAGCCGCACGGCTGGGAACTGCGGATAAGGCACTTGAACTAAAACTTTAGCTTTGATATCGGTAAAACCGGCCGTATTTCTGAAAAACAAAAAGAAAAACGAATTTTTTAGAATGTTATACAAAAATTCGAACTGGATTTTGTAGGATGTAATATTGCCAAGAGAAATAAAGTGTGCTAAAATCTAAATGAAATAAACTGAAAGAAATAAATTTACTAAATCTTTTAGTTGCCACGGCGCACTTCATTTCTGGTTGCTGGGCGGATGACGCCTTCAACATATATTATTACGGAGGGATTCTACAATGAAAAAAATCATCGCATTGCTTCTCGCCATGATCATGGTCCTCGCCCTCGCGGCCTGTGCTGCGAAGACCGAGCCGGCTCAGGCCGAGACCACCGCAGAAACCACCGCACCCGCTGAGACCACCGAAACCACCGAGACCGCTGCTCCGGCAGACGGCTTCAAGGTCGCCATTTCCCTCGCCGAGTACAACGAATGGAACAAGCTGTACGAGGCCGTCATCAAGGAAAAGTGTGACGAGTGGGGCTGGACCTACGAGATCTTTGATTCCAAGCAGGACGCCTCCACCCAGATCGACCAGGTCAACTCCATCATCGCCCAGGGCTTCAACGCCATGACCATTCAGGCTGTTGACAACGCCGCGCTGGCGCCCGTCGTCGGCCAGGCTGCCGATAACGGCATCATCGTCGTCGACCACTATGGCTTTGCCGATGAGCTCGGCATCAGCGACAAGGTCCTGTTCGGCCAGAAGGAATCCGGCATTATGGAAGCTGCCGAGTACGTCAAGATCGGCGGCGAGTCCGGCAAGGTCGCCATCATTGCAGGTCTGACCGGTGCTGACAACGCCCAGCAGCGTACCGCCGGCTTTGAAGAAGAGCTGGCCAAGTACCCCGACATCGAGATCGTCGCCACGCAGTACTGCGACTGGGATACCCAGAAGGCCCAGGCTGCCGCGGAAGACATCATCACCGCCAACCCCGACCTGAAGGCATTCCTCGTCCAGGACGACGGCATGTCCAAGGGTGTCTGGAACGCCATCGAGGCCGCCGGCAAGCAGGATCAGATCATCATCGCTTCCCAGGGCTTCTATGAGTGGTCCATCCCCTACCTGAAGGAAGGCAAGTTTGCCTTCACCATCACCTATCCCGCAGGCTTCTTCGCGCGTGACGCGATGGATACCATCAAGGCCGTCAGCGACGGTGAGACCGTCGAGCGCGTCCAGTGGCTGGGCATGGAGCTCGTCACCGCCGAAAACGCCGACACTGCAGCGCACGACTAAGCCGCAGTTTCCTTTCGGATACGACCGTCATTCAGATGCAGCAGCAGCCGGGTGGACAACACCCGGCTGCTGTAAAAAAGGAGACAATGCAGTGAACAATGCTTTTTTTGAAATGCGTCATATCAGCAAGTCGTTCCCGGGCGTCAAGGCGCTCGACGACGTGGGCTTCTCCGTCGCCGAAGGCGAGGTGCGGGCTCTGGTCGGGGAAAACGGCGCGGGCAAATCGACGCTCATGAAGATCCTCAACGGCAACTACAAGAAAGACGAAGGACAGATCCTCATCGACGGAGTGGACGTGAGCAAGATGCCGGAACACAAACGGGCCCGGTATATCGGCCGGGTGTTCCAGGATCCTATGATGGGTACGGCTGCCGGGATGATGATCGAGGAGAACCTGGCCATTGCCTCTCGCCGAGGCAAGACACCGGGGCTCTCCTGGGCCCTGAAAGACAGCGACCGGGCAAAATTCCGGGAAATGCTGAAAGAATTGGACCTGGGACTGGAAGATCGGCTCACCAGCCGGGTGGGGCTGCTCTCCGGCGGGCAGCGGCAGGCGCTTACCCTGCTCATGGCTACCCTTGTCACCCCGAAGCTGCTGCTGCTGGACGAGCACACCGCCGCGCTGGACCCCGCCACCGCCGAAAAGGTGCTGGCGCTGACCAAGAGCATCGTGGCCGAGAAAAAGATCACCTGCCTGATGGTGACCCACAATATGCATCAGGCGCTGGAGCTGGGCAACCGCACCCTGATGATGGACGCCGGGCGCATCGTGTTTGACGTAAAGGGCGCAGCACGCAGCAAGATGACCGTGGACGATCTGCTGGAAAAGTTCCGCGAGAATGCTGGCAAAAATCTGGATAATGACCGTATCCTGCTGAGCAAGGTGGAGAAATAAGCCTGCCGTTTTTCTCCTCTTGTGAAAAGTCGAACAGCCAAGCCCGCAGGCTTGGCTGTTCGTATATTATAAATAACAATTCCGCTGATTATGGCCAAAGCGCACGCGGCGGCCATTCTGAATCGTTCTGCTGACAAAAGGCAAAAGGTCTGCTGCACCGTGCGGTGCAGCAGACCTTTTCACTTTTATTCTTTTACCACAGGCGGATGACCTTGATGACGCCCTCGGCCTTATCGCGGGCCAGCTCCAGATGGTGCTGCAGCGCCATGGCAGCGCCGTCCCAGTCCCCTGCCAGAGCAGCATCCAGAATCTGCAGATGCTCCTCACAGGTCTGCTCCTGATTGATCATGCTCACCTTGCCGGTCATG
>ENA-ORSS01004454-ORSS01004454.1-human-gut-metagenome-genome-assembly--contig:-NODE-4454-length-10420-cov-9.529281_pt1 | contig 10420 bp, 6 predicted proteins | sample MGYA00241899_ERZ509162 | MGnify/ENA primary metagenome ERZ509162 (study PRJEB26280, sample SAMEA2338641) | human gut metagenome | biome: human gut; feature: human-associated habitat; material: faeces... | reverse complement strand
ACGGTAATTGCCTCCCGCACGGGAATGGTGACAGGAAAGTCTATGAATCGCTTGTCAGTGGTGCTTCCACCTTTACGCTGAAACTCAGGATGAAGGTCCGTGATAAAGAATGGGTTCCCCGGGTGGAGTGGGTGGAGAGTTGTCCGTTTAATAAAGCGGATGGCGTGCTGACAGGCACTGAGTGTTCAGAGCCGGGTGGTACGAAAACCGGAGTGATGGAAGGTAAACCCTGGAACATCACACAGGCATGCTGGGCATACCGGGATAAATATGTCACTCAGTCCGCAGATAACGGCACCTGTCAGAAATATGTCGATAATCCGGCCTGTACGCTGGCCTCACGTCAGTGCGCGTTTTATTCCGATGAGGGAACCTGTCTGCATGAGTACGCCACGTACTCCTGCGAGTCAAAAACATCCGGGAAAGTGATGGTCTGTGGGGGAGACGTCTTCTGTCTCGATGGCGAATGTGATAAGGCTCAGAGCGGGCAGAGTAATGATTTTGCCGAAGCCGTTTCTCAGCTGGCGGCACTGGCCGCAGCAGGTAAGGATGTTGCGGCGCTGAACGGGGTGGATGTCCGTGCTTTCACCGGTCAGGCGAAATTTTGTAAGAAGGCTGCAGCCGGATACAGCAACTGCTGTAAGGACAGCGGCTGGGGACAGGATATCGGGCTGGCCAAATGCAGCAGTGATGAAAAGGCCCTGGCTAAAGCAAAATCAAACAAACTGACCGTCAGTGTCGGAGAGTTCTGTTCGAAGAAAGTGCTGGGTGTCTGTCTGCAGAAAAAACGCAGCTACTGTCAGTTTGATTCGAAGCTGGCGCAGATAGTCCAGCAGCAGGTCGGAATGGACGATCACGCCGTTCTGCGGCCCGCCGGGTTCCGAGAACAGGCGGCAGAGCGCATTGCAGGCTGGATCGGACAGATGGTCCTCCATCAGAAGGGAATTGCTGAACGTCAGCCGGGCGGAAAGACCGTATTCCTGCGTCAGCGCCAGAACCGCGCGCGGGTCCTGCTTGCCGCAGCCCACGCGTCCGCCGCCCCAAATGCAGCCCTCCGGCGCGCCATAAATCGAGGCGATCTCGCACCAATCATAAAAATATTCCCGGTGCGCCCGGTAGAGCGGCAGAAAGACGCGGTAAAACTCATAAAATTCAAACAGGCCGGGCAGATGCAGCTGCGCACGTTTCGGTTCGGTCATGTGGTTGTCCTCTGATACGAAGCCCCGGTTTCCAGACGGAAACCGGGGCATTGTGTGTGATGGGGCAGGGGAGATTAGGCCTCTTCCTCTTCCTTCTTTGCGTCTTCGATGATCTTGGCCTGGTTCATCTGCGGGACTTCCTCGTAGCGGACGAACTTCAGCGTGTAGCTGCCGCGGCCCTGGCTCATGGCGCGCAGGTCGATGGAATAGGAGGTCATTTCGCCGACGGGGACCTCGGCCTCGACGATCTGATAACCGGGGTTCTCAGGATCGGGGTTCATGCCCATGACGCGGCCGCGGCGCTTGTTGAGGTCGCCGATGACGTCGCCCATGTTGCTGTCGGGGATGAGGACCTTCAGCTCGCCGATCGGCTCGAGCAGGGTCGGGCCAGCGGTGGGCAGGCCTTCCTTGTAGGCGATGCCGGCAGCGGTCTGGAACGCCATATCGGAGGAGTCGACGGGGTGATAGGAACCGAAGTACAGCGTGGCCTTCAGGAACACGACCGGGTAGCCGGCCAGAACGCCCTTGCCGACGCAGTTGCGCAGGCCCTTTTCAACGGACGGGATGAAGTTCTTCGGCACGCAGCCGCCGACGGTCTCATCCGCGAAGATCATCTCTTCGGACTCGGACTGCGGCTCGAAGCGGATATAGACGTCACCGAACTGGCCGTGGCCGCCGGACTGCTTCTTGTGACGGCCGTGGATCTCGACCTTCTTCTTGATGGTCTCGCGGTAAGCGATCTTGGCGGGCTTCAGGACAGCCTCGACCTTGTACTTGCTCTGGAGCTTGGCCATGAGGACGGACAGCTGCATATCGCCGACACCGGCAATGATGAGTTCCTTGGTCTCGTGGTCGTTGCCGTAGGTGAAGGACTCGTCTTCTTCCTTCAGCTTGACGAGGCCGTTGGCGATCTTGTCTTCGGTGCCCTTGACCTTGGCGTAGACGGCCATCTTGTACATCGGCTCGTCATAGGTCATGCCCTTGATGCGGACGGTCTTACCCGGCAGGCCGAGGGTGTCGCCGGTCTTGACGGAAGCGAGCTTGGTGAAGACGCCAATGTCGCCGCAGCAGACCTTGGAGGTCTTGGTGTTGTCCTTGCCCTTCGGGAAGAACATGTTGCCGAGCTTTTCGGAATCGCCGGTGCGGACGTTGGCGACGGTGAGGGTGTCTTCCATGTCGCCGGAGATGACCTTGAAGTAGGAGTTCTTGCCGTACTGGTCAGCCAGAGTGTTGAACACGAACGCCATGGGGCTGCCGTTCGGATCGAGCTTGAATTCGGACTCATTGCCCTCCTCGTCGACCTGGGTCATGGGCTTGCCCTCGAGCGGGTTCGGGGCGTACTTGACGATGTTGGCCAGGAGGTTGGTGGTGCCGAGGCCCGTGTAGGCGCAGCCGCAGAAGACCGGGGTCACGCTGCGGTCACGGATGCCGGCCTTGATGCCGGTCTGGAGCTCTTCGGCGGTGAAGGGCTCTTCCATGAAGAACTTCTCCATGAGAGCCTCGTCGGTCTCGGCGACCTGCTCGTTGAGCTCGGCCATGTATTCTTCGATCTTGTCGTTGGCGTCGGCGGGCAGGGGGATCTCCTTGCCGTTGGCGTCATAGGCCTTCTTCTCGATGAGGTCGACCAGACCGACAGCGGTCTCGCCCTGCAGGATGGGGAAGGTGAAGGGGATGACGGACGCGCCGAACATCTCGCGCAGGGAATCGAGGACGTTGAAGAAGTTGGCATGCTCCTCGTCGAGCTTGGAGATGTAGAACATGGCGGGCAGGCCGGCCTTCTGCAGGTACTTCCAGCCCTTTTCGGTGCCGACGCCGATGCCGCTCTTGGCGGTCAGGCAGATGAGGCCCGCGTCAGCCACGCGCAGGGACTGCACGATCTGGCCGGCGAAGTCGAAGTAGCCGGGGTTGTCGATCACGTTGATCTTGCACTTGCTGTATTCAACGGGAATGACAGAGGAAGAGATGGAATACTGTCTCTTCTTCTCTTCATCATCAAAGTCAGAAACAGTGGTGCCGTCGGCACGCTTGCCAAGGCGGGTGATCGCCTTGGTGGTGAACAGCATGCTCTCGCACAGAGCGGATTTGCCGTCGCCGCCGTGGCCAAGCAGGCAGATGTTGCGAATGTCATTGGCAGTATAGCCCATAGTTAAAAAAACTCCTTTCTCCGGACCCAGCGCAAAACGGCGCGCTGCGCCCCTCGGCAGATCTCATTTCGCCGACTCTTAAATTCCATTATATACGAATCCCCATGGGATTGCAATTAGAATCTTGTCAAATCCCATGAAAATCTGCGAATTTTCCCGCGCCCTTATGCGCGCCCCGCCAAAAGCGCGGTCAGCAGCCCCGGAATGAGCCACAAAACCGTGTACACAAACAGGTTCCAGCACGAGGCGGAAAAGCTGGAGCCGAGGAAGGTCAGGAAGAACATCAGCGCCGTGCCGAGCACGCTCCCGGCCAGCGCCACGATCATGGCGATGATCGCCGCGCCGCGCAGCGTCCGCGCCGAGACGACGCTCCCGGCAAAGCTCGCAAAGCTGCTGCGGGCCATGAGCGCGCCCTGCGGCCCGGTGCGGGGGATCTCCTGCGAAGACAGGCGCGCGCGCTCCTCAACGATGGGGAACTCGATATGCTCGGGCGGGATCTTGTAGCGCAGCTTGAGGAACTGCGGGGTGATCATGAAATCGCGGGTGGCCAGCACCGGCACGAGCGAGCCCGCGCGCAGAACGGCGGAAAGCCCGGCCCGGACCGACTCGGCCGGGGCGTAGTTGAGGGCGAAGACCGCGGTCAGCTCGCCGTTGACCGACAGATAGACCGCCTGCTTCAGCCGCGTCCCCTCCGGCACGCGCACGCGCATGAGCTTCATAAAGGCGATGGAGCCCATCAGCACCACGTCGCCCCGGATCGTCGCACCGAGACCGCCGCCCTCATAGCGGCGGAAGGTGTCCACGGTATAGCGGCGGCCGTTCTGGTCGTGCATCATCTGCTCGAACAGGGGCACGAGGCCGCTGCCCGCCGTCTGCACGACGGCGTTGGCGTAGCCGATGACCATCGGCGCGGGGCGGCTGCCGTAGAGCTTCATGCCGCCCTGCGTGACGTTCTGCGGCGGGAACAGGTCCGCGTCCTCGACGATCAGGCCCGCCTCACCGGACAAGATCCGCGCGCCCTGCCAGCCGGCAATGGCCGCGCCCGCGCGGTAGAGCCGCCGGGCCAGCGCGGAAAACGGCTTGGCGTAGGCGATCAGGATCCCGGCCGGGAAGCTTGCGAGCAGCATGGCCGACCAGGCCCAGAGGAAGTGCTCGCCCGTGCGCAGCGACGTCAGGACGGACAGCGCGAGCGTCACCGCCGTCATCACCGGCGCCCAGACGCGCATAATGCGGCTGCCCGCGTCCGGCATTTCCAGCTGCACGGCGAACTGCTCCGCGTCGCCGGGGGCGCGGAAGATACAGTCGTAGCCGTGCCAGGCCTTTTCCTCGCGGATGGCGGCGACGGGCTCGTCCATATTGCTGATGGCGCGCAGCGAGCGGCGGCGGGCATCATACAGCAGGTCCCTGCCCCACAGGGCAAGCAGCAGCAGGATGCCCGCGACCGTGCAGAACGGCGTGCGCCCCTCCGCCACGGCGAAAAACGCATCGGCGACGACGGCGCAGAGCGCCAGAAACAGCATACTGTATTGATCGAAACGGAACCGGAGCAGCGCAATGACGCCGGACAGGCACACATCATAGCTGCACACGGCCTGCAGGAGCAGAAGCCCCAGCATGGCGGCGGAAAAGACCGCGGCATGGTCACTGAACGCGCCGGTGATGAGCGGCGTGGAGAGCACGAGCAGCAGTACCGACCCGAGGCACAGCAGCGTGCTCACCAGCAGCCGCAGCCGCGTGCCGGACGCCGCCGCGTAGAATGCATACGCGGCCTCCGGCGAGGCAAAGGTGTGCTCCGGCTGCTCCTGCGCGCGTTTTTTCCGGGCCTCTTTTTTCTGGAAGCGCTCGAGCTGGCGGCGGCGCTTTTCCGCCTGCCGCTTTTCCCGGCGCTCGGCGCGGGCAAGCTCTCTGGCCTCCTTGGGGTCCGGGGCCGGACGCTCCGGGTCAGGCTCGCCGCGGTAGGTCCAGACGGCGGGACGCTCCGGCTCGGGCGCTTTTTCTTCCTCGACCGGGGTGAAGCGGATGGTGTCGCCGCCGGCGGGCGGCTCAGCCGGCTTCTCCTCCCCTTTCGCCTCCGCGGCGGGGACCGCGAGACGGACGGTCTCGTCGGTTACAGGCTCCGCAGGCGCGGGCGCGTCACGCTTCGTCCAGCCGCCGAACTCGTTCATGATCTCCTCGAGCGAGTAGGCAGGCTCCTCCTGCGGCGCGTCGGCTGCAGCCGGGGTCTCAGGCGTCTTGTTCAGTTGTTCCTCGTCCTCCGGACGCCTGGTCTGTTTCATAGGCTGCTCCAAAATGAAATGTGGATAACATCATCGAAAGGCTCCCCCGCAGGGGCCGATTCCCCCTATCAGGGGGGAAAAATGTCCCGAAGGGGCAAAGGTGGTAGGGACGCTGTCTGCGAAGCAGACTGAGAGGTTGTCTCAAATCCGGCTCAACCTCTCCGTCACGGCTTACGCCGTGCCACCTTCCCCTCATAGGGGAAGGCATTGCGTGCGCACCACGCAAGACTCCTCCGTTACCCTCTCTGCCTCACTGCCTCGTAGAGGAGGATGGCGGCGGCGTTGGAGGCGTTGAGGGATGAGATGCGGCCGTGCATGGGAATACTGACTTTGAAGTCGCACGCTTCTGAGACGAGGCGGCTCATGCCCTCGCCCTCGTTGCCGATGACGATGGCGGCCGGGCCCTTGAGGTCGGCCGCATAGAGGCCGGTATCGCCGTCGGCCGCGGTGCCGAAGACCCAGACGCCCGCCTTCTGCAGGTCGCGGATGGTGCTGACCAGGTTGGACACGCGGGCGACCGGCAGGTATTCCAGCGCGCCTGCCGAGGCCTTGCCGACGACGGCCGTCAGGCCGACGCTGCGGCGCTTCGGGATGATGACGCCGTGCGCGCCCGCGCACTCCGCCGTGCGGATGATGGCGCCGAGGTTATGCGGGTCCGACAGATCGTCGCACAGGACGATGAGGGGCGCTTCTCCCCTGCTTTTCGCGTTTTCGAGGATCTCGTCGACCGTGGCGTAGGCGTGGGCCGCGACCATGGCGACGACGCCCTGATGCGCGCCGGTGGCGGAGAGCTGATCGAGCTTGCGCCGGTCGGTCTCGACGACGGCAGCTCCAGCCTCCTTCGCCATGGCGGCGAGGCGGGCAAGGGCTCGGTCGGTCTCGCCGGCGGCGATATAGAGCTTGTCGATCGGGCGGCCGGCAGCGAGCGCTTCCTGCACGGCGTTGCGGCCCTCGAGCATATTTTCTGCCGCCTCCGAGGGCTCCTGCGCGCGGCGCAGGGGCGGGCGGCGGTCATTGCGGTTCCATTTTTTCTGTTCCATGGTCTCTCCAGCTTCCAAGTGATTTCGTCAGAATTTCTTTTCATAGTATTTCATGGTATAGTATAACAGCTTCTTCGGCAAAGCTCAATCCCAATCTCACAATTCACAGAAAATTTACCGCCCCGCCGCGGGTTCTTTCTTGTAAAAGCCGGGCGGGTGTGATAAGATTTGAAAAAGGAAAAACAATACTAAATTTTCCCATGTTTTTCGCAGAAAGAAGGTGCGTTTTTGAATAACGACCCCAAGGGCAAAAAGCCGCAGGACAATAAGCCGCAGAACGGCGACGATGGACGGCAGGGCAGACGGATCGTCTTTTTGATGGTCGCGGCGCTCATTGCCACGCTGCTCATCAATTCCGTCTATACCTCCATCGCCAACGCCTATCTGTCGGAGATCCCGTACAACGAATTCCAGGAGTATCTCGACAAGGACGAGATCGCGGAGCTGGAGTTCCAGTCGGACCGGATCGTCATCCTGACGCGGGAGGAGGCCAAAAAGCCCGCTGCGCAGCAGCGGATGTACTACACCGGCATCATCCCCAACTACGATAATTCCGAGCTCAAGGCGCAGCTGGACAAGCAGGGCGTCATCTACAACACCGAGATCGTTGAGCAGGCCAGCCCCATCGTGACCTTTGTCGTCACATGGCTGCTGCCGGTCATCATCATGTACGCGCTGTTCAGCCTGCTGATGCGCAGCATGTCCAAGCGCATGGGCGGCGGCATCGGCGGTATCGGCGAGAGCAAGGCCAAGGTCTATATGGAAAAGTCCACCGGCGTCACGTTTGCCGACGTTGCCGGTCAGGACGAGGCCAAGGAATCGCTTGTCGAGATCATCGACTTCCTGCATAACCCGCAGAAATACGCCGCCATCGGCGCAAAGCTGCCGAAGGGCGCGCTGCTCGTCGGCCCTCCGGGCACCGGCAAGACGCTGCTGGCCAAGGCCGTCGCAGGCGAGGCCAGCGTGCCGTTCTTCTCGATCTCCGGCTCTGATTTCGTCGAGATGTTCGTCGGCGTCGGCGCGAGCCGCGTGCGCGATCTGTTCCAGCAGGCGGCGAAGGTCGCCCCGGCCATCATCTTCATCGACGAGATCGACGCCATCGGCCGCACGAGAGACTCCAAGTTCGGCGGCAACGACGAGCGCGAGCAGACGCTCAACCAGCTGCTCGCCGAGATCGACGGCTTTGACTCGAGCAAGGGCGTCGTCATTCTGGCCGCCACGAACCGGCCGGAGATCCTCGACAAGGCGCTTCTGCGCGCGGGCCGCTTTGACCGCCGCATCATCGTCGACCGGCCGAATCTCGCCGGGCGCTATCAGACGCTCCGCGTGCACACGAAGAACATCAAGCTCGCCGAGGACGTCGACCTGCACAAGATCGCGCAGGCGACCGCGGGCGCGGTCGGCGCGGATCTGGCGAACCTCGTGAACGAGGCGGCGCTGCGCGCCGTGCGTCTGGGCCGCAAGGCCGTCAACCAGCAGGATCTGCTGACGTCGTTCGAGCTCGTCATTGCGGGCACGGAGAAAAAGGGCACGGTGCTGACCGACACGGAAAAGCGCATCGTCTCCTACCACGAGGTCGGCCACGCACTGGTCGCGGCGCTGCAGAAGCATTCGCAGCCGGTCTCCAAGATCACGATCGTGCCGCATACCTCCGGCGCGCTGGGCTACACCATGCAGATGCCGGAGGAGGAGAAGTTCCTGTCGAGCCGGGAAGAGCTCATTGTCGAGCTGCAGACCATGCTGGGCGGCCGCGCCGCCGAGCAGATCGTCTTCGGCATCGCCACGACGGGCGCGTCCAACGACATTGAGCGCGCCACGGAGCTGGCCCGCAAGATGGTCACGCAGTACGGCATGAGCGACAAGCTCGGGCTCATGGCCCTGTCCACGGTCTCGAACCCGTACCTCGACGGCAGCACGATGATGAACTGCGCCGACTCCACCTCCTCCGCCGCAGATGAGGAGATCCACAAGCTGCTCATGGACTGCTACGAAGACGCCAAGCGGCTTCTCACCGAGCACCGGGCGCTGCTCGACGAGATCGCCATGTATCTGCTCACCAAGGAGACCATCACCGGCGACGAGTTCATGACCTACGTGAACGCGGAAAATAAAAAGCTGACCGACGGCAGCGAACCCGCGCAGGACGAGCAGGACGCGGAAGCCCCCGCCTCCCCGGACGTCCCGCAGGAAGACGCGCCGTCCGCCTCCGACTGACCTTTTCCACGCCCCTGCCTGCAGGGGCGTGGCGTTTATCCATGCCTTCCCCTATGAGAGGAAGGTGGCACGGCGAAGCCGTGACGGATGAGGTGGGGGGCAGTTTCGTTACGCAGCTGTGCCCACCTCATCCGTCAGCCTGACGGCTGACAGCTTCCCCTCATAGGGGAAGCCATGGGGGTGCACAGATCCAAAGCCTCCCCCTGGGAGGAGAGGTGGCTCGGCGTAAGCCGAGACGGAGAGGTTGCAGCAAATTTGCGACAACCTCTCAGTCTGCTTCGCAGACAGCTCCCCTGGGAGGGGAGCCTTATGAAGATTTTTTATCACCCGGAGGGTCGTTTATGATCTTTTCTTCCGTTCTGGATACGCAGACCATCGACGAGCAGCAGGTGCAGTCGTTTTTTTCGCGGCTGACGCTGGAGAAGCTGCTGTATGCGGCGGTGCTGCTCGTTTTGTGCGCGGTGCTGATCCGGCTGATCTTACGGGCGGCGGACAAGCTGTTTTCGCGCTCGAAGCTCGACCATACGATCTTCGGCTTCCTGCGCACGTCGGCAAAGGCGATTTTGATCTTCATCACGATCATGCTCGTGGCGGGGACGCTCGGCGTCGATACCACGTCTTTGCTCGCCATCCTGAGCGTCGCCGGTCTGGCCGTCTCGCTCTCGCTGCAGACGGCGCTCTCCAACGTGGCGGGCGCGATGATGATCCTCACGGCCAAGCCCTTCCGTGCCGGGGATTACGTGCAGATCGGAGACAAGGCCGGGACGGTGCTCACCATCGGCGCGGTCTATACGAGCCTGCGGACGTATGACGGTCAGCGCATCTACCTGCCCAACAGCCAGGTCACCGCGGCCGCCATCGTCAACCAGACCGCCGAGCCTGCGCGCCGGATCGACCGGAACGTCTCGGCCTCGTATGACGACGCGGCGGACACCGTCCGCGCCGTGCTCACGCAGGCCGCGGCCGCGCATGAGAAGGTCCTCAAAGACCGGCCCATCGAGGCCCACGTCACCGGCTACGGCGACAGCGCGGTCAATTACGTCCTGCGCTTCTGGGCCCGCACGGAGGATTACTGGACCTGCTACAATGACGTCCTCGACGGCCTGCAGGCAGCCTTTTCCTCTGCTGGGATCACCATGACGTATCCGCATATCAATGTTCATATGGAATCATAAAAAAAGGAATATCCGTATATCGTATATCATTTTGTGCATAAAGTCAGAATCGTCCGTTTTTTGTCGACGATTCTGACTTTTTATTTGTTGTTTTTATTTCGATTTCGTCTGATTTCCGCGTTTGCCGATAACCCCCCGCCGGGGTTCGGATCGGTTGACTTTCCCGCGGGGGCTTGATAGAATAGACCCAAGCTGTATGAGGCGTATTGCGTCGCTTTTGGTTTCGAGGCGAAAATACGCCCGCTCGGTTTGTCCGGACGGACACGCCACCCCCCTTCGGCCTGGGCAGCTGCTGCGCAGGCCGGTCCAGAACAAAATTTAGGAGGATACATCATCGATGGATTGGGATCGCTTAATCACAGTTGAACAGAT
>ENA-ORSS01004452-ORSS01004452.1-human-gut-metagenome-genome-assembly--contig:-NODE-4452-length-10424-cov-2.445462_pt1 | contig 10424 bp, 6 predicted proteins | sample MGYA00241899_ERZ509162 | MGnify/ENA primary metagenome ERZ509162 (study PRJEB26280, sample SAMEA2338641) | human gut metagenome | biome: human gut; feature: human-associated habitat; material: faeces... | reverse complement strand
GATATTCATCCAGCGGAAAGATATACTGAATTCGGGTAATGTCCCCCTCGCCTTCCTCTACCACAAAGTCGTGGTGGGTCCCAAGGTGGGAAACATCGGCGAACTGCTTTCCGAAACCGGTAACCCGACTTTCGATCCCGACGACAAGAAAGACATCCTGCGAGCACTCGAAGAAGCCCGCCGGCTTGCCGCATGGGGACAAGGGGAAGTGAATTACGCATACGGTATGGAAAACATGAGCATCCGCAAAGTGGGACAAGCATACGCGCAAACATATAAACAAGCAATCAATGGCTAATAATATTAAGAGTCAATTATTTTCGGGGGTATTTTACACAGCGCTGGCCAAATACAGTGGCGTCGTCATATCCCTTGTTGTGGCAGGAATTCTCGCACGTCTGCTATCACCGGACGACTTCGGCATCGTAGCTGTTGCCACCGTCATCATCGCCTTCTTCAATCTTCTCACCGACATGGGAGTGTCTCCCGCCATCGTGCAGCACAAATCGCTGACTAAAGATGATTTGTCGGACATCTTCTCATTTACTATATGGACGGGCATCGGAATCAGCATCCTGTTTTTCGCTTCTTCGTGGATCATCGCCGATTACTACCAAAGCGACACCCTGCGCATCCTGTGCCAACTGCTGTCCGTCAACCTGTTCTTCGCCTCCGCCACCATTGTGCCGGGAGCCATGTTCTACCGGAACAAAGAATTTAAATTCATTGCTATCCGTAGCTTCGTCATTCAGATTTCGGCAGGTGCAGCCGCGGTAACCGCCGCCCTCTGCGGAGCAGGATTGTACGCATTGATTATCAACCCAATCGTATCCAGCGTACTGATCTTCGTAATTTCCTTTCAGCGTTACCCGCAACGGTTGCGTTTCACACTCGGATTGAGGGTACTCCGGAAAATATTTTCCTATTCCGCCTATCAATTCCTGTTCAATGTCATCAACTATTTCAGCCGCAATCTGGACAAACTGCTGATTGGTAAATATATGAGTATGTCCGATCTGGGATATTACGAAAAGTCGTATCGTTTGATGATGCTGCCCTTGCAGAATATCACGCAGGTAATCACTCCGGTGATGCACCCTATTTTCAGCGATTTCCAGAATGACAAGGGAAAACTGTTGAGTTCCTACGAACGCATCGTCCGTTTCCTCGCCTTTATCGGTCTGCCGCTTAGCGTGCTGCTTTTCTTCACGGCAGAGGAAGTGACGCTTATTATTTTCGGCGATCAATGGATGCCGTCCGTACCCGTGTTCCGGATACTGTCGCTCTCCGTAGGGATTCAGATTATACTTTCTTCGTCCGGCTCCATCTTTCAGGCGGCAGGCGATACACGAAGTTTGTTTGTGTGCGGAGTGTTTTCGTCCGCGTTCAACGTGGCGGGAATTTTGCTCGGCATCTTCCATTTCGGAACCCTGACAGCAGTGGCCAGCTGCATTGTGGTGACATTCACCATCAACTTCATACAGTGTTATTGGCAGATGTACCGGGTGACCTTCCGGCAAAGTGCCTGGCCGTTCATCCGTCAGCTTATTTCTCCGTTGGTGATTAGCATTTTGATAGCATTAGTCCTCATTCCAATGCAGTATGCGCTGGAAGGGATGAACATTTTTGTGACAATTATTGCTAAAGGTATCGTTAGTTTTATTATCTTTGGCATTTATATACAGATGACGCATGAGTATGACATGATCGGTAAAGTGCGGTCGTTAAGAAAAAAAAGTCTATAGCTATGAATATACGCGACATTTTTATAACGCTACGTTATAAAATAAGTTATGGTAGCACTGTGGAATGGTACAATTTCTGGTACATCGTCTTGCGAAAAAAGAGAAAAATCACACCGCAAGTAGCTTCCATCGACGAAACGATACGTAAAATCATCGACGACCGTTGCTCTGTCAGCCGTTTTGGCGATGGTGAAGTGTTGCTCACCAGTCCGGACAAGGAAATCCGTTTCCAGAAAGGTGATCCGTTATTGGCTAAAAGACTGACCGAAGTGCTGCAAAGTCACGAAGAAGGACATATTGTCTGCATCTCCGACGCATTCCGCGATTTGTATCGCTACAATCGCAAAAGTCGCCGGTTCTGGAGAACTCATTTTTATCTGTACGGTTCTTGGTGGGACCGTTTGCTGGTAGCGGGACGAAAATATTATAATACATTCGTCACCCGTCCGTATATGGATTTTGCCCGCAAAGAAGATTCCGCCCGATGGTTTCACGACATGAAGGGCATTTGGGATAACCGGGACATCGTCTTCATCGAAGGGGAGAAAAGCCGGCTCGGAGTGGGCAACGATCTTTTCGATAATGCCCGGAGCATCCGGCGTATTCTTTGTCCGCCCAGAGATGCATTCGAACGCCTGGAAGACATCAAGCAGGAGGCCTGCAAAGTAGAAAAAGAAGCCTTGTTTCTGATTGCCCTCGGCCCCGCAGCCACAGTGTTGGCCTACGATTTGTTTAAAGCCGGCTATCAGGCCATCGACGTCGGTCATGTGGACGTAGAGTATGAATGGTGGCGGATGGGAGCCCATAAAAAAGTGAAACTGGAACGAAAATATGTCAACGAAACTGCCATTGGCAGCGAAGTGGCGGATGCCGGAGAAGAATACCGGAAACAAATCATCGCCCAAATCGTTTGAGGAAGAAAAAACAGTTTGAGAAAGAAAAAACAGAATAAACAATTATTGAATACTGAAAATAAGAATGAAAGCTCTTTTCCTTATATTTCACGGCTTCAATGAGGCCAACGGAATTAGTAAGAAGATACGTTATCAGGTGAAAGCCCTCAAAGATTGTGGAGTGGATGTTCGCTTGTGTCATTATGATGTGACCTCTTATGGCGAACGGCGTTGGATGGTGGATGACGAAGTGATCGCTGATTTCGGCACGGGCTTTGCCGCAAAGATTTGGAAACGTGTCTACTACTCTCCTATTCTTGACTATGCACGCCACGAAGGAATCGACTTTGTATATATGCGCTCTTTTCACAATGCCAGTCCGTTCACCCTCCGGCTGGTGAAGTCGTTGAAACGTACAGGCGCAAAAGTGGTGATGGAAATTCCTACTTATCCTTACGATCAGGAGTACGTCACCCGTTCCATGAAATTTCATCTAGCCATCGACCGCTGTTTCCGTCACAAGCTCGCAAAGGCTCTGGACGGTATTGTCACTTTCTCCAATGCGGAAGAAATATTTGGCGGAAACACCATACGCATCTCCAACGGAATTGATTTTGAGGCGATTCCGATGAAGCAGCAGCAGAATGACACTTCGAAAGAGTTGCACTTGATCGGAGTGGCGGAAGTGCACTACTGGCACGGCTTCGACCGCCTTGTGCGCGGATTGGCAGATTATTACTGCAACAATCCGGAATATAAAGTATATTTCCATATTGGAGTCCCGCTGTCCGGCGAACGGGAACGGGCGGGGATCTTGCCTGTTGTCCGTGACAACCATCTCGAACCGTATGTTCTTCTGCATGGTCCTTTGCATGGCGACGAACTGGATGCGATGTTCGAAAAAGCTGATTTTGCCATTGGCAGCCTGGGACGCCACCGCAGCGGAATTACGTATATCAAAACGTTGAAAAACCGCGAGTATGCCGCACGTGGCTTCGCGTTCACTTACTCGGAAACCGACGACGACTTCGACCACATGCCGTATGTATGGAAGGTGGCACCCGACGAATCTCCGGTGGATATTCAGGGACTGATCGACTTCCGGAAAACGCTGAAAATGACGCCTGCCGAGATACGCGAATCGGTCTGCCCGCTATCGTGGAAGGCGCAAATGCAGAAAGTGATCGACGCCATAAAGACCAAAGATAAATAAACAAAAACACAATTAATAACAAACAATATTCTGATAAACATGAAAATAGCCTACTGCATCCCCGCCCTCTACTACCCTAGCGGCATGGAACGGGTATTGACACTAAAAGCAAATTACTTCGCCGAAGTGTTTGGTTATGAAATACATATCATCCTCACAGACGGGAAGGGCAAGAAACCGTACTACGAACTGCATCCGTCCATCACTCTTCATCAACTTGACATTGATTATGATGAATTGAACGGAATGTCATTCTATAAAAAACTACCTAAATATATTGCGAAACAAGGACGTTTTAAAAAGAAACTCAACGAATGTCTGCACCAAATTCGTCCGGACATTACTATCTCCCTGCTCCGTCGTGACATCAATTTCATCAATCGGATGACGGACGGCAGCACAAAGTTGGGTGAAATACACTTTAACAAATCTAATTACCGGGATTTCAGCAACAGCCGTCTGCCCGCATTCTTACGGGCAATCGTAAGCAATTATTGGAGAGAGCAGTTATACCGGCAACTTCGCCAGTTGAAACGTTTCATCGTATTGAGCCACGAGGATGCACAGGAATGGACGGAACTGGATAATGTTGAAGTGATCCATAACCCTCTTCCTTTTTTTCCCGACCAAATATCTGACAATAGCCATAAACAGGTAATAGCAGTAGGGCGATATGTTCCGCAGAAAGGATTCGACCGCCTGATCCCGGCTTGGCAACTCGTTGCCAGAAAGCATCCCGACTGGATACTGCGTATCTACGGAGACGGTATGCGTGAGCAACTGCAACAGCAAATTGACTCTTTAGGAATCACTGCCAGTTGTATATTGGAACCTACTGTTTCCAATATTGTCGACAAGTACTGTGAAAGTTCAATTTTTGCCCTTTCATCACGTTTCGAAGGGTTTGGAATGGTTATTATAGAAGCAATGGCATGTGGCGTGCCGCCCGTATCATTCCCCTGCCCCTGCGGCCCGCGGGATATTATCAGCGACGGAAAAGACGGTCTGCTGGTAGAAGACGGGAATATCGAACAACTGGCGGAGAAAATCTCTTACTTAATAGAGAATGAAGATATACGTAAGAAAATGGGACAGCAGGCGCGTATGGACGTCCAGCGCTTCCGAATAGAAAATATTGCCGAACAATGGAAACAACTATTTGAAAGCCTGATTATCCCGGTTAATGAAAACAAATAAAGCATTCAATATCTATGGAATGGTATTCTAACTATTTACAGGTTTATGAGAAACCTTTTGCGGAAGCTCCGCAAGCCGTTATCGAGGAAGTACGCCGCAATCTGGCCGGATTGCAGAGTAACGAACCGCTTGTCACTGTATCACTCATCGGATACAATGAGGAAAAACATCTGCTTGCCTGCCTCTGGTCGTTGAGCGAGATGAAATGTAAATATCCTGTAGAAATCATTGGTGTGGACAACGAATCGAAAGATCGCACTGCGGAGATTTACGAGGCTTGCGGTGTGCCTTATTTCACGGAAACGCAACATAGTTGTGGTTTTGCCCGTCTTTGCGGACTGAACCATGCCCGTGGAAAATATCATATCAACATTGATTCTGACACGATGTATCCGGCAAAGTATGTGGAAACAATGGTGGATGCGCTCGAAAAGCCGGGTGTAGTGGCTGTCAGCTCGCTTTGGAGTTATATTCCCGACAAGGATCACTCTTGGATGGGGCTGAAAATCTATGAGGCTGCACGCGACTTGCATTTATGGTTGCAGTCTTTCAAGCGTCCGGAGCTTAGTGTGCGCGGACTGGTATTTGCTTACCGGACGGAATGTGCGAGGAAAACGGGAATCCGCACGGATATTATCCGCGGTGAAGACGGATATCTGGCTTTGCAGCTCAAGCAATTCGGAAAGATTGCATTTGTACGGAAAAGACGTGCGCGTGCCGTCACCGGATATGGGACGGTGGGAGCCGACGGAACTTTGTTCAATAGTTTCAAGGTGCGTGTCGTCAGCAGATTAAAAGGTATCGGAGGACTGTTCACCCAAAAGAAGGAATATAAGGATGAGGAGAGTAATCTAGTAAAAAAGAAGTAAGAAAGGAAAGCCTATGTGCAAGAATCTCAATATCGGTATCGTTTTATTTTTAATTATTGGCTTAGTTATGTCGGGATGTATCCGCAAACTGAATCTATATCAAGGAGATAAAGACGAGGATGAAAACAAGGATAATGGAAAGAGGCGGGATGTCATCTGCGAAACGGAATTCATATACCCGTTCGGTAATGAAACAGCCGATAAAGAAATAGAAATAACCATTCACCTGAAAGCAGACAGACAGGTAGGATATCTGTATACGGAAATACCAACATTGAAATATAACAAAGATTGGCTGTTTCTGATGACACAAGACGACTGTATGCATTCAGCCTTTTCATATACATGGGCTGCCATTCATGGCAAACCTTTATCTTATATTTACTACTGCGATCTGGCTCATCTGCAAAACGGTGATTTGCCTCCTGATTATTATTCATTAGGAAAAACATTAGCTACCACCAATGGTACCGGACAGGAAGTACGTTTCTCTTTCGGAACTACCGTGGCTGCCGATGATGATTTAATGAACACACAAACATGGGTACAAAATGGATATACAAGAGATTATTTCCGCTTTTATAAAAAGACAATGTTAGTATGGGGCAACTTGCAGGAAATGATGAATTACGGAGTAAGCATCGCTTTCCATGACTTGAATCTACCTGACGAAGATAAAACAGAAGATAAGTTGCTGGCACAATTTCCTGTTGCTCAAAGCATGATACGTGAGAAACTGAATAATCGAACTTGTAAAATGCTGGCAGAGCCTAATGGAGATAAAAATTATATCAAAGCGGCTTTGAGATATGATAAAATCAGAACCCTGTGTGCACAAAGCGGAGCTACAAAACTCTATCCATTTCAAGAAAACGGAGATATTGAACAAGTAGTGATCGAAAGAGCTTTCTATGACCCACCCGAAGGTAGCGGGCTGACAAATCCGGATATGATTAAGGCGGCTATTCTCAAGGAAATGGAAAATCCAAAAGAAGAGCGGGCAGCTATTTCTATAGGTGCCCATAATACAGATACCGGTTGGGTGAACTTCTTGGAATGGCTCAACGACACATACGGACGAGATGGTGACGACTCTATGTGGTTTACCAACCAGGAAGAATATTATGAATATTATTACTATCGTTTGCACAGCAAACCGGAAATCAAACAGGTAAATACGCACACGTGGAAACTGACACTAAATCTGAATGGAGAGGACTCCGCTCCTTTCTATTACCCTTCCGTGACTGTAAATATTTTCGGGCTTAAAATGGAGGACATTGAAAGCATAAAATCAAATGAAGATGTTACAGGACTCTCTTATGGTGACCATAAAGATTTCTTCATGCTAAATATCGACTGCCGAAAATACCTGGCGGAACACGCCGAGAATTTCGTGAAACGATATGAAGCGAATCCGACAGATGTTTCTGCCAAAGCGGACGCCAACTACTTTGTGAATATGCTGAAAGATTCGGATAAAAAGACGGAGTTGAAGAAACGAATCGAATAAATGGCCGGACGCAAAACGAACTGTTAAGCTATTTGGGCATAAACGAATAAAAAAGATGGAACGTAGAGAAAGAAAAAGAAGAAGTAATAAACAAATATAATTATGAACGAAACCATGACCCTTTGTCTTGAAATTATTTTCTGGCTTGCCCTGTTCGTTGTGTTCTACACCTATTTGGGCTATGGAATTGTGCTTTATATTCTTGTCAAGTTGAAAGAGCTTTTCGTGAAGCCTGTGAAGCGTTCGTTGCCGGCATCGGACGCAGACCTGCCGGAAGTTACCCTCTTCATTACGGCATTCAACGAAGAAGATGTAGTGGACGAGAAGATGGAAAACAGTCTTGAGCTGGATTATCCTGCGGACAAGCTGCACATCGTATGGGTGACGGACGGAAGCGATGACGGTACGAACGAACGACTACAGACGCGTTGGCAGGGAAAAGCAACCGTACATTTCCAACCGCTCCGGCAAGGTAAGACGGCTGCAATGACACGTGGAATGACGTTGGTGGATACTCCACTCGTTGTTTTTACGGATGCCAACACGATGGTGAACCGGGAGGCAATACGGGAAATCGTGCTTGCTTTCCAGGATCCGAAAGTGGGCTGCGTGGCTGGTGAAAAACGGATTGCCGTGCAGACAAAAGACGGGGCGGCTGCCGGTGGTGAAGGTATTTACTGGAAATACGAATCAACCCTGAAAGCACTTGATGCACGGCTCTACTCTGCCGTAGGAGCAGCAGGCGAACTGTTTGCCGTGCGTAACGAGCTGTTCGAAGCGATGGAGCCGGATACGTTGCTCGACGATTTTATTCTTTCACTCCGGATCACAATGAAAGGTTACACCATCGCTTATTGTACGAATGCTTATGCCATCGAAAGTGGTTCGGCAGATATGCGCGAAGAAGAAAAACGAAAAGTGCGCATCGCTGCGGGAGGATTGCAGTCTATCTGGCGGCTTCGTCCGTTGCTGAATCCTTTCCGTTACGGGATACTTAGCTTTCAATATACGTCGCACCGGGTATTGCGATGGTCTATTACTCCGTTCCTGTTGTTTGCGCTCTTCCCGCTGAATATTGCGATTCTGCTGTTGGGTGGTTCCACGATATTTTACGGAGTGCTGCTTGCCATGCAGGTTCTTTTTTACGGATTGGGATATTGGGGATATTACCTGTCTACGAAACAGATAAAAAACAAGTTGCTCTTTATCCCCTACTACTTTTTATTTATGAATGTCAATGTGCTGAAAGGCATCCGCTATCTCAAGAAGAAAAAAGGAAGCGGAGCTTGGGAAAAGGCAAAGCGTGCTGAAAAGTAAGAACAAACGCTATTATCTTTTGTTATCCTTAATTATAAGACATAAGTCTCTATCATCTAATAAAAAACAGACATGGACAGAATATTACATGATGCGAATAACGCACAAAGAATACTGAAACTGACAGCAGACACAATGCTATTGGTTGACAGGCATGGCGTCTGCGTAGACATTGAACCTCATTGTGATCTGTGGTTCCTGCAAGAAAACATTCTTTTAGGAAAAAATATATTTGAGCTTTTACCGGAATATACAAAAGAGAGGGTGATGCCCATCTTTCAGACTGTGCTCGAAGAGCAACGAAGCATCAGCAAGAACTTCAAGTTGGTGCTGAAAGACGAAATTTTCTACTTCAAATGCCTCATGTTTCCGTATGACGGCATGGTGCTTTGCCAATATCGTGACATCACGCAGAGAAGTAACGTAAAGCGTCGGTTGGAGCAGGCGAATCTTACTCTAAGGGCTATCCAGAAGATTGCCCAGATAGGACAATGGGCATACAATACAAATCAGAATATTTTCCATTATTTGGGTTATACAGGCGTTTTGTGTGAGGAAAGTGTGCAGAACCTTGCCATTGAGAAATATGTGGAACTGATTGTAGAAGAAGATCGTCAGAGTTTTATTGAATGGTGCCACGTGAACGAGAAAGAGCTCAACATGGAGAGCATCAGTTATCGAGTTCGCCTGAACGGAGAAATCTTCTATATGCGTATCCAGACTTATTTGCGTGAAGAGCGCCCCGACGGTAGTTTCAACATCGAAGGGTATATTCAGAACATCACGGATATACAGCATCGCAGAAATGACATCAACACACTGACTCATGCCATCAACAATGCCAAAGAAAGTATCTTTGCCGCCAGACCCGATGGCACGATTATCTTCGCTAACCGTCGTTTCCTGTACAATCATGGTATTTCAGAAAACGAAGACATCAGTCAATTAAAGATTTACAATGTTGCCGCAGATATGCCTACGCAAGAGGCTTGGAACGAACGTTGCAAAGATGTCATACACGGTGGCAGCAGTAACTTTGTGGCTCACCATCCGTCGAAAATCAATAGAGATATATTGGCTTACGAAGGTACGATGTACAACGTCACCAATGATTCCGGTGAAGAAAGTTACTGGTCGTTTGCCCATGATATTTCCGAACGGATTCGGTATGAAGCCCAAATCAAACGGCTGAATCAAATCATGGATACGACGATCAATAATCTCCCCGCGGGGATTGTTGTGAAGGAGATCAATAATGATTTCCGGTACATTTACCGGAACCGGGAGGCTTATAACCGCGATCTTTACAAGAACGATCCTGTCGGTAAGAATGACTTCGATTTCTACCCGCCTATCGTGGCAGAGAAGAAGAGACAGGAGGATATTCAAGTGGCCACCAGCGGAAAAGGTATGCACTGGACGGTGGAAGGAAAGGACCGGAACGGAAACCTGATTATCCTTGACAAGCGGAAAATCCGGGTGGATGGGGACGAACTGTCTTCGCCTATCATCGTCAGCATCGAATGGGATGTCACGGAACTGGAAATGATGAAGCGGGAGCTACTGTCTTCGAAGGAAAAAGCGGAAATGTCTGATAGTTTGAAATCGGCTTTCCTTGCCAATATGAGTCATGAGATACGTACTCCACTGAATGCTATTGTGGGGTTCTCGCATCTC
>ENA-ORSS01004447-ORSS01004447.1-human-gut-metagenome-genome-assembly--contig:-NODE-4447-length-10430-cov-4.001639_pt1 | contig 10430 bp, 5 predicted proteins | sample MGYA00241899_ERZ509162 | MGnify/ENA primary metagenome ERZ509162 (study PRJEB26280, sample SAMEA2338641) | human gut metagenome | biome: human gut; feature: human-associated habitat; material: faeces... | reverse complement strand
TATTTTCCTGCCTTCCCTTCCTTTTCAGACACAAAACGGTTCTCAACTTGGCAAGTGTCCAAAAATGTCTGTCTGTTAAACTCAGAGCCATTATACATATAGTAAGCATCACACATCTTTTGTGTCATACCATGTGTATTCCAGCCATTGGCACTGGTAGGCAATTGATGTAATACCATATCTGCAAGATTGCGGTCACCCTGATTTTGTCCACGACTAAAAATAAGTTCAGGATTATCAAACATAGACAGGGCTCCATTAAAAACTTGTCGATAGGATTCAAAGGGGTCAATATCCCGATATCCATTTGGCCAATCAGCATTTTCAAAATCATTATCAGAATAAGGAGGAAGTGTCTTCGGATAACCTGCAGCGGCTTCATCTCTTTTCTTCACAGTGTGTAACACATAACGGTGTCCATAATTGCTTCCCGGGAGTTCCATAACGTCTCTTGCTGCTGCAGCGGCTTTGGCCCATTTGTATTCATTATATTCCTGTGCTAACAAACATCTTCCGTCATGATCTACCAAATCTGTAAATCTTTCGGTATCTTCAGGACGAGGGTTATTAATAGGACTTGCCGCGTATAATAGAACTTTTGCGCGTGCTGCTAATGCGGCCCCTCTAGTAGGACGAGAGGTATGATTCGCTCCCCTGTCCAAAGGTAAGTCCTTAGCCGCCAAGCGCATTTCTGATTCGATATATTCTACGCATTCATCATAGGAATTACGTTGACAAGCCAAATCATCATAGCTGGCTGTATAATCGAGTCCTTCCTCCGGCAATAAAGGAACAGGGCCATATTTACGGAGTAATAACCAATAATAGTAAGCGCGTACAAAACGGGCTTGTGCTTTCAGGTCAGCTCTTTCAGCTTCTGTAAACTCCATATTCATGTCGATATTTTGAATGAAAATGGATGCCTGACGAATGCCTTTATAACTGGCTCCCCATGATTGTCGGTCTCCTTCACTATAAGTCCCTGTTTTAAAGGTGTTATAAATATCACGGTCACCAAAATAAATATCATCGGCAAAACACCACAGTATATTATCTTTGGTTCCAACATCCATATTCTCTCCTTTAAGATAGGAATAAGCATGAGCTAACCATTCTTCCGAGTATTTTTCATTAGTAAATACATCTTCCAGCGTCATACGGTCTTTAAAATTTTTATCCGAATCCAGCTGGTCTACACACGAAACGGTGATTGTCCCTAACAGGGCACCTATACAAAACTTATATATCTTTTTCATTTCACACATATTGATTAGATATTAACAGTCAATCCTAAAGTCATTACCCTAGACAGTGGGTATTCCGCCCCTGTGGAACTTCCTAATTCCGGATCCCATTCTTTAAATTTAGCGAATGTCAATAAATTGGTACCAATAAAGAATACACGTATATTATTGAACTTAATCTTATTTACAATTGATTTAGGCAATGTATACCCTACTTCTAAAGTCTTCAAACGTAAATATGAACCATTTTTTAGCCAGAAAGTGGACTTTTGTTGATTATTATCATTTCCACCATAGCTAAGGCGTGGATAAGAAGCATTCGGATCTTCATTAGCAGGAATTCCAAGTTTAGCTGCTGTGTCTGCATCAACCCAACGATTAGCTACTAAATTTCCCAAAACATTTCCCCACTGACTATCCTTGAAGGCAAATACCGTAGATCCATTAATGAAGAATGAAGACTTTCCTGCTCCTTGAAAATGGACATTGAAATCAAATCCTTTCCATTGTGCAGAGATACCAAATCCGTAAATCAGATTCGGTTTGGTAGTCGCACCGATAGCTACTTTGTCACCATCATTGATTACACCATCTCCATTAACATCTTTATATTTAATATCACCCGGTTGTACTTTTCCCCATGCTGTCTGTTGAGGACTGTTACGAATATCATCATAATCTTTAAAAAGGCCTAATGCAATCAAACCTTTAGCTTGGTTTACACGGTAACCTGCTTCTGTCTGGTAAGGATAAACAGTATTTTCTTCATCCTTCTCCAATATCTCATTTTTACTATAAGTAAAATTACCACGAACCGTGAGGTTCACTCTGTTTATTTTCTGTTTATAGGCAAAATGGCCATCAAAACCTTGCGAACGTACACTACCCACATTTGCTTTAGGATTACTTCTCACAATTCCTACTATGCCAGGTAGATATTTACGTTCCATATAAATACCATCGCGTTGTTCATGGAAATAGTCTACAGTGGCTGTAAACTTATCATTAAACAAAGAAAGGTCTACACCTATATCGTGCTTTGTTGCAATTTCCCAAGTAACGTTTTCAGAAGCTAATTGAGTATATGCCATACCATCATAAGAATTGCCATAACCATAATCACCCCAATTCCAACCAGGAAAGGTTACGTCCTTATCATTTTCTTTATATGACTTAGCAATTGTATATAGATAAGGAAAACGTTCACCCAATTTATCATTACCTACTTTACCATAAGAGTAACGCAGCTTGAACATATTCATCCATTCCAGATGTTTCTTAATGAATTTCTCTTCTGCAATGTTCCAAGCCAGAGAAAAAGCGGGGAAGAATCCGAATCGATGTCCATCGGCAAAGTTTTCTGATCCGTTATAACCGAAGTTAAAATCTATGAAGTAACGATAATTCCAGTTATAACTAGCACGTCCTGCCAAGCCCATATGACGTTTGGCAATGCCATTCTTTATATCTGTACCAATATCTACTGTAGTCCGATAAGCATCTTGGCTATATTTTAAAGTACCACCTACGTGATGCGCTTTGAATGCACGATTGTAGTGTAAAATTGCTTCTAAAAATTCAGTCCGGTTACCTGTTGAAATAGAGCTTTGAGTCATTTTTTCTTCGGTTCGCTGTTCTTTAAAAGTAATTTCCCCATCAGTATTTCGAAAACGTTCTGCGCGCCATGTTTGAGGCATTTTTTTACGGCTAATTTCGTTTGTGTTGTTAGTGTCGAAACCAAAACGACCTTCAAAACGCAATCCTTTAGTAATAAAATCCAGCTTCTGTTCTAAAGAAATATTAGTCTGAACCTTATTTTCCCAGATTTCAAAATATCCAGTTTGTGTTGCCAATACCCATGGATTGGAACGATCATCTTCTTTTCCGAATGCTGGTACATAACCATTGGAATACATTACTGGAATACTAATCGGACTTTGATTTATTAACGATGCCCATACATTTCCACCTTGTCCAGGAGCATTACGTTTCTTTAAAGAACCGGAAACACCGACTTTCACAAGAGTTGTTTTTGTGATGTCAATATCGGTATTCAAACGATAATTCCATCGTTGACTACCGGGATTGGTATTATAATCTTTACGAACTGCTTCATCTGTCTTATACATACCTTCTTCACTAATATAGCTAAGCGAAACAAAATAACGTGCTGTATTACCACCGCCGTTCATATTCACATTAGCACGATAAGTCATTGCTCCATCTTTCAATAATACATCTTTCCAATCTACATTTGGATAAAGATCAGGATCAAGTCCTAAACGTAGAATTTCCAATTCGTCATTCTGATAGATCGGTTCTTGATTACGAGTAATACGTGCTTCATTCATCATTCTAGCATGAGTGTACCCATCTACAAATTCCGGTGTGATAGTCCGTGTGTTATAAGATGTTTCCACTTTAGCACTGATATTGATTTTACCAGCTTTACCATGTTTTGTTGTAATCAATACTACACCATTAGCACCACGAGGACCGTAAATTGCTGTAGTAGAAGCATCCTTTAAAACAGTAAACGATTCAACATCCTCAATATTAATTTCATCGAGACTACGCTCAAATCCATCTACTAACACTAAAGCCGAGTTATCAGCTCCGAAAGTAGAAATACCACGAATCCAGAATTCCGAAGTATTTTTTCCAGGCTGACCGGATGTCTGCATAGCTAAAACACCTGCCACATTACCAGCCAAAGCATTTGAAAGATTTGCTGTCGGATTTGCTTTCAGATCATTTACATTAACGGTAGTCACCGCTCCAGTCACAGTTAACTTCTTTTGTGCACCGGTTCCTGTAATAACGACTTCATCAAGCTCACTTGCTTCAGATTCCTTCATAATTACGTTGACTACCTGCTGCCTTTTCACTAATACTTCCTGTTTATCAAAACCTATGTACGAGAATACTAGTCTTGAAAACTCTTCAATATTAATTTTATAACGTCCGTTAATATCCGTAATTGCTCCTAAGCCAGCCTGATCTTTTACTGTTACATTGACACCGACCAGTGGCTCTTTATTCGTATCCGTCACTACTCCCGTTACTTCAATTTTTTTCTGCGCAAAAGTGGCAACAGAAACCAGTAACAAACAAATGGTGATAAAATTCTTTATTTTCATGTGTTTTTTCTTTTATTCGGTTATTGTTCTCCCTCTTCCGGTTGACTCTCTTCCGGATGTTCTTCTGTCGCTTCAGGAATCTTTTCTAATGCTATCTTCCGGATACGATGATTGTTCACATCACCCACATAAAAAGTTTCTGTATCTTCATCATAAGCTAAAGCATAAGGATAATTAAAACGTGCTTCATCACGTAAATGGCCATCCACATATCCATTAGCATGTACATTCATTCCTGTGCTTCCTCTTCCGGCAAAAGTAGAGACTACTCCATCCGGAGTCAATTTACGTATACAGTGATTATTACGATCCGTAAAATAGAAGTCATAACAATCCTCTTTATTCGCATCCTCATACTCTTTGTTAAATACGAAGACTCCCTGTCCGGGTTTATTCAAGCGTGCTTTTGTTCCTGCCAAGTCTTTATAATCTGCTTGTCCGGGCTGTCCACAAACAATATATGGGGTCGTAAGTCGTTTGTTAACTCTGTCATAATTTGAACGGAGAATATAATGCTGATTCTGTACCATCATATAAACATAATCACCAGATGGATGAACGATAAAGTTAAATTCCCAGTTGGCATCCTGAATCGTAAACAGTTCTTCTGCATGAGCTTTATTATCATTTGCCCCCCATTGGTAAAAATCATATCTGAGCACAGCCCCTGAACCAAAGAAATTATAGTATAATTCACCATTTTCCGGGTGTATCATTGAGTTCTGACACCCTCTACTTGTGGTCAGACGTTTTACTACAGGATTCTGGAAATCTGTAACATCAACCATATCATTATCTTGGTTACGGATTAACATTATATTACTTGCGGCATTATCAGCTCCTTTTGAGCATGCTATAATCATAGTATCTTTACTTAAAGTCCATGACATGCTACGCAAGCGGTCGGCTCCTTCCGAACTACCGGTTATTCCAGTGTATATTCTTTCATTTTTCAAATCCAATATACGCATCGGCTTACCATTACCATTATTTTCTGCATCCTGAGTTAAATACAGGATATCGTGGTTTTTCGGGTCAAATTCGAACCATGCAGGAAAATCTATTTTACCACAGTCACTAAAAGGACCTTCCTTTATAATTTCTCCATTACCCTTCTCATCTACATATCCACATAAAGTTGATACGACCTTTTGTGGAACATATTTATATTTTGATGATACTATAACATCCTGTTCACCGACTTTTACTTCAATAGTTCCTTCGTAACATTGTTGCGGGGTAATACAGTACAAACTATTACCTTTCGCATTAATTACTTTTGCTTCTTTCCCGCCTATTTTTACAAAGACAATAGAGGAATCAGTACCGAAATTACTACCGTAAATAATCATTCGAGTGTTTGCTCCTCCTGCTTTGGGAGCAAAATCCGTCACAGTCACCGGTTGGCTGGGATCATAAGGTTCCGCAGACGCATCTTTATCATCTTTACAGCTACTGAAGCAAATCGTAAAGAGTAATAATAGAGCCATCCATTGAAATTCAATGATCTCATGTCTCATAGTTTTACATTTCATAATACACTAGATTTAAATTATTGATTATTCTGAACTTTATCCATTAATACCTTCATCCAGTATCCTCCGATTACTGAACGTGCTCTGAATCCTACCCATTTACCGCTGTCTGTATGGTGCCAGTCACTGATAGGTACACGAGATACTGTTTCATTGATATATTTATAGACAGGATCAGAGAATTTCTGGAAGGTTTCCTTATCTGAAGACATAGCTGCCGTCCACATGATCCAGTCGGATTTTGTGTATTCTTTACGAGAATCCAAAGGGAGTCCATAAGGATTCTGTTTTGTTAGATAATAATTGAGCTCTTTTCCAATTACATTATTAGGAAATAAATTCAGGTTCCACAATTTGTCCCAAACCATATTATACTTCTGGCTCCAGGTATTCTTACGGTCGAAAGCCAAGCGATAGTGGTCGCCCTCATTCGCCATTTCTTCCCATTTCACTGCCATTTTCTTGGCTATATCCGCATATTTGTCTGCTACATCATTCAATCCGAGCATACGAGCCATCTCGCTGTATCCGGCCACTCCCATGATAGCTTTTACAGAAAGATTGGCATTGTGTGCCCAATGTCCGGCGAAGTCATCTGTGCAAAGTTGGTTTTCCGGGTCCTGTCCAAACTAATAAACCTTGTTGTATCTATTTGATAATCTGAATATTATAAATTAGCGTATTGTTACTGTGTTGTGCTTTACATCTTTTTCAAGTAAAATTAAAGTGATTTTTCTCTCAATAAAGTCACTTATTTTCATTATTTTATTATTCTATTTTCTTTCGGATGAACTCTAAAAATGGCGAAAACATCAATAATTAAGTATTGCAAAATTGGCTGTTCTTAATTTATTTCATATTTTTGCAACGACGGTTGACTCAACAACCGTTGAGAAAAACTTATTGATTATGAAGTTTTATAATAGAGAGAAAGAAATTGCAGAATTGAAGCGTGTACAAGAGCTTGCATTTGGTCAAAATTCCAGAATGATTGTGGTAACAGGCCGTAGGCGTATTGGAAAAACCAGTCTTATAAAACAAGCTCTGAAGGGAACACCTACTGTATATTTTTTCATTGGAAGAAAAGCAGAGAGTATATTAGTCGCAGATTTTATAAAAATAGTACGCGAGACATTATCTATTTTTATTCCGGATGGCATATCCAACTTTACTACTTTGATACAATATCTTTTCGAAATAGGAAAAACACGTTCTTTTAATATTGTTATTGATGAATTTCAGGAGTTTTATAATATCAGACCCGATGTTTTTAGTGATATGCAAAATCTTTGGGATGAATATCGGCAAGAAACTAAAATAAATCTTGTAATTAGCGGCTCTGTATATTCATTGATGCAAAAGATATTCACGGATCATGGAGAACCATTATTCGGACGTGCTGACAATATTTTATGTCTTCGGTCCTTCAATACAAAAGTGCTAAAACAAATTATGGAAGATTTTGCGCCCGGATATAGTAATGATGACCTGTTAGCTTTGTATACACTGACTGGAGGAATCCCTAAATATGTAGAGTTGTTTTGTGATAACCAAGCGCTTACTATAGATAAGATGTATGACTTTGTCTTTTCGGAAAACTCCTTGTTTATAGATGAAGGACGTAATTTGTTGATTACTGAATTTGGAAAAAATTATGGCATTTACTTTTCCATCTTATTAGAAATAGCAAATGGGCATTATACACAAGGGGAAATAGAGTCAGTACTAGGGGGGATATCTATCGGAGGTCATTTAAGTAAATTAGAAAATGTGTATAATTTGATAACTCGCGAACGGCCTATTTTTGCGAAACCAGGTACTAAGAAAAATGTACGATATATTATTGGAGATAATTTTCTAAATTTCTGGTTTAAATACATCGAACGGAATCGTTCATATATTGAACTACAGAATTTTGAAGACCTGCGTCAACTAGCAAAGGCTGATTATCAGACTTATTCAGGCAGAGTGTTAGAAAACTATTTTAAACAGAAATTAGCAGAAGAAGGTGGGTTTAAAGAAATTGGTTCCTGGTGGGAAACTAAAAGTTCTACAAACAAAGAACGATTAAACTCTTATGAAATTGATATTGTAGCTCTTAAATCAAGTGGAAAAAAAGCCCTTATAGCAGAAGTTAAACGGATGCCAGAGAATAATTATGTTCATTCAACGTTCATGGAAAAAGTGGAACATTTAAGGCACAAAGAGATGGCAAAATACGATATTGAAACACGAGTCTTAGGATTAGAAGACATGTAACTTTATGTAAATAAGATGACGCGATTATCCCTAAAAATCCCCAGTTACAGCAATTCAATTAGCTTGGATCCCAATACTCGTTCTATCGTCACTGTTTCTACTTTTTTGTTATTTGTAAATTTAATCTTAAAGAATGAATTAATAAGAGATACTCATTCTTCTTAACTTAAAGCCTTTTATTTATATCAAATTCTTTATTATCATATCCGCAGCATACTGTAAGCAATTTAAACAGCCTGTCATTGAACTCGATTTAGACAATGACAGGCTACTTAATTATTTATCTTATATTGAATATTAAATTATTGTCGTGGTTCAATCACGTAAGTCGTTTACTGAATCACGCCTAACTTATTCTCTTATTTTATGGTATTTATCTGCTAATCCATAAAATATAATTAGATTTCAGACTAGTTCTTAATTTTTCATTATTTACCATTCAATCTGCTGATCTTCGTCTGGAATCTGAGTATTGAGATTTCGTTCCAGTAGCATTGTTCCTTTAACTTTATAAAGAACTTCTTGATTTCGAGAAGTTACATCTTTAAAATCATATTCAATAGTAAATGAAACATAGCGATGTTTTAGATAAGGTCGTGTAGCATCCATAGTTTCCGTTACGCTGTAAGCAGGAGTACCGTATAGCTTAAATCCAATCTTTTCTTCGTCATCTGCCCACATACTCAATGATTTGTCTTCATTGAAGCGTATATATATTTTATAAAGTTCCCGTTCATCTCTTGATAAATCTTCGCTCATTAAACCGGCATAAAAGAAAATAGTATTATTATCTACCACATATGCTGTACGATTATTGGTTACCATCGGTTTATTATCAGTACTTCCATTTGCATTTCGAATATACACTTCCATTGTACTTGTACTATATGAACCGGAATAATCGTTAAAAGGAATTACACGCAATAATGCTTTTGCATAGTTTTTACGTGGATGACCTTGATAATTATAAGAAGCATCATCAACGATAGTTAGAGGCAACACCCATTTATCTGTCATATTGATTCCTCTCAAATCAAAATCAATATTTAGTTGTTCCACACATGTTCCTGCAGGAATATGAACTATTTCCGGGAATTCATATTTATCTTCCTCCAATAGCGTATACCATAAATCTGTACGCCCGCTGAAACGTTCTCTATTTAATATTTCCAAGGTATCCTCATATAGTGCTACATGGACATCTATATCTTGTTCGTTCGTAGTTGACCCACTAACTATAACCGGTAACTGATAGCGTACTTTTCCATCAGGGTTGTATCTCACATATATTGGAGTTACCCCATTATCTTTATCTTTTATAGGTGCTTTAAAAGAAATATATTGCCGATACTGCTCATCTTTCCACTCATCATTACAAGAAGTGATCAAGAGCAACATACATAATGCAAACCAACAATTATATATAATTTTCATACTTATATCATTTTAAAATTAATCATTGTATGTCCAACCCGGATTTTGTGTCAACAGCTTATTGCGTTTCAACTCCTCATGACTGATAGGCCAGAAATATAATTTGCGAGAAAAAGCAGTTGGAAGTTCATTGACTACAATTGGTGAATGAAACGCTGCTCTATTTTCTTCAGTCATAAGAGCATCACAACCATATATTTCCATTGACTCTTCAATCGGAGCGTCTTTCCATCTGCGGAGATCAAAATAACGATGTCCTTCTCCCATGAGCTCTATCTGTCGCTCATGCTTCAATTTCTTACGGAATACATTCCGGTCTTGATACTCTGGCAATGTATAATCGGGAACCCCTGCACGGCAACGAACAGGACGAATACCTTTTTTCATTTCATTTATGTCACGTTTGACAGAATAACTGGCAGAGCCATCCCAAGATGGAATGTCGTATGAAGATCCATCTTCCAACTCATTCAAAGCTTCAGCGTAAATCAATAAGATTTCAGCAAAACGAATAGCAGGTTCCGTTTTTAGTTTGACATAGTCCTTATTACCTTTTGCCGCAGAGGTATCGTCCGGATGAACAAATTTCATGATTCCAATACCAGTGCGAAGCCAAAAATTGGAGTTAGTATATCCATTACCATTACCACGATAATAAAATACCTGTTGCTCTACGGGTTTAGGATCTTTAAGCGTTGAATTATTCAATAGAGGCCATACGCAACCATTAAAAGCAACTGAAGCATAGAAGCGTGGTTCACGCCATGCATACTCTTTCCATACTCCTTTCTTTAAATAAGGATATGTTCCTGCCTTCC
>ENA-ORSS01004443-ORSS01004443.1-human-gut-metagenome-genome-assembly--contig:-NODE-4443-length-10439-cov-2.840524_pt1 | contig 10439 bp, 9 predicted proteins | sample MGYA00241899_ERZ509162 | MGnify/ENA primary metagenome ERZ509162 (study PRJEB26280, sample SAMEA2338641) | human gut metagenome | biome: human gut; feature: human-associated habitat; material: faeces... | reverse complement strand
GTGGCAAAAAATGTAGAACTTGCCATACGGTATCTGGAAGAGTCAGCCGGCGTGGGAAATCAGTATGCACAGTATGTCCTTGGCAAGGTGTATATGATGGAAAAAGAGGTAGAGCAGGATAAGGAAAAAGCATACGAATATTTCAGATTGGCAGCGGAGCAGGGAAATGTGTACGCTGTTTATTTTTTGGAACACTGGAATGATATGCCCCATCCGGATTTACTACTAATGGCAACCAGACTCATGCATCATCTGGAAAATATACTAAAGGACGATGTTTCCGGAAAGAAAGGAGACAGACGAACTGGAATGGATCGTAAGCTGGCTAGAAAGATAAGACAAAAGAAAATCGCACAAGGTCATGCAAGAGATGACAGGGAAGAAATGGTACAGACACAGTAAAGGAGGAGCAGATTGGGAGATTTCATTTATTTTACAGAGGAGCAGAAGGAAAGAGCCAATGCAGTACCCATCATGGATATTTTGAAACGGGAGCATGAAGAAGTGGAACGCTCCGGAAATGAATGGAGATGGAAGCGGCATGGTAGTGTGACGTTCCGTGGAAACCGCTGGTACAGACACAGCCAACAGATGGGAAGCCATGCTATTGATTTCATGCAGGAGTTCTTTGGGATGTCTTATCCGGAGGCAGTTACCTATTTGTTAGATGGGGAAACCGGACAGGTCATTCATGGAGGAAGTCCGCCGAGGGAAACAACAGGCAAGAAATCAGTACGTCCCAAGGAAGAGAAAACCACAGAAGAAAAAGAACCGAAAGTATTAATACCGCCGGAAAAGAACGATACCATGAAAAGAGTATATGCCTATCTGATGCAGAAAAGGCATATCAGTAGGGAGGTGCTGTCCTTTTTTGCCAGACAGGGAACACTGTATGAATCGGCCGGGCATCACAACGCTGTATTTGTCGGAGTGGATAAGGAAGGGAATGCACGCCACATACATAAAAAGGGTACTTGTTCGGATGGCAGGAGCTTCCGCATGAACGAGGATGGTTCGGACTCTTCCTATGGGTTCGGTTATGTCGGAGCAGGAAATAAGCTGTATGTGTTTGAGGCACCCATTGACTTTCTATCATTTCTGACGTTGTACCCTGTAAACTGGCAGGAGAACAGTTATATTGTCTTAAACGGAGTTTCAGAACATGCCATGCTGCAGATGTTAAAGGATTATGCGAATCTGGATACGGTTGTGTTGTGCCTGGACCATGATCCGGCAGGCATAGAAGCCTGTGGAAGACTGGCAGAGATTTTGGTGCAGAATGGATACAGGCAGATTAAGAATTTAAAATCCACCTGCAAGGACTGGAATGAAGATTTAAAACTTCTGCATGGGGAAGAGGTAATCCCAGCACAGGAGCATCCAAAGATTTTGGAATGCGATGCATGGATGGAAATACTAAAGCAGGTCACAGACAGTGTGGATATCAAATATGCCACCAAGGAAAATGTGTGCCGGTATTATCAGGACATTTATAATGCACTGAAGAAAGGAAACGGAAAAGAACATCTGGAAGATGCTTTCGATGGCGGGGGAATGCTTTTAACCGGGGTGCTGGTTCGATGCATGGAGAAAACAGGCAGGGAACTTGGCAGGGAAACAAGTGCAGATGAAATACTGGATAACCTGCATAAGCGATACCGACCACATAGGGATAAGGGGAACTACAATACAAGGCTTCGGAACATGCAGAAAGCCTTTGAGGAACTGATGGAGGTATTTGACAAAGAGGATTTGTCCTTAAAAGAGAATAAAGAAGAATTTGTGAAGAAGTCTATGAGCCTGACGATGGAATGCATCAAGGCTCATATTTTTTTTGCAACAGAATATGAAGAACCCATACAAAGGAAGGAGATGAGGATGGAATGCAGCCAGCCGTGATGTTATTGGTGTCAGGGGTAATTATGTTTTCCGTGATTGAAGGACTTTCCCTGCTGGCACATTATTATACGCTCAATGGAATCAAGAGTAAGACCGTAGGAGATGGCCAGCACGGTACCGCCCGGTTTGCTACCAAGAAGGAAATTGAAGAAACCTATGTGGAAGTAGCCTATGAGCCGGAGAAGTGGAGGAAAGGAGAAAACCTGCCGACAGCACAGGGACTTGTGCTTGGGAGCATTGAAAGGGCAGGAAAGTTATATGCCCTTGTGGATACCGGGGATGTGCATTGTCTGATGATTGGAGCAGCAGGTGTGGGTAAGACAGCACATTTTCTCTATCCCAACATCGAATATGCCTGTGCCTGCGGAATGAGTTTTCTGACTACGGATACCAAGGGTGACCTTTATAGAAACTATGCAGGAATTGCCAAGAAATATTATGGATACCAGACAGCAGTGATTGACTTAAGAAACCCTACCAGAAGTGATGGCGATAATATGCTCCACTTGGTAAACAAGTACATGGATGAGTATCTGGCTGACCATAATAACTTAAGTGCCAAGGCAAAAGCAGAAAAATATGCAAAGATTACTGCCAAGACCATCATATCCTCCGGGGGAGCCGACAGTGCCAGCTACGGACAAAACGCATTCTTTTATGATGCCGCAGAAGGTGTACTGACCGCAGTTATTTTGTTAATAGCAGAATTTTGTCCCAAGGAGAAACGACACATCATCAGTGTGTTTAAACTGATTCAGGATTTACTGGCGCCATCCAAGGTAAAAGGAAGAAATCAGTTTCAGTTACTGATGGCCAAACTTCCGGATACCCATAAGGCGAAATGGTTTGCCGGGGCAGCTTTGAATACCGCAGAGCAGTCCATGCAGTCTGTTCTTTCCACAGCACTCTCCAGACTAAACTCTTTCCTCGATTCTGAACTGGAGCAGATACTGTGCTTTGATACCGCTATTGATGCTGAAATGTTTTGTAAGCAGAAGACAGCGGTATTTTTAGTGATGCCGGAAGAAGACAACACCAAGTATTTTATTATCTCTCTGATTTTGCAGCAACTCTATAGGGAAATCCTTGTGGTGGCAGATGAGAATGGAGGGAAGTTAGACAACCGTGTGGTTTTCTATTGGGATGAGGTCGGAACCATACCAAAGATTGAGAGTGCGGAGATGATGCTCTCTGCATCCCGTTCCAGAAGGGTAGGTATCGTACCCATGATACAGTCCTTTGCACAGCTTAATAAGAACTACGGAAAAGAAGGGGCAGAGATTATCATCGATAACTGCCAGGATACCATCTTCGGTGGATTTGCACCAAACTCGGAATCCGCAGAGGTACTGTCCAAGAGCCTTGGAAACAAGACGGTCATGTCCGGCTCCATCAGCAGGGGAAAGAATGATCCGAGTCAGTCCCTCCAGATGATACAAAGACCATTAATGACACCTGATGAATTAAAGTCCCTGCCAAAAGGAAACTTTATCGTGTCCAAGACAGGCAGCCATCCCATGAGGACCAAGCTGAAACTGTTCCTAAAGTGGGGGATTATCTTCGAGGAACCATACGAGATTGAGGAAAAGTCAGCAAGAAAGGTAGCCTATGCAGACAAGCAGGAGATTGAAGAAGAGATTATCCGCAGATATATGTGTTGTGTGGATGAGGAGCCGGAAAGTACGGAACAGGGCACTGCGTCCAGAAGCGGTGGTATGCTGCAGTCTCAGATGAATGAAACGGTGACAAAGGTAAGACAGGCTCTTAGAACAGAGGATTAGGTGATTAGTTGAGCAAAAAAGAAATATATGAAACAGAACTGCCCCATAGGGCTGTGGCGGTATATTTGTACTTAAAGGATCGTGCGAATAAGGAAGGCACCTGCTACCCGGCAATCGGTACCATTGCAAGGGAACTGCATCTGTCTGTCAGCACCGTGAAACGTGCCATCAGCGATCTGGAGGAGAACGGATTTATACGCAAGAAACAGCGCTGGCGTGATAATGGTGGAAGAAGTAGTCTGCTGTTTGAAATCATAAGGTAAGCACAAAGGGGATACTGCGCTGGTCAGGTGGACTATGGTATGGTTCACCATGGCCTGTGCAGGGAACTTTTCAATTTAAGGATTAAGACAGAGAAAATGGAATTTGGTATTATTTGATGTAGTAATAGTTAATAAAAGAAATAAGTGTTATGATAAGTTTTAATATGAGAAGTAAATAATAACCATTATAACCTTTATGCAATGGTGTGATATTGAGGAGAGATTATTAGATGGACAAATACGAGGAGTTGATAGCTGTTTTTTCAGAGACACTTAAGCAATCAAGGGATTATCATATTGCCTATATGTACCAAGTGGGCTATGTATCTGTACTCGGATTGTATGAAAGAGATAGTACACAGAACAACTCAATGAAAATTGATGAGGTTTTTCATTCTCCGGAAGAAATGGCGGACAGTTTGCTGCGTAATTGGCGCTGGCAATGGTTTTATAAGAATAGAAAGCTGTTAGGCTGTCAAGATTTCGAAAATATTTGTAATCTTGACAATAAAATCCCAGACTTGCTTCAGGAAGAATACAGACAAAGTATACAAATCCTTCAGAATAAAATCCATATTGCTTTACAGGTGGAAAATTAAGACTGTTTATAAGCAATGTGTCCGATAAAAGAGGTTATACATATAAAAGCAAATACAATTGCCTGAAGAAACAAATATCTTGTATTTCTGGTTATGGCGAAAATAACTGCAAGCAGAAAACTGAATAATAAGGTGAAATGTGTTCTTCGGATAAAAATACGGTTTTCCTGTGAGTCAACTTCCCTGTTTGGATGATCTACAGGTCCTATGATTAAAACTATAATGGCACAAAACACGTACAGCATAAAGGAAATAGGAATCGGGATAGTAAGGTATTTCACAATAAGCAGGGTAGTAGTTAGTATCAAGCAGGAGCCGATAAAACAGGAAAAATAGGTTTTTAAATGCAAGCCGCCGCTGAATGAACGCATTGGAATAAACAATAGGAAGAAAAACAGGCATTCGGAAAACATATGCAGCAACAAGGCAATCACAATACTGCAAATTGTGCTGGCAGAAACTTCTAAAAAGCATTGAAAGCCATATTGGTATATTTCGTAATTTTTTTTATCAATAATTCCCTTTTTAAAGATATAGTTCGTTAATACAATAGATAAATGTTCCATAACAGAGGTCTCCTTTAATAATCTTATAGTATAAAACAAAGAAAGAGGAAAAACGGGTAGTTGTAGAAAATAGGAAAATGCAGGTCATTTTTCCTCTATGGAATTACTATACAACACCGCAGATGCCCGAAATTCTCCATTCTCATACTGGGTGAACAGTTCTCCATCATAATCAGCCAGTGCCTGTTCTACCGAGGCAAGACCAATTCCGTGACAGCCGGTATCCTTCTTTGTGGTAAGGTATCGTCCGCTGTTGTCTTTTTTTAATTTCTCTGGACTACCATTTTTTATACAAATCTGGAGCATTTCTTTTATATAAGTAGCTTCCAGTACGATATATCGCTGCTCCTGCGGCAGCTTCCTACAGGCCTCAAGTGCATTTTCCAGCAGATTTCCAAAGATAATGGCTAGGTGTCCACTCTGGAACGGCAGTACAGACGGAATAAATACCCTTGCCTCAAACTGGATGCCGTCCTTCTGGGCAAGGGCATACTTATGGTTCACAAGGGAATCCACCACGATGTTTCCGGTGTGGGAGATTTCGTCTGCGCCGGTTCCGATACCATCATCCAGCATCTTCTGTATGTAATCACTGGCTTCTTTTGTCTGTCCGGCATTTACCATGCCAAGAATCCCCGATAAGTGGTTCTTCATATCATGCCGCATCCGCCGCAGTTCCAGATAATGTAGTTCCCTTTCTTCTGCCTGATGACTACACAAATCTAATTGCTGTTCATACAGCCGGTTCCGGGACTGAAGCTCCGCTGCCTGCCCAATCCGATCATATACCGTAAAAATCACGTAATTGACAAGCAGGAGAAGTATGCCCGCAGCCACCGAGAAAAAAGAATATTCCGTATGCGATGCCGCTATAAGAAAGATGTGATGCATCATGTAAATGCTGCATACCGGCACCAGAAGGACTATAATAAAATATCGCAGGGAAATCTCTGCATACTGCTTTTCCTTTGTGTAACGGTCAAGCAGTACAGAGAACAGAAGCATACACATCTTGGATGCGAAGCTTCCGGCATCATTAATGACGCTTTCATCTGTTCCAATTGCCTCTAAGACCAGCAGCACAATGACCTCTACCAGCATCCATGCCGTACAGATAAGAAGGGTGCTGATACAGCGTCTTTTCAGGCTCTCTTTTCTGGTAACGGTACTGATCATAAATACCATAAAGATATTCCGACCAGAAGAAACTGCGGAGGAAACAGGAGTTCAAACCCTGTTGCCACAAGGAAAGCATAGTATAAAAACCAGCTGATTATGCCTGCAGGCTTTCTGTTTCCTGGACCGAAAAGGGTCGTTATGTATCTCTGTATAATCAGAAGCTGCAGTGCCGGAAGCAGAAAGCCCGATATAACGGAAAGATATCCCCTCATTCAATAACCGCCTTTCCCGCTGCTATTGTACAGAGCTGTCGGCGCACTTCCTTCTGCCGGTCCTCACTGATTTTCAGTTCCATCTCTTTCCCGTTCATACTGATTGTTATGTTAAAAAAATTCATTTTTGTTATATAATCGTAATTCACAAGGAAGGACTGGTGGATACGGAGGAAATATTTCCGACTATTTGCGAGTTCCTTCTCTACGTTATTCAGTTTTCCATAAAAATATGCAGTGCTTCTATCCTGCAAGAAAATATGCACTACTCGGTTGCGGCTTTCAAAGTACACAATATCTTTTAAAGGTACTTTCTGAATTTTCTTATTGAACTTAAACTGGTAAAAGACCTCCGTTTCACCTATCCGGTGGCAGGCTTCTTTAAAATACCGGCGAAATTTCTCTTTATCCAGCGGTTTAGAGAGAAAACGGAAAGGCTCTACCTCAAACAGTTCCTTTAAATATTTATCATATCCTGAAATATATATGAACAACACAGAATGGTCTGTTTCCCGGATTTTTCGAGCAGCGGAGATGCCGTCAATCTGTTCCATTTCAATATCTATAAAAATAAGTCCGTATCGTTCCCCGGACTGTATGCTCTTCAAAAGTGTCTTTCCATCAGAAAATACATCCGTATTAACCCGGACTCCCATACTCTGGCTTTCTTCTAACACCAAGTTCTCAAGACTTCCCGTAAAGCCAAGGTCATCATCACATATGGCTATCTTCAGCATTTTTAAGTACCTCTTCTGCTATATCTGCTTCCTCTTCTTCCAACTGTGCCTGTTCCAAACGTTTGAGAAGACACTGGAGTGTCTTTTTGTTCGTGTCCGTCAGGTTGTTGTAGCGGAGTACAATGTCATAGCACTGATCCATCTCCTGATTCATGCGGATTTGCCCGCTCAGATCCCGTTTTATATCGGACAGCCCGAGGATATAGTCAGTGGTAACATTAAAATACCTTGCCATGCTGATAAGCAGGTCTGTGGAGATGGCACATGTGTCTTTTTCCATCTTGCTTACCGCCTGCTGGGTGGTGTTGATTATAGTCCCAAGGGCTTCCTGTGACATGTTGTGGCTCCTGCGGAGCTCACAGATACGGTTCTCAGTCATAATTGTGATATCCTTTCTAATAACTATTTTACATAATTATTAGAAGTTTACTCACAACTGTATAATGTAAATCAAATACAGGACGGCGTTAATAGAAACATAATGTGCTTATATATCTAATCAAGATGAGAATGAAAGTAAAAGAGTTTTGTGCTATAGAGATGACAAGTTATACCAATTTTAAAGGTACATACTATAGTGCGTTTCCGGAAAAAGTGACAAATTATGTCGAAAATTCAACGTATAAGAGATTTCAGAATTACTCAGGTATAAACTATATGCGTAATGAAAAGAAAGTCATTGGAAAAAAGCGCAAATCATAGTTGTGACCGAACTGGTCGTGGGAATGGTATTTCTGATGGTGAATAAGAAAGCTGCCTATGCGGTTTGGGGCGCAGTAATCTGGTGCGGAGTAAGTTATCTGGCATGGCCAGTAAAGAGATATATGGAGAAAATAGAGAAGATAACAATTAGATTAGTAATGCTGCTGATAGGGTTTTCTTTGCTGTTTCCAGTAAGGGCTCTTGCAGCAGAAAAGGATGAAATTACTGAAAAGAAACAGATTATATTTTTGCTGGATGCAAGCAAATCAATGCAGGGAGACGGACAGTGGATTGAGGCAGCGGACAGCGCATGCATGATAGCGTCGGCGTTGCCGAAAGAATACGAAGTGGCATTGCTGGTATATAACACGGAAATTGTTTATGAGGAAGATTTCGGAAACATTAATCAGAAAACCAGGCATGCACTTGAGACGGTAGAGCTGCAGGGCTACACCACCCCAGCGGTGGCGTTGGAAACGGCGGCTGATATGTTTGACAGTGCGGCGGCAGATAAAAGAGTGGTATTTATTTCCGACGGGGAAATTTCTCTGCGGGATCAAAGCAAAACAGAAACTGCAATCAGGCAGTTTGAAAATATGGTGGATCAGATTGCAGAAAAGGGAATAAAAATTGACATGTTTGCAATCCCCAATGATAAGACGGAGAATGAGGTTTCGTATGGAACGAAAGTGACGTCAGGAGAGCAGTATACAGTAGGCGAAAACCAGACGATTGAAGAAATCACTGCAAAATATCTGTTCCAGACGTTACAGATAGAAAAAATAGAACTTGGCGAGGCGGTTTCCGGAGAAGGAAATATGACAGTGGATCTGCAGGATACTTATATGCAGAATGCAAAGATACTTCTCGTGTCAGGAGAAAATATCGAGGATTTTCATGTTACAGGACAGTGTGAGAGCCTGAATATGCTTCAGGGAAACAAGTTTGCGGTTGCTGAATTGGAAAATCCATTGGAACGGCAGATTACAATGGACTATTCTCTGGAAAACAGAGGAAATGTCCATATTTATCTGATAAAAGAATATTTTTTAAAAGCTGATATGGAGAAATCCTATACATCAGAGGAAGGGACATTTACCCTGAAGGTAAATGTTGTAAACCATCAGGATAAACCGGTTTTGGATTCAGAAACCTTGAAAAATAGCATTTCTGTTTTGATAGACGGTCAGGAGAGTTCTTACGAAGTGGAAAATGGTACAGCGTTGGTTCCGTATCAGACAGACAAGACAACAAATGTAAATGTAGAGGTTACCACTCAGACATCAGGAAATGTGATCCATTACATAGAGACAACAGATATGGTGGAATTGACAGTTCCGGTTGTAGAGGAAGAACCTGATTATACAGTCCTTTGGATTGTGATTATATCGCTATGTGCAGTGGCACTTTTACTTTCTGTTTTATATGAAAGGAAAAAGCAAAAAAAAAACGATGGTGAGGCGGGTTCCATTATCATAGAACCGTCAGAACCTCCTGTGGTGCCAAAGTATGATTTTTCAGGACAACTGGCAGTGTATCTGTTAAAGGGAGAGCGGGAAGACGATATTCCGCCTTGTAGTATTAAATTATTTGGAAAATCACGAAAAAGTATATCCTTTGACTGGGTGAAAGACCGCTGCGGGATTGATTATAAATTATCGGATGCAGACAAAATCCGGTTTACCGGAGGGAAAGACCACACCTTATGTTTCAAAAACACCGGTTATGCAACCATCGTAAAAGGAAACCAGATTTTGAAACGGGAGAGAAAATATTCCTTATGTTATGGAGAAAAAATACTGTTAATTTTTAATAATGGGGGAACAGAAATCGAACTTCATTATAAAAATATGAAACCAAGCGAAAGGTAAGGAGGAACAAAGTGAATACAATAACACAGACAAACAGGACGATTCTCTTTGAGGAAATCAATCCGGAAAAGCTGAATCTTCTAACACTTGTGGGAGACGTCAGAGGGGTAAACAGCGTAAGTGATGATAAAATCAAGGAAATAAACGATGCCTTGCTGGTAAGAAGTTTCGATGAGTTTTTAGAAAAATTTGAGCCGGTAGTATATTCTTATTTTGACGCAAACAACCAGAAAGTAATCTATACCCTCAAAAAACCGGAAAACATTGAGGATGAGTTATTAAGCGAAATCCATCTGAACCGCCAGAATGATTATCTGAAAATGTTGATGACTCTTGTTGAGGCAAAGCGGGCAGAGGGAAGTATTAACGTAGATTTTAAATTTGAGAAACTGACGGATATGATTTCCCCAAAAAAGGTCATGGATGATATCCGGCAGAATCGGAAGGAGCTCCAGTATACATACAGCGAGTATGCGAAACTTGAGGACGGCGATCCAAAAAAGTTAGATACGGCGGATAAGCTGAATCTGATGTTTGAAGAAGCAAGCGTAAACTACAATAATGTGATGGCGATGTTGCCGCTTGCGATAGAGGATATCAAAACAAGGCTGCTGTTGGGAGACGGGCAGA
>ENA-ORSS01004442-ORSS01004442.1-human-gut-metagenome-genome-assembly--contig:-NODE-4442-length-10439-cov-4.611325_pt1 | contig 10439 bp, 9 predicted proteins | sample MGYA00241899_ERZ509162 | MGnify/ENA primary metagenome ERZ509162 (study PRJEB26280, sample SAMEA2338641) | human gut metagenome | biome: human gut; feature: human-associated habitat; material: faeces... | reverse complement strand
CCCGATTCAACCATCGAATCAGATAGCTCTCTTTTATGAATAATGAAAACTGTTGTCCAATCGTTGCCACAAGCGGGAATAGAATCCGAAAAATGCAGTTATTGCGTCGCTTTTCGGAGAGGGTATCTTATTCCCACTCGGCAAAGGGAACTGTTTTCTAAACATATTTGTTTAGAAAACCGGCGGATTTCGACCGATTTTTGTGAAAAATCGGCTCGTTTATCCTGAAAATGAAATTGTTTTGGTAGCGGAAAAGTAGCGTGTCAAATTGACCTCGAAAATGGGGGCAATTTGAGTGGGTCTCTATGCGTCCATTGTACCGGGAGACAGCACGAATGTCAAGCCAAAAGATGAAGGACGAGCGAAAAAGTTGTTACCGCGTATGACGAGTCACGAAAGAAAAGAAAGTTTCTATGCGGACATTTATGCGGACGTTTATCGGGACTTCTTGGACACGACCCAGCGTCCGGTCTTGTTGGAGCCCTCGCGATGAAGCCTGTTTTGCGCCTTCAAAGATGCAATCAGACGGCGAATTTGACGGTCGCTCAGACCGAGATGCTCCGCCATGACGGGAATGGTCATGCGCGGATCGGACTTGAGCAGAACGAGCAGTTGATCTTCCGGCGACTTGATATGCTGCTTCACATAGACGTTTTTCAGCGCTTCAAGAATCATTTCGAGCATGAACTCGATGAATACGGTTGCGCTGCCCTGTGTGTTGGCGGCGTTCAAGGCAGCATAATAGTCGGCTTGATGCTCCAGAATCATGGATTCAATCGGCAGATAGGTGAAGATAGGCTCCCATTTGCGCAGAATCAGCGTTTGCCAAAGCCGCCCTGTTCTGCCGTTTCCATCCGCAAAAGGATGGATGAACTCAAACTCATAATGAAAGACGCAGGAAGCGACGAGCGGATGCGCAGTCGTGTTTTGCAGCCATTCAAAGAGCTGCTGCATGGCTTCCGGGACATATTGGGCGGGCGTACCGGCATGAATGAGCTGATCCCCTGCATAAACGCCGACACCTGTATTGCGGAACGTACCTGCGCCCATGACGAGCCCATCCATCATAACACGATGGACTTTGAGCAGATCGTCGATGGAGTACGGATCGAGCGTCGGAAGCAAATCATACGCCCGAAAAGCATTCTGCACTTCCCACACTTCCTGCTGCGGGGCGAGAACGCGCTTACCGTTCAGCAGCGCAGTCACCTGATTGAGCGTCAGGCTGTTATGCTCAATCGCCAGCGAAGAATGAACGGAACGGATGCGGTTGGCGCGATGCAGCTGCGGTTGAGCAGACAGATTGCCGCGTACCGTGATTTCCTTGACCGTCGCTGCAATTTCGGTGGAAAGGCGGAGGATTGCGTCCGTCAGTTGATAGGGCGGGGTATAGGTGCTCATGGGGATCACCTCGATGGATTCAGAATTTCAGATTCGACTTCGTCCAGCGTGTAAGTGCTGGGCAAGGTTTTGTAGGCTTCCAGACTTTTTCGATAGGTTTCAAGGTCAAATTCATCTTCGATCCGTTCAAGCACACAACGACGAATCAGTTCGGAAACGGAGAGATCTTTTTCGGTTGCATATTGGCGGATTAAAGCGACATCGGCAGCGGGAAGATGAAGGGTGAGGGTGATCATGGAATCGACCTCCTAAGGGCGTTGGCATAGTGTGTATCAGAACTTCGCCCGCCCGATACCGAAAAACTTCTCAAAGAAAGCCTTGAGCTTATCAATAACGCCTTGCTTTTTCTGCGCACGTCCGCCGCCAAAGCGGGAAACGGGCGGCATCAAGCTATCAATATCCGTGCCGGTGGTCTTGATTTCACCGTCGCGGAAAGCATTTTCAAGGAATTTGCGCGTTTCCGGCTCTTTGAGGTGTTCCTCTTGAATAAGCGCGATCAATTCTTTCTCGCGTTCGGTAGACACGAAGTCATTCCATTCATTCAGAACATCGTCAACGTCGTTGATTCCGGCGATAAACGAATTGATGAGCTGCTTTTTGCTGCGCAGTTCGGGGCTGGAATCGATGGCTTTTTGAATGGAAACCAGAATCTCCGCATCGCTGCAATGAGAATCATGGTATTTTTTGACCAGCATCAGAATGTAGTCAATGTTGATTTCAATTTGACGGATCAATTCGATTTCAAAGACAATGTCGTTTGTAATATCCTCTTTGCCGACTTTAGGCTGATGAATCCATTCATCGCGCAGATCCTGATAGCGACCGAGATAATCCTGCATATCGCGTTCGGAAAGAATTTCCCTGCCAGAAAATTCATCGAAGGAGGAAAGCAGGTTGCGCATACGCAGAATGGAACCAAAGAGAAGGATGAAATCCTTCTGGCGTTTTTCGCCGATGATCTGCGGCTCAGCGAGCGGGAACTTGGTTTCTAAATCTTCGATCATCGCGGCATAACCCGGATGGTCTTTGCCGTCTTTATCGACATAGCCGTTATAATAATCGTCGAAGCGGTGCATCAACACAACGCCGCCTGCTTCTTTGTCGCCAAAGAGCGAAATGGCGGAATCCACGCGCTTTTGCAGATTGCGGAAACAGACGATATTGCCGAATGTCTTAATGCTGTTGAGGATGCGGTTTGTGCGGCTGAACGCCTGAATCAGCCCGTGCATTTTGAGGTTTTTATCAACCCAAAGCGTATTGAGCGTGGTTGCGTCAAAGCCTGTCAGGAACATGTTGACGACAATCAGCAGATCCAGCTCCTTGTTTTTCATGCGCAGGGAAACGTCTTTGTAATAATTCTGGAATTTGTCGGCATCCGTACTGTAATTGGTGTGGAACATGGCGTTGTAATCCCGAATGGCTTCATCCAGAAAATCGCGGCTGCTCTGATCCAGACCATTGGTATCTTCGGAATTTTCTTCGCCCAATATACCGTCGGATTCCACGGCTTCATTGGCGGCGTAACTGAAAATCGTCGCGATGCGGAGCTTTTTCGTTGGATCGGCTGCCATCTGACGCTTGAATTCATTGTAATACAGACGCGCCATCGGAACGGATGCGACGGCAAAGATGGAGTTAAAGCCGCTCAGCCGCTGCGCTTGCTTTACCTCCTCGACTTTGCCGCGCGCGGAGGAAGCGACGTCGCTGATGTTGGTCAGGGTGTTGAACACATAGGTTTTATTGCCGCGATAGGTCTTTTGATCGAAGTGATCGAGGATATACTGCGTGACCTGCGAGATGCGCTGCGGCGCCATATAAGCGCGTTCACGGTCGATATCCCAAACCTCTTCGTCCGTCATGTTGTCATCCTTGTCCATCGTCTTGATGTAATCCACGCGGAACGGCAAAACGTTTTTGTCGTTGATTGCGTCTACGATGGTATAGGTGTGCAGCCGGTCGCCAAACGCCTGCTCGGTCGTAACGAGGGGCGTTTCACCTCTGCCGGGGAGGATAGGCGTGCCGTCTGCGCGGCGAATGATGTGTTTGCTTTGCGGCTTTCCGGCGTTGGCGGGGAAAATCGGCGTACCCGTGAAGCCGAAAAGGTGATAATGCTTGAAGCATCGTTTGATGGCTCGGTGCATATCACCAAACTGACTGCGGTGGCACTCGTCGAAGATCATCACGATATGCTGATTGTAGATCGGATGTTCGGTTGTACGGCGGATGAACGTTGACAGCTTTTGAATCGTCGTGATGATGATATGCGCATTCGGGTCGCCGAGCTGACGACGGAGAACGGCGGTCGAAGTGTTGCTGTTCGCCGCGCCTTTTTCAAAGCGATCGTATTCCTTCATGGTCTGATAATCCAGATCCTTGCGGTCTACGACAAAAAGCACCTTGTCGATATACGGCAGCATGGATGCTTGACGCGCCGTCTTGAAGGAGGTCAGCGTTTTGCCGGAACCGGTCGTATGCCAGATATAGCCGCCGCCCGCAATCGTGCCGGATTTCTTATAATTATGGGCGATTTCGATGCGGTTCAAAATGCGCTCGGTTGCCGTGATCTGATACGGACGCATGACGAGCAGCAGCTTTTCCGATGTAAATACGCAGTATTTGGTCAAAATATTCAGCAGCGTGTGCCGGGCGAAAAACGTCCGCGTGAAGTCCACCAGATCGGGAATGGGACGGTTTTGCGTGTCCGCCCAGAAGGACGTGAACTCAAAGCTGTTGCTGGTTTTTCCCTTGCGGGTCGAAGCGGATTTTGCGCCTTTGATGGCGTTGTTGCGGGTACTGTTGGAATAATACTTGGTATTCGTTCCGTTGGAAATGACGAAGATTTGCACATACTCAAACAGTCCGCATCCTGACCAGAAGGAATCGCGCTGATAGCGGTCGATCTGGTTGAAGGCTTCCCGAATGGGAACGCCGCGGCGCTTTAGCTCGATGTGTACCAGCGGCAGACCGTTGACCAGAATCGTCACATCATAGCGGTTATCATGCCGCGCACCGTCGCCCTGCTTGACCGTATACTGGTTGATGACCTGCAAACGGTTGTTGTGGATGTTCCGCTTGTCAATCAGCGTCACGTTTTTCGTTGTGCCATCGTCGCGTGTCAGCACCTGCACGTTGTCTTCCTGAATCTTGCGCGTCTTTTCAACAATATGCTCGTTCGGATTGGCGACCGATTCCGCCAGAAATCGCGACCATTCCGCATCCGTGAAGGTAAAGCCGTTCAGCGTTTCGAGCTGTGTGCGCAGGTTGGCGAGCAAATCCGCTTCCTTGTGGATGGGCAGATAGGTATAGCCCTGCTCACAAAGCTGACGGATAAACTCCGCTTCCAGCTCGGCTTCGCTCTGATAAGCGTCGGAACGCTTTTGCGCGGGTTCGTAGGTCGTGACGACGGTGTTTTCCGTGGTTTCGGCGACGATGTTGAAGTACGGCATGATGAAGAATTCCTTTTGTTCAGGTCAGTTCCTTGAAGGTCAGCAGTTTATCGCGGTAGTATTCATATTGCTGTTGACGGGCTGCGATTTCGGCAGGCAATCCGGCAGAGAGATCGTTGCAAAGGGTATCGAAGCGGTCGAGAAGGATAACGATTTTTCTTTGCGTTTCAATGGTTGGGACGGGAATTTTGAGCTTTTTGAGTTCATTCATTGGAACGCTCTTTACAGTACCACCCGCAGCTTTTTTCATATACGCTTGTTTAATGCTATCTGTCATTAAAAGATAGCGCAAAAATTTAGGGAGAATCATGGATTGATTGGGCTTAATTGCGTAAATGCCTTCTTTTATATTCCAGTTTGAGGGCGTTGAGGTTATAACTGCGGTTTCGCCGATCGTTCCTGTTCCAGAAAAGAGAACATCGCCGATTTCCAAATTGGAACGATTATTGCAAAGTTTCAAAGCATTGTCATTGATACGATCCGTTTGTTCTGTTGGAATGATTTGTCCATTGTGAATTTCGCGAATGGTAATATAGTAATTTGTTGCGTCATCTGTATTTAACTTAAAGAACTGTCGTGGATTAAGACCCGTATTTAAAGAATGTATGACGTCATTTAATTCGAGCCAAACAAAACCATTGACATACAGCAGCAGTTTAATTATGCTCTGTCTGTCTGTCTGTCTGTCTGTCTGTCTGTTATATTATCTATATTCTTGAAGGACAGAAGCAAATCTCGATAATACTCATACTGCTTTTGACGGGCAGAAATTTCGGCAGGTAAACCGATACTCAGGTCGGAACAGATCGCGTCGAAGTTGTCCAAAACGTTGACGATGCGCTGTTGAACATCGAGAGGGGGAACAGGAACTTTTGCATTAGCGATATTGTCGTTATAAAGTCTAGAGATTGTTCCACCTGTTGAAACCTTCCACGGATTTGTTGCATACCAATGAAGTAAGAAACGGTTTAGAACTTGAGTTTCATCATTTGCAACCCAAACAATATTTGAATCTTGAAAATAAGCAGGTTTTCCGTCAAAAACAACAGTTCTTCCGATTGTGCCAGCGGCAGAGATAAGGATATCGCCTTTCTTTGGATAAGAATACTGTGCTTTATATTTTTCAAAGAGGTCTTTTGAAATATACGCGTCAGCTTCTTTTCCGAATGTTCCGATTTTATAAAAGGGAATTTCACCGGAAGAAGATGTTTCATTTTTCATGATTCGTTTGCACATGGATACTTTTCCGATATCACCGAGGGTTTTCCAAGTTACCGTAGGTGTAAAGGATAATAATTTTTCCCGATAGAAGCTATACTGCTTTTGGCGAGCTGAAAGCTCTGCGGTCAGGCTTGTGAAGCTGTCCAAGATGCGGACGATTTCACGCTGGACTTCGAGAGGGGGAACGGGGATAGATATTGCACGTAAATCACTACCGGTGAGTTTAGGTATATTTCCATGAACCAAAGGAGCAATGTTAATTGTTTGAATAAAATGGAACAAATACCTAAGTGACACGTCCGTACTTTCGCTAAGTACATGTGCGTGGTTATTAACCCAAATTTTGCCACTTGCCCATGTAACTACGGGAGTACCGTTTGGGGTAATTACACTTCCGTCTTCACCAATTAAGATAAATGTTCCATCATATATATATTCAGAGATATGATCTTGAATTCCATTAGCTCCATAGTATGGGTATATTCCGGATTTTCTTAAAGCTTTAGTAACAGGTTTTCGTTTGCTGTCGAGGATTATACAACACTTGTCTAATGGGCGGAATTTTACACCATTTGGGCAAAGCTCTTGAAGCAATTCGTCAAGTTTACTCATTTTTATCTTCCATTTCTTTTTGACAATAAGTTTCATATAATACGAGTAAAGTGTAATAATACATATCTTCTTGAGTCTGAATAAGGTTTTCATCGAAAGAAAAAGGGACTATTTCTGACGAAAAATTTAGACAGGAATCAATGATGATTTGCATAACCCAGAAGGTAACGTCCTTTTCGTTACAATCACCTAGGTGCATTAAATGATAAACCATATTGATGGGTGGCTCTATTTCATTGGATTCGATATTAAATTCGTCAGGATGGAGATAAGCATACATATATGAAGAAAGACTAGTGTTGGAGTCACTTTCTCTCCAAGGAAGATCACCATCTTTATTGTGCCATTTGCAAGTAAAGAAGTTTTCAAAAACGTATGGATTATAGTTTTCGATTCGCTCATTGGAATAGCGTTCTAAAGCGCGGTGAAGATATTTTGCGTTATCGTATAGGATACTTCGACCCCAGTTGTGAGAAGCCATATCTTCTTCAAGACAATTTAGAGCATGACTTACATCGTCCATTGTAATATTATTGTTGGTGAAATTGGCTTGTTGAAGGATTTCTTTTTGGAGTTCATCACTGCATCTTAAAAATCTTGAAGTGATTGCCCTGACGTGTTTTCTCTTTAGTTTTAGATTTTGAGCGATAGAGGAAAGTGGAAGATAATCAATTTCGTCTTCGTTATCAATCAAAAAGACTTTTGCTGCCTCTGCGATGGCTCGTTGCTTTGCATCATCCTCTAACTGTTCGCGTTCTTTTGTATGCTTACTTTCTAAATGATAAATTAAAACGGTTAAAATAATTGTAGAAATAAAGGAGAGAAAATCAAACATCTATTTAACCTTCAATCTCTGCAATAATCTTTGCAATTTCTTCTCTAAGCAGTTCTTCCCGCTTGACGATTTCCTCAATCTCCGCATTGAGCTTCACAATATCAATTTTTTCCCGCGTGTCCTCCGCTTCAACATAGGTGGACACCGAGAGATTGTAGTCATTTCCAATGATTTCGCTCTGCTGTGCCAGATGGGAGAAATGTGCAATTTCCTTGCGTTCGGCGAACGTGGAAACGATGCGGTCGATGTTTTCGCTCGTGAGCTTGTTGTTGTTTGTGACCTTGATGCACTCGGCGGATGCGTCGATGAAAAGTACCTGATTATCCGGTTTGCCCTTCTTCATCACCATGATGCAGGTTGCGATGCTTGTGCCGAAAAAGAGGTTGCTGGGCAGTTGGATGATGCAGTCGATGTAGTTGTTGTCAATCAAGTATTTGCGGATTTTTTGCTCTGCGCCGCCGCGATACATGATGCCGGGGAAACAGACGATAGCCGCCGTTCCGTTGGCGGCTAACCAACTGAGGCTGTGCATGATGAACGCCATGTCCGCCTTGCTCTTCGGCGCAAGCACACCGGCAGGGGAGAAACGCGGGTCGTTGATGAGCAGCGGATTGTCATCGCCCGCCCACTTGATTGAATACGGCGGATTGGAGACGATCAGCTCAAACGGCTCGTCGTCCCAGTGCTGCGGTGCGGTCAGCGTGTCTTCGCAGGCGATATTGAACTTGTCAAAGCCGACGTCATGCAAATGCATGTTGATGCGGCAAAGGTTGTAGGTTGTGATGTTGATCTCCTGCCCAAAGAAGCCGTTGCGGATAGCGTCGCGCCCCAACACTTTTTCAGCTTTGAGCAGCAACGAGCCGGAACCGCAGGCAGGATCGTAAACCTTGTTGATTTCGGTTTTGCCGACCGTACCGAGACGGGTCAGCAGCTCGGAAACATCTGCCGGAGTGAAAAATTCGCCGCCGGATTTGCCCGCGTTGCTGGCGTACATGGTCATCAGGTATTCGTAAGCATCGCCAAAAGCGTCGATGTCGTGATCCTGCACATCGCCCAGATTCATCGCCGCCACGCCGCGCAGCAGCTTGACCAGCTTTTCGTTGCGCTTGGCGACGGTTGCGCCGAGTTTGTTGCTGTTCACATCGTAATCATCGAACAAGCCGACAACATTGTCTTCGGATGGCGTGCCCTTTGCAGATGCTTCGATGTGGCTGAAGATGCCTTCCAGCGTTTCGTTCAGGTTTTCGTCATCCGCTGCGCGATCCAGTACATTCCAAAACAATTCGCTCGGCAGGATAAAGAAGCCCTTTGAAGGGATAACGTCATATCTTGCCTGTTCAGCTTCTTCATCGCTTAATTTGGCATAGTCAAAATCCGGATCGCCTGCTTCGATTTCGCCTTGATTGATATAATTCGCCAGATTCTCGGAAATATAGCGATAGAACATGGTGCCAAGCACATAGTTCTTGAAATCCCATCCATCTACCGCGCCGCGCAGCTCGTCGGCAATCGCCCAGATCGCACGATGCAGCTCGTCGCGTTCCTGTTCCTTCTTGGTGTCCACCATGTCCGCTTCCTCCATTGCCGTCGCTTGGGACGGACTTATATATGTTGTTTTTAGTATATCACAGCTGGTTCGGGGTTTCAATTTGGGAAGGGAATATGGGATAAAGAAAAATGCACGCTCACGGGAGCGTGCGGAAGTTATTCTGAAATATGCCGTTTGATAATTGAGTAGACTTCTTCAAGATAGGCGTTGTAATAGTCGTATTCCTCATTGGCAACGAAATTTCTGTTTTTTATTTTGAAACCGAGATAAGTATTTGGAATGTCATAATTGCCGATATAGACAGCGGGCAGTGTTCCAAATTGATCGTGTGTGATATCAATGATGGTATCGTGAATTTCAAGCCAAGCATGAGTAGAACCGTCAGCCCTTTCTCCTGCGATGTATGTGGGTTCTGGTAGATTGTGTTCAACAATGAATCGCGATAAGAGACAAGAACAATCTCCGCAAGTTCCTTGCGGGAAAAGGGAGAATATTGGATAGTTTTTTAATTTCGATTCGGCATAGGATTCATCAAGAGCCTTCCGAAAAAGATGAGCAAGCCGAGCATATTCCTGAATAGAAACGTTAGAAATCATGGATGTCCCCCCTTCATGGAAAGACGAAAACAGGATGCAATTTCTTCTGCGTATTCTGACAATTCAGAGTTTTTTAAGCGCTTAACAAAGTGTTTTTGGAATGCAGCACCTTCTATATGGTGGCATATTTCATATACATATACGACTGAAATCACGAAATACAACTGGCTTTTTAAAAAATCCATACTCAGTTGGTTATAATAATCCGCATCAACGGGAATTAACTTGATATGTGTGAATTCGGAAAAGCCGTTTATGAAATTAAAGTATTTACGATAGTATTGTTGGAGAACCTGCCATATTGAAAGCTTGTCATCGTATTGAAGTGCTGCTTTTGCAGATTGGCTTTTGAACTTGACCTGAATAAGCATATGAGTAGCTTCTAACGTTTGATCCAGAAGGTGACAGATTTGGTGGTAGCGTTGCAAATCACCTTCGGTAGAATAAGGAAATTGTCCGTTCACAAATGATTCTCCTTTCAAAATAATGTATGCATATAGATATGATAATCATTTTGAAAATATGAAACATTTATGAATTTTGTCGCATTGCCTTGAAATTTGAAAAAAAGCGCAACTTAATCCTTATTTTCCAGCAACCTCATCGCCCTTTTCCGAACCTGTTCTTCCATGAGCTTCAACCTCTTAGGCGGCAGATTATACCGCACATGCCGCTTAAACCGAAATCCCAGCAGCTTTCGGAGCTGTTCCCGATTTTCGTCAGCCATAAAGCGTTTGGCGGTGGCGAAAAAGTCGTCGTATACGCACGGAACGAGGGTG
>ENA-ORSS01004440-ORSS01004440.1-human-gut-metagenome-genome-assembly--contig:-NODE-4440-length-10443-cov-8.113978_pt1 | contig 10443 bp, 10 predicted proteins | sample MGYA00241899_ERZ509162 | MGnify/ENA primary metagenome ERZ509162 (study PRJEB26280, sample SAMEA2338641) | human gut metagenome | biome: human gut; feature: human-associated habitat; material: faeces... | reverse complement strand
ATCTACAACGGCAGGCGCAGGCATTCGACCCTTCCCATGAAGTTCTGAGGGAAGGCAGACCGCAAGAGAAATCGTGCGGTCATTTACATACAAAAACAACGCATAGGAATGGAGGTGCGAAACATGAACTCTGAAACCACTACCACGCTATCCCAGCGTGATGCTTACAAGCTAATGCTGAAAGAGTATCCGGATGTCATGGATATCGCTCAGATGTGCCAGATACTTGATGTCAGCACGAAAACGGGGTATCGACTGATACGAGAAGGCAAAATCTGCTGCATAAAAGTAGGTCGCGCCTACCGTATCCCCAAAGCACATCTTTTTACCTACTTATGCATCGGCTGTTGACTGCATGGAGAAATAAATCCGATTGGCGGCATCCTTTCCGCATCAGTTCGAATGATTTATACTGTTCTCAGGTCAACGGCAGGTGTTGCCCACAACAAGAGAGGAGGATATCTTATTATGGTGGCAGGACACCTTCGTGAGAAAAAGGGCTATTTTTATGCCGTACTAAACTACACAGACGCACACGGAAACCGCAAAACAAAGTGGATCGCAACAGGGCTTGCGGTCAAAGGCAACAAGAAACGCGCCGAGGCGTTCTTACAGGAGCAGCGGCGCAGTTTCCAGGAAGATGTGCCGATTACAGGAGACGTTCTTTTTGCAGACTTCATGGAACAATGGCTTACGGTAATAAAGAGTTCCGTGGCGGTGACAACTTTCGCCTCATACTCCAATATGGTCAAAAAAGTAATCGTGCCGTATTTCAGAGAACGGCAGATTGCATTGCAGGAGCTGTCGGCAAAACACATCCAGGATTTTTACCTGAAGGAACTGGAACGTGTGAGCGCGTCCTCGGTTATTCATTATCACGCAAACATCCACAAGGCGTTGAAGTATGCTGTCAAGCTCGACCTAATCTCCAGTAATCCTGCCGATAAGATCGAAAGACCAAAGAAGGAGCGTTTTATGGCAAACTTTTACGATGCCGATGAAGTGAACAGGCTTTTTGAAATCTCCAAAGGCACCAAACTTGAAATCCCCATTCTCTTTGGTGCTTTCTATGGGATGCGGCGCAGCGAGACCCTCGGTATGAAATGGGATGCCATCGACTTTGAGCGCGACACAATCACCATCCGGCATACGCTTACAACCGTTGCCCTTGATGGAAAGCGTATTACGGTCGCAGAAGATCGGACGAAAAATAAGTCCAGCATGAGAACGCTGCCACTGGTTCCTTTCGTAAAGGAACGGCTTCTGGAGCTTAAAGCAGAACAGGAGGAAAACCGGCGTTTATGCGGGCGATCCTATGTGAAAGATTACACGGGCTATGTGTGTATCAATGAAATCGGAGATATCTTCAAGCCTAATTATGTTTCCTGCGGATTCCCGAAGCTTCTGGAGGAACACGGATTGCGCAGGGTGCGCTATCACGATTTGAGACATAGCTGCGCCTCGCTGCTTCTCGCCAACGGCGTTCCGATGAAGCAGATTCAAGAATGGCTCGGGCACAGCGACTTCTCAACTACGGCAAACATTTACGCACACCTTGAGTACAGTTCAAAAGTTATCTCCGCAGATGCAATGCTTGCTGGCTTAGGGATAGGAAACCGGGAATAAAAAAGAGAAGCCGGCAAAACCGGCTTCTCAGGTTGGCGGAGGGTTAGGGATTCGAACCCTAGGTGCCTTGCGGCACACGACTTTTCGAGAGTCGCACCTTCGACCACTCGGACAACCCTCCAAGTTGTATCTTCACCCAATCCGCTTTGGAAAAAGGGGAGAACTGATGGGGAGAACTCAAAGATTTTTTCGTTTTCGAACCCTCGAAAACCTGCATAAATCAAGACTTTTTCGGGTGGAGCGTTCCACGAAGCGATTCCGATTTCGAGTCAGCCCCGTTATGACCTCTTCGATACCGCTCCGTGTTGACAAATGGTCATTATGACCATTTATCATTATACTATCGGGCGGCCAAATGAGCAAGAGTAAATTTATTCGTGTTCTGCTTCGCCAAATACTGCGCTTATGCTGCAGCCGTTCACCGCCGCAGCGTTGGTTGCCGATGTTTTTATGCACTGCATTGCGTCTGCGAAAAGTTCCACTGAGTTGCAGCCGTATTCGCCATTCAGCACAGCGTTTCCAGCAAGTATGTTCAGCTTCGCGCCCGCATTAAACCCATTCACGGTTATGGTTAGCGCATCAAGCGGGTCGTTTTGGCGGCTTACTATGTATCCAAGCGCCGCTATGACATCCGCCGCGGCAAGTGCGGCGTCGTGCCCTTCCTGCGGTGCGGAGCCATGCGCAGCCTTACCCGCTATCTCCATTGTAAACCGTCCGCGATACCTTGGCAGTCCCGATTGAGTATCGCCATCAAACGGCAGCAGCAACTCCGCGTCCTTATGCGGCTTGTCCATGCGCATAACGGGTACATACTCATGCTCACCGACCGCGCTTATGAACGTCCCGTTCGCCGTCTGCTCAAGATAATCAAACGCAAACTGGGCGTATTCCGCCGCACCAATGTGCAGTATGTCCTCTTTTATTCTGAATTTTTCATTATGCACGGGATGCGTGCAGCCCGCCTTTTCATCCCTGCACCCTAAAAATACGAACAGCGACGATGGTATTCTTTCCATAATATATGCAAAGTCCTCGCTCCCCATCGCCTTTGCTGTCGTTTGTAGCACATCCTCACCGAAAAGCTCCCGCGCCGCGTCGCGTGCAAGCGCATTGAGCGCAGTATCGCGGTTATTCACGGCGTAGCCTGAAAACGTATGCTCAAATTCCGCCGTGCAGCCGTATATCGCTGCTGCTGAATCGGCTATATGCTCTATCATCTCAAGCGCAAGCCTTTGGCTCCGTATGTCAAACGCGCGGAACGTGCCTTCCATGCTTACGCGCTCACATATCCTGCCGTCCACTCTTTCACTTTCGACTGTGCCTATGCTTATTACCAGCGGACTGTCCGGCTTATTCATGCGCGCCGCTATTGTCTGCACTTCCCTTATGACTGCCGCTGCCGCCGCAACAGCATCCCTGCCAAGCTGCGGCGTCATGCTATGCGCTCCGCGCCCGCGCACGGTTATGCGGAAATTGTCGCAGCTTGCCATAAGGTAACCGTCCACTATGGCCATGCGGCCTGATTCCACCGTGGGCCAAACATGCATGCCCATTGCTGCGTCTATGCCGCCAAGGTAACCGTTGTCCCAATAATAGTGGCTCCCTACGAAGCATTCTTCCGCCGCCTGGAACAGCAGCTTCACCGTGCCGCAAAGCTCGTCCTTATGCTCGTTCAGCAGCTTTGCCGCGCCAAGCAGCATTGCCGTATGGCAATCGTGCCCGCAGGCATGCATAACGCCATCGTTCTCACTTTCGAATTCAACTCCGCTGCATTCTTTTATCGGCAGTGCGTCTATATCCGCCCGCAACAGCACGGTCTTTCCCCCGTTCCTGCCGCGTATGGTGCCTATGCAGCCCGTATAGTCGTCAAAGCATTGCACTTCTACGCCCATTTCCTCCAGCTTATCGGCTATATACGCCGTGGTCTTGCGTTCATTGAAGGATAACTCTGGGTGCGCATGTATATGCCGCCTTATGTTTATTATGTATTCGTTTATCTCGCCCGCACGGTAGGCAAAGTTCATCGTTTTCCCGCTCCCTTTCAGGTTTTGTATATTTTATCATTGCTCCCGCCCCATGGCAACAGTGCATAATCGCTGCATAATGCCACACTTTTTACGTATAATTTCCGTGTCATTATGGGTTCCATTTCCGATTGCAATGGTATATAATATACCATCATTAAAAGCTGCTAACGGGAGGACAGCAAGGCAACCTATGCGCACAAATATGCACAACTGCATACGTTATAGTGCCGATGCACTCAGGTGCATCTGTACACGGCCCTATGAAGGGGCTGGTTTTCGTCGGCTTTTTCAGGGGCCTGAAAACACCGCGGCGTTGCTGTGCTGTGCTTATGGCGTTGGTTTGCCTAAAATGGTTTAATCCTATTCGGCGGCATATTCATGCATAAAAATTAAACGGCAATTCATGGGCGGTGTCACTTTATCAATATTGACTGCTGCCTTTTATTTGATTATAATGTCATAGGAAGCGGCTGTGGTGGAACGGCATACACAGCGGACTTAAAATCCGCCGGCGAAAGCTTGCGAGTTCAAATCTCGCCAGCCGCACCAGGTCGCAGAAAAGCAGCAGATATCGGCTGCTTTTTTGCGTATTTACAGCTTATTTGCAGCCGCAGCATCCATTATGTAACCTAATTTTTTAAGGAGATAAACACAATGTCAACCATTTATACTTCAGCAGAACAGCTTATAGGCAATACCCCGCTTGTTGAGCTTACGCATATAGAAAAAGAACTTGGCCTTAAGGCGAAGCTCATAGCCAAGCTGGAGCTTTTCAACCCCGCGGGCTCGGTCAAAGACCGCGTTGCGCTGGCAATGATAAACGATGCCGAAAAACGCGGCGTGCTTAATAAGGACTCCGTGATAATCGAACCCACCTCCGGCAATACGGGCATCGGTCTTGCCTCCGTTGCGGCAGCGCGCGGATATAAGCTGATAATCGTTATGCCGGACAGCATGAGCGTTGAGCGCAGGCAGATAATGAAGGCCTACGGCGCCCAGCTTGTGCTCAGCCCCGGCGCAAAGGGTATGCCCGGCGCGATAGAGCTTGCCAATCAGCTTGCCGCCTCAACGCCGAACAGCTTCATAGCGGGCCAGTTCGTGAACCCTGCAAACGTTATGGCGCACTATACCACAACGGGGCCGGAGATATATTCCGCAACCGACGGCAAGGTGGATATATTCGTGGCCGGCGTAGGCACGGGCGGCACAATAACCGGTACCGGTAAATATCTTAAAGAGCAGAACAGCAAAATAAAGGTCGTAGCCGTTGAGCCCGCCACCTCACCCGTGCTTTCAAAGGGCGTAAAGGGGCCGCACGGCATTCAGGGCATAGGCGCAGGCTTCGTAACTGATATACTGGATACGGGCATATATGATGAAATAATACCCGTTAAGGATGAGGATGCCTTTACATACGGCCGCCTTATGGGCAAAAAGGAAGGCGTGCTTGTTGGCATATCCTCCGGAGCTGCACTTGCGGCTGCGGTGGAGCTTGCAAAGCGCGAAGGAAACGCAGGCAAGCAAATAGTGGTGCTGATGCCGGATACCGGCGACAGATATCTTTCCACCAAGCTTTTTGCCGCGGACGAGAATTGATATGCAGCAGAGCGCAAGAACTTACGCAACGCTGAAAAGCGACATGGCTGAATTTATCGACCTTTCAAGGATAGTACTGTATCCGGAGGTTTTTTCTCTCAATCCCGATGAATTCCGCGAACAGGCCAGTATGTATCGCATGCGGGCGTTGCTTATGGACATACTCAGCAGCATATACGGCGGCAGTGCTGAATGCGAAAAGGCTGCCGACGGGCTGTTTGCAAAGCTTGGCGAAATAAGGGCCACACTTGAAACGGATATACAGGCCGCGTATGAGGGCGATCCAGCCGCAAAAAGCCGTGAGGAAATAATGCTGGCCTATCCCGCGTTTGAGGCCATAAGCACGTTCCGCGTAGCGCATGAACTATACATGCTGGGCGTGCCGCTGCTGCCGCGCATGATGACGGAGCATGCCCATTCGCTCACCGGAATAGACATTCACCCCGGCGCAACGATAGGCCGCTATTTCTTCATAGACCACGGCACGGGCGTGGTAATAGGCGAAACCACCGTTATAGGCGAGCATGTTAAGCTTTATCAGGGCGTAACTCTGGGCGCAAGAAGCTTTGAAGTTGGGCGCGACGGCGCATTGATAAAGGGCAATAAGCGCCATCCTAACATAGGCAACAACGTTGTTATATACGCCGGCGCAACAATACTTGGCGGCGACGTTTATATTGGCGACAACTGCGTGATAGGCGGCAACGTATGGCTCACGCAGTCCGTTGAGGCCGGCAAGACCGTTGTGGCCGCCCATGCGGAGATAACCACAAGGTAAAATAATAATCCGTATATTGCAAAAGCGCATGCTATCGAACATGCGCTTTTTTGCGTGCCTCCCCCCGCCAAAAGCAGCCGTCCGCAGCACAGCGGGCGTCTTTTTGCACCCATTATTACCGCAATGCATATGCTGTAACAAAGGGGCGCGGCGCGCCCTAAAACCCATCAAGGAGGAACAGAACAGTGTTATGTAACCAATGCGCCGGCTGCGCCTTAACCGTGACCGCCGCCGCGGCCGATACGGCCGAATGCAGCGGCGGCGTTATAGCCGCGGGAACGGTATGCACCAGCGAGATTTGCGGCACGTTTGACGCGCAGGCCGAATCCGGCCTTGCACGCATCAGTTTTCCCATTCAGCAATACAGCGAAGGCTTCTGCCCGTGCGAAGCTTTTGAGCAGGGGACGATGTTCCCCGAGCTTGTGCAGTGAAAGGAGGAACAGGAATGGATACCGCCCAGACCAACCTTTTTTACCGTATCAGTCAATATCGCTTTATGTGCGTGGAGCTTAATCTTTATCTTGACACGCATCCCAACGACGAAAACGCCCGCGCGGATTATCAATGCTATGCGCGCAGACTGCTCCAGCTTATTGAGCAATACGAAAGCGAATACGGCCCGCTGCTCAATTTCGGCCAGTCCCCAACGGAAGTGGGCTGCTATGTAATGTCCCAATGGCCCTGGGAATAAGGAGGAAAGAATATGTGGATATATACAAAACAGCTTGAATACCCCGTAAACATAACCAATCCCGACCCGCGCATGGCAAAGCTGCTGATGGCGCTGTATGGTGGGCCGGACAGCGAGCTTGCCTCCGGACTGAGATACCTTACCCAGCGCTTCACCATGCCGGACGACCGCTGCCGTGCCACGCTTAACGACATAGGCACAGAGGAATTGGCCCATTGGGAAATGCTCGGCACCATGATTTATCAGTGCATGCGCGGCGCAAGCTATGCCCAAATAGACGAAGCCGGCATGGCCGGTTATTACACCATGCATAGCCGCGGCGTTTTCCCCGCCGACCCCAACGGCGTGCCTTTCACAACGGCATACATCGCCTGCACCGGCGACCCGGTAGCGGATTTGCATGAGGACCTAGCTGCGGAGCAGAAAGCCCGCGCCACTTACGAGCACCTTATGACCCTTACCGATGACAAGAGCATTCTTGACCCGCTCAATTTCCTTCGCGAGCGCGAAATAGTGCATTATCAGCGCTTCGGTGAATGCCTTGAAATAGTTCAGGGCATACAGTCCGGCTCCACGCGCCGCGTTTTCAGCGCATCAATGCGTAGCGGCCGCTAAGCTTTAATTGACATACCCTCCCGCGCGCTGTATAATATTATTTAGATAGTTATGCGCGGAGGTACATATGAAGCATATCACAACCATAAAGACCCGTAATCTTTGCGAAAGCGCCAAGAATGGCGGCTGCGGCGAATGTCAGACTTCTTGCCAGTCTGCTTGCAAGACCAGCTGCGGTATTGCCAACCAGGCCTGCGAGAATAAGGAAACCAAATAATTCCGGGTATAGGAAACTAACTATGCCGCCCAATTACGGGCGGCATTTTTAGCACGAAGGAGAGAATATGATCCATCAATATAAACTTGGCGGTTACAATATAGTGCTTGATGTATGCTCCGGCGCGGTGCACGCCGTGGATGACGTAGCGTACGACATGATTGCCGCGTTTGAATCGGCGGACAGGGCGGACGTTATATCCGCCATAGCCGAAAAATATCCCAACGAAACCGCCGAGGACATTGCCGAGTGCTATGACCAGATAGCCGAGCTGAAGGCCGCAGGCGAGCTTTTTGCCCCGGATACTTTCGAGCCGATGGCTGGTGCGCTGAAGGCCAAAACGGCTGGCGTTATAAAGGCGCTGTGCCTGCACGTTGCTCATACATGCAACCTTAACTGCTCCTATTGCTTTGCAAGTCAGGGTAAATATCATGGCGAACGGGCCATAATGAGCTACGAGGTAGGCAAGCGCGCGCTTGACTTCCTTGTTGAAAACTCCGGCACGCGGCACAATCTTGAAGTGGACTTCTTCGGCGGCGAGCCGCTGATGAATTTCGATGTTGTGAAGCAGCTTGTAGCCTATGCGCGCAGCATAGAAAAGGAAAAAAACAAAAACTTCCGCTTCACGCTTACCACGAACGGCGTGCTTATTGACGACGATGTTATAGATTTTGCCAATAAGGAAATGAGCAACGTTGTATTGAGCCTTGATGGGCGCAAGGAAATACATGACCGTTTCCGTGTGGACTATGCCGGCAACGGCAGCTGGGAAAAGATAGTGCCCAAATTCCAACGGCTTGTAAATGCACGCGGCAAAAAAGGCTATTACATGCGCGGCACGTTTACCCACGCCAACCCCGATTTTCTTGAAGATATACGCACCATGCTCGACCTTGGGTTCACGGAGCTTAGCATGGAGCCCGTTGTTACCGCGCCCAATGACCCTTCCGCACTCACCGCGGAGGACAGGCGCATAGTCATGGAGCAATACGAAAAGCTGGCCGAGCTTATGCTCAAGCGCGATGCCGAGGGCAAGCCCTTCACATTCTATCATTATATGATAGATCTTAAAGGCGGGCCGTGCATATACAAGCGCATATCCGGCTGCGGCTCCGGCACGGAATACATGGCCGTTACCCCGTGGGGCGATCTTTACCCCTGCCACCAGTTCGTGGGCGATGAAAAATTCAAACTGGGCGATATTTGGCACGGCGTAAGCAACACCGCAATACAGAACGAATTTGCGTCCTGCAACGTATATGCCCGCGAAGAATGCCGCGATTGCTGGGCACGTCTGTATTGCTCCGGCGGATGCGCCGCCAATGCCTACCACGCCACGGGTTCGGTACGCGGAGTATATAAGGAAGGCTGTGAGCTTTTCAAAAAGCGCATGGAGTGCGCCATTATGGTTGCCGCCGCACGCGAGCTCGATAGCGAAGAATGAGCACGCCCATATGCGACTTTGTAAATAAATACATTGTGTCCTCCCCTGTGCGTATGCACATGCCGGGGCATAAGGGCAAAGCCATGCTGGGCTTTGAGCCATATGACCTTACGGAGATAGACGGCGCGGATGATCTGATGGCCCCAGACGGCATAATTGCCCAAAGCGAGGTCGAAGCAAGCCGTCTTTTCGGCGCACGCACGTTTTACTCCTGCGGCGGGTCAACGCTTTGCATACAGGTGATGCTGCACCTTATCAGCCTATATGCGGCGCAATGCGGCAAAAAGCCCGTTGTATTGGCCGGACGCAACGCGCACAAGGCATTCGTAAACGCATGCGCGCTGCTTGATATAGGCATAGAATGGATATATCCTGACGATGAGCAGAGCTACATTGCCTGCAACATAACCGCGCAGCAAATATCCGAAAGGCTTGCGGGGCAGAACGGGCACATCACAGCCGTGTATATAACAAGTCCCGATTACCTTGGCAACATGCAGGACATAGCCGCCATAGCCCGTGCCTGCCACGAAAGCGGCGCGCTGCTCTCAGTAGACAATGCGCATGGGGCGTATCTTAAATTCCTGCCAACGCCGATGCACCCGATGGACCTTGGCGCGGACATATGCTGCGACTCCGCGCATAAAACGCTCGGCGTTATAACGGGCGGAGCGTATCTGCACATTTCCGTTTCCGCCCCTGCCGTGCTTGCGGAGCGCGCAAAGGCAAGCTTTTCCGTTTTCGGTACAAGCAGCCCGTCTTATCTTATACTGCAATCGCTCGACGCCGCCAACGGCACAACGGAAGCCTTCCGCAATGAACTGCGCACGTTTCTGCCGGCAGCAGATGCGCTGAAGGCAAAGCTTGCCGCGCATGGGTTCGAACTCGCCGGAGGCGAAGCGCTGAAGCTGACGCTGAAGCCCAAATCGTTCGGATACAGCGGGCAGGATATAGCCGCGACGCTTGAAGCAGCGAATATATATCCGGAGTTTTATGATCCGGACTACATTGTGCTTATGCTTTCGCCACGGCACAGCGAACGCGAGCTTGACGCGCTGTGCGATACTCTCTGCTCTTTACCGCGCCGCGCACCTATAGTCTCCGCTCCGCCGCGTATGCCTCGCCCAGAGCGGGCGATATCCCCACGCGAAGCTTTGCTTGCCGCTGCGGAGAAAGTGCCGCTGCCGCGCTGTTTAGGGCGCATATCGGCGGCATCCGCAATAGGCTGCCCACCAGCGATACCGATCGTTATAATGGGTGAGCGAATAAATTCCGCGGCAATAGCCTGCCTTGAGTATTACGGAATAGAAAGCTGCATGGTGGTAAAATAAAATATGCCCTTCGCATTCACATTCGAATTGCGAAGGGCTTTTTTTGCACCGGTTTGCAAACATAATAAAGATCCCCCCGCATAGCGGGGGGTATTTCGGTTTCGGGCATAGCCCTAAT
>ENA-ORSS01004433-ORSS01004433.1-human-gut-metagenome-genome-assembly--contig:-NODE-4433-length-10456-cov-3.106144_pt1 | contig 10456 bp, 10 predicted proteins | sample MGYA00241899_ERZ509162 | MGnify/ENA primary metagenome ERZ509162 (study PRJEB26280, sample SAMEA2338641) | human gut metagenome | biome: human gut; feature: human-associated habitat; material: faeces... | reverse complement strand
CTGCTCCGCAGCCGCACGGGCAGCGTGCGCTTTATGGACGAGGAGCTGCGGCACGTGCCCAGCCACAAGCTGGTGGGGCGCGGCATGGCTCTTGTGCCGGAGGGACGGCGCATTTTTCAGCACATGACGGTGCAGGAAAACCTGGACATGGGCGGCTATTGCCGGGGCGGCGACCTGAACGCGGACATCGAGAGCGTATACGAGCGCTTCCCGCGGCTGAAGGAACGGCGGAAGCAGGTGGCCGGGACGCTGTCCGGCGGCGAGCAGCAGATGCTGGCCATGGGTCGGGCATTGATGAGCCATCCCAAGCTGCTGATGCTGGACGAGCCGTCCATGGGTCTGGCGCCGCTGCTGGTGGAGCAGATATTCGACATCATTCGACAGCTGCACGCCGACGGCACCACTATTTTGCTGGTGGAGCAGAACGCACAGGCGGCGCTGGCGGTGGCCGACCGGGGCTATGTGCTGGAAACGGGGCGCATCGTCACGGAGGGCACCGGCGCGGCGCTTCTGGAGAGCGACGCCATCAAGAAGGCGTATCTTGGCGGATAAGCATATGAAAAAAGACCGGCGGGTGCCGGTCTTTTTTACGCCGTCAGATATAAGAAAGCTTTATAGGATAACGGGCATTTACGCTTCGCAGGGGCAAAGCGGGCGGGTATAATGGTATTCGTAAATATACAGCACTTTGAAGGGCTAAAGGAGGGATGGTATGGCACGGTATGCGCCGGACCCGGCGCAGCGGGTGACGGTATTTCTGGGCGAGGCCGGGTGCGGCAAATCTGAGCTGGCGGTGCAGTGGGCACTGACGGCGGCGGAGCGTAGACGGGATGTGCATTTCTTCGATCTGGACCAGACAAAGCCACTGCTGCGGTCAAGGGACGCGGCGGCCTTTTTGGAGGGCGCGGGGGTGACGGTGCACTTCGAGCAGCAGTGTGCCGACGCGCCCACGCAGGTGGGCGGACTGGTGCCGCTGCTGCTGGACAAGAGCAAGAGCGTCATTCTGGACGTGGGCGGCAACGACACGGGGGCAAGGCTCATCGGCGGATACGCACACCTGCTGAAGAGCGCGGACGCATGGTTCGTGGTAAATCCATACCGGCCCTGGTCGGGGACGGTGGAGCACATCGACGGGACCCTGAGTGCCGTGCTGAAGGCGGCGCGGCTGGGCCTGCCGCGTTTTTTGCTGAACCCCACGCTGGGCATCGGCACCACGGCGGAGGAATTCTTAGTGGGTGTGGAGCAGGGGCTCCAGCTGCTGACGCCCTATGTAAAGGTGGAGGCGGCGGCGGTGTCGGAGACGCTGCTGCCGGAGGTCGAGGGCCGGACGGAGCTGCCGCTGCTGCCCATCACACCGCGAATGACCGTCCCGGAGACGGGACTTGATGAAGGATAAGGAGGCATTGAAATGGCGCAAGTCACCATCCGCGCGGAGAGCTGCAAGAGCTGCGGCTACTGCGTGAAGTTCTGTCCCAAGGGCGTGTTGGCCGTGGGACACGAGGTCAACTCCAAAGGCTACCCCTTTGTGGTGGCCGCACACCCGGAAAACTGCATCGGCTGTGCCATCTGCGGACGTATGTGTCCGGACGCGGCCATCGAAGTGTATAAATAAGGAGGCGGGAGCATGGCAAGAGTATTTATGAAGGGCACTGAGGCCATCGCTGAGGCAGCGGTGCGGGCAGGCTGCCGGTTCTTTGCCGGCTATCCTATCACGCCGCAAAACGAGATACCGGAGTATCTGGCGCGGCGGCTGCCGGAGGTGGGCGGCAGCTTTGTACAGGGCGAGAGCGAGGTCGCGTCCATCAATATGGTGTACGGCGCCGCCGGTACCGGCACACGGGCCATGACCAGCTCCTCCTCCTGCGGCATCAGCCTGATGAGCGAGGGCGTCAGCTTCTGCGCCAGCGCACGGGTGCCCATCGTATACGTCAATGTACAGCGGGGCGGCCCCGGCATCGGCACCATCCAGCCGGCACAGCAGGACTACACCCAGGCCACCAAGGCCAGCGGCAACGGCGGGTTCAGAATGCGGGTGTTCTCCCCTTCTACCGTGCAGGAGGCAGTGGACATGACCTACGCGGCCTTTGACTACGCACAGCAGGACCGGAACCCGGTGCTGATCCTCACCGACGGCGTGATGGGCACCATCATGGAGCCGGTGGCGCTGCCGCCGGAGCGCTCCGCCGAGGAGGTCAAGGCACTGAAGGACCAGTGCCGCCCCTGGGCGGCGGTGGGTCACGATTCCTACAAGGAGCCGCGGGCCACTGTCGACGCCGGACGCTGGGACACCAAGGAACAGGAGCGCAGCTGCATGAAGGCGGAGGCACTGTACAAGAGCTGGCCCAGCGAGGCGGAGACCATGTATCTGGACGACGCGGAGATCGTGGTCACCGGCTACGGCATCTGCGGGCGTATTGCACGCTCGGCGGTAAAGCTGCTGCGGGCCAAGGGGCACAAGGTGGGCTTCATCCGCCCGAAAACACTGTACCCCTTCCCTGCCGACGTGTACGCGGGGCTGGACTCTGACAGGGTCAAGGCCATTCTGGACGTGGAGATGTGCATCCCCGCCCAGATGGTGGACGACATCCGGCTGGCCATCAACGACCGCTGCCCCATCGAGACGTGCCTGCACGCAGGCGGCGAGATCATGGGACGCGGCGAGGTCATGGACGCGGTCAGGAAACTGCTGGAACGATAAGGAGGCGTCGGACATGGAAAAGGTATATACGAGAACAAAAGGCATTCAGCCCGACATGGTGGACGGCTTCTGCCCCGGCTGTATGCACAGCACCCTCTTCAAGCTCATCGGCGAGGTTCTGGAGGAGATGGATATGCTGGACAAGTGCACCTGTGCCATCGGCGTAGGCTGCTGCGGTCTGGGCATGGGATACTTCACCTACGATTATCTGCTGGCCGCCCACGGGCGGGCCTGCGCCGTGGCCACCGGTGCCAAACGCAGCAACCCCGACACGCTGGTGTTCACCTATCAGGGCGACGGCGACCTGGCCTCCATCGGTCTGGCCGAGACGCTGAGCGCCGCCAACCGGGGTGAGAACTTCACCGTCATCTTCGTCAACAACGGCATCTACGGCATGACCGGCGGCCAGCTGGCGCCCACCACGCTGGTGGGGATGAAGGCCACCACCGCGCCTAAGGGGCGTGATCCCAGGGAGCACGGCTACCCCATGCATGTGTGCGAGATACTGAACCAGCTGACGGCACCCTACTATCTGGAGCGCACCAGCTGCAACAACCCCGCCAATGTGGCCAGGACGAAGGCGGCCATCCGAAAGGCATTTCAGAACCAGCTGGACGGCAAGGGCTTCTCGCTGGTGGAGATCGTCACCAGCTGTCCCACCAACTGGGGACTGGAGCCGCTGGAGGCGCTGGGCTTTCTGGAGGAAAAAATGTTCAAGGAGTTCCCCCTGGGGGTCATCCGGGACAAGGATAAGGAGGGCGCGTGATGGAACGAAATCTGATGGTCGCCGGGTTCGGCGGACAGGGCGTGATGACGCTGGGCAAGTTCCTGGCGGAGGCCACCTGTGAGAGCACCGACAAAAATGTGACGTTCTTCCCCTCCTACGGCGCGGAGCAGCGGGGCGGCACGGCCAACTGCTATGTGGTCATCTCCAATGAGAAGATCGGCGCGCCGCTGGGCGACGTGATGGACGACCTGATCGTCATGAACGGCCCCAGCCTGAATAAGTTCCTCTATAAGCTGAAGGAGGGCGGCACCCTGTACATCAACAGCTCCATCGTCACCGACGAGATCACCCGCGAGGATGTGAAGGTGGTGAAGGCTCCCGTGACGGAGCTGGCTCTGGAACTGGGTAACGCCAAGGTGCTGAACATCATCATGCTGGGCGTGTATGTGGGCTATACCCGGGTCGTTCCCGCCGACGTGGTGTGGAACACCATCGAGCATAAGCTGGGCAAGAAGCCCGCCCTGCTACCCCTGAACAAGCAGGCCTTTGAGCTGGGCGCGGAGCAGCGGCAAGGAGGCACCATGGAGTTTCACAATTTTGATGAAATGACCGCCCATGTGAAGGGCAAGCCCGCTAAAGCTCGCATGGCCGTGGCCGCCGCAGGCGATCCCCATACCATCGAAGTGACCCTGAAGGCTCGCGCCGAGGGTATCGTGGAGCCGGTACTGGTGGGCGACAAGCCCATCATCGACCGCGTGCTGGCCGAGATGGGCGAGACTGTCCCTGCTGCGGACATCTATGACGTGCCCGATCTGACGGAAGCCGCCGCCAAGGCGGCGGCGCTGGTACGGGAGGGCAAGGCCGACCTGTTGATGAAGGGCAAGCTGGATACCGCCGTACTGCTGAAGGCTGTGGTCAACAAGGAGCACGGTCTGGGCAAGGGCGGCGTCATGAGCCACTTCTCCATCTTCGAGGTACCCGGTTATCACAAGCTGCTGTGCCCCGTGGACGGCGGCATGATGACGTATCCCACGCTGGAGCAGAAAAAGGCCATTATTGAGAACACCGTGGGCGTCCTCCACGCCATGGGCTATGAATGCCCCAAGGTGGGTGTGCTGGCCTGCGTGGAGAAGGTGAACCCCAAGATGCCGGAGACGGTGGAGGCCGACGCCCTGAAGCAGATGAACCAGCGGGGTGAGATCACCGGCTGCATCGTGGAAGGCCCCGTGTCCTACGACTGCGCCATGAGTAAGGAGATCGCGGAATTTAAGGGCTTCGACAGCCCTGTCAGCGGCGACTGCGACGTACTGGTGGCCCCCAACATCCACGCTGGAAACATTATGGGCAAGCTGCTGACCGTCACCTGCGGTGCACGGCTGGCGGGTATGATGGTAGGCGCGAAATGTCCCATCGTCATGACCAGCCGCGGCTCCAGCGCCGAGGAGAAGTATCTCTCCATCGTGCTGGCAGCTGCCGCTGCACAGAAGGAGGCGTAACATGGAGAAGATCTTAGTTCTGAACCCCGGCTCCACCTCCACCAAGATCGCCGTGTTCGACGGCGAGATGCCCTTGTTCACCGAATCCCTGACCCATTCCGCCGAGGATCTGGCTCCCTTTGACCGGGTGGTGGAGCAGTATGACTTCCGCCGCCGTCTGGTACTGGACTGCCTGATGCGCCACGACTTTGACGTCCGGGACCTGAACGCCATCGTGTCTCGCGGCGGTCTGCTGGCACCCATCCACGCCGGTGCCTACGAGATCAACGAGGACATGGTGCGGCAGCTCCAGTATAAGCCTCAGAATGAGCATGCCTCCAACGTGGGCCCCATGATCGCCCACGTCCTTGCCAAAGAGCTGAACGTCCCTGCCTACATCTACGACGGCATCACCGTGGACGAGCTGACGGATATCAACCGCATCACCGGTCTGCCCTATATGCACCGCAAGGGTATACCAAGGTGGAGTAAACGCAATTTTCCCAAACGAGCTGTATCGTGATTTATGGTCAAAGAGAGAGGGACTGCCCGCAGGCAGTCCCTCTCAAAATATTACAACCGGGAGCGTGTGGGGGCATCAGGCCGCATTTAGCCAACCGCGCTTTTTCCAGCCCCGGAACTCCGACCATGCCAGAGCCACGCACAGGAGACATGTCAGAACATCCGCGATGGGCACGGCAAAGAGTGCGCCGTCCAGTCCCCAATAACGGGACAGCAGCAGAGCCAGCGGGATCAGCAGGACGCCCTGCCGCACCAATGAGATCAGCAGGGAACGGGAGGGCTTTCCAATGCCCTGAAAGAAGGAAGCGGTAGTCATGTGTACCCCGTACAGGAAGAACGCCATCATGTAGAGCCGGAAGCAATGCGCCGCACAGTCCAGATAGAGGGGTTCGTTGGAGACAAAGAGCATAGCCAGCTGCCGGGGAAGCAGCAGATAGATCAGCCACCACAGCGCGGAGATGACCAACGCGGCTCCGGTCGCCATACGGTAGGTTTTCCGCACCCGGTCATAGTTTTTCGCGCCGAAATTGTAGCCGTTGATAGGCTGAACAGCGGAGGATACGCCGACAAACATAGAGTGGGCGATCTGATAGACCTTCATCATCATGCCGTACACCGACAGGGCGATATCGCTGCCGTAAATGCTGACTGCTCCATAGACGCGCATCAGGTTATTCAGAACGATCTGCACCAGCGCGGTCAGACTCTGGGTCAGCAGACTGGGGAAGCCCAGCTTCAGGATACGCCGGGTCAGCGGCCATGTGGGGCGTAGTGCCGCTTTTGTAAGATGAATGGTCTGAAGCCTGCGCAGATAGAGCAAACACAGCACACCGGCGGCAATTTCTCCGATCACAGTGGCGATACCGGCGCCCACAACGCCCATGTTCAGCCCGAAGATGAACACAGGGTCGAGGATCAGGTTGATGACAGCGCCGGTCATCATACATTTCATGGTATACTGCGGCGCACCGTCGGCCCGTATCATGGCGGTGAAGGCGGGGCAGATGAGCTGGAACGGGATCCCCCATGCGATGACCCGCAGATAGGCCGCCGCTTCCCCGTAGGCGGTGTCGGTAGAACCGAAAAGCCTTACGATCTGCGGCGTGAAAATGCCACAGACCAGTGCCAGAACAATGCCGCTGGTGATGATCCAGGTAACGGCATGACCGAAGATGCGGTTTGCCGTTTCCTGCTCCTTGCGCCCCAGACACAGGCTGACGTTGGCGGCGCAGCCGTCCCCCAGCAGCAGCGAGACGGCATTGACCAGAATGGACACCGGAAAGGCCACGTTGACCGCCGCCATGCCGGTGATCCCCACGCCCTGTCCCACAAAGATCTGATCCACGATGCTGTAAAGGTAGTTGACCATCAGGGTCAGCGTTGTGGGAATGGAATAGCGGAGCAATAGCTTGGAAAGGGGTTCTGTCTCTAAGGGGTTGCTGCTTTTTGGCATAGTCTCCATGACACATCTTCCTTTCGCTTTCTGAATGTTTCCCTCTTGGAAGAACGCCGCAAAAACAAAAAGCATCCGGCGGCAGTACCCTCCCCGCGGGAGTATGGCTGCGCCGGATGCAGACCTTCGGCTCTTGGATCATGAGCGAAAAGAGGCATCCGGCAGCATGCCGGAAAGCCTTCTTCTCCCTTCCAGACTGAACTGTTGGCTTCGGAATTGCACCGAATCAGCTGATGGCTCGCGGGCTGTCACCGCCAGTAGAGAACACGCTCGTTTCCGAAGAAAACTTTACGCTTTCAGTGTATCATGGCCTTGCGGCACTGTCAATACGTCGTGCGGACAAAAGAGAGCCTGTATCCTCCCGAAAGGAGGGAGGATAACACTGTGGGCCGCCATGAAAATTTTACCGTTTTACGGTAGACGGCTGCGGTGCGGCATGGTATAGTAATCGTATCAAATCGAAACGAAGGGTGGAATCACTTTATGGATATGCATACTCCCCTTGATTTCAACGCGAAAAAGGGCTTTATCTGCGATATGGACGGCGTGATCTATCACGGCAACCGCATTCTGCCCGGTGTGGCGGAGTTCATCCAGTGGCTGCATGACGAGGACAAGGAGTACCTGTTCCTGACCAACAACAGCGGCTATACGCCCCGTGAGCTGAACCAGAAGCTGGCCCGGATGGGGCTTGACGTGCCGGAGGAGCACTTCTATACCAGCGCCTTGGCCACGGCGGCATTCCTGAAGGAGCAGGCGCCGGGCTGCTCCGTGTTCGCCATCGGCGAGGCGGGACTGCTGAACGCCCTGTACGATGCCGGGATCACCATGAACGACGTGAATCCCGACTATGTGGTGGTGGGCGAGGGCCGCTCCTATTCGCTGGACACCCTGACGAAAGCCACTAATCTGGTGATGGCCGGCGCGAAGCTGATCGGGGCAAACTCCGATGTGTCCGGCCCCATCGAGAACGGCATTGCTCCGGCCTGCCGCGCCCTGATCGCGCCCATTGAAATGGCAACCGGCAAGCAGGCTTACTTCTGTGGCAAGCCCAATCCCCTGATGATGCGCACGGGTCTGCGAATGCTGCACTGTCACTCCGCCGAGGCGGTGATGGTGGGCGACCGCATGGACACCGACGTGATCTCCGGCATGGAGAGCGGCATGTCTACCGTGCTGGTGCTGTCCGGCGTGTCCACCCGTGAGACACTGAAAACCTACGCTTACCGTCCCAGTATCGTGCTGGACGGCGTGGGGGATATCCCTATGCTGGCCCGTGCGAAAAAGAACTGAACAACGAAGAAGCGGAAAGGAACCAAGTTCCTTTCCGCTTCTTCTCTATTGAGAGGGAAACAAGGTTATGTCATTTCGCGGCGGTACATGACCGCCAGACCCCGCAGCAGCAGTTGGTCGTCCAGCGTGACCGGGCGGCGGCAGTGGGGGATCACGCAGCGAGCCAGACCACCGGTGGCGATGGCCGTTACCGGCGTGCCCAGTGCGGTCTCCAGCCGATCCAGCATACCGTCCACCATAGCGGCGGCACCATAAATGACGCCGCTGCGCAGGCAGTCCGTTGTGCTATGGCTCAGCGGGCTTTGGGGTGCGGACAGATCTGTCATGGGCAGTCCGGTTCGCTGCGTCAGGGCTTCCGCGCCAAGCTGCACGCCCGGCGCGATAGCGCCGCCCAAGAATGCGCCGCTTTTGTCCAGCACCGAAAAGGTGGTTGCCGTGCCCATGTCGATCAACACCAGCGGAGGCGCGTATTGTGCCAGCGCACCCTCTGCGGCGGCGATCAGGTCAGCGCCGATGGTCTCCGGCTGGTCGATGCAGAGGGGGAGCGTTGTTTTCGCCGTCTTTCCCACCACCAGAACAGGGCCGGACAGCAGCGCGGAGAGCGCCTGACGCAGCGGCTCGGTGACGGCCGCCACCACGCTGGAGAGGATCCCGCCCTCAAAGCCAGCTACAGAAAAGCCTGCCTGTGCCAACGCGGCCTGAAGGGTGACGGTATATCCGGCGGCGCTCGTGGCGCGGTCGGTTTTCAGGCGGAGGGTGTGTCGGATTTCCAGCCCCTCCATGCAGCCCAGCACGATATTGCTGTTGCCGGCGTCTACTGCCAGAATCATGCCGTCCGCCTCCGCATCGTTACGATCCGCAGCACGGCAGGGGCCAGTACGATGTTGACCGCCAGCTCCAGCAGGAAGTTGACGCTCATGAACGCGGACAGTACCGCCGCCCACGAGGTATCGAAAAACAGCACCAGCACCAGATACAGCACGCCGGTGTTTACCAGCGGGCATACGGCGGCGGCCGCGACGACGGCTGCTTTTCCGCTGCGGCGTGCCAACAGCTGATACACGGCGGCGGAAGCCGCGCCGCACAGCGTTCCCTTTACCACGCAGGCAACGGAGGTGATCAGCGGATGCAGCGCCAGCATCATCTGGCCGGAAGCATCCGCTCCGGTCAGCACCATCACCAGCACCACCAGTCCAAACACGGTGCCGATCAGCGCGCCACTGGCGACGCCGTAGAGCGCTCCGGCCACCACAATGGGGATCAGCGTCAGCGTGATGGGAAAGCTGCCAAAACGGATGAAGGTGGCTGCCGTTTGCAGGACTACCACAAGTGCGGTCAGCATGCCCAGTGCCGTAAGGCGGGAAAATCTGTTTTTCATTTGTCAAACCTCCTGCTGTCGCTCCGCTCAGGGCGGATGCAACGCAAATTTGACAGCAGTATAGCGGACAATGGCGGCGCTGTCTACCAGAGTGGGGTAAAATTTACGTAAAACTTTTCCCTGACCCGGAAGAGAGCGCCGTAAAAGGAGAATCCCCCGTCTTGATGGGGGATTCTATTCAGCTTCCCAGATTCAGTTCGTAGGTACACAGGTAGAACAGGAACGACGTCATCTGATAACGGTTGATGTGGGTATCGTAGGCCGCCAGCAGCTCGTCAAGATTGCTGTCGCGGGAGGTAATGTCCTTCTGATCGCACCAGAGCATGGCCTTGGCGGCTTCTCTTGTGAGGTTCGAGTTGTCGCTCATCACCTGCAGGAGCTGGGACTGATCCACATTGGTGTTGATCCCGGCAAGAGCAGCAAAGCGGTAGATCAGCATGCAGGCGCCGCGATAATCCATTTTCTCGTCGTAACCGGTGTACAGCAGGTCGCTCTGGCGCAGGATCCTTGTCTGATAGGCTCAGCATACGGCATCGTAGTAAGGATAGGAGGCGTTGAAGGAGCGGCTCTCGTAATCGGGCGGCAGGGCGGAGTTGTCTGTTTCGGGGCGTCCGGCGATGCGGTAGAGCACATCGACAAACTCACCCAGCTTTGCAGTGGACTGACCACCGAAGTTGTCCGGGGATTCCGGATCCACATAGCCGTTGCGATACATATAGAGGACGCTTGCCTGGTTGAAGATGCTCTTGATGTCCGTAAACACCACCGTATCCTTGAGACTGCCGCCGCTCGGCTCTTTGTTGAAGACGTGAGCGTAGTAATCGCTGTTGACGATGTTGCTGGAAACCTTGAACTTGTTGTCCACATACAGGCAGTAGGCGTGCAGCAGCTCGTCGGAGATGACGATGCT
>ENA-ORSS01004430-ORSS01004430.1-human-gut-metagenome-genome-assembly--contig:-NODE-4430-length-10460-cov-7.458626_pt1 | contig 10460 bp, 15 predicted proteins | sample MGYA00241899_ERZ509162 | MGnify/ENA primary metagenome ERZ509162 (study PRJEB26280, sample SAMEA2338641) | human gut metagenome | biome: human gut; feature: human-associated habitat; material: faeces... | reverse complement strand
CCGCGGCCGTCCGGAGGACGGCCGGCCTGCGGCCCGGAGCCTGCCCCCTACCGCAAAGGATATTTTTTTGCAAACCGGGCTTCCGGCATTGACAAACCGGCCATTTTCTGCTATCCTTAAACAAGTAATCGTTACTGTTTAAGGAGTGATCTCATTGAAATATTCCCGCCAAAGAGAGCTGATCCTGGAAACCGTTCAGCGCTCCGATGACCATCCCACCGCGGATACCATCTATACCCGGGTGCGGGCGCAGGACCCCAAAGTGAGCCTGGGCACCGTATACCGCAACCTGAACCTGCTGTGTGAGAACGGTCAGCTGCTCAAGGTTCCGATCCCCGGGGCCAGCGACCGCTTTGACCACACGCTGGGCGACCACGCCCACGCCTACTGCGAGGTGTGCGGCAGCGTGACCGATGTGCTGCCCCAGGCCCTGCCCATGCTGCAGGAGGCCCTGAAGGGCGGCTGCGGCTTCCAGGTGCATCAGATGAACCTGGTGCTGGAGGGTGTTTGCCCCGAATGCCAAAAGAAAATGCAGTAAATCCCCCTAGCAAAAAGTCCCCCCAACTGGGAGGACTTTTTCTTTTGCCTTGCGGCAGATCATTTTTCCGCGGTCTTGGCCCCCAGCGCCTTTACAGCTGCTGTAAAGTCAGATTTCTTTACATAGATGAAGTAAGCGGTCACCATCTCGGCCTGCTTGCCAAAGCTGCCGTCCCGCGGCCGCTCCGAGGTGATAGCATGGGGCGCGGTGCGGTGAATCTCCCGTACCAGGTAGGCAATATTCTGCTCTGCCAGCACCCGGCAGATGTGGATCTTTTCCTCCAGCGCATAGGTAACAGCCAACTGGCGGCGGTTAAAAATGGTGATCATAAGCTCACTCCTTCGCATTGATATAATACAAAATGTAATATTATTCGACTTTATACTGCTTATTGTGCCGTTATTCAGCAGCCGCCACAATAGCGATCCCCGCGGAAGCGCCAATGCGATTGGCCCCGGCTTCGATCATCGCCATCGCGGTCTCATAGTCCCGGATGCCGCCGCTGGCCTTGACGCCCATCTCCGGCCCCACGGTTTTGCGCATCAAGGCAATATCGTGGGTGGTCGCCCCGCCGGTGGAAAAGCCGGTGCTGGTCTTGACAAAATGTGCCCCGGCGGCCTTGGCGGCCTCGCAGGCCTTCACCTTTTCCTCATCGGTCAGCAGGCAGGTCTCAATGATGACCTTGACGGTGTGCCCGGCCGCAGCCTTTACCACGCCCTCAATATCCCGCTGCACCAGCGCCCAATCGCCGGCTTTCGCGGCCCCCACATGGATGACCATATCCAGCTCCTCGGCGCCCATGGCGGCACAACTGGCGGCTTCGGCGGCTTTCTGCTCCGGGGCAATGGCGCCCAAAGGGAACCCCACTACGCAGCAAACCTTTACACCGGTCCCTTTCAGCAGGCGGGCGGCCAGCGGAATATAAACCGGATTGACACACACACTGGCAAAGTGATACTCCGCCGCTTCGGCGCACAGCTTCTCGATCTGGGCCGGGGTGGCCTCGGGCTTTAACAAGGTATGGTCTATCATCGCGGCAATGGTCTTCTTATCCATCATTTTTACCTCCGTTTATTGTGGTTTCCTCCGCCCCCAGTATAGCACAGTCCCCGCCCCCGGTGCAAGATGCCTCTCCCCTGTTTCCTGCCGCTTTTAAGGGCTTTGTGCAGGGGGCTCGCTCGGGGCGCAGCTCGCTCCGGCTCCGCCGGAGCAAAGCAGGCTCCGCCTGCTTTCGCCGCCGCAGGCGGCGGGGCTGCGCCCTCCCACTTCCCCACTCACCCCATCAGACCACCCGCTGTCTCCCTCTTACACCCCGTCTCCCGGCGGGCTCGCTTCGCTCGCCCCCTTTGTCCTTTCTCCCCAAATTTCCGCCCAACACCGCCTGATTCTTGCTCCTTTTTCCACAAATTCCTTATCTCCCGAATTTATCTCACTAAATTTTCCGTCAATTTTTGTCCTCTTTTCACAAATTTACGGATGGAAAAAGAAAAAATCTTGCAATCCTGTCGGGCCGGTGATATTCTAAATTTAGTAAAGAGAAAAGAGAATATTGCAATTACTGAGTATCGTGCGGGTCCGCCCGCCATGAGTAAGCCTTACATAACCAGTAACGAGCAGAGAGTAGATTCCGCTATGGGATGTCCTTCCCATAGTGTGTGTTTGCTCTCTTTTTGTTTTATCCACCGGGTTCGGCCGGCCGGGTGGGTAGCGCCCCAAAGAAAGACAATAGATAATGTGATATTCACAGGAGGTTGTTTGAATGGATTATTTACAGATCGCCAATAGCTGGCCGGTATGGCTGTGCGCAGGTGCCTGCGTCGCCATCATCGTGGTTCAGGCTGTCGCTTTCGCCAAGCTGTGCTACAAAAACGCCCCGCTGGTCGGCCTTTCCAAAGCTGATTGCTCCAAGAGCTTCAAGTGCGGCATGGTCACTGCCATCGGCCCGTCCCTGTCCTGCTTCATCGGCGCCATCAGCATGATCACCGTTGTCGGCGGCCCTCTTGCCTGGATGCGCCTTTCCATGATCGGCGCGGCGCCCACCGAGCTGACCGCCGCTACCACCGGTGCCGCTGCCTACGGCGTGGAGCTGGGCGGCGCCGGCTATGATATCTACGCTATGGCCAATTCCTGGCTCACCATGGCCCTCAATGGCTGCGGCTGGCTGCTGGTCGTTGTGCTGCTCACTCCCCGCATGGAAAGCCTCCGTCAAAAGGTCGGCGGCGGCGATGAAGTCTGGCTGGGCCTTATCACCTGCTCCGCTTCCATTGGTCTGTTCGGCTACATGGCTTCTCAGTACTACAATAAGATCGTTGTCGATCCCGCTCAGGCTTGGTCCTGCATCGCCGGCACCGTTGTCATGGTCGCCTGCGTCAAGCTCAGCAAGAAGATGCCCTGGCTCAAGGAATACGGCCTTGGCATTGCCATCGTAATAGGCATTGTCGTCGGCGCCCTTGTGCGGTAATCGAAAAGGAGGAACGAAATAATGGATCAGTACGCAAAGAGTTTTACCAAACCGTCCATTCGCATCGGTACCATTACCGTGCTTCTGGCCATGCTTGGCAGCTTCTTCCCCAATATCTACCTTTACCTGGCTCACGGCGTTTGGCCGGATGCCTCCCATATGTTCTCTGCCTGGGGCAGCGTTGTCATGGCGTTCGGCGCCTGCTTGATGTTCCGGCCTGGATCACCATCGTTTGCTGCATCTTCGGCAACATTCTCATCACCTACTTCCTCTACAAGAAGAAACTGATCAAATAACTTTCGCTGGTTAATTTTATAAATTGACAAGCCATTATCCCGCATTTTACACTGAAAAGAGGTAATCTATCATGACTATGAAAGAAAGACTGCGTTCCCGCGTTGCGGAACTGACCTCCATCATCGGCGTTTCCGGCCATGAATGGGATGTTGCCAAGTACATCTTCGATGCCATCAAGGACGATGTTGATACCATCGAGCAGCTGCCCAACGGCATCATCGTCGCCACCAAGAAGGGTGCCCATCCCGGCCCCCGTGTTATGGTCTCCGCCCATATGGATGAAGTCGGCTACGAAGTGAAGTCCGTCAGCCCCCAGGGCTACCTGTACTTCGATCAGATCGGCGGCGCCACCATCGCCTGCCTGCCCGGCCGCCGCGTGCTGGTCAAGGGTGAAAAGGGCGTAGTCAAGGGCGTTGTCGGCATCCGCGCCGGCCACCTCCTCACCCCCGAGCAGATCGCCAAGGCTCAGACCGTCACCCAGAGCTATGTTGATATCTGCGTTGGCAGCCGTGAGGAAGCCGAGGCCCTCGGCATCCATACCGGCGCCCAGATCGTCCCCGATTCCCCCCTGGAGTCCATTGGCCCTGATGGTGATTACATCTGCACCCGCGCCGCTGACTGCCGCGCCCTCTGCGCTGTTATCATCGAAACCCTGAAGGAACTCAAGGCCGAGGATATCCACGGCGAAGTTGTTGCTGCCTTCAATATCATCGAAGAGACCACCGTCAAGGGCATTGCCGCCGCGACCAATAAGTACCCCTGCGAGTACGGCCTGTTCCTGGATACCATCCCCTGCGGCGATGTTCCCGATGTCGATTTCGGCAAGGAGCTGCCCGTTGCCCTCAAGAAGGGCCCCGTCCTGCTGCACAGCCAGCTGTTCATGGGTCTGGGCCTGCGCGCCGGCAGCCATCCCAAGCTCGTTGAGGCCGTCCGCAACGCGGCCGAAAAGACCGGTGCCAATCACCAGGAATTCGCCTTTAACGGTGCCGGTTATGTCACCGATGCCGTAGGCGCTGTTCTTACCGGCATGGCTGTTGTCTCCCTGGCGCTGCCCCGCCGTTATTCCCACTCTCCCGTGGAGCTGTTCCACATGAACGATATCTGCGATACCCAAAAGACCGTTGAAGAATTCCTCAAGAATGAAGTGGATCTCGGCCTTCTCCACAAATAATTCCCGCCCATAAGGACACACCAGTATTACTCACCCAGGTATAAGCCAAAATAAAGCCGAACGATCCCGGGGGAGCATTGTCTCTCCCGGGTCGCAGCAGATAGCAGAGAATGGAGGATAGAGGCAGTATGAACTACGAGAATTACATCTACCAGCAGCCCATCGATCCCACACGGCAGGCCATCCTGCTTGCCATGACCCAAAGCATGGAGCAAGAGAAAGAAATGATCCGGGAGCTGCAAGGCATGGGCGCCAAATGCGTCGCCACCATGGCGTCTGGATTCAATTTCGACATTAGCCCCAAGCTGGTCAACAATTTGGTGGGTGCCTGCCTCAATGCGAACATCATTGAGAAGAAAAAAGCCCACATCCACCCGGTGGTGCACGCCCTGCATGAGGCCATGGATGCCGCCCGTGTCACCCGGGAAATCTCGCAGAACTGTCGTCTCAAGGTTGGTGTTGTTAGATACGAAGACCAGATCTCTATCAGCATCTACGGTGATATTGCCATTCATGAGCTTTCCGCCCACAAAACCGTCGGCGTCGGCTTCCAGATTCTTGGAGAGTAAAATCCTTTTCTGAATTTGGAGATCTTTCTGCATGAAAAAGAGTTTGCTGCTTTGTATTATTGCGGCCATCGGCTTTGGCGTTGCGCCCACTTTTATTCAGCTTGCAATTCAGTCCGGGGTCTCACAAACTTCCTGCGTCCTTTTCAATAACATCCTGTTGATGCTGGTCTGCCTCGTCATGTGCCTGGCCGGGCATCACAGTCTGTGCATCCCCGCCAAAAAGGTGCTGCCTCTCCTGCTAATGGGCGCCTGCGGTATGGGCTTTACCGTACTCCTGCTCTCTCTCAGCTACCAGTACATCGCAGTGGGCACCGCCACCGTTATCAATTTTTTGTATCCGCCCATTGTTACGGTAGCCTGTGCCATTTTTATGCACCGTCGTCTGGGTCGCTCGGCCTATCTTGCCATTCTGCTCTCCATCCTAGGGCTGCTGTTTATCTCGGTCATCGGTACCGGGGTCTCCAGCTTCCAGCCCGCGGGGTTCATCCTGGCACTGGCCTCGGCCTTTACCTACTCGTTCTACATTTTTGGCAATGAATACTTCGGCATCGGCGAATACCCGGTCTGGAGCGCCGTCTTCTACATGGCTGCCGCCTCGGCATGTGTCTTTATTGTCATCAATGCCGTAACCGGCCAGTTCACCCTGCCCGCCGGCGGGGCCGCCATGGGCTATGCCTTTGGCGCAGCCGTCATCACCTCGCTCAGCTTCCTGCTGCTCAATATCGGCATCGCCGGGGCCGGCGCAGCGCAGGCCTCTTTCGCCACCCTCATCGAGCCGGTCGCGTCCGTGATCTGCGGCGTCATCGTACTGAATGAGAAGGTCACGCTCTTTACCATCATCGGCATCGTGCTCATTCTGCTGTCGGTCTGGGTCAATTCCATGCACACCCATGAAAAAGCCCCTGCCCGTGAAAAAGCCCCCGCCAAATAATTCCCGAAAGTGAGGGATCGCCATGGAATCGCAAAAAGAACAAGCCCTGCATCCCCTGCTTCTGCCGCTCTGTGTGCTGGTCTGCGGCGGCGCCATGATCGGCGTTTTCCGCCTGCTGGGCAAATTGGATGACTCCGTCCTGTATGGAGCCGCCCTGGGCTGCGGCGTCTGCATCCTCAATCTGTTTCTGCTGCGTTTCACCATGAACCGCGCGGCAGCCGCCACCTCTCCCCAGGCCGCCCAGCAGATCGCCAAGGCCAGCGTACCGCCCCGGCTGCTGCTCATCTGCGTGGCGTTCTATCTTGGCTTCACCCTGCCAGTCTTCAATCCCATCGCCGTGGTAGTGCCGTTCGCATTCCCCCGGCTTTCCGCCCTGCTGCTGCAGGGGGTGGCCCCCTCCTTCCGCTTCCTCCGCAATAAGGCCGCCGATGTCAAGCAGGCCCTTGAGGATGAAGACTTCTGAACGCTCTGCCTGATCGGCGGGAACTTTCATCGGTTCCCGCCGTATTTTATGGGGCAGGCCTCCGCGGGCGCCAGGTTCCCCCCGGCCCGCCCCCGTTTTTCAAAGCAGAAAATCTCCAATCGCCATTCAGAAAGGTCACATTCCCTATGGAACAGAAAAAAGAATATAAGCTCTATAAAAGGCGCTGGGTCGTTCTGCTGTCCTTTGTCTGCGTCAATGCGGTCATGCAGTACGGCTGGGCCTTCTTCAGCTCCATCGTCACCGATGCCTGGCATTTTTACGGCTTCCAGGATGCCGCCAGCGGCGAAGCGGCCATCAGCGCGCTCACCATGATCATCATGGGCTGCATGATCGTTTTTTCCATCCCCGCCAGCTGGGTGTTCGAAAAAATCGGTTGGTATAAAACCGTTTCTATCGCCGGCATCGTATTGATGGTCTTCACCCTGCTGCGCGGCTTCATCGGCGGCAGCTCCTACACGGCGCTGGTCATCACCACCACCGGCATCGCCGTCACACAGCCCTTCATCATCAATGCCTTCGGCATGATCAGTGCCCTGTGGTTCCCGCCCGCGGAACGCGGCATCGCCAATGGCTGGGGCATGATCTCCACCTACCTGGGCGTGGTCATGGCGCAGTTCGGCGTTCCGTGGCTCATGTCCACCTTCGGCCTGGATATCCCCGGCGCTTTGAAGGTCTTCGGCTTCCTGTCCATCCCCATGATCCTCTGGTTCATCCTCTTTGCCCGGGAAAAACCGCCCACGCCGCCCGCTGATGAGGACCTAATCGAGCGTGTCAGCTTTGCCGACGGCATGAAGCAGCTGGCCAAAAATAAAAAGTTCATCTACGCGCTGCTGGTTTTCTGGCTGCTACAGGGGGTATATTTCACCCTCACCACCCTCATGGAGCCCATCCTGCAATTCTTCAATGGCGGCAGCATGGATAGCCTGTTCATCGGCACCCTCGGCACCATCCTTACCGTCACCGGCGTTATCACCACCCTGGTCCTGCCCATCGCCTCCGATCGCTCCAAGAGCAAAAAGAGAAAGCCCATCGTCCTGGTCTGCGAAATCGGCACGCTGGTCGGTCTGGTCCTCATCATCACCGGCCATACCGTTGGCCTGCAAATCCTGATGGCCTGCTGCCTGGGCATCTTCCTCACCGGTGTTACCCCCATTGTCATGGTCTTGGGCTACGAATCCGCCTATCCCGTCTCCGAGGGTACCACCGAAAGCCTGATGCAGCTGGGCGCCAACGGCTGGGGCCTCATCTGCCTGCTGGCTGTAAACGGCATCTTTCATGGGAACCACATGGGCACTCTGGTGTTCTTCCTGGCCGGCACCGTCCTTTCCCTGGTCCTTACCATGATGATAAAGGAAGCCTCCCTCAAGGAACGCCGCATCGAATGACCGGCCCCGCCGCCCCAAATCCAATATTCTCTCTGGCTCCGCCGTTCCCTTCAGGAATGGCGGAGCCTTTTCGGTCTGTCCCCCGCCAAATCCCCATAAAACCCGCCCCCTTTTCATTGACGGCCCGCCTTTGGTGTGGTAGAATATTAAGATAGAAAAATAGGGGTATTATGCCCTTTCCATTATTTCATCTGAAAGGTCAGGATTTTGCCATGATACGCAGTATGACCGGCTACGGACGGGATCAGCAGCTTCTGCACGGCCGCAGCATCACCGTCGAGATCCGTTCCGTCAATCACCGCTACTTCGAGTTTTCCTGCCGGGCCCCGCGCGGCTGCGCCTTTTTGGAGGATCGCCTCAAGCGCGCCCTGCAAAGCGCCATTTCCCGCGGCAAGGCAGAGGTCACCCTTACCCTGCAAACGGTGGAGAGCCGCAATACCTCCGTCGCAGTGGATCATGCGCTGGCTGGGCAGTACATCACCGCCCTGCGGGCCCTGGGGGAGGAATACGCCCTGCCGGATGATCTCACCCTTTCCACCATCTGCCGCCTGCCGGATATCTTTACCCTGTGCCGCGGTGAGGAGGATGAGGAGGAGCTGGCCGCCGATGTTCTCTCGGTGCTGCAAAAGGCGCTGGAGCAGTTTGTGGCCATGCGGGAAACCGAGGGCGAGCGCCTTAAGGCCGATGTCCTTTCCCGGCTGCTCACCATGGAAGAGCCCCTCTCCTTCGTGGAGGAGCGCTCCCCCCAAACGGTGGCAGAATACCGGGCCCGTCTCACCGCCAAGCTCACCGAGCTCCTGAACGGCGCCGTACCGGATGAAAACCGTATCCTTACCGAAGTCGGCATCATCGCCGACCGCCTAGCGGTGGATGAGGAAACGGTGCGGCTGCGCAGCCACTTCGCCCAGCTCCGCAAAATACTGGAATCCACCGAACCGGTGGGCCGCAAGCTGGACTTTTTGGTGCAGGAGATGAACCGCGAGACCAATACCATCGGCAGCAAGTGCAGCGATACCGCCATTGCCGGCCATGTGGTGGAAATGAAGAGCGAGCTGGAAAAGATCCGCGAGCAAATCCAGAACATCGAATAAGCGAAAGGTCGTGTAAAACCCCATGAAACTCATCAATATCGGCTTTGGCAATATGGTCTCGGCCAATCGCCTTATTGCCATCGTCAGCCCGGAATCCGCTCCCATCAAGCGCATCATCCAGGATTCCCGCGACCGCGGCACCCTCATCGATGCCACCTACGGCCGCCGCACCCGCGCCGTTCTCATCACCGATAGCGACCATGTCATTCTTTCGGCAGTGCAGCCGGAAACGGTGGCCAACCGTGTAGTGGATTATGAGGACGAGGAAGAAATGGAGGGCCAGGCATGATCGGCAGCTACACCGCTCCCAAGGAGCACGGCATCCTGGTGGTTTTCTCCGGGCCCTCCGGCGCCGGCAAGGGCACCATTCTCAAGCGCTACTTTGAGGACGACCCGCCCGCGGTGCTCTCAGTTTCGGCCACCACCCGTGCCCCCCGCCCCGGCGAAGTGGACGGCGTGCATTACCACTTCATTTCCCGGGCAGAATTTGAGCAGCTCATCGCCAATGACGGCGTGCTGGAATATAACATCTACAACGGCAACTACTACGGCTCCCCCCGCGGTCCCATCGAGGAGGAGCTCTCCAAGGGTCACGATGTCATCCTGGAGATCGAAACCAACGGCGCCGGCCATATCCGCCGCATGTTCCCCAGCGCCCTTTCCATCTTTGTGGTGCCGCCCTCCTTTGAGGAGCTGAAAAAGCGTCTCATCGGTCGGGGCACCGAATCCCCCGAGGAAATCTCCGCGCGGCTGGAAAAAGGCCGGGCCGAGATCGAAATGGCGCTGGATTACGATTACATCGTGGTCAATGATGAAGTGGAAACCGCGGCCCGCCGCTTGGCGGAAATTATCCGCTCCGCCCGCTGGAGCAAGAAATTCAATCAATCATTTATACAAGAGGTGCTGAACAATGCTTAGACCCGCTATGACCCAGATCCTGAAGCCCGGCGAAAGCTACTATAAATTCGTGGTAGCGGTCGCCAAAAAAGCCCGTGAGATCGCCGCGGAAGCGGAGGAAAACCACATTGCGCTGGAGGAAAAGCCCGTCTCCCTGGCGCTGGATCTCTTTGCCACCGGTGCGGAGCGTCTTTCCGATTTTGATTGTTCCATGACCGAGCGCAAATAACCCCCTGGTTCCTCTCCCCCTGCAAAGCCGATTTGCAGGGGCGGCTTTATTTTGCCTACCGGCAAGGATATTCCTCGGCCAATCGGCGGCCCGCGCCCCAGCCCCCGCGACCCCCTTTACACCAAATTTCATCTCCCCTCAAAGGCTCCCCTGTGTAAGGGGAGCTGTCAGCCGCAGGCTGACTGAGGGGTTGACACAAAAAGGAAATAGTTTCATCTCGCCTAAAGGCGTTGCGAAGTTTTATAAAAGGTATTCATTTGTACGCCTGCCCGGCGGGGGATTACTTTTCTGTGAAGAAAAGTAACCAAAAGTCACTCGGGGAGGCCCCCAAGACCCCCTACGCGTCGGTACACCCCGTATAATCGGGGCCCCCGCAAGGTCGTAAGACCTTGTGGGGAAAGGAGGAT
>ENA-ORSS01004426-ORSS01004426.1-human-gut-metagenome-genome-assembly--contig:-NODE-4426-length-10462-cov-2.341117_pt1 | contig 10462 bp, 5 predicted proteins | sample MGYA00241899_ERZ509162 | MGnify/ENA primary metagenome ERZ509162 (study PRJEB26280, sample SAMEA2338641) | human gut metagenome | biome: human gut; feature: human-associated habitat; material: faeces... | reverse complement strand
CGCCCGCCGCTGCAAGTGGTTGTGGCTCAGGTTGTTATGTAGGGGCGGGGCTGGCAGCGTTTTCCTTTACACTGCCTGCCGCGCTGCGGGCTTGCGGCGGCATGGCGCTGTTGTGCCCGATTGTTGCCGCGACGGTGGCCGGGGTGGATTTTTGTACTTGTTTTTTATTCTCGTTGAGAAAAAACGTGTACCTTTGCAGAACGCAAACCGGCACCAGGCAGTGCGATGGCGGAATTGCATGGCGCCCCGTTTGCAATATATTTACAATAAAACAAACACTGGCGTAAAATAATCTTTAGATATGAGAAAACTGTACTTCATGGCCGTGTTGGCCTTTTCCGTTGCTGCGCAGGCCAAGGTGGTGTATGTGGCACCCGACGGCAACGACGCCGGCAGCGGCTCCATCGACAGTCCGCTGGCCACCCTGGCGGCCGCACAGCAGCTGTTGGCACCTGGCGACACGGCTTACTTCCGCGGCGGCACCTACCACATCACCGAAGACCAGGTGATGGGTGTCGAGGAGAAAATATATGCCACGGTGTTCAACCTTGACAAGAGCGGGCGCGAGGGCGCGCGCATAGTGTATGCCGGCATGCCCGGAGAGCGGCCAGTGTTCGACCTCACGGCGGTGAAGCCCGAGGGGTTGCGCGTGTCGGTGTTCTACATACATGCCAACTGGCTGCACCTGAAGAACTTCGACATTGTGGGCACGCAGGTTACCATCACCGGCCACACGCAGTCGGAGGCCATATCCATACGCCGGGGCAACAGCCACAATGTCATCGAGAACGTGGCCATACACGACGGCATGGCCATAGGGGTGTACATCACAAAGGGCTCCGACAACCTTGTGCTCAACTGCGACGCGTACCGCAACTACGACTCGGTGAGCGAGGGAGGGCGCGGCGGCAACGTCGACGGCTTTGGGTGCCACGTGCGGCGACAGGACACGGGCAACGTGTTCCGTGGGTGCCGGGCGTGGTGCAACAGCGACGACGGTTACGACCTCATCAACTGTTTCGCTCCCGTGACGTTCGACCACTGCTGGGCCATGTTCAGCGGATACCGCGACGAAGACAGCAAGACGCCGGGCGACGGCAACGGGTTTAAGGCCGGGGGATATGGCAAGCAGGTGCAGGACGAGCCCTTCGACGCGCCACGCCACACCGTCAACAACTGCATAGCTTACTCAAACAAGGCAAACGGATTTTATGCCAACCATCACCTCGGGGGCAACGACTGGCTTAACAACACGGCGTGGAAAAACAAGTACAACTACTGCATGGTTAACCAAAAGGCGTGGGACGAGGCTGTCGACGTCGACGGATACGGGCACACGCTGCGCTCTAACGTCTCTTACCAGGCCAACCGCGGCGACTGGACTCAGATAGACTGCAGCCGCTGCACGATAGAGAACAACTCGTTTCTGCCCACGGCCTGTGTGGTGCAACCGTCAGACTTTGTCTCTACCGACTACCGTGAGCTGATGGCACCGCGCAAGGCCGACGGTTCGTTGCCCGACACCGACTTCCTCAGGCTCGTGCCTTCGAGCCCGCTCCATGGCGCCGGCATGGGCTGGCAGTTTGCACCGGGAGAAGGCCCCTCGGCCATCTACGGCGTGACGGCAGGGCCAAGCCCCGTTGCCGAAGGCCACATATACACCTTGCAGGGCGTGAGGGTTGACGCTCCGTCAAAGGGGATTTACATCATGGGAGGCCGCAAGGTGGTGGTGCGTTGAGCCTTTCCTGCGCTTTTGCGCGGGCATGAAAAAAGGCCGTCAGGCGCCGGTGCGCATTGCTGCGCATCGCTGCCTGACGGCCTTTGTCATAGTTGCCGCATGTATTTATGTGGGGAGTGTTGCTGCGGCGGGGCTGTTGCCGTGCCGCAGCTTGTCATTTCCTGACGTATTTTTTGCCGCCGCTGATGTACAGCCCGCGCCCGTTGCGGCCGGCCACTATGCCCGAGAGAGTGTACGTAGGGGCATCGCCTGTGGCGGTTTCAGCAAAAGTATTGTCGATAGAGGAGCCCACTTCGGTGTTCGGCATCTCGTCGGTGAAACAGAAGTTGAACGTCCGCGTCATGCTGCTGCCGGTGGTTTCGTCGGTCACGGTGACGCCGGCCGTAGTGAGCATAGGCTCGTCAGACCTTGCCGTAAGGGTACCGCCGGAGCTGACGGAGACCGTTGCGTCGCCCTGGGTGAGCCTGAACGACGCCCCGTTGAAGCCGGCGAAGTATGGGCTGAGGTCTATTTCGGCCTGCTCGCCGGTCCTGATGATGAAGTTGGGCTGCGCAATCCAGTTTATGTAGCGCTCAAGGTTGGTGTATGTGGGGTGGTCTTCGCTCAGGCCGTTGTTGTCGGCCGAGGCCTTGTCGGTGCCCACGGCATCCTCAAACCAGTCGGGAACGCCGTCGCCGTCGGTGTCGAATCCCTCGGGGCGGGCGGCCTCGGTGATGTTCAGACCGGCAAATCCCTCGGCGTCGCTCTCCTTGTCTATGAGGCCCTTCTTGCTCGTTCGGCTGCCCACGGTCGACGTGGTTCCGTTGAGAGTCTCGCTGATCATGCGCTCGTCGTGGTTGTCGATGGCCGGCAGGTTGCACCCTACGTCAGAGAGAACCGAGCGCAATGCCTGCTCGGCGGGCTCCGTGGTGATGTGCGACTCGAAGAAAGGCACGCTGCTGAACACCTCCCAGTCGACCATCTGGCCGCCCGAAGTGGTGTAGCGGTAGGTGTCGCCCAGCTTGTCAGACGACTTGCTTCCATCGGTGTTCTCGCGTATGTTGCCGCTCACGTAGTAGCTTTGCGAGCCGGTGCCGGTGCCTTCCAGGTCGGCCTTGAGCAGCGTTTTCTGGGTCGACGACGGCCCCATCTTGTAGTAGTTGCCAACAAACTGGCCCTCGTGGGTGCCTCCGTCGCACGCCCGTCCGCCCCAGTTGTAGCACACGTTGTTTACCATATCGTGGTGCCCGGCGTAGGCTCCGTCGCCGTCGAGGCCACCCGCCATGCTCCAGTTGCGGCCTTCGCAGTGTGCCATGAGGTTGTGGTGGTACGACCCGTAGTCGCCTCCGATGGTGGCGGCATAGCCGTGATTGGTGTAGCTGTCATAGTTTTTGTGGCCTGCCTGGTTCAGTGCCTCGGAGATGAGCGTGCGCTGCAGCGTTACGTTCTTGGCGTTGCGTGAGCTGAATGCCTCGTCGATGGTCCAGCTGACAGAGCAGTGGTCCATGATGGAATGGTCGTTGCCGGCCATGCCCAGGCCGTCGCTGGTGTTCGGGTTGGGCGAGGTGCCGTCCCAGTCGTCGGCCCCTCCCACTCTCATCCTGACGAACCTGGTGATGCCGTCGCTCTGCATGCCAAACGGTTTGCCCTTCATCATGATGCCGCGGCCCGGTGCTGTCTGTCCGGCGATGGTGACATACTTGTCGGGTACGGTAAGCCTTTCCTTGAGATCTATCACCCCTCCGACGTCGAAGACAATCGTGCGCGGCCCTTCCACCTTGGTGATGCCGTAGCGGAGGGTGCCCGGTTGCGGGTCGGAAGGGTTGTCGTCAAGCGACGTCACGTGGTAGACGGTGCCTCCGCGCCCTCCTATTGCGAAGCGTCCGTAGCCCTCTGCCCCCGGGAAAGCTATGCGCCTTGGCCGGAACGACCACACTTCGCCGGTGTAGGTGTTGCTTTCGGCGTCTTCTTCGTCGACCCTCCAATAGTATGTCTCGAACGGGCTGAGGCTGTCGACGGTATGGCTTGGCTGTGTTGTCACGGCCGCTTCAGACATAGACTCGGGGTCGGTGCCTATGTAGATGTGGTGGCGCGTGGCCGTCGCGGCGGCCGTCCACTTCAGTTCTATGCTCCCCACGGCCCCCTCGGCCTCGTCTTGCGGCCCGGCCGTCGTGGCTGCATGGCAGTCGCCGTTGGCCGGTGTCGGGTCGGCGGCCGTGGTCAGCGGGTTGGGCTGGTCGAACACTATGGCGTTGAGGAAGAGCGATGTGGTCATCTGTTGCCCCGTGTAGTCCACCCCGTCTTCGGGCGTTGTGCGGTATGTTATGGCCACGTCGGTGCCTGCCTCGGCCGTGAACGTGACATACGACTGTCCGCTTTCCGACGGCGTCTGTGCCCTGTTGGTTTGCCTGATGCCCTTTGCCACGCACTCATCTCCCACGAACACGTCGATTGGCGGGCCGCTGTAGCCGTCGGTATTGTTGTGGTAGGCCAGCAGCGAGTGCTCTCCTGCTGCCAGGCCGCTTATGGTCAGCGTGAGTGCCACGCTGCCCTGCTGTATCTGCGGCGTGTTTCCGTCGGCGTCGAGGCCGTAGACGCCGATGCCGTCGCTTACGAGCTTGGAGTACGCCTGCACCCCTTGCTTCCACCAGTTGCCTTTTATCACCCGTCCCTGCTGTGCGTCGGCCACGCCCACGGTGATGCCGATGCCGTCGATGGTGGCCGATGCCGACGTGCCTTGTCCTATTGCCCATGGCGTGTAGCCGGGTTCGGTGAGCCTGTCTTCGGCCCATGTCGACGTGTTGTTGAAGTCGACCTTCTGTGCCCCGGCGGCTACGGAGTATGCCAGGGCGGCCCAAACGATGATGCCTTTGTTCATTTTTTAGTTAGTTTTTAGCTTGATGGTAGTCGTTGGTATTGTCACGCTTGCAAAGATACTTCATTAATCTTGATAATCAAAGCGAATGGTGTTATTTATTGTTGCGGATGCGGGTACGTTTTGGGATATGCCGCCCGGGCCCGCCGCAAGTGCCATATAAAGAAGGTGCGCATGATTCACATCAGGCGCACCTCACTAATGAAGAAAAAAGTTTTTGTAAAAGTTATGTTAAATGCCTTTCAGTGTTATGATGTCTCCTGGTTGGGTCTCCAAATCGTATAGATGCGTATTCCGTGCCGTAGTGCCCGTAGCCCTGTTGCCGGCGGGCACATACCCGCCCTCAGGGTTGACTCGCTCCACGGGCATTGTCCACGTGGCGAACAGCGGGTTGGGGTTGGGCTGTGCGTAGGCAGCGGCCTTCAGCGTGTGGCTTTCCGACGCCACCGGCACAGCCGAGCGCAGCCTGAGGTTGCCTCCGATGGTGCTGCGTATGGTGGCCTCGGCCAGCTTGCCTCGTTGCCACTTCATTTTCTCAATCACGAAGCCTCCCACCGTGCGCAGTCCACTCACCTCTCCGTCGGCCCATTCGGCCGGTATGGCCGGCAGCAGGAACACCGCGCCGTCGTGGCTCTGCACCATCATCTCGGCAATGCCGGCCGTGCAGCCGAAGTTGCCGTCTATCTGGAATGGCGGGTGGGCGTCGAACATGTTGGGGTAAGTGCCTCCGCCCTGTCCTTTCTCAACGTTGGCAGGAACGAGCGATAGCTGGTCTTTGATGAGCTTGTAGGCATGGTCGCCGTCGAGCAGTCGGGCCCAGAAGCACACCTTCCAGCCCATCGACCACCCCGTGCTCACGTCGCCGCGGTGCTCGAGCGACGTGCGCGCGGCGGCAAAGAGCTCGGGCGTGCGGTATGGCGATATCTGGCTGCCGGGGTAAAGCCCGTATAGATGAGACACGTGGCGGTGGTGGTCGTCGGGGTTGTCCCAGTCGTCCATCCACTCTTGCAGCTGCCCCCACGAGCCTATCTGCATGGGCGCGAGCGAGTCGGCCAGCGCGCCGAAGCGGGTGTACCGGTCTGGGTCGGCGTCCAGTGCCTCGCCCGCTGCGGCCACCGAGTGGAAGAGCTCGAACAGCAGCTGGTTGTCCATGGTCACGCCCCAGTTGAGCGGCACTCCCTTGCGCGGCGAGTTCTCGGGCGACACCGAGGGGCTCACCACGAGCCACCCGTGCCTTGGCTCGCGCACCATGGTCTGCTCGAAAAACGTGGCCGCGCCCAGCATGGCAGGCCAGTAGCGCTCAAGGAACTGCACGTCGGCGGTGTAAAGGTAGTGTTCCCATATATGGCGGCAGAGCCAGGCGCCGCCCATCATCCACATCCCGGCCGAGGCACGGTCTATCGGCCAGGTGGCGCGCCACAGGTCGGTGTTGTGGTGCAGCACCCATCCGTCGGCGCCGTACATCTCGCGTGCCGTGCGCGCCCCGGTGACGGTGAGGTCGCCGATGAGGTCGAAGAGCGGGCCGCTGAGCTCGGTCAGGTTGGTGGGCTCGGCGGGCCAGTAGTTCATTTCGAGGTTTATGTTGGTGGTGTACTTGCTGTCCCACGATGGCAGCATCTTGTCGTTCCATATCCCCTGCAGCGTTGCCGGCTGGGTGCCGGGCTGCGACGAGCATATCAGCAGGTAGCGGCCAAACTGGAAATAGAGCGCCACGAGGTAGTTGTCGGCTGCGTCCTTGAAGTCGCGTATGCGCTCGTCGGTGGGCTTGTCGGGATATTTGTCGGGCCCGAGGTCGAGGCTCACGCGGTCGAACTGCTCCTTGTAGCGGGCTACGTGGGCTGCCTTGGCCTCGGCATAGGGGCGGTTGCTTGCCGCCATGTATTGGTCGATGCGCTGCCGTGGGTCGGCCGATATGTCCTTGTAGTTTACGAAGTTGGTGGCCATGGCCACATAGATGGTCACGGCGTCGGCCCCGCTCACTACGAGGCTGTCGCCCGCTGCCGTCACCGTGCCGCCTTCGTTGTCTACCTTGGCGTCGACAACAAACCTCACCTTGCCGGGCACGGCGCGGCCGGCGGCCTGCGTGGTGCCCTCCATGGTGAGCGTGGCGCCCTGGGCGCTGCGCCTGGTGGGGTTGCCTTCGGGATATGTCAGCGACGCCGAGAAGTTGAGCCTGCCGCGTTCCGATGCCGTGTAGCGTATCACGAGCAGCTGGTCGGCCAACGAGGTGAAGGCTTCCTGCCTGTAGCTCACGCCGCCTACGCTGTAGGTGGTTGTCGAGAGGGCGCTGTCAAGGCTTAGGCTCCGCCGGTAGCCGGTGTAGCCCCCGTGGTCGGCAAAGCGCACCATCAGGCTGCCTGCAGTCTGGTATGCGCCTCCCTTGCCGTATATCCTCGGGCCCATTAGCTGCGTTTCGGCCAGCACTTGCGCCGAGTCGCTGCGTCCGCTGAATATCAGTTGGCGCAGATTGTCGAGATATTTCGGAGTGTCGGGATTGTGGTTGCTGTATGGCGAACCGTTGGATATGGTCTCTTCGTTTATCTGGAATTGCTCGCAGACGGGGTTGCCGAACACCATGGCAGCCAGGCGTCCGTTGCCTATGGGAAGGGCCTCGTTCCATGTCGTGGCGGGCGAGCCGTACCACCGGTTCAGTGCTTTTGGGTTGGCTTGCCCCGACAGCGCGAGCGCTGCCGATGCAATAACCGTAATAAACTGTCTCACTGGTTAAGACGAAATAGTTAAGTAATATGTTTATATAGTCAAGTAATTTGTTTTCTGTTTTTGACCATGGCAAAATTACGAAAAACGGCGGCCGGTGTGGTGGAAAATCGTGTTGGCATGGTGCATTTTCGTGTAAACACGTGGCAAAACGGCAGTTACGGACGATTTTCACACCTTAGTTTTCGCCTGTCGGCGGTCCCCGGGCGCAGCCTTGCCGCCGTTGTCGCCCGATGGCTCGGCGTGGCGTGCCCAGCGGGCGCGGGCGGCTGTGCTCCGCTCCGGCCATTAATGGGCCTGCGGGCCGCCTGGTTTTTTGTAACAATTTGCGCCGCGAGGCACCGGCGCCGTGGCCCGCGGCGCAAGTGGCTGGCACACAGGCGGCTGCGGCAGGCTGCCGTTTGGCATTGCAAAACAGGCCGTTCGGGGCGGCCGCGGGGCACGTTTGGCAGCGCCATTCGGCGCAAGCGGCTGTGCGGAAGGGGCGTTGTAAATGTTTTTCACGGCCCACGCCGCATTGCCCCGACCACGGTGCGGCATAGGGCCGAGTACGGACAATCTGCCTGCCGGCGTGCATTTTAATGGCCTAACACTTAAGTTTTTAGACATTTTTTCGCTAACTTTGCAGGCAAGAACACTGCATCAATAGACAGGAATGAGACGACTGTTGGCTTTCATACTCATAGCCCTGCTTTCGGGCATGGGCCTCCGTGCTGCCGACGAGGTGCGGATAATGACTTTCGACGAGGGCGATGGCTTTGCCGAGAGCCGCGTGAGCTGCATAATACAAGACCGCGCCGGGATAATATGGTTTTCCACCTGGGACGGCCTTTACCGCTACGACGGCTACCGGCTGCGCAACTACAAGGCGCGGCCCGGCGACAACTGCCCCCTCGAGGCAAACCGGATTGACTACATACGCGAGCTCGCCGACGGCAACATCCTGTGCCGAGTGCGCTCCGACTATTTCGTCTTCAACCGCACATCACGCAAGTTCACGCCATACACTGGCCCGCGCTCGGCTCACGACGTGCGCTACATGCCCGACGAGGCCACGCAGCGCATGGTGGCCGCCATGCCGCGCTATGCCGGCATTTCGGTGCGCATTCTCTACAAAGACAGGCAGGGGGGGATATGGGTGTACTCCATGCTGGGCCTCGACCGCATATCGTTTGTTAGCAAGCCCATAAGCAACCGCAAGGCCACCGACGCCCCGCAGGAAGAGGTGCGCGGCCTCATGGAAGACAGCAAGGGGCGCCTCTGGGTGGCCGACAAAAACGGCTATGTGCGCATAGTGGGCCGCGACGGACGGCTGGCGGGCTACCTCGACGCCTCCGGCAGCCTGAGGCCAGCGCCCGTGCTCTTCGGCCACAGCGTCTACTGCATACGCGAAGACAGCCGCGGCACAGTGTGGATGGGGGCCAAGGGCAGCGGGCTGTTCCGCCTGACGCCCTCGGACAAGGGGTTCGCCGTAGACCGTTACGTGGCCAACAACCCCATCGACGGCGACCTTAACCACAACGACATATACTCTATAGTGGAAGACTCGTACGGCCGGATGTGGATTGGCACTTACGGAGGCGGGCTCAACGTGGCCACCGTGGGGCCGGGCGGACGGGTCACCTTTGCCAACAGCGGCAACGGGCTGCCGCCCGTCCACGAGGGCGACGTAGAGATTCACCGGCTGGCCATCACGCCCGGCGGAGTGCTGCTCGTGGGCACCAACACCGGCCTTTACACCGCGCGCATAGAGCGCAACACGGCTGCCATGAAGTTTCACGCCAACCGGCGCGACCCGGCCGACGCCACCTCGCTGAGCAACAACCGGGTGACCGACATTGTGCAGGCGCGCTCGGGCAACATCTTCGTGTCTACATACGGTGGCGGGCTTTGCCGAATAATGAGCACCAACCTGCTTTCCGACACCATAACGTTCAGGCCCTACACTACCGACAGCGGCCTGGCCAGCGACGTGGTGATGTCGGTCACCGAAGACAAGCAGGGCCGGCTGTGGCTCGTGTCGGGGGCCTCGCTGAGCTGCTTCGTGCCGTCCACCGGCGTCATCACCAACTTCAAGCGGAGCATGTTCAGCGGTGGCTTCGTCTTCTCTGAGGCCCGCCCGCTCTGCATGGCCGACGGGCGGCTCGTGATGGGCACCACGCAGGGCATACTGGAGTTCAATCCGGCCGAGCTGAAGAAAAGCAGCTACGTGCCGCCAATAGTCGTTGACTGCGGCAGCAGGGTGGAGCTGGGCCCCAACGAGAAGAGCCTGAGCATAGAGATGGCTGCACTCGACTACAACAAAAACGAGCAGATAGAGTATGCCTACAAGCTCGACGGGGTGGACGAGACGTGGAACTACACCACCGACAGCCACATTCGCTATGCCAACATACCGGCGGGGAAATACCTGCTGCACATAAAGTCGACCAACGGCGACGGCATCTGGACCGACAACGAGCGCACCATCGAGATACACCGCACGCCCGCATTCAACGAGAGGCCCATGGCATGGATGCTCTACGGGGGGCTGCTGCTCGTGGCGCTCTACGCCATATTCAAGGTGGCGGCATACATCAGGCGGCTGCAGCGCGAGCTGAGCGACATTAAGATGACCACCGGCGAGAAGGTGGAATACGCCCTGCTGAAGCACGGCGAGAGGCACGTGCCGGGCCAGGGGGCGCCCGAGGCCGACGTGGGGCGTGAGCGGGACGACGCATGGTCGGCCAAGGTTTGGGCCTACATGGAGCGCAACATGGCCAACGCCGAGCTCACCGTCGACAGCTTTGCGCAAGACATGGGCATGAGCCGGTCGGTGTTCTACCTCAACATGAAGCGGGTGTTTGGCGTTACCCCCAACAACTTCATGCAGGAGGCCCGCATAGCCTACGCCAAGGAACTGCTGCGCGCCCACAGCGGCAACATATCGGAGGTGGCCTACAAGTGTGGCTTCTCCGACCCGAAATATTTCAGCAGGTGCTTCAAGAAGGCCACCGGCATGACTCCCTCGGAGTATTGCTGAGGGCAGCGCTGGCCGCGGCTTGGCGGCCGGAGTGGGGCCGTGGCGTGGCCGGGCGTGGCCGGAAGGCAGGCCTGCGGGGTGCAGACGGCTGCAAACGACAAAGCCGGGGAACGGAAGTCCGCTCCCCGGC
>ENA-ORSS01004421-ORSS01004421.1-human-gut-metagenome-genome-assembly--contig:-NODE-4421-length-10475-cov-2.438484_pt1 | contig 10475 bp, 8 predicted proteins | sample MGYA00241899_ERZ509162 | MGnify/ENA primary metagenome ERZ509162 (study PRJEB26280, sample SAMEA2338641) | human gut metagenome | biome: human gut; feature: human-associated habitat; material: faeces... | reverse complement strand
AATTCAATATCAGTCAGAAAGAATCCTTTCTTTTTTATTTTATTATTAGGTTCTACTCCAAAATAATCATTAATTGCCAATTGATAAAACTGAGTAAATTCTTCAGTTTCCAGAGTAAGCATAGTGAGCTTTTCCCATTCTTTTAATACTTGCTGTAATTCTTCATATTTAGACTTTTTAAGCTTATATAAAATACCATCAGTATTAATCTGATATAATTTGCATCCTAACTTTAAGAGTCTTTCAGCGAGCATTAAAAGTAATAATTGACCATTAATTCTTACTTGCATAACAGTAAACGGTGAAAATAACCAAGATGTTTCATCTTGCATTTTACCTGATACACCATTTAACATGTATTTATATGTTTCGTTTTTGTTTTTTTGACCAGTCCTCTTAAATTCTAATCGATCATCAATAATTTGTGGAAATATTTGTCCTAATACATCCTTTAACTTAGGTGGATAAAGATGATACATTCTCATAAGAGATGGATATAGTGAGTTAACATCGCTATCTAATAATAGTTCATCTTCATTTGGTTTAATAATACAAGTACCATTATCACCATGAATACCACCTACTCCAATAGTCACTTCCATTTCACCAAATATGAAAGTATTTATATATCCTTTTCTACCTGGTGAAACATAATGCTGATTTTTCATATCAGTCAATTTTTTTTGTAATATTGGAGATTCAAATTTTATCCAAGGAAATATTACTTTTTCAAGATCTACATAATTAGCTGGAGATTTCATATTCTCTAATTGCTTCTTATTTAATCCTGTCTTTTCCATTACTTTTAATTGAAGTAATCTATCTCCTAGATTTACTCGATCTAAACTTAAGCAAGGTAATCCAAAATCTTTTTCAGTTTCTATACGCAACTCTAATAGATCTTTACATCTATATAGTAATTCTTCGGTAGATTCTACATCATTTATATTATATGATATTAATCTATCTATATCCTTTTCAGGAAGGTCTTGATGCCAATCTACTACGAATTCTTCTACATTCTTATATTGCATTGTTACTTGCATCTCTTTTAAAGATACTCGTAAAGCTTTAGAATATAGCATTGTTAATAGATCTATTGATAAGAAGTTTTTAGCATATTTATACTCTTTCCATAAATCAAAATCAGAATTTTTATCAATTACTAATTGACTCATTCTAAACATTGACTCAGTTAATTCTCTAGTACTATATCTATCAAAATAATGTTCTCTATATAACATTATAATATAGTTTAGTATAGGATTATCATAATGTATATTATTATAACCTACAAAATAATAATCTTCATAAAAGAATGTAACTAATCCTTGTATATCTACTCTTCTTGGAGATATTTCAAATACTGTAATCTGTTTTGTTTCAGTATTCTTACAAGTACAAGTAAATACGTTCTTTAAAACTTCAATATCAAAGACTACGCAAGTCTTTCCTTTAATTTTCATAGTACTACGGTTAATTAGTTGCGGGAGATAGATTCGAACTACCAACCTCAGCCTCGTGAAAGCTGCGCGCTACCTTTGCGCCATCCCGCTATTTAGAAATCTACTAATTTTCTAAGTAAACAGTTTTTATTTTTATAAAAATCATGTTTTACTCTTCCAGAAGAAGATATAGGATATATTGGATTATCTTCTATTCCGTAGATTCTACATGAAAATAAATTAGATTTATTTTCTTTTATTTGAACCAATAAATCTAAAAATTCTGTTTCATTGTGGCATAATCCTATTTCATGTCCATTATATAGAATTTCTATAATTGGTTCTTCAATTTTTTTTATTTTAATATTTTCCATACACTTTCTTTTTATGAAAAATTGTGCGTTACAGACGCACCCCTGTTGTATATTATGCTGCTTCACTTTTCGGATTAAGTCTACTACGATCCTTAAACTTATCGTTTAGCATCTCACTTACACATTTCTGATCTTTACCGATACCAGAGTAAGCATAAATACCTACATAAGTATCAGGTTCTTCTTTCATGTGTTTGTTATGAGCTTCTTTCATACGTTTGTTAAGTTCTTCTGGCTTACAGATGAACGCACAAACAGAATCACTTATAATTTCTGATGAAGCAATTGATGCAACACGTATTAAATAACGTACTTTTTCATCCTTCATTTTTGCTTCTGCAGCTTTAATATATTCTTCTGCTCTAGTTTTATCTACAGCAACATTGTTCTTTACTTTGGGAACTTTTATTCCACCCGTAGTAAGATACTTAGCACGTTTTTCTTCTTTTCGTGCTAGACGAGCCTTTTCAGACTCTATAAAACGTTTAAGATTCAATTGTTGAATCTTTTGTTGTTTAAGTTTATTCGCAAAAACTTTATCTTTGCGTAGTTTTCTACGCTCTGCAATCCTTGCAAGACGCTCTGTTTCAGTACGTCTACGTTTCTCTACGCGATTAGCATAACCTTGACGGTCTGCTGCAATTTCTGATGCTTGACGTTTCATTTCCGCATTAAAAGCTGCTTTACCAGCTTCTTTTTTAGCTTTTATTGCTTCAATTCTTTCAGCCTTTGTAGTACGTTTGAGCTTAATCTCTTTGTGATGCAATCGTTTGAGAGCAAGTTCCGTATTACGTTTAATATGTTCTTCATGTTTTTTACTCCATTCTTCTACAGATTGATCCATAAATTCTTCTTTCTTATTGAGACGAGCTTCAATCTCTTCACGTTTAGCGGCGTGAGCTTTTGCAAGAAAATCTTGTTGTTTCTTAGCATTAGCTATAGCTTCAGGACTAGGAATAGTTTTATTACGTAATTCTGCTTTACGTTTACGTTTCTTTTCGGCTATTGCCATTTTGTCCTTCTTGACTTTCTCCTTAATTTTCTTGTCGGCTTCATCGAATTTCTTCTTCTGCTCTTCTTTCTCAATGGCACGAAGAATAATTCTATCAGCTAGATCATTAGCTGCAGATACTATTGCTGCTTTTTTAGCTTTCATTATATCTGACATCTTTTTCAGAAGAGTTTGTTTCATCTCTTCTTTTACTTTGGCTTTTGCAGCCTTTTCTGCAAGCTTAGTTTCAATCTTCTTAATATATTCGGCTTGCTCTTCATTTAAAGCTTCTACTTTATAACCTAATTTCAAAGCCTGACATACATCAGACTTCCATGTTTTGCTTTCTACCGGATATTTTTTGGTAGAATTGTCAATTGTTTGAGATTTGATATCTTTTTTCATGACTTTACTTTTTAAAATGTTAATATTAATATTTCGAGACTTGTTGGTCTCCGGGGATTCGAACCCCACTTGCCACTCGTTATTTTGAAGAGAATTATTAACTTAAGAAGGCACACAATTTAAAAATATCAAAATAACTTACGGAGACCAGTTTACCTTATGCTGCTAAATACATATATGCAGTAGATATATCTATTTCAGCATTACTGTTGAAATCTTCAAGCTTCTTCTTCAGAGCGTTGATTTCCAGCTGCAGTTTATTTTTTAATTTAGTAATATAATCTGCAGTAATTTCTTCAGTTTTAAACAATTTCTTTTTACCAAGTTTAGCTTTTAAACCAGGATTAATAGTCGGAATAGATCCCAACTGAACTAGATACTCATTCTTTTCGGATAGAGTATAAATAATAGGATAAATACTTTCTTTAGGAAAGTCTTTACGATTCTTAAAACCTAGATTAATAGCAATTGAATCCAGCTTGGTCTGAATTCGATTATTGGACATTTCTGTAATTGTATCCAACAAAGCTTTCATATCGTAATTTCGTGTAGCATTTTTATCGATCAAATTTTCAGTACGAATAATATTCCACATCTTTTTAATCTCTTTGTCATACTTCTTACGATTTTCAATAATTTCAGTTGATTTAATTTTCTTCATATACTTTTGATTTTAATTGATTAAACATAAAAGTATACTCAAATATGATCAACTACCTGTACTTTGTGGCTATGTTCATCCCGATATGACATCTTCGTCTTATTCTTGAAGCTTTCCTTCACTTAGTATCCATTACAGATACATTATCATAGCCTTATAAGATATAAGAGAAAGGACTTGACTTACATCTGCAAGTCCTTTGATATATCTTGAAAAGTAATAATTATATTTTCTACATTGTTTGCGTTACATCTGCTATTATATGTTTGATACTCTTATTACTTTAGAATAGTCAACTTTAATTAACTAGGATACTTACCTATTTTAATCGCATAGAAATCTCCGAAACCATCTTGTACCAATACTCGCTTATTCGGAAGTCTTACCTCACCTTTTTCCGAAGAAGCTTGCATTGCTGCAACATCGTTTAGATATCCTAGACGATAACCAATAAATATCCGAGTAATAGCATAGGAGTAATCTCCTTTATCTAAAGCTTTAGTAAAATCTTTTACAAGACAATCAAAAGCTTCATTGTTTCGCGTTCCTCCTTTTCCAGTAATGACTTTAATAAGCCGTAAACAAATATCATTAGTACTCAATACTTTCTCATCTTTAAAGAGTCTATTGATAAATTTGTATTTTGTTCTGCCTAACGTTACACTACCGTCTTTTTCGACATGAATATATCTAGCTATTTCTTTCTCATCCATAAATAGCAAAGATATAAAGTCTTTATCAGCAAACATATGCTGAAGGTCTAGGAACGCTTCTTTCGTTAAAGGCGTACTCATAGTTTACTTTATCCGAAATAATTGTTAATTTCGATACCTTCAGCGGCCATTGCCGTCTTACAAGCAGCAATTTCAGTTTCGTTTGCAGTTTCAAATGTTTTAATGAACCGCATCTGTTCGTTGACAAATGCTGTAAGTTTAGCCCGTGATTCCATATTCAGAGCAACTATTTCTTTTGTCAACTGAGGATAATCAATAAAGATTGTAATCTCACCGGTTGATTCGAACCGAGTAATTGCATTCTTTACGCTTTCTGCGTTGGGCTTCGGGATAATATCCGCAATGTCGTTAATACCGGAAATCTGAAGCCGTAACTTCGAATCGCCGTTATACTCTACAAATTTAGTGCCTTCAGCACTTTCTACTTCCTGAGCCATTTTAACCTTAATAGGTTTAATTGAATACAGATTAATCTGCTGACTAGTCCGTAATTCATTGTTCTGTACTTTCCGTGAATAATTCGGATCTACTGAGTTCTTCTCTATGGTGAGAATATATTTACCTAATGATGCACCACACTGTGATGCCAAAATAACTGATTTATCCATTTTTAAATTCCTTTTTTGATTCCGTGGTTGATTCCACCTACGGAGATGTTAAACAATTGATTTACATATTTTATGAGTTTAAATTAACGAGTTTTGCTCTCTTTGTATAGATTTTATTATATAGAGGATGTGTCTAATCGTCTACGTACATTCAAGTACAATCCTTTACAAAGTATAAATATTTTCGCTTTAAACGCATAATCTTCATATTAATGATTTACTTACATCGAAATCAAGGTAGATACTTCCTCTTCCTTTCTGCATTCCTTGCTTCTACAAAGTAGTTCGGATACCAGAATTAATATTACTTATACGAGTGTCTATATATAATAAATTAATAGCTTATCATACTATTGATACTGCACAGCTTTTTCTTAAGACTAATGAGATCTAAGACATTTAATATACATATTATATACCATTACTTTAGATTTTACAATTCTTTTACTCTTAAAAGAAAGGAACTATTGCTCATCATATTAACTTAGTATTTCCCGGCGTCTCGGGGTTAATCTCAGCAAGTAATCACAAATACAAAGTAACTGTTTGCAAGACAGTTGCACATGCAGATTGGCCTGTCATGTAGCTTATGATTACCCAGAAGTTAATATTTACCACTTTATCGAATCCGTTACAGATACGGTCGTTTTCTAACGTTACTTAACTAGTTCTGCCCTACAAATGCAGCAACGGTTTTAAGTTTCCTATACGGAATTACATACAATAATATATATTATTATATAACCGTCCATAGGATTGTTTTACAAGCACGAATATTGAGGACTTCCACCTACTTTTCACTACTCTTTCCGCACGACAGGTATCCAGTCTATGAAGCTTCATGAAACGCTTTCTAATGAACATATATTGTTGCGCAATACACTCTATTAGTTTTATTTAGCAATAACGGTTGGCTTGCCAAGGACGCAGTCAGGAAACATATACTACTATACAACAGCAGATTCTACTATCCCTAGCGGGGACTTCCCTGGATTTATTATTTCGTGGGCGTAGCCACTACTTTAGTTAGACATGTTATCCACGCTTTTATTTAAGAGTGACGTTAACTCTCGGGCCAGTGATGAATCGTTGGATTCAGGTAAATATCATAACATTTACGTTTCTCTGGATTAACAGACTTGAATTTAGCCCATTGACTATACATTAGCCCAACTTTCACCTTTTATCTCTCGGAAAGCCGACTGAGATCTGATTGAACTTCTACCTTTCTTCTCAGGTAACGGTGTTTCTACCGGCGTATTTAACTTTTCGATAACGTAAATTATTGAGATCCCTCTCACTTCTTGCGAAGTAACCACCTTGCTAAAGGGTGTCGTTATTCTGTAGTAGTGTTATAGGACACGTTTTACAACCTGCTTCTTTCCATATATTATTGTGTCATAACTTGAAGCAAACACTGACACATTTGTATTAATCGTTCTATTAAGTATAGGTTTGGCACCTAATCCGGATAATCTGTCATACTTAAATATAATAAAAGTCTCGAATTCTTATTATATTCTAATGAATTTAAAGTTCATTGTATGGATCATAGCCTCTCAGCCATATGTTTCAAAGTAATAATACAGACTATTATCCTTTACTTCTAAGAGTAAAAGATTACGGAATTGTACCGTTTTACTTCTTTACGTAGCACCTAATAGCACTCTCGATTAATCTCTCTGCCTTCATATCTACTTTTATATGTATTTAAACATACGTTCCAATTTAAACCATTTGGTACCTTGTAGAGAACACTACAGTAGCGTTTTTATCTTATCTATATCTTCCAATAATAGATTCAGAATGGATGCTTTGGACACACCCAGAAACGTTAGTCAGGAGTCAAAACTTAGTAAATTTTTGGATATTTACTAAGGGGCAACTCGTGTTTAGTCCCTTCTTGATTTCGTACATGATTGTACCCACGGACATAGGTTTCTCCTTTGTGTAGACTTCAATACACTCATAAATACATCTCATAACTATATTTACTTTAGGATGCCGATACCTTTGCTGAATTTGTCTTCGTGTCTGCTGACCTAGATCGCGTTTTTTAAATCTCCGCCAGACGGTTCTCTGAGATTTTATGGGTTTAGCACGCTATCCCATTTTCTTACTAATTCTTCATGGATAAAGTAATAAATCCATAGTAAGCTATCGTATTACCTTTTGAATCACAGTGTTAGCTGTTATCATATTCTCATATCCTGTATTACTTATCTATATATACGAATCCTCTTGGCCTTTGATATTCCTAATATATATATGCTGTCTTATTGCTTTTAAAGTGTACAGCTACAATACCACTATATATAATGCCCTGCTTCTTACTACGGGGGAGAGACTCGTTTTTCCCGGTGCCATTCTACGGTAAGCACATAGTTAATCACTAATACAATAAGCAAAAAATAAACAAAATAAATAGAATAATATAATGCCAATTAATGATATTACATTAGTTTTAGTTATTTTTTGCTTCATTTCTCTACACTTTTAGGATACTCAGGTACAAATTTGTGAGAGCGGGGAGTTGGTAGAGTAAACATTACCGGTCTCGTTTGTACCTCAGTTTTTGTTTCATATACTACTTTGGGTTTAGATTTTTTATACACTACCTTTTCCACGATTTTCGTGGGGTGATTGACAGTTATATCAGTACTTGTAACGGGTATATTACTTTCCACGATACTTTTACCTGTCTCTAAATCCAGGTTAAGTTTAAAATTACCTGGAATTGGGGGTAACTGAACCGTTTTAATGGTTTCTGTTGCCGTAACACTTTCGGGTTTGAAAATGTTAGTATTGTAGGACATAATAAGACCTACAACGAATACTGCTAAATAAGCAAATTTACCTTTCATTTGATATAATAGGTTATTTACCCATTACAGCCTTGAAATCTTCTTTTGTAAAGAGCGGGAATGCAGCTTCTTTATCGACATACATGTTACGTATTTCGATCATTTTATTTGCTGCTTTCAGAGCAAAATCTTCGTCAGATTTAGAACCTACTTCATCTTTATAGATATCATAGAACGGTCCCATAATCTTCTTGAACCAATCCATTAGTTCATCTTCTGCCGGCTTTTGCAACGCAATGCGTACAAACGTATCACGAGTTGGAGCCAAAATACCCTTTACTACACAAGGATCTTGTTCTATAGGCTGTGCAGGATCTGCGTGCATTACTTCAATAAACGCTTTAATCAAGTCTACTACATCTTGATCATTCAGACCTTTCATATTCTTCCGTAAGAGAGAATGTGCAAAGATCATAGTCTGACCTAACTTCAACGAAGTTGTGGTAGAAGACATGAGTCCAGAGAGCACAACAATACCTTTCTTACCGATAATGTTGAAATACTCTTTTGCAAGAGCTCCCAAGTTAGCACTACTCCAGATTCCCTTCTGAACGGGATCTTCCGTAGTATTCTCACGATATGTCTTGATTTTACCCAAGATACGTAAGAATTTGTTAGATGGAGTTTCTCCTGATTCTTGAAGATCTTGAGTGATTGCAGCTTTTGCTTCATCATCATTCTTCCAGTTCAGAGGATTCATCTGTTCTTCGGTAAGTTTTACATGTCTAGGTGGTTTAACTGTTGAAGCTAAACCTGATGCGGCATTCTCTGCATCAGCTGCTGCTTTTGTTTCAGGGGAAATATCCTTAAATTCAAGACGCATCTGATTAGGATCATCTGTAGGATGAGCTTCAAGAGCAACACCCATAGATGCAGCCGTATCAATAGCTTGCTGAACAATAAGTTCATCGTTCGGCGTAAGCATATTACATTCACGTTTCTGTGCAAATGATTGTACAGACAAACGTACAGCATACCACATCATATTGTAATCCAACATGGATTCCATCTGAATCGTAATAGGTTTACTACGATCCATGCGGGCAGTACGACGTTCAAGCGCCGATAAGAATTCTGCAGCATGATTTGCATCCATTAGATCGTTAGGACCCATAAGTGAAATCAAAGAATCTACTTTTGGTGATTCTAATGGAGAAGTTACAGGCTTCTTTACTTCTTCTGCTGCTACATTTTCTACTGTACCAGTAGCATCAGTGGTAGGCTTTTTTGTCTCCTTTTCCTCTTTCTTAGGAGCTGTAGGAGCTGCGGATTTAGGAGTTTTATCTTCCTTCAATCCCGTCTTCGGCTGTTCTTTCTTAGTTTGTGCAGCCGGTGCAGCCGCAGGAGCGGCAGTAGTTTTCTTTGTTTTATCGTCAGTTTTCTGACCTTTATTCTTATTATTTCCCATTTTGATAATGTTTAATTCGCCTTTTCGAATATTAAAAGTTAATAAATTATTTTATAAAGCTAATAATGTGATCCCGTTATATCCATCTAGGATGAATCTGGGAATGAGGGAGCTATACGTTCGGTATACGCAAGCTTTTTAGAATTTAATCGTGGAAACTCCTTTACTACAGTTTTATAATCCTGTACCTGACTCACAGCCCCAGAATGGCTAGTTTTTACAGGTTCCAACACTGTACAAACAGACTGTGTGGATACAGGATTACTAACTGCAATGGAATTTTCAATCTTAGTATTCTCTTTTTTACTATGGTTTCCTTTAGTAGCAAATTGAATACCAAGACCCACGACAACAGAAAATGCCAAAGTAAGCAATAAATTGCTTGCCATTGACGAACTACCGTAATATCGTGCAATTGCAACAATACCGATAATTACTAGCATAGATACAATGAATGTTGTCATGTTTTGTTAGTTTTTGAAATTTTTTGAAAATAATACTTGAGTCTATGCTTAGCTTTGTTTAAGTCAGACTTTACAGTTCCAACCGGTATACCAAGCTCAGCACTTAACTCTTCATAACTTAGATTACCAAAATATCTGAGTTCTAGAAGGTTCCTATATTTGGCTCTAAGTCGAGTTAATGCAATTCTAAGAATATCTATTGACTCTGATTTAATTAAATCAGTTTCGGGATCATTATCACTAGATATTTGAATTGTATTATCCTCATTATCTATAGAGATATTATCTTGTTGATTCTTATTCTTTCTAATATAGTCAATGACTGTATTTACTGCAATAGTTTTTAACCATGCTTCAAAAGAAATAGTTTCAACAAAATAATCGAGACGTTTGAAGGCCTTAGTAAAAGTAACAGATAATAAATCAGCTGTTGCTTCTTCATCTTTTATCGCATCGTATATAATATATCGTATTAAACGATAATAATTATCATACAATTGCTTAAAGGCCTTTTCATCACC
>ENA-ORSS01004412-ORSS01004412.1-human-gut-metagenome-genome-assembly--contig:-NODE-4412-length-10501-cov-2.702566_pt1 | contig 10501 bp, 5 predicted proteins | sample MGYA00241899_ERZ509162 | MGnify/ENA primary metagenome ERZ509162 (study PRJEB26280, sample SAMEA2338641) | human gut metagenome | biome: human gut; feature: human-associated habitat; material: faeces... | reverse complement strand
TTAAGGGGATTATAGTAAATGTACATAATAAAACCACATTTTGATTATTGTCCGATACAGAAAACAGAATATTTTGTCAATGTAAAGTATAAAATAAGCGATGTGAATACATATAAAAAGGTCTCAATGGAATGTGTATATCAGGAGTTTTATAAGCAGAATTGTCCGGAAAGAAATAATTGTCCTATTTATAAATCAGCTGATGTGATTGTAGTGAATAAATAAAAATTCGCTAATGGCGAATTTAAGGAAAGGTCTTGACATTACATAAAAATATTGTTATAATAATAAAAAAGGGGCACACTGATAGACGGTTGCTCCCTCATATGGTTGTTAATAAACCGCTATGTTTGGAAGACAGGGGCGGTTTATTTCTTTATGTTCTTGATTACTTCATTAACAGTAACAAGAAGCAGGATAGTGAGAACTAAATATGTAAGTTCCATACCTATCACCTCCCTGCCAGCTTATTTCGCCTGCCCGTTAGGGGACGATCAATTAGCTTATGGCGTAAGGAGGGAACAACCGCCTACCGTTTAGAGTATGCCCATGCATTAAATTATACCATAGATATCAAATTTTGTCAATTTATTCATAATTCGCCATTGGCGAATGTTAAAACAATACTTGACAATAATAAGAAAGTGATGTATAATAATCATAGAAATGATATTATTGTGCTCCATTTAGGTTCACAAAAAAAGCCAAAGGACTGCTACTCCTTTGGCTTTTGTGCTGACTGCCTTATTTTTTCTTATTATTCCTGTCCAGCCACTTGCAAATATAATTTGCTAATATACTTGCTACAACAGAAATAAAAAAAGATATTATTAACTCCATTTCAGGTTCACCTCCTCCCTGTTAAGGCAGGAGAAAGGCAGCAAATTCATTATACCACAATCGTCGAATAAAGTCAAAAAAAGGAAGTCCTTGCGTAAGTGTGTAAGACTTCCTTTTTTGTAATTCTCCAATGGCGAATTGATCAAAGCTCCAAATCATAACTTTTGATATCTTTCTTTTGCATGGAATTATGAGCGTTCAGTTTCTGCCTGTCAGCTTCGGTTTCCAGTTCAAAGGACTTAACATTGTCCTTACCCAGAAGATTTTCCTTGTTGTCAAGATTAAGCTGTCTGTCCAGTTCAGACTGCCTTACAAGCTTTGTTTTCAGTTCCTGTTCTTTTAAAAACGGCTTTGCAAGTTCAGCCTTTGAGTTCTCAAGCTGAGTATTAAGAGCTTCAATTTCAGACTTGTATTCGTCGATCTTTTCGGGAATGTGATTTATTGCATTGTCAATTCTGGTAAGATTTCCTGTATCACTGCTGCTAAGAGTGATTCTGTAGCTGCCGTTACCCTTAATGTCCATTTTTATGTCGTTTGACAGTGCGTCAAAGAAAACTTCAAGCCTGAATCCTCTGTACTGTCCGATCTCAGTTCTTGCATTTGGGTTTCCGGTAAGTGCTTTTGCAGCAGCTTCTGTCAGAGCAGTTCCGGCTTCTTTTTTATCTGCATAAACATGATCGTTTATTGTCATTCCGGGGAATATAACATCTCCGTTACCGTCACGCTTCAGAGGGTTTTGCTCGGTAATTTTTGAATCAGCCAGAACGGCATTTAAATTTTCTTTTGCTTTTGCAATACTTTCGAGAATATGCTTTAAAACATTGTCCTCAAGCTTGTAACGCTGATTCAGATATGCCGATTTTAAAGTCTGAAGCTTGTGAACTTCTATATCAATTTCCATTTTTTCACGGATAAGCGGATTACCGGCACAAAGCGCTTTGACCTCTGCAAATTCCATTTCCGACTGTGAAACATCCTCGCAGACTCTCACAGGATTTTTGCTTGTCATGATCTGAGAAATAAAGCCTTGCTTAGTTTCAAGGGTTTGGAAACGATATGCGTCAAAGGTATCCTTTGTAACGTAAATGTACTCATGAACCTTGTCGTTCATATTTCCCTGACGTTTCATACGTCCTAAACGCTGCTCCATGTCACGGGGTTTCCAAGGTGCATCAAGATGGTGCATAGCATAAAGCTTGTTTTGAATGTTAGTTCCTGCGCCCATTTTCTGCGTTGAACCCAGAACAATACGTATTTCTCCGTTTCTTACTTTGTAAAAAAGACGTTCCTTGTCCTGCGGTTTTTCATAATCGTGAATAAAAGCGATTTCATTTTCAGGGATTCCGTTAGCGATAAGCTTGGATTTTACATCATCATAAAGATTAAAAGCGTCTTTCTTAGGCGTGGAATAATCACAGAAAATAACCTGAGTGAGACGTTCGTCCGCTGTTTGTTTCCAGATATCGATTACATTGTTTACGCACATATTGATCTTAGTGTTGGGTTCATCAGGAAGCAGAGGATTTATAAGTCTTTGATCAAGACCGATTTTAATACCGTCGGTGGTAACCTTAAGCATATTGTCAACATCGGGAGTGACCTGCTTGTTGTGAATCTTTTCTGCACGTTCCGACAGGGACTGTATTAAATTTTTCTGTGTTTCCGTAGGCTCGGCAGCAATAATGTGACGTTCACATTCAGGTTCGGGAAGATTTAAGTCCTGGGCGGTTTTTATGTCAGCGCACTCCTTGAAAGCGGTCATAAGCTCAGGAAGATTGCTGAATTTTGAAAGTCTGGTTTTCTGCCTGAAGCCTTTACCGGTAGGAGAATATTCAAGCTTTGTGACCTTTTGCGCAAAGTTTGCCGCCCATGCGTCAAAGTGGGTAAGACCGCTTTCACGGAGATAGTCAGCCTGTAAATATTTCTGCATAATGAAAAGTTCCGTGATACTGTTGCTTACCGGAGTACCCGTAGCAAAAACAATGCCTTTTCCGCCTGTCAGCTCGTCAAGATACTGACATTTAATGTATAGATCCTGAGTTTTCTGAACTTTTCTGTTAGCCGCAACTCCTGAAATATTGCGCATTTTAGTTGAAACGCTTAAATTCTTGAACATGTCGGCTTCATCAATAAACAGCTTGTCTACACCCATTTCCTCAAAGGTAACCACGTCGTCCTTTATCGGCTTTTCAATAAGCTTTTTAAGCTTAGCTTCATAATCACGTTTTGTGCGCTCCATGTCCTTGACGGTAAAACTCTCGGCATTCTGCTCTTTCATTTCAGCAATGTCATTGATAAGCTCATTGATCTGATCTTGAATGAACTGTTCCTCACGTTCTTTTGAAACGGGAATTTTAATAAGCTGAGAGTGACCAATAATAATGGCGTCAAATTCGCCTGTTGCAATTTTGGCGCACAATTTTTGGCGGTTTTCTTTCTTAAAATCGTCTTCATGTGCAATTAAAATATTTGCATTAGGGTACAGTGTAAGAAAATCATTTGCAAACTGTTCGGTCATATGATTTGGAACGGCAAGGAGAGATTTATTGTGCAGTCCCAGACGTTTTCCCTCCATGGCGGCGGCTATCATTTCATAGGTTTTGCCTGCCCCTACTTTGTGTGCAAACAGAGTGTTACCGCCGTATAAGGCGTGTGCGACAGCGTCCTTTTGATGTTTCTTAAGGGTTATTTCCGGATTCATTCCTGCAAAAGTCAGGTGAGAACCGTCATATTCACGGGGACGTATAGAATTATACAAAACATTGTATTTTTCAACCAGATATTCCCTTCTTTCAGGGTTTTTGAATATCCATTCACGGAAAGCGTTTTCAATAAGCTCCTGTTTCTGACGTGCAAGGAGAGTTTCATCATGATTTATCACGTATTCTGTTTTATCCTTTTCAGGATTGTAAACAGGATCGTAAACGGTAGTATCGATCATGTTAAGACTGTCCTCAAAAATGCTGTATCCGGATTTTCGGGACGTACCGTATGCAGTATTAGACTTGATATTATCCTTATCAAGAGACTTATTCATAACATTCCATTTAGCAGTTGCAGGGTTATGCTGAATTCCTATGTAATTATTGTCTATTCCCAGATTACGGGAGAACTTTGGGGTTTCAAAAAGCTCATACATAAATTCCTGAATGTACTTATCGTCTATCCAGGGAGAACCGAGCTTAGCAGTAATATCTCCTGCTTCGATACGGTCTGGCATGGCGGCTTCAAGAGCGGAAACGTTTTCAGTAAAATCAGGATTTGGTTCAGCTGCACTCTTAGCAACGGCAAGCTTGTTTCTGATGTTTCCGGAAAGATATGCGTCTGCGGTTTCCCATGCAGACGTTTCAGGATTTAAGTAAATAACGCCTTTAAGGTCTGAAATTATTTCACTTTTTTCTTTTCCGTCCATAAGCTCGGACATGAAATCAAGGTCGACACCTGCTTTTTCAGAAATGGAAACGGCAAGAGCATCTGCGGCGGTATCGGCGTGCGTTATCCTTACAGGCGGCTGTAATGTACGTTTTGTAAAAATGTCCGCTTTACCGATAAGCTTGCCGTCCTTGACCTTTTCCAGTGAAAGAACAAGGGGAAGTGAAACGTCCTCACGGAAAATGTCTCTGTTGGTTTTATCATTTAATAATCCGTTTTTCTTTGTGAAATCATCATAAAGCTGATTCAGTTCTGTACGCTTTGAAATAATAGCTTCGTCCGAGTAACCCTCAAGCTGCATATTAAGCAGTTCACGGACGCATTTTGAAATAGCTGCTATTCCGCTTACACGCTCGTATCTCTTTCCGGTAAACGGGATTTCAGTCATAATGGAATTTTCACGGTAAAATATTTTACCGTTAATTTCAGCGTATGAGAAATTTTTGACCGTCGGATCGGCAGGAAGAATTTCAGGCTTAAATTTGTCCTTTTTCTTTCCGGAGGGTTTTGCAATAACAGACTTTTCAGCGGTATAATTTCCTTTTATTTTCTTTACCGCTTCATTTAAAATAACTTTAAGATCGGAATTTTCAAAAGGAACGACCATAGTACCTTTGCCGTAAAGCTTGTTTCCCTCTACAACTTTTCCCAGAATCATTTTCGGATTTTCAATGAAGTAATTGTTGAGTACAAGACCGTCTGGATTTTTTGAGGTATACACCCAATCGGGCGCAATATCTATCATTTTTTCACGTTTCCGGAGAAAAATAATGTCGGAGGTAACTTCCGTTCCCGCATAGGATTTGAAAGCATTATTCGGAAGTCTGACAGCGCCCAGCAGCTCCGCACGCTGAGAAATGTATTTTCTTACCGACGGATTAGCCTTGTCAAGAGTACCGGAAGAAGTGATAAAAGCAATTACACCTCCCGGACGTACCTTGTCCAGAGTTTTTGCAATAAAATAGTCATGGACCGCAAAATTGTATTTGTCATATCTGCGGTCTGAAATTTTAAAACCTCCGAAAGGAATGTTGCCTACAGCGACGTCAAAGAAATTGTCTGAGAAGTCACGCTTTTCAAAGCCGGTGATCTGAATGTCAGCATCAGGATAAAGAAGCTTTGCAATACGACCCGAAACGCTGTCCTTTTCAACTGCGTAAATACGTGAGTTGTCTGACATTGATCCCGGCATTTTACCGAGGAAATTTCCTGTGCCCGTAGAAGGATCGAGAACAGAACCACCGTGAAACCCCATATTTTCAAGAGCCAAATATATTGATTCAATAATGAACGGGGGAGTATAAAAGGAATCAAGAACTGAAGCACGTGCGGCATTGTATTCTTCGTCAGTAAGGAGATTTTTGAGCTCTGAATATTCCGCAGACCATTGTTCATTTTTTGAATCAAAAGCGGCGGACAATCCGCCCCAGCCAACGTATCTGGAAAGTATTACTTGTTCTTCCGGTGTTGCAGGTCGATTTTCCTTTTCAATCATTTTCAGCGTTCTGATAGCTTCGGAATTCGCCTTGAATTTCGATTTAGCGCCGCCTTCGATGATAAAATCACCAGTAATTTTGAAGTTTTCAATTTTCATGTCAGACTTCATAGATTTTTTAGCTTGTTCAACGGTTTTGTCAGTATGGTCGATATATTCATAAAGATCGCTGTTCAGCAGTTGGTTGTATGAGATATTTTCAGTGACGGAAAAAGCGCCGCTGTCCCTTGTGACCGTACACTCGTCGGTTATCCACGGAAATGCGCCTGTCAGAGAAACAACTTCGCTGATATTACCCGTAATCTTATGACGAAATCTGTCACCTACAGTAACCTTTTGCGGAACATCTGGCTTGTTATTTTCTTCAGGATTTTTTTCATCTGATTCTTCAATATTATTTTTTAAATCGGAATTATTATCAGGTTTTGTAAATGTTATTTCAGATTCAGGTATGACCTTACTGCTTTCAGTTTTTTCAGATAAAATGCCGTATTCTTTAAGGATATTCTTTGCTCTTTCCGTATGTATTTTATCAGATTCACTATCTGAATCGTAGTATTTCAAAATATATTTTGCATGATATATACGGTCATCTATATCGGCTTTGGTAATATATTCGCCTTTGGATACCAGTTCTGAAATTCTTTCAGCGACTTCTTTCCAGGAAAGATAAATTTTTCTGCCCTCCTCATTGTCATACTTACGGTTAAGAATAATTTCAATGCCTTTTGAATTGTGATTTGCAAAGGCATAAAATTCATTTCCCGAATGACCGCCTGTACCGTACTCCTCTTTAAGCATTTTGGCGAATTCATTTATAGAGTGGCTTTCTTTACAGAATTCTTCAATACGGAATTTACCGTCCTCAAATCCGCTTCCTCTCATTAAAGCTGCATAGATTGCCTTTTCTTCTACGTCAGATTCATAAACTACAGGTTCTCCGAACAGAGAAAGCTGTGACGGTACATATTGGTGATCTTTTGATGTAATTTGCGGCGCAGCTTTTGACAAAATTTCAAATCCCTTTTCATTCATATCCTGCTGCCATCCGTTATATGCAAGTACATCGGAAGTACCGAGCAGAATACCGCCGAAATCGGGAGCGTCAAGGTCTTTCAGACTGATACTATTTTCACTGATCTGTTCAACTTCTCTGCGTTTACCGTCATAGAGAATCACATCGCCGACAGATAATTCAGAAACGTCTGGAGATTTCTTTTCTGTGTTTTCAAAGTCAGTAGTTTTTATTTCAGATTTATCATTATCTGACAATTCAATAAGTTTGTCAAAATCAAGATTTTTAAGAACAGTATTCATATGATCAAGAGAATTAAAAAGCTGTTCATCAACGACTCTACCGTCCTGTTCTTTTACGATACGGTATGTTTCAAGATCGGCATAGGCTTCAATACCTGCAAGACCGGTTTCTTCATCCGGTTTATATGCCAGTTCAATGTGATCCATATTTGAAAAGTTACCGGGAGAGCCGAATTCTTTTTCACAGTATTCATTGATCAAGCGGATAGCCCTATCCATTGGATTTTCTTTTTTTGGCAGCTCCACAATTTCATTGACCCCAAGTTCTTGGGCTTTATCTCTTGTAATTTCAAGCTGTGTCAGAGAAATATCAACATTTTCGGAAATGATATTGCAAATGTCTATCCTAAAAGCTTCGTCACTTTGAAATTCATCGTATAGAGGTGCAATTTCGTTAATAGTATAATTTTCAATCTGTTCTTTTCCGACAATAAGTTCAGTGAAAAGTTCCGATATACTTTTGTTTATTTCATTATTAAAGTTTTCTAAATCTGAATTTTCATGAGCATTTCTTACTGTTATGTCGTTTATTAGCTTATCCGTAGCGTATTCTATAAATTCTGCACGGGAAAGTTGTACTTCATGGGATTGCTTATGTGATTCGCCAATGGCGAATTTATCTTTATTTTCAACTGCGACTTCTATTATATCATAAGTATTACTAATATTTGACTTTTCAGCTTGCATTGTATTTTCGGCTTCTTCTGTCTTTTTAAGAACATCGGCAACAATTTCATATTTCGGATATTTGTTTAGAAACGCTATCAGATCTCCGTCGCCATCGCCAATATCCAGTCTTTCGGTAAATTTATCCCCGTTTGGCATATTGACGGTAAATTTTGTTTTTGCATAACCTAGATGAAAAGCGTCGTCTGCATTCATTGCCGCTTCTGCAGAGCCGTAAGTATTGATTTCTTCTTCACATAATTTTAACCATTCTGAATCAAGCTTGTTCATCAGATTGTCGAATTCAGTTATAGAGTAAGTTTTACCATCTTCTATATTATTGTGTTCGCTCCATTCGACAGTAATATTTAAAAAATTTAGCTTTTTTAGTTTCTATATTATCACTTACCTCTTCTGCCGTTAAATATGTATTCCAATCATTTTGGGAAACAGCAAAGATATTTCCGAGTTCACGAACTTCCTGAACGGTTTTAACAATTGCTTTAGGTTTATCGTTCCAATCCATAGAGTAAACTATTTTATCGGGATTTGCCTGTATAAAATCCTCAGCTTCATTTTCGAGTATAGTAATATAGTCAATATTTGATTGAAGCTTCAATTCGCCAATGGCGAATTTTTCTTTTTCAGCTGTAAAGCTGTGTGCAATCTCCTCCAGACGTTCAATATCAGCTTTGCTGACTGTAATAGTTGTTGTTTCAGCGGTAATTTTACCGGAGAATTTTATTCCGCTTTCCCCAAGCTTATCAGCAATTTTGGCAGCAATATCGGTATCATACTTTCTGTAAGTCTTTTGCGGAATGTATCTGTACGGAGTATTGCCGATTATTTGTATATCAGTTCTGTCAGAATTTCTTCCTCTGCTGTTTTCAGAAAACTGTTTTTCAGTTGCACTGTTTTCAGGTAATCTCCCTGATTCTCCGCTTCTTTGTATTCCTGACTGTTCTCCTTGAGTTTTTCCACTATCATATCTTCCATTTCGTGTGCCTGAAGATTGACGGCTGTCAGATGCTTGTTCAGTTGATCGCTGTTTTTCAGCCATATAAATTCCTTGGGATCCTGATTGAGAAGATAATTCCTGCGCATTGTTACGTACTTCCCGTGAGGGATCTCCTGAAGAAGTTCCTCCGGAATTGGTTTCCAGTACCCCAATGCCGTCTTGTAATAATTCTCTCTCATTTCTTCCGGTACTATGTCGAACTCCGCTTCCGTGAATCCCAGAATCTCTTTTTCCTCCGCCGATTGTCTTTCCGATTCCGCTACCATTTCCAGAAATTCTTTCCTTTCCTGATCCGATATCTGATCTATAGGAACTTCCCTCAGATAAATCGGATAATACCGGAAATTCTCCTCGTCCAAAACGTACGTCCATCCCTTTAAGATTTCCGTATCCGGAAGATATTCCTCTGTCTTGGGATTCAGAACGTGTCTCACTCCGTCTATCATTTTCTCTTGTTTCATTATGCTCGTTCCTCCTGATTTCTTCAATTGCATTATGCCTTGTGTTTCTTACAATACTTTCAATTTCAAGAAAAATACTTTTTGAAATTTCTGTTACAGCCTGTCCAATTTCTTCAATGGGATATTTACTTAATCCGGTAAGGTTTTTGGGCGATGGCTGTGCTTCTCCCGGACAGCAGCGGTAAAGTATCGAATATGCGGCAGATTCTGCAACTACTTTGTATAAGTCTGATTTATCATCATTTAAATACTTTGCCGTACGCATAAGAGTAATATCATATAGCTGTTCCTCCAGAGTTTCAGAATCCAGATTATATTTCTCAGTTAGATGTTTGGAAACTGATTCGCTGTAATCAATATTCAGCTGACTGTCATTGATTTCCCAGACCCAAGGCAGGGAAGTACCTTTCGGTGCGGACGTCTGGGTGATGTCAAATAAATAACGTATTTTTCCGTTATGTAATGTAGGAACACCGTGTCCCTGCGGCTCACGGCTGAGACTTCGCCATGAACGTGCGTCCGAACATGCAGTAAACTGAGGGTTTTGCAGATTGATCATTATCTGATCGTTAAATGAATGCTTGTAGTGGTAAGAAGATGTCTGCAAAAATTTCAGCCAGTACTGAGTATCGGAAAGTTTTTCTTTTTCGGATTTGACAGATTCTTTTATTTCTCAAATAGTGTAAGAGAATATTCATCAACTCTTCTTGCAGGACTTTACTTTGTATTCTTCTGTTTATTTAGTGTATTTTATTGTAATTTCAAAGATTTAAATTTAAAAACACGTATTAAAGGATTTTTAATAATTATTTTAATCTATAGTGGTGTAATGGCTATCCAATACTTAACATGGTCTCCAGTTGGAGGGGAAAATGTAACAAGTGGTGTATTCAGTCGTTACTTCATGCCGTTGCTAATATTTTTACCGTTTGTATTTGGAATAGGCAATAAAAAAATAGATAAGCAAACTTTAAGCTTTTTAGTGCTGACTGTAGCTATCAGTTTTATTTCCGGAATGTTAATGCTGACAACAGCTGTTAAATATTAACATTTTACCTTTTTTTATTTTGAGCTATTAAATTTAAATGATGTTCAAAGTTTTCATCATGCTGTTTTCTAATAACATGCAAAACAACACCTGTGAAAAATATAATAACTGCTACAATAGCTACTACTCCTACAGTAATAAGTGTAGGAACCTTTTCCACAAATCCGGTTCTATAAAAATCAATTAAAATCGGGAAAAAGTACAGACCAGCTATTATTAAAAGA
>ENA-ORSS01004411-ORSS01004411.1-human-gut-metagenome-genome-assembly--contig:-NODE-4411-length-10502-cov-3.024409_pt1 | contig 10502 bp, 8 predicted proteins | sample MGYA00241899_ERZ509162 | MGnify/ENA primary metagenome ERZ509162 (study PRJEB26280, sample SAMEA2338641) | human gut metagenome | biome: human gut; feature: human-associated habitat; material: faeces... | reverse complement strand
TATCCATATGTATATGATTATTTAGAAGAATTGTATGTTCCATTAAAACAGTATGCAGATGCAGTGTACCAAGCGGACCAGGAAGAAAGGCTGACAAACACAGTAGAAGATATTATGAGAAGTATCATTCATATGTTCTGTAATCGTCTTGTTGCAAATAATGCATGGGAGAAAAAAATATATGCATTAACAAGGCATGCAACACATAGTTTGCAAGGAATGTTGGAGCATAAAAATGATCAAACACAGGACATTAAACTTGTCCCTGATAAAGAGAACAAGTAAGTCTGCTTTTTATTTATATATTTACCTGAGATAGGGCAGGTAGACATATAAATTATAATTTTTAAGGAGGTACTTACTATGCCGAATCTTTTTGATGAATTTGATCTGGAGTTGCAAAAAGTTAACATGGATATTACGCCATACTCAGATAGCTGCAGTGACTCTATAGCTGCGTGTAGTAGTGGATCAGGTACTGGTGGTTTGCCTACTAGTGGCCCTACTTGTTTTAACGTATGTGATTAAAATTAAAGTAACGAAAAATTATTTATTGAGTATGTTGATCTGAAAATAAAACCCAGAATCTTTTGAGCACCCTATTTTCTGGGATTTATTTTTAGATGATCTATTAAAAGTTTACGAGTTAAAAATAGATTTAATAAAGTATCAAGTTGAAAATCCTTATATTATGCAACGAATGAGAAAATAGCAATTTTGTAACAAAAACGGGAAAGCAAAATTTTACAGATATTTTTTTAAAATGAGTAGTATAAAATTTATAGTCTATCATGCAACTCTTTTTTATGAGAATACTTGTTTTTGAAGGGAAGAATACTAGTGAAAAAAATAATAAAAGTGCTTGCAATATTGTTGTGCATTTGTATGTTGTTTACCTCCTGCGCTCCGGCAAGTGAGGGAAAAAGAGCGGAGTATTCACAGGAAGTGCAGAATCTGGAAAAGCTCTGCAAAGTCTGGGGATATGTTAAGTATACCCATCCTGTTTTCTTGACGGGAGAAAAAGACTGGGATGCAGAATTGATTACTCTGATTCCTCAAGTACGGCAGGCAGAGAATAGTGAGGCAACCAATCAAATTCTCAATGAATGGCTGTTATCTTTAGGTGAAATCGAATATGAAACAGATACTCCGGCTGCTCAATGGTCATCAGCAAAGGAAGAAGATAAAGTGGTGATTGCAGACACGAGCTGGATATTTGACAAAAAATATCTCGGCGAGGAACTTTCAGCCAATATGGAACCGTTGACAAAGCCGCTTGTGAATATCAACCGTTTCAATGCGCCGATTGATTTTGCAAGAGGCTACTATACAGGATATAATCAACCTACCATGCTTGTCAATGAAAAACTGTATGAGGATATGGATTACAGCGACGAAAACTATCGTCTGCTGGGTTTGTTCCGTGTCTGGAATGTAATGGAATATTATAATCCGTATCTGGATATTTTGGACGAGGATTGGGAGGAACTGCTGCCGGACTTTATTGTTCGGATGCTGCAAGATACGGACCGTCACAGCTATGATTTGACTATCGCGGCACTGACTGCAAAATTACAGGATGCCCACGTTATTTATAACGAGCGGAGCGAGTTTATTCAAAAGGAATTCGGCGAGTATATTGTGAACGACATCGAATTTGTATCTGCCGAAGGAGAAGTTGTGATTGTTCAAACCTTTGATGAATCTTGTCCACTTCAGGCCGGAGATATTGTCCGTAAGCTGGATGGGGTCGATATAAAAGATGTGATACAACATTGTACAGAATATTATTCTGTTCCGATGGATGGGAAAATCTGCAATGCCCTGCGCTACCCGCTGTTTCGTTCTCACGACACAACGCTGGAGGTGACCGTTTTGCGGGACGGGGAGGAAAAGACCATTGATGTTCCAGCCGGTGAATTTCCAAGTTCCTTCATACCTCGATATGGTGCCAGCTATCAGGAGGGGGAGAAGAAACCATACGAAATCATTGAGGGGAATATCGGGGTAATCAATCCTGATTTTATGGATCTTCAGGCGGGTGCTACTCACGCTAACGAAGTAAAATGGATAGAAGCAATGAATGCTTTAAAAGATACAGATGGATTGATTGTAGACTATCGGCAGTACCCTGCTAACAGCCAATTTTATTTACCAATATATCTTTTTGAAGAAGCTGAGGTTGGTTTGCTCACTGCAACAATTTCTGAAGCGGTTCCGGGTACATTTTTGAAAGAACCGGTTTATAATTTTAACAGAAAACCCCGGGCAGCGTATCTTTATGATAAAGAAGTTGTTGTTTTGATTGATGAACATAGCCAGAGTGCTTCAGAGTATGCTGCGATGCTGGTTCAAAATGGCGAAAAAGTGACACTGATGGGTGAAAATACCGTTGGAGCGGACGGTTATTGTCTGATACTGCCAATCCCCGGAGGAAACATGGTAATGTATACTGCGTGTGGCATCTATACACCAGACGGAGGTCAGACTCAGAGAATTGGTGTCCATCCGGACATTGAGGTGAAGAAAACAATAGAAGGAATTAAGGAAGGCCGCGATGAGGTAAAAGAAGCGGCAGTTGAATATTTAAAAGAAAACCAGTAAATCTATTTTGCTATTTACCTGAGATAGGGCAGGTAAACATATAAACTTTAATTTTTAAGGAGGTACTGATTATGCCTAAACTTTTCGATGAATTTGATCTGGAACTTCAGAAAATTGATATGGATATTACACCATACTCAGACAGCGGCGGCGACTCCGTAGCTGTTTGTAGTGGTGGTGGTGGTGGTACACCAACTACACCTAGCCATGGTCCTACATGCTTGAATGTATGCAACTAAAATTTAAATAAGTAAAACATATTTATTAAAGTTAATTTAGAAAAACCCAGAATCTTTTGAGTTCCCTATCTTCTGGGTTTTATTTTTTAATTATTCAAATAATTTGAATTTAAAAATATAAATAATTGAATGAATGTGAGTGAAGTAGAGAAGTGATTTGTTTGGATACATTTAATGAATTTGATCTTGATATTAAAAAATAAAACTAAATGAAGATTTACAAGTGTATTCTGATGATACAGGAGGAGGTAGCGGAGGACCTGCTTGTAATCACAAACCAATCCTTGCACTATAATGACTACTACCTGTATAACAGCATGTTAATTAATGAACTAGTGATTATTTTTATATTGTAATGTACTAAGCATCAAAGCTCATCAGAGTTTTGATGGTATTTAAAATAAACTATCAAAATGATTCAAGTTTATTTAAAAATAGTATAAGTTGCATTTAGAAATTATATTTTATAAGGTGGGCCTCCCGATGAAAGTTTGGAAAGAAAAATCACAAAAGCTCAAACAGGTCATCAGCTATTTTGGCAGAACGTTAAAATTGTTATCAGAATGCGGTAAGGGTTATATTTTTTTAATCCTTACTTTTGCTGTTATTTTTAGTGTGTTTCCAAGTGTTTTAACGCTCATTATGAGAGAAATTATAAATACATTGCAAGTATCAAGCAGTAATTGGAAATATCTATGTAATCTTCTTTTTGTATATATCCTTATTGATATTATTCAATCTTTACTTTCTTTGGTTTCTAGTTATTGCGAGAGCCGCTTTCAAATGAAAGGTTCCCTTATGGTCAACATGTCAATTTTGGAAAAAGTAAAAGAGTTTTCTTTAAAGGATTTTGAAGACTCAGAGATATATGATTTGTTGCAGAGAGCAATGAAGGTAACTTTTTCAAGAATTTTTGCTTTTTTTAAATCCTTTGTTTTACTATTTCAATCACTGATCAATATTTTGTTATTCAGCTTGATTTTGATATCATGGAAATGGTGGTTAATACCAGTTATTTTAATTGTACCAATCGTTAATGCATTTATTACAGCATATTTTGGGAAAAAGCAGTTTTTGCTGATAAAGCATCGTGCTCCAGAAGAAAGAAAATCGTGGTATTATCAATATCTTTTGACAAAAGATACTGCGTTTAAGGAAATAAAAATATTTAACTTGGGAAAGTATTTGAAAGATCAGTATAAAAAATTAGGAATGAAGTTTATTTCTCAAGATAAAGATTTGTTGGAGCAAAAATCTCGTACGCAGATTTTTCTGATATTATTGGAAGAGGTTATAAATTCACTGATACTAATTTATGTAGTATTAAAGGCTTCTGTTGGAGAGATCCTCCTGGGCGATTTAACGACATATACGAAAAGCATGTCCAGCGTAAAATCAAGCGCACAAAGTTTTCTTTTACAGCTAAATTCTATATATGAGAATATGCTATATATTAGCCAATACTTCGAATTTATGGATAAAAAGGGATCTTATCCAACATTATCATTGGAAGAAAAATCAAAACAATCTGTACAAAAGGATGCATGTATGATTCCTTCTATCGAAATAAAGAACCTTTGTTATCGATATAAAGGGCAAGATCATAATGTTTTACATAATCTAAATTTAAGAATTGAACAGGGTAACTTAGTAGCTTTTATAGGCGTCAATGGTTCAGGGAAAACCACTCTGGTAAAAATATTGTCTACACTTTATCAAGATTATCAAGGAGAAGTATTTTTTGGAGATCATGAATTAAGAACTTTGAATCCTGATAGTGTAAGATCTAAAATAGGAATATTATTTCAAGATTTTGTTCGTTATGAGTTGTCAGCAAGAGAGAATATTGCATTTGGAAACTTATCGAAGATAGGAGATACAACAGAGATAGAAAAGATTGTTTCTTCTGTTGGATTAGATAAGAGGCTTGAAGATATCGACATGCAGCTGGGATTCTGGTTTGATGATGGTGTCCAACTTTCAGGCGGTGAGTGGTTAAAAGTCGCCTTAGGAAGGGCATTCATAAGAAATACAGATTTATATTTGTTGGATGAACCTAATGCAGCGTTGGATGCGATATCTGAGAAGAGAATATTGCGATCTTTTAAAGAGTTGGCAACAGGAAAGATAGGGATTATTATTTCCCATAGGATATCTAGTATTAAGGATATCGTGGACAAGATTGTTGTATTTCGTGATGGGAAGATTGAAGCGATTGGTTCACATGCAGAGTTGCTTCAATCATCAGAAACGTATAAAGAACTGTATTTAGATGAGATAGCAGAAAGTGAGATAGAGTAGCCTTAAATAGGTTAAATAATTATGTCTGGTGAGGTGGTTGTTATGATTAATAAGTCAAATTTATGTTATGATATTTTAAAAAAGACGAGCTTATCAAAAGAAATTGCAGAAAAATTTGCAGAAGAAAATGATGAATTTTTTGAAGGTATACACGATACAATCGAGGATGTTAGTGCACGTGAAGCAATTGATATCATATCATTTTTAATATCAGCAAATAAATATTTCATATCAAAGCAACAATGGGAGGATTTAATTTATACTTGTTTAACTAAGATTAGAAATGGGATTTATAATGGGGAATTTAGCACGCTTTCTTCATTCTCTGGAATAACATATATTAGTTTTATTATTAGGGAATTAAGGGGAAATATTCCAGAATTACAACGCCTTTTTAACACACTGGAATTATTACAAAGTGAGACGCTATCTTATTATCTAAATTTGCCAGAAGATTCTGTGTTCTATGAACAAAATGGGTTTGAATTAATACAGGGGATGTCTGGAGTTTTAAAATATTATTTAGATAGTGATAATGATCATAATGAAATAATTGATAAAATTATTTTATTATTTATCCAACATTTAAAGCCCAAAATGATTATGGGCTACTCTACGCCAGTTTGTCATTATTATCCTTCCGTATATGAGAAGAGTACTATGACAGAAGAAGCGCCAAACGGATGTGTTAATTATAGTGTATCCCATGGTATGGGTGGTCCATTGACAATTTTATCATTGGCTTATAAAGGATCTTCTAACGCTGAGAAAGTAATGAAGATAATAGATAGTATTATTAATGAATATATGAAGTCTTACTATTATGTTGACAATATAATCTATTGGCCAGGAAGAATCACGTTTGAACAATATATCGGTAAGGAGAAGTGTTCTTATGGAAAAAGCAGAATGAGTTGGTGCTATGGTTCAATTGGCATTTTGAATTCATTATATATAGCAGCTAAAGAAAAATCGGATAAAGAGTTAACGGAATTCTGTGTTAATGAACTTAAAAAAATTGCGTCAATGGATACAAGGGATTATTTGCTAGCTTCTCCTATTGTATGTCATGGATTATCAGGAGCAGCACTTATTTTTAAGAGAATGTATCAGGAAACCAAAGATGAAGTTTTTTATCATAAAGTTATAGAACTTTTGGGAAAACTTGTTTATAATTTTGCATATAGAGATATCGAAAATGTAAATCTTACAGGAATAAATGAGGTTAAAGAATATGACTATCTTGAAGGTTATACAGGAGTTTTACAAACGATATATTCTGTAATAAATGATACCGTTAATGTTAACGAAAGAAGGTTGTTAATTTGCTGAGATGAAAATAGATAGATTTAAATACTAATTTTAGAAAGGCAGGTGATTTTTAATTGCCTGCCTTTTGTATTAAAAAAGTCAAATAAGATGCCGGTCCCCTCCATCTTCAAAATTTGAAAACGATACATTTTCAAATTTTGGAGGTAAGGGATATGAGTAAACGAAAAAACGATTATCATCTTTACATAAATGGACAAGCAGTCCCAGTTAGTAAAGAAGTCTACCAAGTTTATAAACACTTTGAGCGAAAAGAGGAGTATTTCACCTATGACCTTAAAGCAGAAAAATTCAGTAAGAAAACAGCATCCTTTCTCCCAAGCAGGGAAGACTCGTATGAACGTTTTCTGGAGGCAAACCAACAATTTATGATTCAGGAAGTAAGCGTGCAGGTCCAGGTTGAGAAGCTCCTGGATGCAGAGATGGTCAGAAAGGTACTGTCGTTTTTAACCCCAGAAGAGCAGGAGCTGATCAACTTGCTGTTTTATCAGGAAAAAACAGAGCAGGAGGTAGGAGGGCTGCTCCATATCTCCCAGCAAGCAGTGAACAAAAGAAAGCAGGCAGTGCTGATAAAATTAAGAAAACTTCTGAAAGAAATTTATGAGTTTTAAAGTGATATTTGGTTGTAAATAAGCCTTCCGAACGGGAAAGTATATGAGAGGATTTTCATTCTCGTGTACTTTGATAAACAGTGGCAGAAGGCCGCTTACATCAGTATGTAGGTTATAAACTTCATCATGACTGTAATAAAACAGAAAGCGAAATAAGCGCAGACGCGACGACTACTTGCGGGAAAGGGATTCAATTACTGATCCGACAAATCAAAGGTAAGAGCGGCAACCTGAACGTTTATACTCCGGCACTGGCAGGTCGGATACGCCATGACTCCATGATGAAGAGGACCGTAAAAAGCCCGTGCCGCAGGGTAAAAGGGGGGTATCAGTAAAAAAACTGATATCACGGTGTCTGTTGCCGCAGACAGGCCTGCATATTACCAGTATCGGGGGACGAGCAAGAATACGATACATATAATAAGAAGATAAAACAGCCACACCGGAACTTTCAAAATGTTGGTTCAAGGTGTGGCTGTTTCCTATATTGGAATAGTTTTGTTTGTAGTGGTTCATACTGTTCTTACAGGATTTTTTTCTTTCGTCGAAAGGAGAAGCTATGATTAGAACTGAAATAAAAACAAAATCTTCGATTGTTCGTATCCACGATGAGTACTGCAACGCTCCAAGCGAAGGCTGTATCTCTCATCTGAATCAGATTGTGAGCAATTACTACAAAAGAAGGAATATATCAGAGGAAGCGGTTGCTGTTCAAGATGAAAATACCGTCTCGCAATAAAGCTGCGGATTTTTCCAGAATTTAGCGTGATCCGTATCATTGACGGGAAAATATGTTTCACCTTATAATGAAACCAGAAAGGGGGCCCCAGATGGAGCAATATGTAAAATATCTTCGTAAGTCGCGTTTTGACAGGGATTATGCAGAGCTGAGCATTGAGGAAACGCTCAAGCGGCATGAAGCAATTCTGGACAAACTGGCTGCACAGCGAGGGTATTATATTGCAAAAACCTATTATGAGGTCGTTTCTGGTGAGTCAATCGCCGCAAGACCGGAAATTCAGAAGCTGCTGGAAGAGGTGAATGCCGGATTTTATGCCGGAGTCCTTGTTGTCGATGTTGAGCGTCTGGCAAGAGGAAACGGAGCTGATCAGGCATATATCAGCCAGGTGTTTCAGTTTTCCGGAACAAAGATTATCACTCCGACCAAGATCTATGACCCATCCAACGAATTTGATGAAGAGTACTTCGAATTTGGCTTGTTTATGAGCCGAAGAGAGTATAAGACCATCAACCGAAGATTGATTCGCGGACGGGACAGCAGCGCATCAGAGGGAAAATGGATTGGAAGTATCGCTCCCTATGGATATAATCGAGTTAAGCTTCCAAACGAAAAAGGTTATACCTTAGAGCCACACCCGGAGGAAGCACCGATTATTCGGAAGATTTTTGAGATGTATCTCAATCATCAGGGAACCAAGATGATTGCAAACTATCTCAATGACCGCGAAGTTCCAACCAGGCATGGCGATCTTTGGACCTATTCGACAATCTCTCAGATTATTACCAATCCCGTCTATATGGGAAAGATTCGAAGAGGATGGAGCAGACAGGTCAAAAGTATCGAAAACGGAGAGATTAAAAAGCGTATCAAACGCAAAAAGGATATAAGCTCTTATGATATTTATAATGGATTGCATCCAGCACTGGTCAGCGAAGAAGACTTTATGAAAGCGCAGGAAATCCGACTGGACCGAAAACCAACAGCACCGGTTCGGGAAGAATATCAGCTGATGAATCCTTTTTCTGGTTTGCTCTTCTGCTCGATATGCGGTAAGCGGATCGGGCGAACAACCATGACAGCAGCAAGAAATCATGCTCCGCGCCTTCGCTGCACCAATTCAAGGAACTGTCATAATTGCAGTGCATACTTTGATGTGGTGGAGAAGGAGATTATTGGAGCACTGAAAAGCTGGCTGAAGGGATATAAGGTTAAAATCGATACGGTCGGTTATACAGACGATATCGAGATTACCAGAAAGCAGCTGATGAAAATCGAACAGGAGCTTAAAAAGCTATCCAAACAGCTGGAAAATACCTTTGACTTGGTAGAGCAGGGAGTCTATTCCTTCGAAGTATTTCAGAACAGAAGAGCAAAGCTTGTCCTTTCGATGGAAGACCTGGAAGCTCAAAAAACAGAACTTCAAAAGAAAGTACAACGGCTGGAAGAAAGCCAATCCTCCAAAGCAAGCCTGATTCCTCAGACAGAGGAGCTGCTTGCAAGCTACGACCATATGACCAACCAGGAACGAAACGAACTCTTAAAGGAAATATTGGAACGAATTGAATATTTTAAGGGAGCCGACGGACAGATTGTCATCGATCTTTATCCTCGACTCCCTAAAATTTGAGGGTTTGTAGGTATCGTGGACGTACTCACACATGGGTCACAGCACCCACCAGCATACCGTCCTGGATGATGGGAGAGCCGCTCATGCCCTGCACGATGCCGCCGGACAATTCCAGCAGGTCCGGGTCAGTGATGCGAAGGATCATGTTCTTGGTCGGTTCGTCCTGTGACAGGCTGAGTTTTTCAATGCAGGCGTCAAACAGCTGCGGCTTTTGCCCGGATACGGTGGTCAAAATCTTGACCGGTCCCTGACGCACCTCCTGACACTGTGCCATCGGAATGGTCTGCGCGTCGACCGGCTGGTTCATCAGCCGTCCGTAAACACCGTTGTAGCTGTTTGTGTACAGAGAACCGATGGAACGGTTGGCAACAAAGGCGCCCTGTAGCTGCCCGGGACTGCCCGATTTTCCTGCGTGTACACCGATGATGGAAGCCTCTACGATCTCCCCTTGTGAAAGCGGCATCAGCTGGCCGGTGTCCACGTCGCAGATGGCGTGTCCCAGACCGGCAAAGCAGCCGTTGTTCGGGTCGTAAAAGGTCATGGTGCCGATACCTGCCGAGCTGTCCCGCACCCACAGCCCGAGGTGGTAGCTGTTGTCGAGCGAGGAACGCACCGGCGACAGGTGCAGAGAGGTCAGCTGCTCCCCTCGGCGCACCACCAGCGAAAGCGGCTGCCCGGCGCTGCTTTCCACCAGCTTCGTCAACTGCTTTTTGGAGGAGATTTTTTCGCCGTTGATGGAAAGGATAATGTCCCCCTCCTGGATACCGGCGGTCTGTGCCGGACTGACCGCGCGGCTGTTGCAGTCGGTGACAGCGCCGGTACCGACCACCATCACGCCGTCGGTGACCATCTTGATGCCAAAAGGTGTTCCGCACAGGGCAACCACCCGACGGTCGACCACCTGCACACTGACAGGCTTAATATTGATGAGTCCCAGCAGCTTTAAATCCATCCGAAAGGTGTTCCCGGTGGACGAATAGACCGAAAGCGGGTAGCCGTCGTTGCTGCTGGTTTGAATCAAGGAAGAATCCCCCAGGGAAAAGCGGCTG
>ENA-ORSS01004400-ORSS01004400.1-human-gut-metagenome-genome-assembly--contig:-NODE-4400-length-10520-cov-3.701481_pt1 | contig 10520 bp, 10 predicted proteins | sample MGYA00241899_ERZ509162 | MGnify/ENA primary metagenome ERZ509162 (study PRJEB26280, sample SAMEA2338641) | human gut metagenome | biome: human gut; feature: human-associated habitat; material: faeces... | reverse complement strand
GTCGGCATTATAAGTTTCCTGAAAAACAGTCACATAGTCTGCACCACATTCATGCAGATAAGCGTAATCCTTTGTATTGCACGGATAAATTTCAAGTCCCACATTTCTGAAATATTTTTTGGCAAGACGGCAGGCATCGCCGATATAGGTAATGCTGCTCTTTGATTTGCTCTCGCCCGTCAGCATCAGAATTTCTTCAATGCCGGAATCGGCAATAACCTTCATTTCATGCTCAATTTCTTCCATGGAAAGCTGTTTTCTGTGAATATCGTTATAGCAGTTAAAACCGCAGTAAACACAGTAATTTTCACAGTAATTTGCAATATACAGCGGTGTGAAAATGTAGGTAGAATTACCGAAGTGGTTACGCGTTTCACGCTCGGCACGCTGTGCCATTTTTTCCAGAAACGGTTCTGCGGCAGGGGAGAGCAGTGCCTTAAAGTCCTCAATACTGCAGCGGTCGTGGGAAAGTGCAGCTAAGACATCGCGCGCAGTGTATTTGTCCGGCTCATAAGCGTTCATGGCAGCAAGCACCTTATCACGGATATCGGAGGAAATCTGCTCCATGTCCGGCAGATATGCCATGTGGTCTGTACGGGAAGCCGGATTATTTTCCAGTTCTGTTTTTCGTTTTAAAGCGGCAGGACTTAATTTACCGTTCTGAATAATAAAATCATTTTCCTTTTGATTGGTGTCCATAAAATAAGACCTCTTTTCTAAAAATTAGTTATGTAAAAATCCGGTCAGCGGGTCGGAAGCTTCGCCGCCTTTATTTAATACACGTCCAAGACCGGAAAGGTAGGCATGCCGTCCGGCTTCAATTGCAAGACCGAAAGCTTTAGCCATTTCAGGAATATTTCCGGCAGTTGCAATCGCGGTATTTGCCATGATAGCGGCGGCACCCATTTCCATAGCTTCACATGCCTGTGAAGGCTTTCCGATACCGGCATCCACGATAACCGGGAGGTCAATTTCATCAATTAAAATCTGAATAAATTCTTTGGTTGCAAGTCCCTTATTAGAGCCAATCGGAGAGGCAAGCGGCATGATGGAAGCGGCGCCTGCATTGACTAAATCTCTGGCGGCATTTAAGTCAGGGTACATATACGGCATAACGATAAAGCCTTCCTTTGCAAGAATTTCAGTTGCCTTAATCGTTTCGTAGTTGTCAGGAAGCAGGTATTTAGAGTCGTGCATAATTTCGATTTTGACAAAATCACCGCAGCCCATTTCCCGTGCAAGGCGCGCAATGCGGACAGCCTCGTCGGCATTTCTGGCACCGGACGTATTCGGAAGCAGTGTGACACCCTCCGGGATATAGTCCAGAATATTTTCGCTGTCTTTGGTATTGGCACGTCTGACAGCCAGCGTGATAATCTGCGCACCGGCATCGGATACGGCTGCGCGGATTAAATCCAGATTGTATTTACCGGAACCTAAGATAAAGCGGGAAGAAAAGGTATGTCCTCCCAGTGTAAATGTATCATTTTCAATCATAATTTTTCTCCGTTTCCGAGCAGTCTGACTGCTCTGTTTTAATTTAGAATTTAGCCGTGTTGTGGAAATGTTTATCAGCCGCCGCCCATAAACTGCACGATTTCGATAACATCGCCGTCCTGAATCCGTGTATCGGCATAATCTTTTTTGCTGACAATCACTTCATTGCGTTCAACGGCAATGTGGGACAGCACATATCCTTCGGACAGCAGATAATCTGCAATGCTCATGCCGTCTGCCTGCATGGCTTCGTTTCCGTTAATCTGAATCATGGAAAACCCTCCTGTCTGTAGATTTGATAACCCGCTGATGTGTCCGGCATATCCGGGTAAAAGTCTTGTTATAAAATAAAAAAAGACCGCACGAAAGGAAAGCTACACCCGCGGTGGTGTACCCCTTCGTGCGGTCTTACTGACGAACACTCTGTCTGTTATCATAGCACAAAAAATGAATTTGTCAATTTTTTTTAGGAAATTTTTAATAGGTTTCGGGAATGTTCATAGACCTGTAAATGAAAATATGTTAAAATATTAATTAATGGATAGAAAAATGGTAATAAAATAAAAGATAACGAGAAGGGGTGACATTGTAAAATGGGCGTATATTTTAATCCGGGGAATGAAAGTTTTGCGAAAGATAAAAATTATAAAATATACGTGGATAAAACCGGGCTGTTAAATGATCTGAATGAGCTGATTGGAACACCAAGGAACTGTCTTGCCGTCAGCCATGCCAGACGGTTCGGCAAATCCCACGCGGCGGGTATGATCGATGCGTATTACAGCCTTGGAAGCGATTCGGAAAAGCTTTTTGAAGATACCAAGATCGCTCAGAATCCGGATTATAAGAAATATATGAACCGGTACAATGTGATACATCTGGATATTTCAACTTTTTGGGATTCTTACAAGGGAAATATTACTGAAAAAATCGTGGAATACATTTATAAGGATTTTAAGCAAGTCTTTGGAGATGAGTTAAATTACGAAGACAGTTTAAGCTACAACTTAATGATGATATATCAAAAGACCAAGACCCCGTTTGTCATTATCATTGACGAGTGGGACTGCGTTATCCGTAACAGCGAGAATAAAGAACTGGTTCACCAATATTTACAGTTTCTTCATTCCTTGTTTAAGTCGGAAGAATCCAAAGCATTTTTAGCACTAGCATACATTACGGGAATCCTTCCGATTAAGAAAATTAAAGACGAATCGGCGCTGAATAATTTCAGCGAATATACGATGTTAAAATCAAAGCCGATTACGCAGTATTACGGATTTACAGAAGATGAAGTGAAAGTGCTTTGTGAAAGGTTTAACATGGATTTTGAAAGCATGAAAGCATGGTACAACGGCTATCTGATTGACGGAATGCATATGTACAATCCGAATTCGGTGTCCATGGCACTGGCACAGCAGGACTTTGATTCATACTGGAAAAACACGTCTTCATTTGCCTCTATTAATACATTTATTACAATGAATTATGCAGGCTTAAAAGACGATGTGATGACGATGCTTTCCGGGGGAAAGGTTTATGTCAATACCGAAACCTTCCAAAATGACCTTTTTACGGTTTCATCAAAGGACGAAGCACTGACGGCATTGATTCATTTAGGATATCTGGGCTATGACAGGGAAGAAGAAAGTGCTTATATACCGAATTATGAAGTAAAGAAAGCTTACCATGGCATATTTTACGGCACCGGCGTATTACAACATTGTGCGGGAAATGCCGGCAGGGAAAGGCTTTGCGGATTTTGTGTTTATTCCGAGAGCCAATGCCGGACACAGACCGGCAATGGTCGTGGAGTTAAAGCACAACAAATCTGCCGATTCTGCAATTGCGCAGATTAAAGAAAACAGATATCACGGGGCATTGACAGGGTATAGTGATAAAATTTTACTGGTCGGTATTAATTACGATGCTGAAAGAAAGGAAAAGAAGCATCACACCTGCGTGATTGAAGAATGGAACACCAACTAAATAAAAAGTTTGTAAAAATAAAAAACATAGAAGCCGCAGAAGTGATAGTACGCAAGAAAACTGTCACTTCTGCGTTTTTTTAAAATGAACTTGACATATACCCCACAGGGGTATAATATGTGATTAAAAATAAAGTTCAAATATATTGTAGTAGAAATGGAGAAAATATGCAGGAAGAAGAAATGAGCTGTCGCCATAAGCATAAGGAACGCTCTGAAAAAGAGTACCGGGATTTAATTAATCGTTTAAACAGAATAGAGGGTCAGATTCGTGGAATTAAAGGCATGGTTGAAAAGGATGCGTATTGTCCGGATATTCTGATTCAGGTGGCGGCGGCCAATGCGGCGCTGAACAGCTTTAATAAAGTGCTGCTTGCCAATCACATCAAGACTTGTGTCACAGATGATATCCGTGCAGGAAAAGAAGAAACGGTAGACGAGCTTGTAAAAGTTTTGCAGAAATTAATGAAGTAACAAAAGATATAAATAACATGAATAAAGCGAATAAAATGGTGCCGGGGCGCAAGGTTTTTACTTCTACCCACCGGATATCATAAAGACTGGAGGGAATAATAAAATGGAACAGTATACAGTAACAGGCATGAGCTGTGCGGCATGCAGTACGCGTGTGGAAAAAGCCGTATCCAAAGTGCCGGGCGTAACATCGTGTTCCGTAAGTCTTCTGACCAATTCAATGGGCGTAGAAGGTACGGCATCGGAACAGGATATTGTAAAAGCCGTCACAGATGCCGGATACGGTGCTTCCAAAAAGGGAAGCAAAGCGGCAGGAAATGCTCAAAACGGAAGTATGTCAACAGGCGGAGGCCCGATTGGTAATGAGGAACTGTTAAAAGACAGGGAAACCCCTGTTTTAAAGAAAAGACTGCTGTCATCGCTGGTATTTTTAATTGTCCTGATGTATTTTTCCATGGGGCATATGATGTGGGGCTGGCCGCTTCCAGCGGTGCTTGCCGATAACCATATCGCCATGGGACTGATTCAGATGCTTTTAACGATTGCGGTGATGGTGATTAACCAGAAGTTTTTCATCAGCGGCTTCAAGAGCCTGTTTCACAAAGCACCGAATATGGATACGCTTGTGGCATTAGGCTCGGCTGCGGCATTTGTATACAGCACATATGCGCTGTTTGCCATGACCGATGCACAGGTGCATGGCAATATGGACGGTGTTATGCACTACATGCACGAATTTTATTTTGAATCGGCAGCAATGATTCTGACACTGATTACGGTCGGTAAAATGCTTGAAGCCCATTCTAAAGGGAAAACAACCGATGCTTTAAAGGGTTTGATGAAGTTAGCACCGAAAACGGCAGTGCTGTTAAAAGACGGTGTGGAAACGGAAGTTTCCATTGAGCAGGTACAGAAAGGCGACATCTTTATTGTACGTCCGGGAGAAAATATTCCGGTAGACGGAAAAGTATTGGAAGGCAGCAGTGCAGTTAATGAATCGGCACTGACAGGAGAGAGTATTCCTGTGGATAAAGCGGCAGGCGATCTGGTATCCGCGGCAACAATCAACCAGTCCGGTTATTTAAAATGTGAAGCGACAAGAGTCGGGGAAGATACGGTACTGTCACAGATTATCCAGATGGTCAGCGATGCGGCGGCAACAAAAGCACCGATTGCAAAGGTCGCCGATAAAGTATCCGGTATCTTTGTACCGGCAGTTATTACGATTGCGGCAGTAACCATCATTGTGTGGCTGCTTGCGGGACAGAGTGTGGGATTTGCACTGGCAAGAGGAATTTCCGTGCTGGTTATCAGTTGTCCGTGTGCATTAGGACTGGCAACGCCGGTTGCGATTATGGTAGGCAACGGCATGGGCGCAAAAAACGGTATCTTATTTAAGACGGCGGTATCCTTGGAAGAAGCGGGAAAGATTGAGATTGTGGCACTGGATAAGACCGGAACCATTACAACCGGTGAACCAAAGGTCACAGACGTTATCTGCAATAAAGGTGTCACGGAAAAAGAACTGATTTCATTTGCGTATGCACTGGAAAAAAAGAGCGAACATCCGCTGGCAAAGGCAGTACTGGCATATGCCGAAGCAGCGCAGACAGATATTTTTGAAGTGAATAACTTTACGGCACTTCCGGGAAACGGACTGACGGCAGAATATGAAAATGCGGTATTGTCAGGCGGTAATTACAAATTTATCAGTACCCGCACCGCGGTTTCACAGGAAATGCAGGAGCAGTCACAAAAGCTTGCAAATGCGGGAAAGACGCCACTGTTTTTTACAAAGGACGACAAACTGCTTGGAATCATTGCGGTTGCGGACGTTATCAAGGAAGACAGCCCGGAAGCCGTCAGACAGTTACAGAACATGGGAATCCGTGTTGTCATGCTGACAGGCGACAATGAACGGACGGCGAAGGCAATCGGCGCGCAGGCAGGCGTAGATGAGGTTATCGCAGATGTCCTGCCGGACGGAAAAGACAGCGTTATCAGCCGCTTAAAGCGTGACGGCAGGGTTGCAATGGTCGGTGACGGCATTAACGATGCACCGGCGCTTACGAGAGCCGATATCGGTATTGCAATCGGTGCGGGAACGGATATTGCAATTGATGCGGCAGATGTTGTACTGATGAAAAGCCGTTTAAGCGATGTTCCGGCGGCAATCCGTTTAAGCCGTGCAACGCTTAGAAACATTCATGAAAACCTGTTTTGGGCATTCTTTTATAATATCATCGGAATTCCGCTGGCGGCGGGAGTATGGATTCCGTTCTTTGGCTGGAAGTTAAATCCGATGTTTGGTGCTGCGGCAATGAGCTTATCAAGCTTCTGCGTAGTAACCAATGCGTTACGCTTAAATCTTTTCTCTGTACACAATGCAGAAAAAGATAAAAAAATAAAATCAAAAAAGAAAGTAGAGGACAAGAAAATGGAAAAAACATTAACAATCGAAGGAATGATGTGCGGACACTGTGAGGCAAGAGTAAAGAAGGCACTCGAAGCCCTTCCGGAAGTCAAAGAAGCAGTTGTCAGCCATGAAGCGGGAACAGCTGTTGTTACCTTAGAAAGTGCCGTTTCGGATGAAGCATTAAAAGAAGCTGTGGAAGCACAGGATTACAAGGTGATTTCCGTACAGTAATATTGAATTATTTCCGGCACAGTGGTATGATAAGTGGATAATTGCAAATGTAAGGAGTAAGTATGTTTCGGAAAACAATGGAAGAATACGAAGCGGATACCAGAAAAAAACTGGTAATAGATATCCGGGAAAAAGAAGCGTTTGACAAGGAAACGATGCCCGGAGCCCTTCATATGGACAGTGAAACGCTCAAACAGCAGATAAAAGAACTCACAAAGGATCAGACACCTGTTTACCTGCTGTGCCATACAGGACAGCAAAGTGATGCACTGGCAGAGGATTTTGAAAAAGAAGGCTATGAAGTATACAGTATACAGGACGGATTTCGTGCATATCTGCGGTTAAAGCTTCGCACAGTTATGCGTCAGGAGGATTTAAAGGAACAGTGCTGTGCCGATGTGGAACGCAGTATTGTAAAGAGGTTCCGAAAGGAAATCTGGCGGCCGTTTACAAAGGCGATTAATGAGTATGAACTGATTAAAGACGGCGACAAGATTGCAGTCTGCATTTCCGGCGGAAAAGATTCTATGCTGATGGCAAAGCTTTTTCAGGAATTAAAGCGCCACGGACAGCAGAATTTTGAAGTTGTATATCTGGTAATGAATCCGGGCTACAATCCGTTTAATTATCAGGTTATTTTAGACAATGCACAGTTTTTAAATGTGCCGATTACGGTATTTGAATCGGAAATCTTTGATATTGTTGCATCAGAGGAACAGTCACCGTGCTATCTGTGTGCGCGTATGCGCCGCGGCTACCTGTACAGCAAGGCAAAAGAGCTTGGCTGTAACAAGATTGCGCTGGGACACCACTTTGATGATGTTATCGAAACCATTTTAATGGGTATGCTCTACGGGGCACAGATTCAGACCATGATGCCAAAGCTGCACAGTACGAATTTTGAAGGCATGGAGTTAATCCGTCCGTTATATCTGGTGCGCGAAGAAGATATTATCCGCTGGAGAGATTACAATCATTTACAGTTTATCCAGTGTGCATGCCGCTTTACGGAAAGCTGTGCTTCCTGCGGCGGAACGGAGAAAGGTTCAAAGCGTGCGGAAATTAAGGCGCTGATTAAAGAATTAAGTGCGAAAAGCCCGTACATTGAAAAGAACATTTTCCGGAGCGTGGAAAATGTTAATCTGAATACTATTGTTGCGTATAAACAAAACGGTCAGAAACATTCATTTTTGGAGGATTATGATTCTAAATATTAAGCAGACACAGTTTGGTGCCGAGCCGGAATTTGAAATTGAAGATACCGCCACAGGGGAAACGCTGGCAAAATGCACATCGCTGAATCACATTTCCACGGAAATCGTATTTGCGGGACAAAATGCGTATACGCTGTCCTTTGAGCCGGTCTTACAGGAAAGAGAAGGCGAAAAGAATGAACTGATGTATAGCATTTTAGAGCATAACCGGCCGGTGGGAGGTCTTTATACGGCGGAAGTCTGTCAGAAAAAGATATTGTTTGTATCCGTGGGGTACGATTATTATGAGATACAGTTTTACGGCGGTATGTATCAGCTGTATGAAATCGGACTGGGAACGGACCGGCATTATCTTTGTTTATATCAGGACGGACAGACGGTGGCGATTGTGCATAAGCCGACAGAAGTAAAAAGCCACTTGGATACCTATACGGTGTATCTGGAGAATGCGCAGTACCGGGATATCGCCTGTATTGCAGCACTGTTTATAGATGGTCTGGAATACAGCAGCAATGATGAAATAGCGGACAGCGCCATTAAGGAAGAATATCTTTCCTTTAATAAAGAGCTGAATTCAAAATTTGATGCCGCATTTTTAGAACGCGTCAGAACAAACAATATGTAAAAAATGCCTTGCCACAATGCTGAGGTTTTATAAGGCAGTATGATAAAGCTTAATAAAACTAAGGCATTGCAATGGCAGAATGAGGCTTTGACTGTAAAAGGTCAGAGCCTTTTTCTATATTTGAAATCTGCACATTCGTCTTTTCTTTTTGTATTCGGTATAATTAAATTACCAAATACAAGGAGGTTTCAATATGAAAACAATTTTTGAAAATATTAGCGGTAGTTATATACAATAAGGTGATTACCTTTTGCCAAATCTTACACTACCTGATGAAAACGAAAGGCAAAGCGGTGTTTGGGGAATGAGACACAAACGATATTTGAAATCAAATCATCGAATGCTTTATTACAATCTTCTTACGTCGGGTAAGCTTTACAATTATCTTGCCGATGTTGAGCGTCAGGCAGAGAATTTATTTGAACAGACAGTAAAATCATTTGCCGAGCAGGAGCAAGTTACAGAAAAACTTAAAGCAACTGATATGATGTTGTGGGTGCGAAAGATGAATAATATTCGCAACCGGGCAACAGAAATTGTTAATGAACAAGTGATTTATAGATGAGAAAAAGGCACAACTTACGGAGAATGAATAATTCCGTAGGCTGTGCCTTCGTTTTATTTGTGAGATTCGAATGCATAATCTTAGCGAGCAGACCGGTTGGTTATCCAAACGGTAATTTTCTCGTTAGGGACACCCTAAGACCCGCTTTTTGTATTCGACTTTAATATTGAAAAAACAAAGTGGCTCAATGTTGCAAAGGAAAACATTATTGACATATAATCAAATAGATAAAGCGGTAGGTGTTCGTTATCGCCAAGGAGAAAAAACTGATTTTTCAGAAACAGGTAAGATGCTATATCCCGTTTGAAAAATGCGTAAATTCCGTATGCAAAAATGAGTGTTAATATTATTTTGAAAGCAATTTTCACTTTTGGTGAGAGTTGCTTTTTCTTTTTTATCATTAGGTAAATCATATTGAAATGAAGTCCGAGGTGGAGTGACATAAACACAAATCCCCAATATGCAGAAAGCATATGAATTCTGTTAGCCATATAAGTTGATTTTATATTCAAAAAAGTGAATAAATGCCTTGAAACGACTACACCGCTGACGATTGAGCCGACAAATGATATAAGCACAAGCAGGACAAGAATGTTTTGAAAAATTCTTATATGTGTTTGCCTGCCTTTTGCTAGATGCATTGCCCAATTTATATTGAGTACGTGATGAACGACAAAAAGTACAAACATAACAACGCCTACAACTTCGTGTGCAGTTGAGCCTAAAAGCTCGTAGGACATCAAAAGGAGCAGAGCAAATGTCATCAAAATATCAACCATCGGCTTTAGCTTTAATTTTGTTTTTGAGTTCATACGGTTTTGTTTAAATCTTCAGCCTCTTTGCTATTCGTTGCCATTCCCATATATTCCATACCGTAAAGTCCGGCAAAGCGTTTCATTGTGTATTCGCCTGCATCAAGCATCCACTTTTCAGGTGCTGCACCTTGAAATACAAAATATAACTTTCTGCCTGAGAGTTCGCTTTCGTCAAGCTTGCCGTAAAATCGGTCTAAAACATTGCGAACAGAACCGCAAATATTGTGCCAATAAAGAGGAGAGCCGATAACGATTGTGTCAGCCTCTTTCATTTCTTCAATCACTCTGTCAAGTCCGTCATAAGGTAAAGTTTGACCGTATGAGCCGATTGTGAAGTTGGTTAAATTAAGTGTTTCGTATTCCTTGCCGTTCAAAAGAATTGAAGCAAGACGAGCAGTATTTCCGTTTTCGTTCGGACTGCCGTTAATAAAAAGAATTTTCATAATGTTACCTCTCTTAATAATTTAATGTTCGCCGAAAAGCCAAGACATAATGGCGTCATCTTCTGCAAAAAGTCCGCCTCCGCCGTGTTCATTTGGAGCGTTTCGGCTTGTAAAATAATCTCTTTCTTTAATATCAAGTACAAGAATTTTGTCGATTTCGTCATCGGTCAAGCCTTGCTTTTTGTAGAGATTATAAAGTGTATCGTAGGCATTTTGAGATTTTTTCGAGCCGTAGTATTCGTCATCTCTTCC
>ENA-ORSS01004394-ORSS01004394.1-human-gut-metagenome-genome-assembly--contig:-NODE-4394-length-10537-cov-2.934268_pt1 | contig 10537 bp, 9 predicted proteins | sample MGYA00241899_ERZ509162 | MGnify/ENA primary metagenome ERZ509162 (study PRJEB26280, sample SAMEA2338641) | human gut metagenome | biome: human gut; feature: human-associated habitat; material: faeces... | reverse complement strand
TCTGTTGTAGCTGCCGGTGCTTCCTCTGCTGTGGTATCTGCTGCTGCATCTGTAGAAGCATCTGCTGTGGTATCTGCGGATGTACTGGTGTCTGCTGTATTATCAGAACCACATCCTGCGATCATGCTGACTGCTAACATTCCTGTTACGAATAAACTGATTACTTTCTTTTTCATTTTGATTTTCCTCCAAATCTTTATGGGATCTTGCGTTTCCCATCTTTGTTTTTTTGTCTCTGTCTCATTGACAATGACTACTTTAAAGCCAGCGTGTAAAATCTAAATATCTCCCTTTGTAAAACGTCTGTAAAATGATGGTAAACCATTTTGATCCTCCTCTGTCCTGCGTTGCACCTGAAAGAAAACAAATCCGACCACAAACATAGCTGCGATCACTACCACTCCTGCTTTGGAAGTATCAAAAATCTGTGTGCTGATTCCCATTAACATAGTTCCCATAAAAGATGCACCCTTTCCGAATATATCAAAGATTCCGAAATACTCAGACGATTTTTCCTTTGGGATGATCTTTGCATAGTAGGAACGGGACAGCGCCTGGATCGCACCCTGAAATACCCCTACAAAAGTTGCCATCATCCAAAACTTCCATGCTGCGTCTAACTGCAGGGCGTAAACTGCGACTGCAAAATATGCAATGATGCAGACAGAAATTAGTTTTCCTGTCTCAAATTTCTGTGTCATTTTTCCGAAAAGAATCGCACATGGGAATGCCACAACCTGCGTCAGAAGCAATGCCAGCAGCAGATTAGCGTCACTGATCCCAACGTCTTTTCCGTAAGAAGTTGCCATCTCGATAATCGTGTATACACCATCTATATAGAAGAAAAATGCGAGCAGAAAGAGGGCAACTTTTTTGTTATCTTTCAATTCCGCCACGCTTCTTCCAAGTCTGGCAAAAGACTCCTTTACCATGGAGCCTTGATTTTCCACATAATATTTCTGTTCGTAATTTTTTAAGAGTGGGATTGTCACAAGCCCCCACCATGCTGCATTTAAGAAAAATGCGGCTGTCATGGCTGCCGGTGTGCTGATGCCAACTTTATCACCGCCTAACACCAGCAATAAACTAATGACAAATGGTACGCAGCTTCCGATATAGCCCCACGCATACCCATGGGACGATACCTCATCCATGCGTTCGTCGGTGGTTACATCGACCATCATGGAATCATAAAAAATCAGGCTGCCCGAAAATCCTACTTTCGCGATCACAAAAATAATCAAGAACATCAGCCACGTCTTCGGAATGGATAACGCTGCACATCCAAGAACACCGATCATCATGAAAAATGTAAATAACGGCTTTTTATGATTTTTGTTGTCTGCGACTGCGCCGAGGATCGGTCCTAAAATTGCAACAATGATCGTAGAGATTGAGATCGCATAGCTGAGATATGCAGTAGAATCCGATGCGGAAACGCCTATATTCTGTGCCATGTTTTTAAAATAAATCGGAATGATCGTGGACACTAACAGCGTAAATGCAGAGTTTCCCACATCATACAGTACCCAGTATTTTTCGAGTTTTGTCAGTTTTTGTTTCATATTCGTTTTCCTCATTCATTCTTTCCTGTGCCGTATACACATGATTTAAAAATAAAAATATTTGTCTATAGTAACCGTCACGCACCGCCTCGCCTGCGTTAAAGATTTCATGTTTGGAATCCTTCATTCTTACCAGCTGTGCGGTCTTGGCTTTTTTAGCAAATTTTTCAATTCCACAATTGTCAACCATGTCGTCTTTTTCCGCTTCAAAGATTATAAGCGGAATTTTTATACTGTTAATGTTTTTTCTTTTCCGCAGCTTGCGGATTACTTTAAATCCTGCTTTTACCCAGGCATAGGTTCCACCGTAAGTCTGGTAATTGATATTCCGCAGGCGCATATTGTAGATATACATGTATCGTTCTCTGGAAACGCAGCTGCTTGTTTCAAAGGATGGTTTGTCTGAAAAGCCACTCTGTCCGGCAGCATATTTCGTTCCCTTTCCGATCGCGCAGAAAAAATCTGCGGTAACTTTTGCGAGCCACTTCGGATATTTTCCAGTATTCATTCCAAGCATTGGTGCTGAAAGGATTGCCGCATCGAAGGTCAGTGGGAACTCTTCGAGATACCGCACCCCAATGGCTCCACCCATGGAATGACAGAATAAGATTTTTCGTTTTTCTGTGGGTTCTACCACATTTTTCACAAAAAAATGCAGATCCTGCACATATTGCTCATAATCCTCGATATGAACTTTTTCACCATCCACAACAATCCGGTCGGAATATCCGTGACCCCTGTGCTCCGGGACATAGACAGAATATCCGTTTTGCAGGAAATAATAGATCACTTCCCTATATTTCTCTGCAAACTCACAGAATCCGTGGCTGATGACAATTCCGGCTTTCGCCTGTGGAATCCGGTATGTGCGGTAATAAATTGCAGTCTTATCGTAGCTTTCTATGTAGCCGTCTTTTTCATAGCTTCTCAGATATGGTTCCACATCACGCTTCATGGTTCGCTGATAATTCGCTTCTTCTGGTATCATGATGTTCTCTGCTCTTTTTTCTATCATAGGTATCTCTCACTGTCTCAACTCTGAAGGATTCTTTGAACCAGTTCAGGCTGCAGTTCTCCAAAACGGTATTCGTCCCTGATTTTCTTTGCTATATCCGGGTAGTTTGTGATCAATGCATCCACGCCTGCCTCACACAGCATTCTCATATGTTTTTCTTCATTGATCGTCCATACATGAAGCAGTCTTTTCCGCTCTCTACAACGCTCTAAAAATCCCGGATAAAAAACGTTATATCCGGCCGGGTGAAGTGCGTCTGCCTTTACAACATCACATGCATAATCCACTGCATCAATGATTCCATCTTCATAGAGCATGCCCGTCTTAGCCTGCGGGTCTAACTCTTTGATTTTCCGGATCGTATAATGATTAAACGAAGAATAAATGACACGCTCCTTCATTCCAAGACGCTCTGTAAGCTCCAGTACCCGCTCTTCAATCCCCGGATAGAAAACAATTCCTGTTTTGATTTCCACATTAATGGTGAGATTTGTCGGTTTTATCAACCGATAAACCTGCTCAAGTGTTGGGATCTCTTCCTTTGTATATTCCAGATGCGTTTTGTTAAAATTAATTTTTTTCAGTTCTTCATAGGTATAATCTTTTACCCAGCCTTTTCCATTGCTCACACGATCGATCGTCTCATCATAGATGACAACGAGCTCACTGTCTTTTGTCATCTGCACGTCCAGTTCGATTCCATCTGCTCCCATCTCAACCGCTTTTTGGAATGCATCTAATGTATTTTCCGGGGCATAGCCGCTGGCTCCCCGGTGTGCCCATACCTTTGTCTTTTCCTGATCCATTTTTTACTCCTCTTTTCTGATCTGCTTTGCTGATATCGTTTCATTTTATGTATGTCTGCCGTTTGGGATTACCGGATACTTTCACATTTTCTGTATCTTCTTACGAAGTTCCAGCATCTTCTTATCCACACCCGCAATGACGTCTGCGTACTGCTTTGTTGCCTTCTCTACCGCTTCTAACTGCCCGGCGTCCTTTTTGTAACACATCTGGGAATCTAATTCTGCCCAGTAGTCCATGGCGACTGAACGGATCTGTATCTCAACTCTCACTGCGGTTGTCTTATCCAGATAAGTTACCGGCACTTCCACGATCAGATGAAGGCTTTGATAGCCGCTTTTTTTCGGCTTCCTGATATAATTTTTTTCTTTGACAATGGTAAAGTCTTTCTGTCTGCGCACTGCGTCCGCAATCTGATAAATATCGTCCGCAAAATAACACACCACACGGACTCCGGCAATATCATTTAAAGTATTGACTGCTGTTTCGAAAGTGACTTCACGTTCCTTTCTTTCCAGCTTTTTCACAATGCTCTCGGCAGTTTTAATTCTGCTACACAAATTTCTGATTAATGGGCGTTCATTTTTCTCGGTCAGATCTGCATCAATCATGCGAAGTCTTGTTAACATCACATCAATTGCATACTGATACCGCGCCTGCACCATCGGCGCTTCCAATTTTACTTTTATCTTATTTGTTTCCATACATAAAAAAATAAGGCAGCTATGTAAAATCCATAGCCACCTTACGTGTGTTTTGTGTAAAATTTATTTTTTGTTCCTCTACATTAATCTCTCTTCACTGCCGCTTTGATCAGATGTGCCGTTCCTTTGATACGGTGTCCGTTCGCCATCTCCGTTAAGGCTCTCGCCATCTCCATTGTGACAAATCCACCCGTCATTTTTGCATATCCACGGATTGGCATGTTGTAGTTGAACAGAACATTCAGGTTCGGTTTTCCCTGCCACTCGCTGATCTTAAGAAGTAATTTCAATACTCCGTAGAACAGTTTGCCAAAGATACCTTTTCCGTAATAAAGCTGGCATACTGCATCGTTCATCTGGATCTCACCGCTCCAGCTTCCATCCGGGATTTCTCTTCCGTAAAGTTCTCTGTACTCGATGTCATCCACGTTCTCAATCTTACCGCTGAAATATTCCGGTAAAATCTCTTTGCTGTAACCACCGTCTGCCACAGTTCCGGCAATTTCCAAGCTGCCTTCTAATACCATGGTATCTGCATCCGTTCCTACCATGATCTGATAATTACCGGATTCTACTTCCCATGTATTGGTTCTTGTGTCATAGAAACGGAAGGTCTTGTCATCAAATGCAATATGCACGGATTTTTCCTCGCCAGGAGCTAATGTCACTCTCGCAAAACCTTTTAACTCACGGACCGGACGGAAAATCGTCTCGGACCGTTTTCCGACATAAAGCTGCGCAATTTCTGTTCCTTCCACATCTCCAGTGTTTTTGATCGTGAAGGTCACGCCGTCTTTGTCAACGGAGAGATTGCTGTATGCAAAAGTTGTATAACTCAATCCATAACCAAATGGGAAACGGACTTTTTTGCCGACCGTTGTATAATAACGATATCCCACATAGAGAGCCTCGCGGTACTCGCTGCTGCGCTCCTTACTTGGATAGTAGTGGAATGCAGGAGTATCTTCATAGTGAAGTGGATAAGTCTCATTTAATTTTCCGGATGGGCATACCTTTCCGGTGAGGACATTCATCATTGCAGATGCGCCTGCCTGACCACCTAAATATCCGTGAACGATACCTTTTACATAGTCAAACCACGGCATCTCAATGGAAGAACCTGCGGAGAGAACTACCACTACATTGGAGTTTACTGCTGTGATCTCATCGATCAGTTCGTTCTGTGCCTGTGGCATATGCATATGGGTACGGTCAAGTCCTTCGGACTCGCTGATCTCATCTAATCCTGCAAAAACAAGAACAACGTCTGCATTCTTTGCTGCTTCCACTGCTGATTTTGCAAGTGCTGCATTCGGTTTGCGGTTGCGGATATATCCCTGCTCGTAAGCGGTCATTACAAGTCCGCTGTCTGCGATTACATCTAAGATGGATTCCGGCTGTCTGGTCGGATTTACAAGGGAAGAACCTGCACCCTGATAACGCGGAGTCTTTGCAAAATCACCGATCACGGCTACTTTTGTTCCCGGTTTTAATGGCAGGATATTATTACTGTTTTCAGTAAAACAACACGTTCTTCGGCTGCTTTTCTTGCTAATGCATGGTGTCCTTCAACATCAAATTTTTTGCCTTTTCCATCAACAGTTGCCTGATGGGTTGCAAAAACAACATTTAACAGTTCATCCAGACGCTGATCTAATACTTCTTCCGGTAATGTGCCGTCTTTTACCGCACAGACAATATCACGCATGCCTGATTTTCCGGTTCCCGGCATCTCAAGATGGCTTCCGTTCATAACGCCGAGTGCATGGTCGTTGCTTCCGCCCCAGTCAGATACGACATAGCCGTCAAATCCCCACTCATCGACTAAGATTTCCTGTAACATGTGACGATTCTCATTTGCATAGACACCGTTTACTTCATTATAAGAAGACATGATGGATTTGGATTTTCCCTCTTTGACTGCGATTTCAAATCCGGTGGTATAAATTTCCCGGAATGTGCGCTCATCGACAACAGAGTCGCTCGCCATACGACGGAGTTCCTGGCTGTTTGCCGCAAAATGCTTTGGACATGCTGAGATTCCCTTGCTCTGGATACCTTTTACATAAGCGGCTGCCATTTTTCCTGCATGATACGGATCTTCGGAAAAATACTCAAAGTTACGTCCACAAAGCGGGCTTCTCTTAATGTTAAGTCCCGGTCCTAAGATGACATTGACATCCATGGTCACCGCTTCCTCTGCAAGTGCAGTACCGATCTCCTCCCCCAATTTTTCATCCCAGCTGTTTGCGATCGTTGCTGCGGTCGGGAAACAGGTTGCCGGAAGGCTGGCATTTAATCCAAGGTGGTCTCCTGCACCGGCCTGACGTCTTAACCCATGAGGTCCGTCGGACATTGCCATGGATGGGATTCCGTACTTTTCAAAATCTACGGTCTCCCATGTATTTTTACCGGACATCATCAGTGCTTTTTCTTCCAGAGACATCTGTTTTATGATTTCCCCATATTTTAAGCTCATTTTTCGTTCTCCTGTTCTTTTGGTGCTCACGGATTTTATTTATTGTGTTATTGATACCAAAATGTATGTTATCTGGATCGCAACAATAAAAAATAAAACCCATGCTGCTATTATTTTTTGTTAGCATAATGGTAGCATGGATTTTATTTATAAAATGAAAAATGGCATAAATGGTTGTTTTTTTTACATAAACTGCAAAAGAGGAGATGCTTTACTACATCTCCTCTTTCTTGTATCCACCAGAACCACTGTATGCTATATTTTCCTTCACATCGTTCTTATAGTCATCTATTGTATATACTGTTTGGTTTGCATGAATCACTTTTTCTAACATATTTACTCTGTTTTTCAATGCCGCGCAAAGCGCATCACATCTTTTTTCATCAACAAAGAGCGATCCCCTCACTATTTCCCGGAATTCTTCCTCGATACCACTTAACTTTTCCATAGCAAGCCATTCAAAAGAACTCACAAGCTTTATCTGCTCTTCGTGTGTATTTTTAAACGGTTTGCACACCAATTTCGTTATATCTCCTATCATGGCTGTCGGCTTATCAAACCACATGGACGTTCCACTGTCAAAAATTGGGGCTGCACACATATATTTTAATGACTCTGCCTTACGGACTACCCCGAAATTATTCAAATGCCTGTCCTCATTTACAAGCAGATAGTCCAGAACGATCATCTGATCTAATGCCTTACGAATCTCCGGCACTCCGTTTTCCTCGCAGCAATTGATATAATGCTGATAGATTGAAATATGATTGGGCTTTCTGCTCGTCTGCATCAGATGCCATGCAGAAATAAGTTCTGTCTCCGGTGTGATAAAATCTTCACATACACTATATGGGTAATCATCCTCCACAAGAAGTGAATATTTTACATGTGGAATGTCCAGCCTGTCCATGATCCTGCTTGCGAGAACTTCATTATACGGTTCCTGCTGTGTGGCACCACTTCCCCCTTTTATCAGGCAACGTTTATCATCTATTATTTTCCATTTCTTCTTCAGCCATCCATCTGAAGTATTATCCGGTGACATTAAACTTACCGGATTACCAGATGCTGTCTGGTCAAACAAAATATTTCCCACATCATCTGAAAATGTATTCTCAAAAAAATTTACCTGTTCCCACGTTATGCCTGAATTCTTCGGGCACACCCAATACTGATCTGACAGACTTAATCCCAGACACTTTTCCAACAGCATCTGCGTGGAGGACATGTGTAATTTCGTCAATGCATTCTCAATCCCCATACGGCTGGCTGGAATCGCACGTCCTTTCCACCATGCATTAAGCGCGGCTCTGTTAATGATGTTTTTTTTCACTGGAATTCCTACCGGTACACGTTCTTTCTCATACACTATACCAACAGTTGAAATTGCTCCTGAAGCTTCATCCAATTCTAAATCTGCTACTGGGAAATTCTTATGCATTAATGTATACTTCTTCATGTCAATCGCCCTCCTCTCTGCAAATTGCTATTACCATCCTATATCTGTAGAATCATTATTATCCCAAAATAAACTATTATGGTTTATTATAACAAAGGCATCTGTCGCTTTCAATCGGACTTTGTTCCAAATCAGGCTTGAACCTTAAAAGGGCTGGCGCATTCATGAACACGCCAGCCCTTTTAAGGTTCAAGACAGAGGATCACAGCGAATTATTTTTGTATACAATCTTTCCATCAATGATTGTATACAAAATTTTCGTATCTACTGCAAACGGACTTCCCTTTACCAGTACAAAGTCCGCATCCTTTCCTTCCTCAATGCTTCCCACCCGGTCCTGGACTTCGATATGCTTTGCCGCATTGATCGTGACAGCCTGTAATGCAGTAAATTCATCCAGTCCGCTTGCGATTGCTTTTCCGGCGCAAAGCGGAAGATATTGCTCCTCACTGACAGGAGAATCCGTGATAATACAAACGGAGCACCCTGCATCCGCTAGATCTGCCGCTGTGGAAAAGCTCTTATTTTTCAATTCATATTTGGTTGCATATCCAAAAGAAGGTCCGACCGCAAGCGAATACCCTTCTTTCGCAAGTTCGTCCGCGATCAGACTTCCATCTGTCACATGATCCAGCTTTAAATTCAGATCAAATTCCTTTGCAATACGGATTGCCGTGAAAATATCATCCGCACGGTGCACGTGGGCTTTCAGTGGAAGTTCTTTTCTTATGACCGGGAGCAGTGCTTCTAGTTTCGCATTATATTCCGGCATTTTGCTATAGTCCGTATTATCCGGATATCCTGCCGCTTCCTGTCTTTTTTCATAAAGCTCTGCCTGACGCAAAACTTCCCGGAGTTTCGCAGCAATTGTCATCCGCGAATAGATTCCCCTGCTTTTATAACAGTTTTTCGGATTTTCGCCAAACGCAATTTTCATTGCCGATTTTTCTTTTACAATCATATCATCAATACGCTTCCCATACGTCTTAATGACACAAAATGTTCCACCGATTACATTTGAGCTTCCTGGTCCTGTTGACACGCAGGTTACGCCGCCTGCTCTTGCCAGCTCAAATGCTTTGTCCTGCGGATTGACCGCATCGAGTGCAGAGAGTTCCGGCGTGATGGCATCCCCGATTTCATTAAAATCATCTCCGGCATACTCCACCGCATATCCGTCCAGTCCCAGATGACAATGTGCGTCCACAAATCCCGGATACACGTCAATGCCGGATGCATCAATTATTTCCGCATCATTGATAACTGCGCCCTCTAACACCGGAGCAATTTTCTTTATCTTTCCATTTTCTATTAAAATATCAGCCGTAAATGCTTCTTTTTCCACGGCATTATGGATGTTTCCCTGCTTTATCAACAAATACTGATTCATTCTTTTTAAACCTCGTTCATAACTGTTTTATATTCAGTATGTCCGGGTTGGTTTAAATTATGAAATATGGATTGAAATTCTACCATCACTTTATATAATGTTCTTTTACTTTCGCTAAAAAACCTCTGTGCAGGCTCCATACCCGCACAGAGGTTTTTCATTTCTGTCACACTTCGTGACATCTTACCCAGTGTCCGTCTCCGCTTTCCTTATACTCCGGTACTTCCGTCCGGCACTTGTCCGTTGCATACGGACATCTTGTATGAAAGACACAGCCGGATGGTGGATCCATTGGGGAAGGGATTTCTCCCTCCAACGCCACATGGCGCTTCCGCTCCCTCGGATTCATGTTTGACACAGATGCCAAAAGACTTTTCGTGTAAGGATGCTTCGGATGATGGATCAATTCGTCCTTCGGCGCTTCCTCCACGATATGTCCAAGATACATAACAACAATGCGGTCTGAGATATAGCGCACAACATTGATGTCATGGGAAATAAAAATACTCGCGAGCTTTCTCTCCCGCTGTATTTTTTTCAACAGGTTGACAATCTGTGCCTGCACCGATACGTCCAACGCCGATACCGGTTCATCGCAGACGAGAAAGACCGGATTTAAGATCAACGCTCTGGCAATTCCGACACGCTGTCTCTGTCCGCCCGAAAATTCGTGCGGATACCTGTCGTAAACTTCTGACGACAATCCCACAAGTTCAAGCGTCTCCAATACCTTTTCCCGGCATCCCTGCTTCCTGCCCTGAATCTGCAGCACTTCTTCTAAAGATTTCCCGATGGTCTCCCTCGGATCAAGGGAACTGTACGGGTCCTGAAATACGATCTGCATTTTCTGCCTGTATTTTCTGAGTTTGCGCTCCGAATAACCGGTAATATCTTCACCGTCCAGATAAATTTTTCCATCGGTCGGTTCCGTCAACTTTAAAATCGTTCTTCCAAATGTACTTTTACCGCAGCCTGTCTCACCTACCAGTCCCACAGTCTCGCCCTCATAGACTGTCAGTGACACGTCATCCACTGCCTTTACGACCGCTTTTTTCTTTCCGACCACTCCAGAGACGAAAAGTCAAGGACTTTTTCATCAAATTCAAAAAGAAGTCACATTT
>ENA-ORSS01004389-ORSS01004389.1-human-gut-metagenome-genome-assembly--contig:-NODE-4389-length-10541-cov-3.619302_pt1 | contig 10541 bp, 3 predicted proteins | sample MGYA00241899_ERZ509162 | MGnify/ENA primary metagenome ERZ509162 (study PRJEB26280, sample SAMEA2338641) | human gut metagenome | biome: human gut; feature: human-associated habitat; material: faeces... | reverse complement strand
TTGTCCCCCGAAAGGCAATTTTACACACTAATCCGGACTTGACTCCGTTCAGGGCTGCTCTAAACTGCGGTCAGCATGCGCTGAACGGTTTCAGCGCATGCTCCGATCGCGCGGAATAATCATTTTGCCTGAAGATTCTTTTGCAGAAGCGGTCTGCGTATGCCCGTATTTCCTTCTGGGAAGCCCTTAAGCAACAGACGGTTTTCCCCTTCTTCATACACGGCCCAGCGTTGAAGTTTTCCGTTGTCCATAGTGACGGCAAGGCGGGCATGAGAATGGCAAACATTCCCTTCATGAATGGAGCAGGTTACGTTACTCTGAATAAGAGGGACAAGGAGCATTCGTTCTTCCTGGCTGAAACTTTCATAAAGTTCTTTTTCCAACGCCAGCTCGACATGCCTTTGTTGCTGTCTCAGAATGTTTAAAAGATGCAACATATCTCCGTCACCGGGCAACCACAGCGAATGTGCCCCGAGATGCAGGATAATAGTTGCCTCTGGGGCCGCCAAGGATGCGGACAGCACGGATTCTTCAAGGGGCATAGTTTCCGTTGTAGTCGAGGGGCCGAAAATACGTGCCTGCGGAGGAAGATCAAGCAAAGTGAGCCAGGTAGGTGTAAGAACTTCTAGTCCCTTGTGTCTGTCGAGATCCCGGCTCTGATAACGCAGGTCGAAGCTGAGAATACAGTGGGGACAGGCCGTTTCACACTCATGCTCCCTACAAAGCAGCCGCTCACGCGCATCACGTAGAAGATCCGTCATATACACCCCGGCGGAAGAGGCGTAGCCCGCGGCATTTTTGTCGAAAACAAAGATAGAGGTGCAGAACTTTCCGTCTTCTCTTTTGCGAGTGTCTACAGTACATTCCAACTCTTCAGTTTGAATGCCGAGTCGTGCAGCCAGAGAGTCTCTGAGGGCGAGAGCTACAGGAAAGGCCTGCGTTTTATCGTTGAGCCAAGAGAGGTCTTCTTTTCGTATCTGCACCTCAAGGACATCAGTCCTACCTTCGCTGGCAAGCCAGATGGGCGCTTTTATTTTCCATTCCATACCTTCTCGGCATGCGGGGCAGATATGGTTGGCAGGATCGTTTTCGTTTTTTCCTCCACGGAGTTTTTTATGATGCCTCATGGCCGAGGGTATTTCCCCAGTTTCAGAGATGGATTCCACTCTACCGCAGGCCAGACAAACCGCATATCCCTTGCCATAAAGACCACGGGAGCGATGAAATACCGTGCCGGACGTAGTGCAACGAAAACGGACTATTTCGGGAAGCCCCAGAGATACCCACGGGCCGCAAGCACACACATTGGCCTCGGCATGACTCAGATTCGTTATGCCGAGCGTGACGTTATTAGATGGCTCACTGAAAAAATCGACAGCAAAGCCAGCAGGTTCAAGATATTCATGCCAGTTTTCTTGTTTAAGGGGAGCGCCACAATTGCTACATGACGTTAGGGAACGGTTAGCCGCTGTGCCGAAGCTGCCGCAACTTGGGCATCGCCATTGGCTCCGTATATTCTGTAGTTCTGCAACGGCCTCTTCGGAAGCGGGAATATGCCAATTTAGGGTTATTCCTTTCGATTCATAGATAAGGCCGTTGAGTGCCACGCTATTACCCGGGGCATACTCGGAGAGGGCCGAGGAAAGAGAACGACTGGGCAGTTCTCGGCGCATGAACAGGTTATCCGCTTCTTCTTTGTTTTCCTTTTTTCGGTGTTGCTGAGCCAGAAAAAGGGCAAGATGCATAGTATCGAAAGTGGCCACATGAAGAGGGAAACCGTGGGCAGGCAGAAATTCTTGCGAGATAAGCTCTTTGAGCAAATACTCCCTGGCCATGCGTTCTTTGCGGAGAGTGACAGCCCTCTTGGCCGCAGAGTTTTCTTTTTCGCCATCGCTTTGCATATTTTTTTCTTCTTGGCACAGGCTGTCATAATCATTGTGCCAGCGTTCGTAAGCTCTATCCATGGCTTCGGAAGCTTTTTCAGCCATTGCTTCCGGGCGTTCGTTTTGAAAGATACTATTGCGGCATAGAAAACGTATGCCTTCCAGAAGGGGCGAGTCTGTTTTCAGCGTTTTAAAGCGCTGAGAGAAGAGGCGGGCTTCCGGATTTTTGCCGGTGAAGAAAGTATCACACGAAAGTTTAACCATATCCCGGACATCCTTTTGCTGCCGTTCCTTGAGAAAGCTCGTGAGCAGAAGGGCATTGATGTGTCTTTGCAATATAACTGGGCTGTTTAACGATACCCGGGGGACGGGAATGGCTGTGTCGAAAGCCCAGCGGCTATTGGCAAACGCTGCCATTTCGTGGGGAGAATCTTTGCACATGGTAAAGGTGAGAGCACGCGTTTCCCCGCGGCGGCCGGAACGGCCGGAACGCTGAAGATAGTTTGCCGGATGGGGAGGAACGTTATTCATGCCCACTATGGAAATGCCGCCAATGTCGATGCCCATTTCCATAGTAGTGGAACAAGAGAGCACATTGATGTCCCCCTCCCGAAATCTTTGAGTGCAAGCATCAAGCTCAGTAGATGTAAGCTGTGCGGAATGCTCTTGAACCCTAAAGTATGGGGCGAGCTCCACGACCCTATCGTGAGAGCCAAACCAAAGTCCGGCCTGTCGGAGCAATTGAACTTCTTTGTTTTTCGTAAGCCATATGCGGGCTTTTTGAATGCCTTCTTCGGTTGTAGGGCCAAACGGAGAGGGATAGAGTGGTATATTATATTCTTGGCATGGCGCAAGTTGCTCGCCCTTCAGAGGAATGTAGGGAGAAATGCCAAGGAATGAAGTATCGAGAAAACGACGAGTGAAAGGGCAGAGGTATTTTTTTCTCAAAGGTGCAAAGCCCATGGCTGTGTACTTGAGAAGGACACCGTCTTCGTGACGCGAGCAGATTTCTGGGATACGTGTGAGCTGATTCCATGCCTGCCAAAGAATGCTATCGATGACATCAGCATGCTCCAACTGGTCAGCATTGAGATGGAGCGCCCGTTCGAGAAGCCGTACAAGTCGGCTTTGTCTGTTTCGATGGCATAGAGGCCAGATGATTTGGAATTTTTTGTGTTCCTTCCTATCCGGAGGCAGCATGAAGTTCTGCCTGTAGGCCATGCCCAGCCATTTTCTCCACTCTCTGGGAAAATCGATAGCGCCTGAGCCCCGAAACACGAAATCAAGGCAGATCAATAAAAAATCTTTCCAGTCTTGCAACGTAATATTTTCACGGCTTAATTCCAAAGGGAGTCTGGTTACCTGCGACAGTGCCGGATAACATACGGTCATAAGTCCCATGGTTTCAAGATTGACGGCTTTTGCCGGCCGCCTGCCGAATTCTCGGAAAACGAGCATCTTGGAAAAGTCCGCCATACCGAAATCTGCGGAGAACAGCACAGGAGCCTTTTCCTGATAGATTCGAAACAGGGCTTCAAAACTGGAACGTTGTTTCTGAAGTTGCTCGGCCATATCTGTAAAGGAAATAGGGCGCATATCCCTGAGATTGGCAAGCTTTGCCTTTGTTTCGTCTAACAGGCTCTGAAAGCGTGGGAGAATTTCTTTGGGCAATGTCTCAAAGTTAGCGATCTCCTGTTGCAACTTGGCTTTCTCTGCATCATTTCCCCTCTGACATTCCCGCAGGCCGATATGATAGAGTAGTCCACGTATACGCGTGAGTTCTGAGAACAGCTGCATCCTCATGGCTGAACGAGCCGTGCCCTGTCGGCTATCGTTGAAAGTGAGCATCTTGCGGCCTTTGCAAGGATGCTGAACAGGATCCTTGCCATTAGGAGCAAATTCCAGAAGCAACGGAATTATGGTGTTCTGCAGATAGGACGTACGGGCTGCGTTGTAATAATAAAACTCCCGTTGTCCACGTGAAGGTTCCAGACAAAGCGGACAGTCAAGACTGCCTTTTTCAGGATCCGGTTCTTTCAAAGAAACACGGATGGCATGGCCGTTATCCGTGTCCATGAGTTGTAAGCTTTCCTTGTCGAGGAAGAAGGAGTCTGATGATACACTTGGCCACAACAAAACGGCGTAGGAATCTACAATGTGGCTACCGGACGGCTCTTCATCGATGAGGCTGTCATCTTCATCTTCCTGATCTAAGGTGTGTTCCTTCTGACTGAGAAATTCTGCGGGCCGTCCATCGCTATCGCAACTGTCATTTTTTTGCGCCAGAAGAAAAGGTGTACGGCAACCTCTGCACGTGACGACTTCAAAGACAGGGCTTCCGCATGTGCAGTGTTCGCGCGGCTCAGTCCATACTGCGCCGTAAGGCCAATCATCCTGTAATTCTTTCTGCTTATGTGGGCAGTTCGGATCCGCGCATGCCCAGAGTCCGGAAAATCCTCGAACAAATATATGAGCGCGCAGCGGGAGAAACGGCGTGCCGTCACTGTCCTTTGTCCATGACAGTACGTCGAGCCAGCGCAGAGCGGCACTCGTGTTAGAAGGGAGGCCTTCTTTTTCCAACAGAGTCCGTACCTCGGAGAGGCGTGCTACGTTTTTGTCCCGGGTGAACAGCGCACGCAATGCCCTTGCCGTTTTCGAACGGTAGAGAGCTTTATTCCGAGAGCCGTCCTGGGCTTCTTCGGGAGCCATGGATTCCAACTCTTCCAGCGTGATGGGCTTTTCTTCCAGCGGAGGCAGTGTGGGAATCATTCTTTCTCCCACAATGAGTGAGACTTGAGAAACTGGAACGCCTGCCACATCTGCGAGAAAGCGTTTCAGTTCGAATCCGGTCGGGCCGTCCGGATCCCCAATGGTTGCGGATGTAGCCACAAAACGCACTGTGTCGGAAGTCACTCCGAAGGCCATCTGCACACGGCGCAGCAGAAGCGAAAGCTCCGCAGCCTGAGAGCCTATATAACAGTGTGCTTCATCGAGTACTATCCATTCCAGTGTGCCCTGGGATTTCTGCAGAATGGGTGCGTCTTCCGTTCGCACCAGCATATATTCCAGCATGGATGCGTTGGTAAAAAGGATAGGGGGCGGACTTGCCCGCAGCTCATCGCGGGAGAGTACTTCATTGGCGTATTTTTTTTCATGAGCAGGCAAACTTTTGGGAGTTCTTCCGTTGTAGAGGCAAAAGCGGATGTTGCCGCCAAAGCCTCGCGTCCAGGCATCGAGCCGGTCTCTCTGGCTACTGATGAGTGCGTTGAGCGGGTAGAGAAAAAGGGCACGTACACCCTCCAGAGGGCCGCCGAGGGCTGCGCTCTGTCTGGCTAACCTGTCGAGGATGGGAATCATGAAGCATTCCGTTTTCCCTGATCCTGTGCCGCTGCTGATGACTGCAGAGGAAGGTTCCTTTCTGCAAAGAGTTTTCCACGCTTCAAGCTGGTGTGTGTAAGGCCTGCGAAAGGATGGGAATTGGTAATCCTGCCGCAGTTCCTCGGGCGGCTCGTTGAGGCAGCGAGCCAAGCGTTCGTCCAGGAGACTCCCTGCAAGGTCGGCTATGCTGAGATCTGCCTGCTTCCAGCCGTACATGGCTTCAAATGCCGGATCGTTTGTGAGACTTCCTTCTTCACCCGGCGCACAGGAAAGCATGGTGTCCAGACAGTGGCGCAAAGAATCATTATTCAGAGGCAATGCGGAGGACACATCCTGCCGGATACGTTCTTGAAGGAGAGGAAAAATTCTGGAAAAATACGACAGGGGCATGGTTATGATTCCTTTATGATAAAACGAACCGATGCGCAGCTACAGGCAGTGAAAGTAGACGCCTGCTCAAACCATTCGGTGTCGAAATGAAGATGTTCTCTGATGTGAAAAACAGTGTTTTGATCGGGTGGAACTGAGAAGAAAGCCAATCGTGGCTCAAAAGATTGAAGCGTAAGCAGAACGGGCAAACCAATCACACTGTTCCTATGCCCTTGTGAGAAAGATAAAAACGGCCTGACATTATCATTATGTCTTTCATAGTTAACAAGCGACTCAAATGTCATCGGCCAATAGTCGTCATCGGCATGAGTATGCAGAAGAGCCTGCAGCAAGGAACTGTCATCCTGAAAAAGTATTTTTTGTGTCTTTGCCAGGGAAAAGTATTCTATTTTTTTCAATTCCTGTTCATGGCAGGGCAGAGGAATAGCGATATGCACGAGGGCATTGACGGACGGACAACATGAACCAAGGTTTTCCATGGTTTTCTGCATATGATCCTGCCAGATGCTGAATGCCATCTGTCCTGGAATCAACTTTTCAAAATAGTGTTTGATACACTGACTGGCTGCACTCCAGTTCTGCCGGGAAATAAAGTTCCACAAGAAAGGAAATTCCGTTTCAATTCTGGATGTAACGCTTTGAAAGGAAATTCCCGGATGCAGAGCGATCATAGCCATGATGAGTGGGGAACGAAGAAGTGCCTGCCAGATCTCCAACGTGGAAAGTGGTTGATTCTTCAAACAGTCGAGAAGCGCAAGAAGGGTCGTCCATTCCGGCGCATCAAGGTCGTGTTCCATGACAGCAACGCAGGATAGCAATGCCTGCAGCCGGGCTTCTTTGTCCTTTTCGTCAATGGCGATCTGGAGACGGTTGCGGGACGTTTCATCGATGTCGCCGTCTACAGTCCAGACAAGGGGACGCAGGGATGTACCTTCCGTATCATCAAAAATGAGCCAGGGGCCGGGCCTGTCCAACACCTCTGAAAGATCCCACTTACCCGAAGCCGTGCCGTCTTCGTTCAGGCTTTCCTCAAGCAACATCGGACCGAGTTCCGGATGGTCGAGCGGTAAAGCCTTCATGGCATAGCCTCGTGAAGGTCGGATTCCGAACTCTGATAGAGCGAGCACGGCATCCATTCCCTCAGGGAAAAGGCAGGATTCATAGCGGGCTACTTTCCAGCCAGCTACTTTTTGGCTATCGAAGAGAATATCAAGCGACACGTAATCGTCCAGCCCATTTGTCAAGGCGAGCATTTCCAAAAGGGCATTCTGCCAGTCAATAAGGCGGATCACCGTGCAATGCTCATGAATTTCCAAAGGATAGTCCAATTTCTTGTCGGACAGGGAAAGACGAAGCACAATATGATGCACTCCCACGCTGAAACAGTACAAGCGCAGGCCGTGAAGATGCAACGCGCAGATTTGTCTGCTTGAAAGGATTTCCTGACTGTCGGCGTTGAAGAGGTGAGCTCCTGTCTGGGGAAATGGAATACGGATACAAGCGGGCTGAGGATTATTCCTCCAAGACACGCGAAGATCCACCGTAGCAGGAGGCACATGCCCAGGCAAAGTTTTAAAGGCAAGTTCCAGGCTGTCTCCCTGAGGGCGGCAGACAAGATCCAACCCTGGCTGCGGTTGATCAAACGTAGCTGTTTCCGCGCTCCAGTTTTCAAGACAAAGAAGGCCATTTCCTTCCTCATCTGCAGACAGACTAATAGAGGCTTTCATTGGCAGAAGGAGCATGCGGCTGCGCAAGCTTGCACCGCTGTTGGCTTTAAACCATACCTGAGCGACGCCTACAGGCGTATTTGAGGAAGATAACGGGATAAAATCTTCCATCCCCGCTGTTTTTTGCAATATTTTGCCGTGTGAAATTTTTTTCATGCCACACAAGGAAGCAACGACCTTGGGAATACCGCGGAATGCCAAGGAGGGATGAAGCACCTCCACATCCCAGAAACGGTTATCCCTGCTCCAGTCGTACTCCTCACTGAACAATTCAGAGGTACGTATAGGGAACTCGAGGTTGTCTTTTTTTAGGCGGCCAGAGTGTGTCATGCGGTGGATATGCCTGTCTGTTCCTAGCAAAGGACCTAGGTCTTCCGCATTTTCGGCTTCCCATCCAGGAGCAAGCGCAACATAACAGACCGTTCCTCTTACACTGCCGCCTCCCTGTTGCCGGAAACGGTAACCATATTGCTCTCCCTCGAAAATCCAAGGCAGTTCAGAGTCTAGTTCTGCTCCACCGGGACAAGTATGAGTCAGGCAGAACCCCGAAGGGGCCATATACCGGACAATGATCTCTTGCACGGCGTCTGGATTGAAAAAAGTTACATTTTTCTTTTGCTGAAAAAAATAAAATTTACTATCTGCATGTTTTTTCAGTACGGACTCGAAAGAACTTTGGCCGGAAGTGATACTCATGGAGAGCACGCGCGGCCTATCCTGGCGGATACCGGTTTCTATGCGAGATGGTATATTCAGACGAGCCAGAATATCCCAACCCTGCCCAGCTTTTCTGATAAGACTGCGGACAGCAGATACAGGACTACCGGTCTGTACTGTCTGTGTGGAAGATGCTGCATCTTCCAAAAGTCGGTTTAAAAGGTCACGCGCAGTATCATCGTAAAGAGGAAGCGGGAAGCAGGAACGCCAGTCTGGAGTTTTTTCATCCAGCTCTGCCATGACTTCTTCGAGCGTACTGGCACAAAGATTTTTCTTTATATTGAGAATAGCGTTGATGGAGTCGGCCAACAGATCGATAATTTCCTCATTCCGGTAGGATTGAGGCAGAATTGTTTCACAACTTTCAATCCAGCTTGTGATAATGTTGCCGGACTGGCCAGAACGCAGAGCTTCTCTCAAAACAGAATGGAGAAGGCGCCCTACGGCACCTCTATTTTCAGTGAGTAGTTTCTGCGGAAGTCCGGCCTCGCGAGCGATAGCTCCGAGATAGACATAGCCTCGCTTGTTTTTGTCAAGACCCCAGAAGTGCAGTCCCTTTTCAATGATATCCTTTAGCTCCAAGCTGGGAGTGGGAAGAAAGACGTTCAAACCGTTCAGAATGACGTCATATGACCATGTCGTTCCTCCGTATCTTTGCTGCCAGCACAAAGCGGCATAAAGCACAAAAACAGCATCAAAAGAGGGGACATCGTACCACAGACGGAAAGGTGTTGAATACCCGAGCCTGTAGGCCAATGCCATGTCTTGCTTTAGACCTTCTTCCAGAGTCAGAAATTCATCCGGGGTTGCATGGTAGGAGTACAGATGGCGGCCGTCTGGGGCGTCAAGTTCCCTGCTGGCCAGAAAACTACTCAACCAGTCTTTTATCTTGAACTGCTTCGCCATATTACTTCTCCATGGTAGTACTTATGGTAGAGTCCATATAGTAGTGTAGATTTCCGTGGCAAAAAGTTGAGCAATGTAAGCGACTTCGGTATGTTTGGAATCATCAAAAAAACACAAAAACCGAAAGAAGAGCATATGGCTCATGTTTTCCTTAACTTAGAATCCAACGAAATTCTACGGGCATTTACGATAGGGGCTAAAAATGAAGAACTTCGTCTGCTGCTCCCAAGGGGGCAACGCCATGCCCGACAGAGAGTTCTCTATCAGCAGAGGCAAAACACATACACCACAGAGGCGCACACTGGGAGCAGTAAACGGTGTGCGCACGCGTGAACTGGGACACGAATAGACAGATTCCCCCTGAATATCCCCAGATGCAGAGAGCAGTCATTCAGGACTATGCCTTTGAAAACTATTCACACAATGAACAGTTCCTTCTCACGATCATGGCTGATATGATTCTGGGGGTCCCTTCATAGACGGCATACCGTCTGTATAACAACGTCTGCCGTCTATGAGCTACTTTCAGCGGCGGGACGCGAGAAGATACCCGAGCTCTAGCATCGTTCTCATCTCATTGCGGGGTGAGCAGCCCGTTTTTCCCCGTCTGGAAGCCAAAAACGGGCATGGCGCATCTGTATGCGTCCTGCCCGTTATCCGAAGGAAACCGGAAGGATTTCCTGCCCTAGAACTTGTAGACGAGGTTCAGGGAGACGTTCTGATCAGTCTCGTGCGTGGAGGCCTGGATGTTGTAGTTCACGCCAACGGTGAAATCACCCTTTTCGAACTGCAGGCAGGCCATACCGGACCAGCTGACGGTATCCGTAATGGTGTTGCGGATGCTGTCTTCGGCGTCAATGCCGGAGTAGGTGACTCTGGTCTTGGTCTTGGTATCTCCGACCGCGGGGATGATGGAGGCGTCAAACTGAGGCTTGATGTTCCAGCCGCCGGCGGCGATATTCTTGGTCAGCGTCACGCCCGTGGGGAACTGCACGATGTTCTGGAAGTCATCGTCAACGCTGTTCAGCGTGCGGTCGTCCACTTCCAGATCATAACCGTAGGTATGCAGGGCCGTGTAGCGCACGCCCGTATGCGGCATGATGTCCAGCCAGTCAGTCCTGAACTGATACTCGCCGCGCAGCTCGGCAGTAAAAGCGCCGGTCTGCACGTCGGCATCGGCATCGTCCATGCCGAGAGAGGAGGGCAGATCCATGTTCAGGCTGTGGCTGCTGATGCTGTAGCCCACGGAAGCAAGGATGTTCAGGCTGTCGCGGTTCCAGCCAGCGTACAGGTTGGCTCCGCCGAAGTTGTAGTTGTCATCCGTCGAGGTAACGGCGCCCTGGCTTTCAGAACGGCCGGCTCCGCCGTGCACGGCAAAAACAGCAGCGTCCGCCCGATCCTGCCCCCATGCTCCAGAACCTTCATGCTCCCCACCTCACCTTGTTAAACATATCTAACTCGCGCCTAAAATCAAACGGTTAGACGATCCTAACCGCCGCCCCAAAAACAACACGGCCCCAGCCGCATTCTTATCTCTATA
>ENA-ORSS01004388-ORSS01004388.1-human-gut-metagenome-genome-assembly--contig:-NODE-4388-length-10542-cov-2.569562_pt1 | contig 10542 bp, 5 predicted proteins | sample MGYA00241899_ERZ509162 | MGnify/ENA primary metagenome ERZ509162 (study PRJEB26280, sample SAMEA2338641) | human gut metagenome | biome: human gut; feature: human-associated habitat; material: faeces... | reverse complement strand
GCTGCCGTTCTTTTAAGAATCGTGATACTTTCGGGTTTTCCGGCAAATTTCTTATCCGTGTTGCTTGCAGCAACCCGATAATAAACCGTACTCTCATGATCGGAAGAAATGATGTCTGTAATCGAAATTCCTGATCCGCTGCCCATTTTTGCAGATGTCCAGTTTGGAGAGGTATTGGTTCCGTTTACAATCACATACTGTAAAGATGAGGAAATTGTGATTTCTTCCTTCCGATAATCAATATTCGGCTTGTTCGATTCTCCCGGAATTGCCTGTGTTTGCAAATTCGCCACCAAAACCGCTTCACTGGCTGACATGGACGAGGATGCTTTCTTGCGAATATAGACTGGTACAGACCCACCATTTTCACGAATGTTATCCAGCAGCCTTGTCAGACGAACCATACCACCCTGTCTTATCGTTGTCCATGACTGTGCATCCTTAGAAGCAGCATACTCCAGATCGCAGGAAGCTTTATTCTCTAAAGTCTCCTGTTCGTAATTGATAGAAACATCCGCAGCATTAGGTGCCTCCTGCCGCATTTTTTCTGTCTGGAAATTTACATAGGTTACATCAAGAGATAACGTACCATCCTTTTTAATCATCAGTCTGACATGATATTCTGTGTCCGGAGTTAAATTCTCAATGGTACACTCATAGTTTCCGGAAGGACTTTCCTTAAGTAACGTTCCTTTCGAGAACATATCATCTAATGTCCCTGTCTGAGCATCCTCGCCGGAGGTTAATAAAAACTTAACCTCTGCTCCGGGAGTTCCTGTTGCCTTAAGTGTAGCAGTCGCTTTTGTGTCAGAAATCGTCTTAATATCCGTGACAGTTGCGGAAGTGATACTTGCCGCCTTATTATTAGAATATGTCTTAGTAGCTTGATCATAATATACCGTCTTACTGTACTTGCGGAAATGCGGGTAATCCTCCGTTCCGATCACCTGTCCCCACGTACCATCTGATCGATCACCGTTTAATTTATAGGCAATTTCGCCGGATTTCAGTTTTTTCAGTTTTTCTTCGTTATCTAGAGTAGTAATACCCGGAGAATTATACTTACTCTTTGTTGTCTCATAACAGTTCGTAAAAGTAGCCCTATAATCATTCGAGAACTTAGTTCCTTCCAGTTTTCCTGATACAGCCAAGCAATTAGTCACCGTTCCCTCTGAACAACTATCTGAAAAATCTGTTCCTACTACAAAACAATTCTGAATTTTGATATCACCCACAGTGAGTCTACACAACCCGCAAGTCCAATTACCTTCCAACACCAGCCCTATATTTTGTACACTCCCATGTCTAATCCATGCCACCAGTCCCCACTTAAAACTTGTACCGTCAGCAGGTCGCAGTCCGGAAATTACATGGTAATTTCCCTCGATATTCCCCCTGAAATCCTTATTACTCATGTCTCCAATGCTTGTCCAGGCATGTCCGTCCGGGATCTCAATATCCTTCATCAGCTTCAGATTGCTCGTATTAGGGATTTTACCATCATTAAACTGCTTTGCAAACCAGAACAGCTGACCGGCATTATAAATCTCATAATATTCCCCCGACTGTATTGCCTTCTGATATGCACCACATGCTTCACAAAATCCATCTGCATTATAGTACTCATGACTACAAACGGTATCATCATGAAACATCTCGATTTCATTTGGTGTTGTTGTCGAAATCGTCTCACCTGATTTTGTGATCGGATTGCCGTCATTTAAGCCCGGTACCGTCACCGAAATCTCTGTGTTATTCCTATTTTCCGGCAGATATACCGTCAGATGTCCCGTGTTCGCTTCATCATACGAAATCTGCATGGAAGGAATGACCATAGCTGCACTTTGACCTTCTTGATTGATCAACGGTTCACCATCCTGCTTGATCGTGATATCGGTTGCCTGTAATATCTGATCGCTCGTGATCACCGTGGAAACAAATTTTAATCTTGTCTCATAAAGAGGAGTTGCGGCCTTCAAAGTGATCGTTGCATTCTTATCATCAACATCAGCAACGTCAGCTTCCATCTGATAAACATAGTCTCCAACCGTCACCGTTACCGTTACCGGTGTCCCTGACGTTAATGGCTTCAGATAATTGGATGCCTTAAGTGTACCTTGATAATCGCTCACCTTCATTGTCCCTGCATTCCAGGTAATCCCTCCCACGCTGATTGTCACCGGATAAGCGCTTTCGATGAATCGTACATCCGCAATCGTGCCCTGAATGGTATAGTTTTTCAGTCCGGGATTTTCACTTTTCGGGAAATAATCGCCGCCATTTAAGTTGACTACTGCCTGATCACTGATGGAAATGGAGCCCACCAAGGTACTACCCTCCGGCAGCGCTTGACCGATCTTCACTGCGGCACCGATCGCATATACTTCATTATTATATGCAATGGCTGAAACCGTTCCGCCATTGATCTCAATATCACCATACTTGTATCTACCTTCGCCTATCGGTTTTGCTCCACCGCCGCCAGTGCCGATTGCGGCTCCGGGATGTCTTCCTGCGTTCGTAGCATATCCTCCACAGGCTGTTACATTGCCACCATTGATCTCAATCCGATCCACGCAGCCGTTCGCTCCACCGCCAATTCCTGCTCCACCGTATACATGATTAATATTCTTGGGGTAGCTTCCATGTCCGCCCTTGGCATACACAGTTCCGCCGTTGATGACAATGGTACCGATGCCGCCCTCTAAACCGCCGCCAATACCTGCTGCCATCCCGCTGCCATAAGCTTCGATATTGCCTCCGTTGATCTCAATCCTCCCCAAGGAACCCTTTCTCATGCTCGACGCACCAATTCCGGCACCTACTCCACCGGTTGCTTTTAAGCTTCCCTCTCCGCTGATCGTCAGGGTACAGCCTTCCGGCACCTCAATAGCCGCACACATATCACCGCCCTTGAGCGTGTTTTTTCCCTCCAGAATCAGATTCAGGTTTGCACCATTTGCCAGTCGGATCGCCGGTATCCAGTTAGTTGTTGTCGTAGCGTTATTATCGATCGGAATCTGGATATCCAGATCCGAAATCGTGATTGTAGCCTCCACACCATCAACCAGAATAACATTGGTCGTACTGTTTCCCGTGATAGTCGCATCATTATACTGTTCCAATGTGCTGCTGTTGATGTTGATACCGCCATTCGCAATATCATAAGTACCTGTTGATGCCAGCAAAGCGATTCCGCCGTCCATGCTGACCTCGATCTCCGGAAGCTCCACGCCCGCTGCCAAAATATACTCTCTCGGAAGAACCGGAAGATAATAATAGAAACCACTTTCATCTTCCCGGTTCTCATCCGGCTCCCAAGTAACGCTGATATCCATCAGCACCGGGATATCTTCTGAAATTTCCTCATCTTCAAACTCATAATCCTCAAGAAAATCCCCGGCATTGCTGTCGGTAGCGATCAGAAACGTACCCTGCTGGTCTTTCTGCTGGTCTTTCTGCTGAACTTCCTGTTTATCTGCTTCCTCCTCATCATTACTATCCGGCACATTTTCTGAATTTTCTGTTTCCGGAGTTTCCTCCTCATCATTGCTATCCGGCACGTTTTCTGAATTTTCTGTTTCCGGAGTTTCCTCCTCATTATTGCTATCCGGCACGTTTTCTGAATTTTCTGTTTCCGGAGTTTCCTCCTCATTCAGATTTTCTTTCTTTGCATTACTGCCGGCAGCAATTTCCGAGTCTTCTTTCTTATCACGGTCGTCTGCTGCCGCTTTCTCATCTTCCGCGCCCTTATCGCGATCCGCATTATTTTTCTGATGATCCACGTTCTTATATTCCACCACCGAAGCCTCGATCGTCTCCGGGAAATTCAGATAATCCTCAAAGTTTTCTCCGGCATCCGCAGGGATCTGAATATGCGCGACCTCCTCCGGTAATTCCGTAAATCCCGTGATCACTTTTAACTTTTTTGTAGGGACTGCAGCAAACGTTGCAGACGGTATGCATAACTGCATCGCTATCATTGCCGCCAATGCTGCAGATACGATCTGCCGTTTCTTCTTTTTATACCTCATATCCATTTCCTCCTGTTGTCATTATTTTCTATATAGCGTGACGGTTTTGTTCTCTCCGGTAATATTTTTTATTCATACGTTTCCTCCTCACCTGATTCATTACTTCCCCTTTTTCCCTAAAGCAGCCGGGATACTGCCTCCCGCAGCTGATATTCCGTCACAGGCTTTACCAAAAAGGTGTCCGCCTGCATCCTGCGGCTTTGGGGTTCAAACTCTGCCTGGTCGCTAATCCACAGGAGAGGGACATCCCTGCTGTACCCTCGTATGCTCATGCAGAAATTCATCCCCCTGGCTCCGTCCTCCATGACCACCACAGCATCATAAGGCCCATCACGCTGCATGGCATAGGTACAAAATACGCCATTATCAAAGCGGTCTACTTTGCCCAGCTTCATCAGCAAAGCGGTTTCTTTTTCTTTCTGGCTATAACTGCACAGCGCAATTCGCATTTTCGCACCTCCATTTCATGATGGGTTTTATCGCCTCATATAGCTCCTGATCGGAGCAGTCTGCCGAAAGGAACGCAGAGATACGCAGGTGATACGCGATCAGGGCGAAGTTTTCATCATCGCTCCACCAGACAAGCGGTGTTTCCAGTGCCAGCCGCTTCGTCTGTATGGCCGCCTCCAGTCCCTTTGCTCCGGTCATGGCGATGACAACCGCATGGTAGCGGCTCCGCCGCAGTGCCTGAGATAGCTGGTTCTCATTCCACAATTCGTCAATCGCAAGCTGCCCATCCCCATCAAAAAGGGAGCGCAGCCTGCTTTCAAACCATTCCATATTTCTCAGCTCCGTACAAAGTGCGATTTTCATGCTGAGCCTCCTTTCCTGAAAAAAAAATAATCCTACCCGGAGGGCTTTTTATTTGATAGGAATTTCCTATCACATAAAAAAAACAGACCTTCTCATCGGAAAGTCTGGTAGTATAATTAGGGTAGCATCTTGTCAAGGGAAATGCAACCGACTTTGTTTAAGACGCAGGTTTCCTGTTTAAGACGCAAGTTTTTCCTGCGGTTTTATGTTATACTAATATTGGATTATTGTGCAAAGGAGATGGCACGATGCAGATTGCGATTGTGGATGACAGAGCAGAGGACAGAGAAGAACTGTCTGCCTGCCTGGAAAATTATATGAAAAAGCATCAGCTGGACTATACGCTGACAGAATTTGAGGACGGAGAGAATTTTCTGAAAGCTGCCGCCCAGGTCAATTTTCAGCTTGTCTTTATGGACATCTATATGGAGAACATGGATGGAATAGAAGCCGCCAGAAGGCTGCGCCAGAAAAACAGGCTCTGTAAGATCGTTTTTCTGACCATTACAGAAGATTATGCCCGGATGGGGTACAGCCTGTCCGCCAGCTATTATCTGCTGAAGCCGCTTTCGCTCCATCAGGCAGATTTTGAAGAAGCGATGGAGCTGTGCCAGCTAAAACCGCCCTATGAAGTGATGACACTTTCGGTTATGGCTGACCGTCAAAAGCTGGAACTTCCCACAGAGAAGATTCTATACATAGATTATCAAAACCGTATGACGCGGATTCATACGGCGGAACGCGTGATACCGGTAAGCGGAGGCTTTCAGGAGGTTACTGCCGCATTGCAGAAGGACAAGCGTTTTTTGCCCTGCTACCGGGGCGTTCTAATCAACATGGATTATATCAGCCAGGTTGACAGTCAGACCTTCCGTTTGATAAACGGGGAGGAACTTCCGATTGCCCTCCGCAATGGAAAACAGCTGCGGGAAACCTACCGTCAGTATGTTTTCTCTGGAATGGGGCGTATCGTATGAGAATGAAACAAATACGCAGGCGTATTCTGGGGGGCTGTCTGGCCTGCCTCCTCTGCCTGACCGGCAGTATCCCCGCATTTGCCGCTGGAACTGCAACCCCAGCCAACGCCGATGAAAGAAGGGAGAATCCGCCGGGTTTAGAAAACAAAGCTTCAGGGGCACTGGATAGCGGAACCCTGGAAGCACCGGAAGAAGTATCCCTCGTCCTTGTCACGGAAATACAAAAGGAAGGCGAACTGCTCTCCCTGCCGGCTTTTACCCTGCCCCTTAGAACCACACCGTCTGATGATGACCTGGAGGAAATTTATCAGCTGGCCCTTCAGTATCAAACCGTCTGCGCCACTGTAACAGCAGGTGAAGAAATCCGGCAGGAAACATTTTCTGTCGCATGGGATTTTTCAGCCATTGACCAGACCACTCCGGGAGAATATGCCGCAGCAGGCCGGATTGAACTGCCGGAGGGGTATGCCTTTGGTGAAGCTGTATTGCAGGAGCTGCAGATTCCCGTCTGGGTAGAAGAAATGACGCCTGCTGTCATTACCTCCATAGAGCAATGGTATCCTTATACAAATGCATTTGCGCTCCCACAGGGCAGCGAAGTTGAAGCGCTGGAAGAATTATTCGCCGCCTCCCCGTATTATCTGGAATGCTATGCGGAAAACGGAACCAGCTACACCGCTGTGGTGGAATGGGATTTTTCTGGTATTGATCTGAATACTGTGGGACTGTACCATGCAGCAGGAAGGCTGACCGCACCGGAAAATACCGTATTTGCGGATCGTGTCGATTTCCCTGAAATTACAATTCCTGTTTCTGTTCAGGCTCCGGATAGACCAGACATTAACTGTTTTCTGGCCGCCAGAGGAAACCTTTATTTTCCTTGGGTCACACCGCCGGGAGAACCGGATAAGATCAGTGTATGGCTGTCCGAAAACAACGGTTCATGGAACCAGCTGGAAAATGGCATTTACGTGGGACGGGAAATGCTCTCGATTGCTACCCGTCTGCTGACGCCGGGCAGCGGTTACCGTCTTCAGGTTGATTATGACGGCGGACAGACCGGCATCCTGTCCTTTACCTACGCAGATGAAATTGTTCTTGAAGGGTATCATGAAGGCGACCGGGATGGAGGGGATGCAGGCGGAAATCCACCCGACACCATCATTCAGCCTCCTCCTGAAGATACCGACGATCAGGATGACGGTTTCGCAGACAGGCCCTCCACAAAGCCTTTAAGATCGCCTGCAACAAATGGCGGTGGAACGGATTCCGATGATTCTGAAAAAGCACCCCCGGTCAGCGGGGGAAATGATCCTGCGGATCACAAGCCTTCCGAGCCATCCCGGGATGGAAAGGATGATTCCATAGATATCGATAAAGACGATTTCCCATCGGAACAGGCAAACGGTGATACAGAGGAAGATACCGCTTTACAGCAGCCCCCTGAAGTACGGACGATTGCCGGCGCTCCAGAGCTTACCGCTCCCAATCCTGCCTTGAAGCTTTCAGAAAACAGGAAAGATTCAGTGCAAAGCGCTATAACCGTTCCCCAGGAAGTCGCAGATTCCCAAAACTCTGCTTTTTCAGAGTTCTTCGATGAAACCACTGACCGGATTTCCGGCACACGCTTTTTGATGATGCTGCAAACAGGGGAGCAAAGAGCCGTCTTTTCCAAACAGGGAATCACCATCAGCATACCCAAAGATGCCTTGCCGGAGGGTATCCAAAACGAAGATCAGATTGAAGTCATCATCCAAAAGGATACGGATGGCGGTTTTTCTTTTTCGTTTTCCATCAATGGAACTGTGCTCAACTCCCTGCCGGATGTTTCTGTCATGCTGCCCTATCCAAATGCCCCGGCAGCCGGCACATTGTTCCTTTGTGATGAAAGCGGCGTGGAAGTTCCCATGACCGGCTATGACGATACGGCGAAAGCCGCTTCCTTTCAGATCAGCCATACAGGGACTTACACCATTGTGGGAAAGGAAGATACCGCTTCCCTGGCACATGCTGCCGACACAGAGCACAGCTGGCCGCCCATATTCTTTTTCATTCCGGTCTGTCTGGTCCTTCTGTCTGCCGGTGAATTTTTCCTAAGGAGGAGGCGAAAATAAGATGGTATCTTCTGTGGTAAAAAAATATGCTGCCTTATGTATGGTCTGCCTGTGCTCATCCCTGTTTTTTCTTGGCCTGTATCAGTTCAATAATAAATATGGTCAGGACACAATCCAGGCGGCAAATGGGATTCTGGCGCTTTCTGAGGAAGAACTTCAAAAGTCACCGGTGCGCTTTCTGGTATCCGGCTGGGCATTTTATCCTGACGCGCTTTTGACCCCGGAAGAAATACGGGATGAAAGCCATTATATGCACTACCTTTCCATCGGAGAGCAGACCAATTTCTCCAGCCCTGCAAACCCTTCTCCCTATGGCTGCGGGACTTACCAGATGACATTCTTTCTGCCGGAACGGAAGGAAGTGTATGCACTGGAAATCCCGGAAGTGTTTTCTGCTTACAACCTTTATCTGGATCAAGACCTGATCCTGCAAATGGGGGAACCTGCACATGGGACACCATTGGTTCAAAACCGCATGGTCACTTTTCATGGCGGAAAACCGGTCACACTCACCATAGCGGTCAGCAACTATGACCACTTTTACGGAGGGATTGTTTATCCGCCTGCTTTCGGAACGATGCTGGCGGTCAATACAACCAGAGGAATCCGGTTTGCATTCTGCCTGTTTGGCTGTACGGTTACCTTTGTCTGTGCGCTGCTGTCCTTTTATTTCAGCCGCCGGATGAAACAGAAAAATACATTCCTGTTCGGACTGATCTGCCTTGCCATGTGCGGCCTTTCATCCTATCCTGTGCTTCATATGCTGGCTGCGGTTCCCGTATTCCCCTGGTACACGATTGAACTGTTCTGTATCTATCTGGTTACCTGGCTGATCGTGGTTCTGCAAAACCGGATATGCAGGCCGGGCTTCCTGCCTGCGGCCATCAGTAATGGGGTGGGCGCTGCCTTCCTGGTATATGCGTTTGTGTATGGCATGATGGCTTCCCATCTCTCCCTTGGAGCGATTCGTTTCTTCTCTGCATCGGTCTTTTGTTACAAGGCGGCATCTGCACTCTATCTGCTTATCATCGCTGTGCTTGCCATTCACAGAGGAGAAAAACGGAGCAGGCCGATCTTCTATGCTGCGGCAGCGGCAACCTGCGCCTTTATATGGGATCGCCTTTTGCCGGTTTATGAGCCGGTTATCGGTGGTTGGTTTTTGGAATGGGGCAGCTTTTTCATAGCAGCCGCCATCGGTTATTCCCTCTGGCGCGATGTGATAGAAGGGTATGGAAACAGCCTGATTTTTCAGGAAGAACGCAAGCAGGTCATCCGTCAGCTTTCTATGCAGACCGAATACAGCCGTCAGGTTTCTGAAGCAGCGGCAGAAAACAGAAGGCTGATCCACGACATCAAACACCATCTGCACACCATAGACCGCATGGCCTCTGAACGTGGGCAGACGGAGATCTGCTCCTTCCTGTTGCAGGTAGAGGAACAGGTTGCGGCGTCATCGGGTCACTCCTATGTTGCGTTCTGTAAAAATCCCGTCGTAAATGCGCTGATTGAATACTACTACGGCATGGCGCAGATACAGGGGACAGAATTTCAGGTGCGGCTCGATCTTCCCGATCAGATGCCGCTTACCGATGTGGAACTGTGTACGGTGCTGGGCAATCTTTTGGACAATGCCGTTGAGGCGTGCAGCCGCCAAAAGCAAGGAGTGCGCCGCATTTTAGTTGCCGGCGAAACCAAAGGCAATATGTATTTTTTGAAGATTGAAAACACTTACGACGGGCTGGTCTTTCAGGAGGGAAAAACATTCCTCTCCCGAAAGGGCGCATCCGCTGATCACGGAATCGGGCTTTCCTCTGTCCGAAAAATCATTGAAGGCCATGGCGGTGATCTCGATCTTGTTCCCGGTGAGGAATCCTTTCTTGTTGGAATTACAATACAGATGTAAAAACTGTTTTTTGAGGCGCATTCAGATAACATAGAATTCCTCCATTTCTGGAATTGCATACGATGAGAGGGCTGATAAAAACTGGTGCAATGTGTTTTCAACACCAAGATAATTCAGAAAGCGCTCCAGAAATGCAATCGTAGATTTCTTATACTTCCGATTTTTCAGGACAAAAACCGACGAAAATGCCTCCTATAATCGCTTTCATTAGTCGCTCTTTGGCAGAACCAGCATTCATCTGTTCCCTTGCCGTTGTTTCTATATCATCCATGCTTGGCTGCAATTTATTTGACGGATGGTTATGAACCAGCATGATTGCAGATCGGGTTGCGTTACATAGTTTTCACTTTCAAAAAATTAAAAAATTTGTGTTTTTGAAAGTGACATCTTGCATATACTATTAGCAGACAGTATACTAAGTACAACGAAGCAGTTTCGAAAAATAAAAAAACTTCATTTTTTGAAAGTGGGTGACTAAATGAAAACAATCACAAGAGCAAAATATCTCGATAGAATCATTGAACTGAATGGCACTCCTGACATCAAGATCATCACGGGCATTCGTCGATCTGGTAAGTCCAAATTGATGCAGGCGTATATTGCGTATCTGAAAAGCAATTTTGAAAACATCAATATTATCTTCATCGACTTCATGGATTTGGCGTATGAAGAAATCAAGGAATACCATGCCTTACACGCCT
>ENA-ORSS01004383-ORSS01004383.1-human-gut-metagenome-genome-assembly--contig:-NODE-4383-length-10555-cov-2.383619_pt1 | contig 10555 bp, 8 predicted proteins | sample MGYA00241899_ERZ509162 | MGnify/ENA primary metagenome ERZ509162 (study PRJEB26280, sample SAMEA2338641) | human gut metagenome | biome: human gut; feature: human-associated habitat; material: faeces... | reverse complement strand
GCGAAGAATGAGCAGTACCGCTGCGAGTGACATATAGCGGGAGCGTGTCTTGAATATTTTTGTTCATTTTTCGCAATCTTCATAACCTAAATTCGAGTTTCGCTCATCGACCTTCTATCCCTACATTGAATAATTCCCGAAAACTTTGCATTTATTCCGATTTCCAGTTTATTTTTACCAGATATTGGATTTTGATGTCTTTCTCATAAGCGGCAGGAGTGTTTTGATACTTAAAATACCATGTGCGGTTATCGGCACCGAGATTCCGGTAACTGTTAGTAATATCAATTTCTTTCTCAAGTGCATGTGTGGCGGCCGCATTCAGATAGTCCTCCATCCGGGTGTTGAGAAGCTGCTCTTTTTCACTTGCAGAAACTGTGCCGCTTAAGATTCCGCCTTCTCCGGTCACAGTCACTGTAACAATCTGCTCTGTCAGACCTCCGGCACCGATTTTTTTCGTTTCTTTGACTCGACAGGAAGCTGTATCCACTTTCACATAAAGTTCCGGTGCAAGTTGTAAGGTGTAATCATCCGCAAAGTTCTGTGTGAAGAATGCTGCACGTGCGGTATCCGTATCGACAAGCCCCGCCGCCCTTCCACGTTTCCAGACTTCGTAGGCTGTAATCTGCGGTTTCTCAGTATCATCCTCCACTGCCCCGGACTGCTCCCGCTCTATATCGACAAACGGAATATAAAGTGTCTCTAAGTGATTAGCGCGCTCCTCATAGAGCATGCCAAGCGTCGGGTAAGCTTTCTGGTCAATGCCCGATGTGTTTTCCAGCAGTTCTTCTAGATAATTTCCAAGCAGCACATCAAGTTCTCCCTCTGTCTGCGCCAGACGGTCACAGCTTTCCGTCGTCATCACATAAGCGTTCCACGGAACCTCTTTTTCCTGCTCCAGCATGGATAGCATATCTTCCACTTCCGCCTCTTTTTCCAGAAAAGACCTCTCAATGAGCACCACTTTCAAATGGTTGTAATCCACCTCTTTGTTTCCTGCATACTCATGATTCAGCCACACATTTTGGAAATCGTCCTGATCTCTGATATTCAAAAGAACCGGGAATGCCTTATCCTCAAGTTCTGCGACATTACACCCCTGCAAAAAAAGACACCCAAATAAGAAGCATACCAACACCACCACACGCACTTTTTTCTTATGATTTTTTCTCTCATCCTTATTTTCTTTGCTGCTACGCTCCTCCATTCCTCGGTTCGGCTTTCTTCCGGTCAGACACAACAGTACCGGCACGCCAACGACAAAAGGTGTTCCAATCTTCCACAGCAGGAATGTCACGCAGTCCAAAAACTGCTGATTTCTGTAAAACAGCACTGTCACGCCATACACCAGAAGAAGCAGAATGAGATACGGTAGCATTCTTTTTTTCCCTTCCAGATAACCGCCGCAGTCACGGATCACTTTTTCAGCCAGATTTCCACTGTAAAAAACCATGCTGTTTAGCATCGCATACAGCGTAAAAAACCAGATGCTGAACATAAAAGCATCCGTCCTCTTCAAAAATCCGCCCGTCACCTGCACGCGGCTCATCATTGTGACTGCCGGAAATTTCATCTGTGCCAGTGCCTCGACGCCAAACAGCCCGATCAGGATCAGATACAGTGCTGCAAATACGCCGCCGGAAAACCAGACCGCTTTTTCTGCTGCGCCAACGCATTTCTTACGATCCGCAACATATTCTTTCAGAAACAGTACGATCGACACCATGGAATAACAGAAAAGCACATAATAGCTGCCGCTTAACACTTCTTTTCCATCCGCCATAAAAACCGGGCTCCAGTAGGCAGGCTTTACCTCCCTGCATGCCGCAAATAACATCAGAAAAAGCGGTATCATCAGAAACCAGAACAGTATCTCGTACACTCTCGCCCTGCCCTCGATCCCGCCCGCCATTCCATAAAACGCGAGCAGCAATATCAACAACAGCACCAGATAAAAGCTGATGTTTTCCACAAGCCCATTCAACATCAGCGTTGAAAACAGATACGCCGTGTACGAAGCCATAAGGATAAAATACAGAAAATATCCGCCCCAGAGCACATAACCGCATACTTTTCCACACTTCTGCTTCAAAAAGTCGGGATAATTTGTTTTCATTCCTTTCAACAGATATCTCAATAATTTCAAGTACAAAAACGTGGACAAAATCCCCGCCAGAATGCAGAAAATCCCGTCGCGTCCTGCCGTATCTGCAAGCATTGTCGGCAGCAGCAGCGTCCCCATTCCAAGAAAGTCATACGTCAGAAGGCGGAACACCTGTCTGCCTGAAATTTGATTGTTTTCTGAGAACATACTTCCCCCCTATTTTTTCCCTGAAAAAGTCAGCTTTGTACGCTCCTTCGGGTTCGCATAAACCGGGCGCCTGCGCAATCTCCGTAAAGGCTGCCTCCAGATAAAATCCCGCTCATCCTCATAGTCATTCAGATCTGCACCCACGAATGGCATGAGATACGGAATACCAAAGCTTGTCAGATGCGACAGATGTGTGAGTACCGCAAGCAGTCCGAGGAGCATGCCAAAGTAGCCAAGCCACGCACAGACCGCAATAAAAAAGAATTTCAGGATACGGAAGGCTGTGGCAAATTCTTCGTTCGGTATTGCAAAAGAACATAGCGCAGTAAAAGAGATGACGATCACCACGATCGGGCTGACCAGATTTGCCTCGACTGCCGCCTGTCCGATGATCAGACCACCCACGATCCCGATGGTATTTCCCATCGCACCGGGAAGCCGCACGCCCGCCTCCCGCAAAAGTTCAAACGACAATTCCATGATAAGCACTTCCACGACTGCCGGAAATGGGACACCCTGCCTCGCCTCGGCAAACGACAAAAGTAGTGTGGTTGGGAGTATCTGTGTATGAAAATTAGTCACTGCAAGATAAAATCCCGGCAGCGTCATTGCAAAAAAGGATGCCAGATACCGCAGGATCCGCCCGAAAGTCGCAATCTCAAAACGGCTGTAATAATCGTCACTGGTGCGGATAAATGAATTGTAGTCCGTCGGCAGTATCAGTCCGATCGGCGAATTATCGCACATCACGATCACTCTGCCCTCTAATACCGCCATGGCCGCCCGGTCAGGACGCTGCGTTGTCTGAAACTGTGGAAATGGCGAATACCATTTTTTCTCTGCCAGCTGTTCTAACATTCCGCTGTCTAATATCCCATCGATTGTGAAATCCTGCAGCCTCTTTTCAATTTCTTTTACAAGTCCCGGGTTTGCAAGATCCTCCACATACACAAGGTAGACGTTCGTGTTCGATCTAATCCCGGCCTTCAGTCCCCTCACTTTCACACGGGGCGAACGGATTCTTTTCCGGATCAGCGCCGCATTCTGCTTCACAGAATCGCAGAAACCTTCGTTGGAACCGCGGATTACTTTTTCCGAATCAACCTCTGTGATCCCCATATTCGGATAACCGTCATCCGGTATTTTCACTGCCCGGTCAAAACCGTCCACAAAAAGAATCGCCTCCCCGGTGAGCAGACCGCTCACAGCCTCCTCAATGGTCGAAAAATATGTTGCATCCGAAATTCCAAGCGCATTTTCCTGCAGTGTACAAAGGATCTCATCCCTTGTCAGTCCATTTAAGTATTTTAAAGTCTCTCCGAGTGCGGACGTTCCCATGTCCACGGACACTTCAATAAAGGTCAGATAACAGGCGGTATCCTGATTCCTGCCAAGCTTCATCTGCTTCTTTTTGATGTCCGCACAGTCATGAAAATAAAATTCCATTTCCTCTATATTTTGCGTTAAATCCGTCGATACCGGACATTTCTGATTTTCCGACATTTCCAGCTTGTTTCCTTTCTATTTGTTTCTTCTATTAAAAAAACTGCCAGCAAAACTCCTAAGTACAGTAAATAATTATGAAAATTTTGTTCATTTTTCATAATATTCACAGTGAAGATTGGAGTTTTGCCGCTTAATTGTTAAAAAAAAATACGAAAGAGGATAAGCAAAATGCTTATCCTCTTTCTAGTCTGTACGGTTTTCCATTTTTTATGCAGTTTTCCTGTCCTCCGGGCGGTCACTTCTTATTCCTGCTCCTGGATCATTGCCTTAACTGCGACTGCCTGATTCTTTACATGCTGGTGCATTGTCTCTGTCACCTGCATTTTGTTTTTGCGAACCAATCCCTCCACGATGTCTTTATGTTCTTTCATCAGTGTCGGATAATTATTCTCATCTTTCAGATATTCCACACGATAGCGGTACATCTGCTCCCGGAGGTTATTTAACATATTCACAAGCTTTGGGTTACCGGTTGACTGGTAAATAATATCGTGAAACTTTACATCCGCCTCTGCGATTTTTTTCACATTATCTGTCTTGGTGGATTCCTCAAACTCATGCATGGTCGCAACCAGCTCTTCTAACTGTTCCTCAGAAATCTGCTCACATGCAATTTTTGCCGCAAGCTCATCTAACGCTTCACGGATCTGAAGGACATCCTCCATATCTTTCTCCGTCATTTTGGCAACTTCCGCGCCTTTTCTTGGGATCGTAACGGCAAGCCCCTCCTGCTCAAGCATACGAATCGCCTCACGGATCGGTGTACGGCTGACACCAAGTTTTGCCGCAAGCTGCAGTTCCATCAACCGTTCGCCCGGTTTCAGTTCCCCTTTCAAAATAGCCTCTCTTAACGTGTTAAACACAACATCTCTCAGCGGAAGATACGCATCCATATTCAATGTTAAATCTTCTGTCATCTTTGATACCATGCCTTTCTACTTACGCGCGTTATTATAAATACTCGTTAAATATACCTGTTTTGCAAGACCGGAGGCTTTCATCGCCTCGTATGCCTCTACTGCCGTCGCTTCCTTGTCAAAAAGACCGAAAACCGTCGGACCACTGCCACTCATCATGGCATTCACAGCGCCATGCTCCATCATGTGATCTTTGATGTCTGCGATCACAGGATAAGCCGGGATTGTCACTGTCTCTAAGACATTTCCCATATCTGCTGCAATTTTATATAAATCTTTCTCTCTGATATCTGCCACAAGCCGGTCAATATCCGGGTGTACCATATCAGAGCCTAACTTCAGATTCTCATAGACGAACTTAGTAGAAACACTGATCTGCGGTTTTGCGATCAAAACAGGACATTTCACCATCGGCGGAAGCTTCGAAAGCTTCTCTCCTATGCCCTCTGCCAAAGCCGTTCCACGCATAATGCAGTACGGAACGTCTGCACCGATCTTCACACCGCGCTCCATCAGTTCTTCCCTTGTCAGTCCCAGATCAAAAATCTGGTTCATACCATATAACACTGCCGCTGCGTCCGTGCTTCCCCCTGCCATCCCGGCAGCTACCGGAATGTACTTGTGCAGCCATACATGCACGCCATCTTTTATCGCAAACTCATCCTGCAAAAGCTTTGCCGCTTTATAGACAAGATTGTTCTCATTCGTCGGCAAAAAAGAAAGATTCGTTTCCATCGTGATCTCACCGGAAGTATTCTTCGAGATCTCCAGCCTGTCAAACAAATGAATGGTCTGCATCACCATGCGGACCTCATGATAACCATCCTCTCTTTTTCGTACCACATCCAGCCCAAGATTGATCTTAGCCAGCGCCTTTACTGAAATATCCTTCATCGGTTAGTTTCTCCTTACCAAAATCGTCGCTAACACGCATTGATTGTACCTAAAATAAAACTTGTTTTTTTTGTGTTTTTTGTATACAATTAGTATCTTATCATTTTATGTCCAAAAGGTCAATCGGCACTAAACTTTTTTCTTTGCCAGTCCGATATAATTAACAGAACCATGGAAGGTTAATAACTATTCATTCAGGTGGCTGAACATTTTGTTTTCTGTAAAAACAAATGCATCCAGCTTCGCCAGACAAGGAGGATCATATGGCAATCAATTCCATTAACACTGTGACTGCTGCCGCAGCAGCATCTACACAGACAACAACAAAATCAGCAGAAAAGACATCCGAGACAACGAAAAAGGCAGCTTCTTCCAAGACAGCTTCCGGTGTCATTTATGAGAAGAGTTCTGACTCCAGGACAGACAAGGCTTCCAATAAAACAACAAGCAAGACCGACAACGCAGCGATTGTTGCAAAGTTAAAAGCTGACGCAGAGCAGCGCACTGCACAGCTCCGCAGCATCGTTGAGCAGATGATGACCAAGCAGGGTGTTGCGATCGGCACCGCAGATGATATGTGGAAATTCCTTGCAAAAGGTGATTTTACCGTATCAGCCGATGTGAAAGCACAGGCACAGGCAGATATCGCAGACGACGGTTACTGGGGTGTAGAGCAGACTTCCGACCGTATTCTTGATTTTGCAAAAGCTTTATCCGGTGATGATCCTGACAAGGCAGACGCTATGTTAGAAGCTTTCAAGAAAGGTTTCGAACAGGCAACCAAAGCATGGGGAGATAAACTTCCGGATATTTCCCAGAGAACCTACGACGCAGTTGTCGAGAAATTCAACAAATGGAAAAACGGAACAGAGGATGCTTCCACTGAGGCATAATTCATAAAAAAGACCTGTGTGTATCTATGTCATGCGAACATCATGACATTGTACACACAGGTCTTTTTCTTTTGCTTTTCAACGGTTAAAAACCTACTATTATTCTCCTAAAAGCTTCTCAATGCTTGCGAGCTTGACGCAGACAACAAAGATGTCGATCGCAGTCGTAAGATCTTCCAGGCTTGGATAGGATGGTGAGATACGGATGACAGAATCATGCGGATCTTTTCCATATGGGAAAGGCGCACCCGCCGGAGTCATCACAACCCCTGCTTTTTTTGCTTTTGCCACAACATTTTTTGCACATCCATCCAGTGTCTCATATGTGATGAAGTATCCACCCTTCGGGCTGTACCAGCTTCCGGCTCCGAGTCCTTTTAACTCTCTTTCAAATGTATCCAGGATCATTTCAAATTTTGGACGGAGAGAATCTGCGTGTTTGCGCATATGCTCTGTGATTCCGTGGATATCTTTGAAGAAACGGACATGGCGCAGCTGGTTTACCTTATCATGACCAATGGTCTGGATCTTCAACTGTTTCTTGATATCCTCTAAGTTGTTGGCAGAAGTTGCGATCGCTGCCACACCGGAACCTGGGAATGTGATCTTGCTTGTAGAACAGAATTTGTAAACCATATCTGGGTTTCCTGCTCTCTTGCATTCTTTTAAGATCTCGATCAGATGATCCTGGTTAATATCATATAAATGATGCACGCAGTATGCGTTATCCCAGTAAATACGGAAATCTTTTGCTGCCGGTTTTAATCTTGCAAAACGGCGAACCGTCTCATCCGAATAAGTGATTCCCTGTGGATTGGAATATTTTGGCACACACCAGATACCTTTGATTGCCTCATCTTTGCTCACAAGGTCTTCCACCATATCCATATCCGGTCCGGTCGGAAGCATCGGTACGTTGATCATCTCAATGCCGAAATATTCTGTGATCGCAAAATGTCTGTCATATCCCGGTACCGGGCACAAAAATTTTACTTTATCTAATTTGCACCATGGCGTATTTCCCATTACACCGTGCGTCATGGAACGGGAGATGGTGTCATACATAATGTTAAGGCTTGAGTTACCATAAATGATGATATTGTCCGGATTACACTCGATCATATCACCGATAAGCTGTTTTGCTTCACTGATACCGTCCAGCACACCATAGTTTCTGCAGTCTGTACCATCATCACAGGTCAGATCAACACCGGAAGTCAGTACATCCATCATTCCCATCGAAAGGTCTAACTGTTCCTGGGATGGCTTACCTCTGGACATATCAAGTTTTAAGCCTCTCTGCTGGAATTTTTTGTATTCCGCTTCCAATCCTTCCTTCTCTTTCAATAACTCTTCTTTTGTCATTTCCTCGTAGGACTTCATCTCTAATTCCTCCTGCTTTTTAATATATGTAAAGATCCAATACCGGAAAAATGTGCTCTGCTCATCAGCCTGTGAAACAGAGATCATCTCATGCCCGGAATGTTCTCTTACTCCTCTTCTGGCTCACCCTTGATCTTTTTGAAATATTCACGGATCTTCTTCTCGTAGCCGTTCTCACCCGGAACGTAGAACTTCCGGTCTGTCAGTCCGTCCGGCAGATATTGCTGCTCCACATAATGATCCGGATAATCATGTGCATATTTATATCCAACACCATGCCCCAGTTTTCCGGATGACTTGTAATGTGCATCCTGTAAATGAACCGGGATCGGCGCTGTTTTCGTATTCTTTACTGCTTCCATCGCATCGAAGATCGCATTGACTGCCGAGTTGCTCTTTGGCGCACTTGCCACATACGTGACCGCCTGCGACAAAATAATCTGTGCCTCCGGCATACCGATACGCTCAACTGCCTGTGCTGCCGATGTTGCGACAACGAGTGCCATCGGATCGGCATTGCTCACATCCTCCGCTGCGCAGATCATAATCCTTCTTGCGATGAACTTAATATCTTCCCCCGCATAAAGCATTCTGGCAAGATAATAAACTGCTGCATCCGGGTCAGAGCCGCGCATGCTTTTGATAAACGCAGAGACTGTATCGTAATGGTTATCTCCTGTTTTATCATAGCGCACCACACGTTTCTGGATACATTCACTAGCTACCTCAAGTGTGATATGGATTTTTCCATCATCACTCCGCTCCGTTGTCAGAATGCCAAGTTCGATCGCTGTGAGCGCTGCTCTTGCGTCTCCGTTTGCCACATCCGCAAGAAAATCCAGTGCCTCTTCCTCAATGACTGCATCGTAAGCGCCCATTCCTTTTTCCTTATCATTCACCGCCCGGAGGATCAGCGTCTTAATATCTTCCGTGGACAGATTCTTCAGCTCAAAAATAATGGAACGGGACAAAAGCGCTCCATTCACCTCGAAATATGGATTCTCGGTCGTTGCACCAATTAAGATCACGGTTCCGTCCTCCACAAACGGAAGGAGATAGTCCTGCTGTCCCTTGTTGAAGCGGTGGATCTCATCGATAAACAGGATCGTCTTTTTGCCGTACATGCCCTGATTGTTCTTCGCCTGCGCAATGACATCCTCCATGTCTTTTTTCCCGGCGGAAGTTGCGTTGATCTGAAGGAACTCAGCGCTTGTGGTATTGGCAATGACCTTTGCCAGTGTCGTTTTTCCGGTTCCCGGCGGTCCATATAAAATAATGGAACTCAACTTGTCAGCCTTGATCGCACGGTAAAGCAGCTTGTCTTTTCCGATGATATGCTGCTGCCCTACCATCTCATCCAGCGTCGCTGGACGAAGTCTGGAAGCTAACGGCGATTCCTTTTCCCTGTTCTGTTCTCTCATATAATCAAATAAATCCATACAAAAAACCTTTCTTCTTGTCCGTGTAGTGCGTACACTTGACCATATTGAATATTCTGATTTCAAAACTTGCAATATTTGAGATCATAAATTCAATTTTTAGTATTTCATTTCAAAAATATGACGGATTTTATTCGTGAAAATTCATCGCAATTACTACATTACATGAATTTGCCCTGTTTGACAAGTGGATATTTCATTTTATCTTATTTTCCACAATTTAATTATGTTTTCTATAAGTTTTGCAATTACCTATATTGTCATTTTGACCTGTGTCATGTTTCTGAACTTAATAATATCATTATCTGTCCTTTGGATAGATAATGATATTATTGCATACATAGCCCTGCAAAAGCAACCGCTTTTATTCCAGTATCAGTTCCTCGACCGTCACAAACGAATATCCCTCTCCCTGCAATTCATCAATAATCAGAAGTGCTGCATTTACCGATGATTCTGAGGCATCATGCAGCAGAATGATATCATTTTCCTGCACTTTATCCATGACACGCTTTGCAATGACGCTGGAATTATCTGTCTTCCAGTCGAGCGGATCGACGTCCCACAGCACCTCGATCATTTTTGTCTCATAATCGAGATTGCATTTCCAGCAACCGTAAGGCGGTCTGATATACTGCGCATGTTCTCCGGTCAGTCCAAAAATAATCTGGTCTGTTTTGTCCACCTGTTCCATCGCCGCCTGATCTGTGAGATTGGAAAGATTCACATGTTCATAGGAATGAACGCCGATGAGATGTCCGTCTGCATGGATTTTCTTCACGATCTCCGGATACTGCTCCACTTCTTTTCCCAACAGAAAAAACGTGGCGTTCACACCACGTTCCTTCAGCCCCGAAAGAAGCATCTCCGTATAGTCCGGATTAGGTCCGTCGTCGAATGTAATTGCCACTTTTTTTACCGATTCATTCATCGCCATCGTCTCCCTGACCTCTGTTGGCGCACGCAGGGATACCTGCATGCAAAAAGCTACACAACACCCCGCCGCCATACATGCCATTCCTGCTGTCACCCAGATCAGTCTGCCTCTTTTCTTTTTATTATAAAACCAGCTTCCTGCTATCCGCACTTCTACTCTGACCTTTATGCTCTGTCACTTAGAGTATATTCCGAAAAGCGCGATGCTATCACTTCATTGCCGAAAACACTCACATAAACTGATTGCCGCCCGGCTCCTGAACGTCATAGTAATCT
>ENA-ORSS01004380-ORSS01004380.1-human-gut-metagenome-genome-assembly--contig:-NODE-4380-length-10561-cov-6.003617_pt1 | contig 10561 bp, 8 predicted proteins | sample MGYA00241899_ERZ509162 | MGnify/ENA primary metagenome ERZ509162 (study PRJEB26280, sample SAMEA2338641) | human gut metagenome | biome: human gut; feature: human-associated habitat; material: faeces... | reverse complement strand
GTACCACGGGATTGCCCCCGTCTCTGACCGGAGACGGGGTTTTTGTATGTCCTGCCGTACCCGCATACCGATAAAGAAAATCCACACCAGAAAGGACGCACACCATGAAGTACGATTTTTCCGCCATTGAGAGCAAGTGGCAAAAGCGTTGGGAGGAGGCGCATATTTTCGAGGCGCAGGATGCTTCCGAAAAACCCAAATACTATGCGCTGGTCGAGTTCCCCTATCCTTCCGGCGTGGGGATGCACGTAGGGCATATCAAGGCATACTCCGGACTGGAGGTTGTCAGCCGCAAGCGGCGTATGCAGGGCTACAATGTTCTGTTTCCCATCGGATTTGACGCTTTCGGACTGCCGACCGAGAACTCCGCTATCAAGACCGGCATCCATCCCCGCGAGCTGACCGACCGCAACATCCGCAAGTTTACCCAGCAGCTCAAGCGCGTCGGATTTTCCTTTGACTGGACGCGCGTCATTGATACGACGGAGGAGGATTACTACCGGTGGACGCAGTATATTTTCCTCAAGATGTTTGAAAAGGGCCTGGCGTTCCGCAGTACAGCCCTGGTCAACTACTGCCCGCACTGCAAGGTCGTGCTGTCCAACGAGGACTCGCAGGGCGGCAAATGCGACATCTGCCACAGCGACATCATCCAGAAGTCCAAGGACGTTTGGTATCTGCGCATCACCGCCTACGCTGACAAACTGCTGGAGGGACTCCGGGATGTGGACTACCTGCCCAACATCCGCCAGCAGCAGATCAACTGGATCGGAAAATCCCGCGGTGCATTCGTCAATTTCGGCGTGACCGGCACCGATGAGAAGCTCCGCATTTACACCACCCGCCCGGACACGCTGTTCGGTGTGACTTTTATGGTTATGGCGCCGGAGCATCCGATGCTGACGGACATGGCGGATCGTATTACCAACATGGACGAGGTGCGAGCCTATCAGGCTGCGTGTCAGAAAAAGACCGAGTTTGAGCGGACACAGCTGGTCAAGGAAAAAACCGGCGTCCGGCTGGAGGGCGTCCGGGGCATCAATCCCGTAAACGGCAGGGAAATACCGATCTACATCGCGGATTATGTGATGATGGGGTACGGTACGGGCGCCATCATGGCAGTCCCGGCGCACGATGAGCGGGACTACGCCTTTGCCAAAAAGTTCGGCATTGACATCATTCCGGTCATTCGGGGCGGCGATGTGGAGAAGGAAGCCTATGCAGGCGAAGGGGAGATGATAAACTCCGATTTCCTCAACGGACTGGATAACAAGGCGGATTCCATCGCGCGCATGATCGATTGGCTGACCGCCCACGGCATCGGCGAAGGCGGTGTCCAGTATAAAATGAAGGACTGGGCGTTCAACCGTCAGCGGTACTGGGGAGAGCCGATTCCCATCGTGTACTGCCCGCAGTGCGGCATGGTGCCGGTACCCTACGATCAGCTTCCGCTCCGGTTGCCGCCCATGACGGAGTTTGAGCCGGGGCAGGGCGGGGAATCGCCGCTTGCCAAGGTGGATTCCTTCGTGCATTGCACCTGCCCGAAGTGCGGCGCCGCTGCCCGCCGGGAAACGGATACCATGCCCCAGTGGGCGGGTTCTTCGTGGTACTTCCTGCGCTATATGGATCCGCACAACGACCAGGCGCCCGTCTCCCACGAGGCGGAAAACTACTGGGGCCCTGTGGACTGGTACAACGGCGGCATGGAACATACCACGCTGCACTTGCTCTACTCCCGCTTCTGGCATAAGTTCCTGTACGACATCGGCGTCGTGCACACGAAAGAGCCCTATGCCAAGCGCACGAGCCACGGCATGATCCTGGGCCAGAACCCGCACTACGTCGGCAACGTCTCCACGCAGGAGGAGAAGGACGCGCTGATCGCCAAGTACGGCAATCAGGCGCTGCGCCCGGCGGTCAAGATGAGCAAGTCCCTCGGCAACGTCGTCAACCCCGACGATGTCGTCAAGGCTTACGGCGCGGACACGATGCGCCTTTATATCATGTTCATCGGCGATTTTGAAAAGGTCGCGACCTGGTCTGACGACGCCGTCAAGGGCTGCAAGCGCTTCTTAGACCGCGTTTGGAACCTCGCCGATCAGGTGACGGAGGAAGATGGCGTTTCCGAAAAGAACGCGCCCATCGTCCACAAGACCATCAAGAAGGTCACGGACGATATTGACACGCTGAAGATGAACACCGCCATCGCCGCCCTCATGGCTATGGTCAACGAGTTCTATTCGAACGGCGTCAGCCGCGGCGACTTTGAAGCGCTGCTGCTCATGCTCTCTCCGTTCGCACCCCACATGGTCGAAGAGCTGTGGGAGCAGAAGGGATTTGCCGCCAAGTACGAGGGCAAGATGGCGATGCAGTGCGCGTGGCCGGAGTATGACGAGAGCAAGACCGTCGCCTCCTCCGTTGAGATGGCCGTTCAGGTCAGCGGCAAGTTCAAGGGCACGATCATCGTCCCCGTGGACAGCGATCAGGATACTGTTGTCGAAGCGGCGAAGGCGAGCGAGAAGGTCGCCAAGGCCATCGCCGGCATGCAGATCGTCAAGGTCATTCACGTCAAGAACAAGCTCGTCAACCTGATCGTGAAGCCCTGCTGAGCGGAATTTCGGATTTTTTCAAAAATATGAGGAAAGATTATTGACAAGCCGTGATTTTTCTCATATAATACCACCGTTAGTCATGTGAATGACTCTTAAAGAGCGCCCAGGATCAAGCCGGGTGTATCGGAGGGAGGGAAAACATAAATGTCCGAGATCCACGTCAAGGAAGGCGAATCTCTCGACAGCGCGCTCAAGCGCTTTAAGAGAAGCTGCGCCAAGGCCGGTATCGTGGCGGAGGTCCGCAAGAGAGAGTGCTATGAGAGCCCCAGTGTCAAGCGCCGCAAGAAGAGCGAGGCCGCCCGTAAGAACCGCAACAAGCGTTATTACTAATTAGCTCAAAAAAAGCCCTGCCACAGATGTGGCGGGTCTTTTTTACACCCTTTTCCAAAGGGGTGCCCTGATTTTCCCGCGCGAGCGCGGGAGGGGGAGCGGCGTGCGCGCCGCGGCACCAAAGGGGGTATTCTCTTTCCGAAGAGAATACCCCCTTTGAATCCCCCAGAGAAAGACGAGGGGCGTCCCCCCTCGACCCCCGACATTGCCGGTCTGGGGCTTGAAGAACTGCTCAGCCTGCGGAATCGGGTGCGGTGTACATGGCTTCGCCATGAATCTTCTGCGAGTCGCTACGTCTTGCAACCACACCTTACTGTCGTGAGGCGCGTGTGACGTTTGTCCGGCGGCAGACTGCTTACCGAATGCGGCATTGCTGCGCTCGCCGCATTGATGAGTACTCCGGTAGGCGAAAATTAGTCCGCACTCCTACAAGATCAGCAGAGCGGCACCCGCAAGGGGTGTGCCGCATCCGTAAGGCAGCAGAGCCGCCAACGGCTGCGCAACAGCGAATAATAGAAGTAGGCCAAGTCGTATAGCAACGCTAACGCGGCAACGCCGCGCGCAGGCATTCCCACTCCGGAGGCATAAAGGTTATTCAAACCTGAGACTGCCAATCAAAAGCCTTTCTCTTGGGGTTCCAAAGGGGCCATTCTCTTTCGCGAAAGAGAATGGCCCCTTTGTTTCGTTCCCCTGTGCAGGGGAAACCATCAGCTCCCGCGTAGCGGGAACTTATTTACTTCTCCTGAGAACTTCACAAACGAGTTTGTAAACCCTCTCCGTCGAGGCGACGTTGAGCCGTTCTTCCACCGAATGCACATCGTGCAGCTCCGGTCCCATGGACAGCGCGTCGAGGCCGGGGATCTTTTCGATGAAGAGTCCGCACTCAAGGCCGCCGTGGGTGGCTTCGATCTTCCCGTCGTGGCCGGTGAGGTCGCGGTAGACCGCTTCGATCTCCTTGCGGAGGGCAGAATCGCGGTCGTATTGCCAGCCGGGATAGTTGCTGCGCTCGCCCACGGTGCCGCCGCCGAATTCGACGATGGCCTTCACGCGCTGAATGAGCATATCCTTCTGTGAGGCGATGCAGGAGCGGACGGAGAAGGAGCACTTCACGCCGTGCTCGTCCGTACGCATCACGCCGAGGTTGAGAGAAGTCTGCACAAGACCGGGGAAGTCGGCGCTCATCTCCTGCACGCCCTGCGGCAGGGCAAGGAGCACATGCAGCAGTCTCGACGTGTCCGCTGCGGAGAATGCGGCCGGAACGTCAGCCTTTTCGCACACGAGGGAAATGCCGCCGTCGGTAACGGCGTACTCATTTTTGAGCGTTGCGTCGAATTCCTTGATGAACGCCTCGAACGCGGGCGCATCAGCCGCGGAGACTGCGGCAAGCGCGTCGGCGCGCAGGCAGATGACATTGTCGAACTCGCCGCCCGTCAGCTCATGCACGCGCAGCGAGGGGCAGCGCTCCATCGCGCTATACAGCGTGCGCGCCATCAGGCAGTTGGCGTTGCCGCGGCCCTGATTGATGTTCATGCCGGAGTGGCCGCCCTTGAGACCCGAGATCGTCACGCGGTAGCCGGTCATGCCGTCCGCGCGCTCCTGCTTGAGTTCGAGCGTGCAGTCAAGGCGCACGCCGCCTGCGCAGGACACGGTGAAAACGCCCTCTTCCTCAGAGTCGAGGTTCAAAAGCTTTTTGCCCTTCAAGTCCGAGCAGTCCAGCGCGAACGCGCCGTCCATACCGACCTCCTCGTCGACGGTGAAGACCGCCTCGATGGGGGGATGGGGGAGCGTTTCGTCGGATAAAATCGCGAGGATCATCGCAACGGCGATGCCGTTGTCGCCGCCAAGCGACGTCTTGTCTGCCCAGACCCATTCGCCGTCGGTACGGACGTCGAGCCCGTCGCGCGTCATGTCCTTGGTGCAGTCCTCGGTCTTGGCACAGACCATGTCGATATGGCCTTGCAAGATAATGGGCGCGGCGTTTTCATAGCCGCAAGAGCCGTTCTTCCAGATAATGACGTTGTTGCACGCCTCCTGACGGTATTTAAGGCCCAATTCCTTCGCAAAGCCGACGCACAGGTCGCTGATTTGCTTCGTATTTCCGCTGCCGTGGGGAACGGAGCAGAGCTTTTCAAAATAGTAGAATACCTTTTCCGGCTGGAGATTTGATAAGACCGCCATGATATCCTCCCGAATTTTCTTAGTTGATCTGCTTGCGGCGGCTCAGGTTCATCGTGCCGTCCTGCATGTCCTGAATGCTGTCGAGGCTCTTGCCCGTGCCCTCGGCCACGCACTGGATGGCGTTCTCGGCCACCATGGCGTGGATGCCGGTGCGGGCGGTGACGAGCTTATCAAAGCCGCGGACTAAGCTGCCGCCGCCGGTCATGACGATGCCGTTGTTCGAAATATCGGCCACGAGCTCGGGCGGGGTCTTTTCAAGCACGAGGTGGACCTCCTCCATGATGCGCTCGACGGGCTCTTCAAAGGCCTCGAGCATTTCCGCAGACGAGACGGAGATGAGCTCGGGAAGGCCCGTGATAAGGCTTCTGCCCTTGACCTCCATGGTCATTTCCTCTTCCGGCGGGAAGACGCAGCCGATCTGCATCTTCATCTGCTCGGCCGTGCGCTCGCCGACGAGCAGGTTGTGCTTGCGGCGCATATACTTGACAACGGCCTCGTTGAACTGGTCGCCCGCGATCTTGATGGAGGACGATTCGACGACGCCGGAGAGCGAAATGACCGCGATATCGGACGTACCGCCGCCGATGTCGATGATCATGTGGCCCTCGGGCTGGGTGATGTCGATGCCCGCACCGATGGCGGCGGCGACAGGCTCTTCAATGAGGTAGACGCGGCGCGCGCCGGCCTGAATGCCCGCGTCGATGACCGCGCGCTCCTCGACCTCGGTGATGCCGGAGGGGACGCAGATGATAATGCGCGGCTTGAAGAGCTGGAAGCCCATGACTTTATGCAGGAATTCCTTGATCATGCGCTCAGTGACCTCGTAGTCGGAGATGACGCCCTCGCGCAGGGGACGGATGGCAATGATGTTGCCCGGCGTGCGGCCCAGCATGGCCTGCGCGTCCGCGCCGACCTTTAAGAGCTTGCCGGTGTTCTTGTCGAGCGCCACGACCGAGGGCTCGTTGAGCACGATGCCTTTATCCTTAATGTAGATCAGCACCGACGCGGTGCCCAGATCCATGCCGATGTCTTTGGTAAAAGAAAACATAGCGTGTTACCTCTTATTTTTCTGAAAACTAAAATGAGCGATGCTCATACTTTCCCATGATGTTTTTATTATAACGGCTCGAAATTGAGTTTGCAATAGCATTGTGCGCGATTTTCCGCACGGTATCAGGGAAAAATAAGGAAAAACATACCCCTGCACCGCTGATTTTCGCGTCCGCAGACGCGAAACATTTGAATCGTTTTTACCCGCGGCGTGTACGTGGGTAAAAACACTTTGCGCGGAGCGCGTGTCGAACCTGTGAGGCACGAAGCGCAGCGAAACTTTCTCAAAAAAGAGGCGTCGCCTCTTTTTTGAAGACTTTAGTCTTCGTCCGCCGCGGCGAGGGTGGCGCAGATGACTTTTTCCGCGCCAGCTTCCCGTAAAACTCTCGCGGCTTCGCGGAGCGTGGCGCCGGTGGTAAGGATGTCGTCGATGAGCAGGATGCGCTTGCCTTTGATCTTGTCCTCATTGACGGCAACGTATGCGCCGACGACGTTTTTCTGCCGCTCCTCACGGGACGAAAGCGACGACTGCGCGACGTTGTCCTTCGTCTTTTGCAGCAGCGTTTCCGGCGCGACGCTCCAGTGGCGGCAGGTCTCGCGCGCGAGCAGATACGACTGGTCGTAGCCGCGCTCTTGTTTGCGCTTTTTCGACACGGGGACGTAGGTAACCAAATCGAACTCTCCGCCGAAATGCTCGGCGGCGGCCTGCGCTAAAACATCGCCAAAGCCCGTGCAGCGGCTCTGTCCCGCGTGGAATTTGTAGCTTAGCAGCGCCTCGCGCACGATGCCCTCGTACTTGAGCGGGGCAAGGCACGCGCCGATCTCCGCTCTCTCATGGAGCGGCGTTTTGCAGTAGGGGAGCGCCTTTTCACACTCAGAACACACGCCGTGAACGCCGGGTTTTCCACAGAACGCGCAGCGCGGTGGAAAAAGTAAGGACGCGAGCGATTCCAAAAAGCTCATTTTTCCTCCCCACCTTTCCGAAGCCGCCACTTGAGGCCGCTGTAGCGGCGGCTGCGGCGGTCGTTCTCCGCCATTTTGTTCACGGCGGAATCGTCGCCGACGATGACGAGCAGCTCTCGCGCGCGGGTGATGGCGGTATAGAGCACGCCGCGCACCATCAGCGACGGCGCACACGGCGCGCCGACGAACACGACGCCGCGGTATTCGCTGCCCTGCGCCTTATGTACCGTCATGGCGTAGGCCATGTCGAGCTCTGCGAGCATGTCGGACGTGTAGGTCGCGGTGCGGTCGTCGAAGACGATCTCCAAAAGCTCGCCGCTCGGGTCGATCTTTGCGATCTTGCCGACATCGCCGTTGAAGATGCCCGTGCCGGCGGTGCCGTCCTCTTTCTGCCAGACGACGTCGTAATCGTTGCGCGTCTGCATGACGCGGTCACCCTCGCGGAAGATGAGCTCGCCGAAGCGGCGCTCCTGTTTGCCGGGTTTTGGAGGGTTCAGCGCAGCTTGCAGGGCGAAATTGAGCGAGCGCGTGCCCGCGTCGCCGCGGCGCGTCGGGGTGAGCACCTGCAATTCGTCCGCGGGGATGCCCATCTTGTCGGGCAGCCTTGTTTTGCACAGCTCGACCACGGTTTCGACCAATCGCACGCTGTCGCGGCGGGGGAGGAAGAAAAAGTCGTTCGCCGCCGCGTTTTTGAGCTTGGGCGGCATGCCGGTGTTGACGAGGTGCGCGTTGCGCACGATCATCGACTGCTCGGCCTGACGGAAAATGTCGCGCAGGGCGACAGTCGCGATGCGCCCGCTGCGGATGAGGTCGGAAAATACGTTCCCCGCGCCGACGCTCGGAAGCTGGTCGGGGTCGCCGACGAGCACAAGGCGGCAGCCCGGACGCAGCGCCGCGAGCAGCGCGCGCATCAGCGAGAGGTCGACCATCGAGGTCTCGTCCACAATGAGCGCATCGGCCTCGAGCGGTTCTTTTTCGCCTTTGGTGAACGTCACCTCGCCAGTCTGGTCGTTGAAGGTCATGCCGAGCATGCGGTGGATGGTCTGCGCGTCGCGGTCGCAGAGCTCGCCCATGCGCTTGGCGGCGCGGCCCGTGGGGGCGGCGAGCAGAACGTTCAATCCCATGCGCTCGAAGAGCGCGACGATGGCGCGCACGCTCGTTGTCTTGCCCGTGCCGGGACCGCCGGTCAGCAGCAGCAATTCTTCCTTTGCCGCGAGCTCGACAGCCCGACGCTGGAGCGGCGCGTACTGCACGCCCTGCTCGCGCTCGATTTCTTTGATGACGCGCTCGACGCCGCGCAGGGCGTCGGGCTTGTCCGCGAGCATCGCCTCGATGCGCGTGACAACATAGGTCTCGTCCTCCCACGACTGACGCAAATAGCAGGCCGTCACGTTCGCGACACCCTCCTGCACGACGCGGTGGAGGGCGATGAGATCGTCGAGGCTTTTTTCCACCGCGTCGACATCGCAGTCCAAAAGCTGGGCCGTCGCGGCGAGCAGCTTTTCGCGCGGGAGGAAGACATGCCCGCCCGCCTCGCGGTTGTGGGAAAGCTCGAAGAGAAGTCCCGCCTCGGTGCGGAGCGACGCGTCGCCGCCAAAGCCCATGGAGAGCGCGATCTCGTCACAGACGGAGAAGTCCACGCCGAACGCGCTGTCGGACAGTAAGTACGGGTTGCGCTCGAGCGCGGCCATGGCGTTTGCGCCGAAGCGGCGGTAGAGCGGCACGCTGAGCGCGGCGGGCAGATCGTAATGCGCCAGAAATTCCATCACGCGGCGAAGGCCCATCTGCTCGTTGAACGCGGCGGAGATCTCCTGCGCACGGCGGGCGGTCATGCCCTTGATGGCCGTGAGCTTTTCCGGCTCGGATTCGAGCACCTGCAGCGTTTCAATGCCAAATCTTGCGACGAGCTTTTCCGCCGTCGCGGGGCCGACGCCGCGCACGACGCCGGAAGCGAGGTAGTTTAAAATCTCCGTCTCGTTCGACGGCAGGTACCGCTCGACCTCGCTCGCGGAAAACTGCTCGCCGTACTGCGGGTGGGAGGAAAACGAGCCAGTCGCCGTCAGATTTTCGCCCGGCGCCGCGCAGGGGACGCAGCCAACGAGCGTTAAAAGCTCGCCGTCGTCCGTCACAAGGCGCAGCACGGCATAGCCGTTTTCCTCATTCTGGAAAACGACGGACAGGACCGTGCCCATGATGGTCGTTTCTTCTCCCATAACTGTCTCCTAAGTGAAAAAATCGGTCAGTTCTTCCCTTTGGCAGAGGTAGACCTCGTATTCGCTGCGGCACAAGAGCTCCGCCACGCGGCGCGGCTCGTCGGCAAGGCCGCAGTCCACGATGACGACGCGCGAAAAGCCGCCCTCTTCATAGCGCGACCTCAGCAGCGCGCGCACCGTGTATTCGAGCGTCTTTGCCTCGCCGCACGTCTCGATGACCGCCGTGGCGGGGATGGTGCCGCGCCGCCGCGGGTGCACGATGGCCGAAACGAGCAGAAAGATCACCGCCGTTAAGCCGATGGCAGCGAGCGCCGCGACAACGCCGTCCTGTAAAAGCCGCATATCATCACCTCGCGCCATTCTACGGCGCGGACGGGCGATGGGTGAATCTTAACGCAGCATTTTCCTGAGATACTGGCCCGTATAGGACTGCTCGCACGCGGCAACCTCCTCGGGCGTGCCGCAGGTGACGAGCGTACCGCCGCCGCTGCCGCCCTCGGGGCCGAGGTCGAGCAGATAATCCGCGCACTTGATGACGTCCAGATTGTGCTCGATGACGAGCACGGTGTTGCCCGCGTCAACAAGGCGCTGCAAAACCTCAAGGAGCTTTTTCACATCGTCCGTGTGGAGACCCGTGGTCGGCTCGTCGAGGATATAGATGGTGCGCCCCGTGGAGCGCTTAGAAAGCTCGGTCGCGAGCTTGACGGCGAGATAATAATGCTCATAGCCCGCATCGCGGATAAAGATGCTCGTCAGCACATCCTTGATCTCTTCGCGGGTGGGGTTCGGCTTCTGCTCGAGCAGCCAGGTCAGAATGAGCGCGGCAGCGGGCGCGTTGTACGCGCTCTGCACGATACCCGCGGCGACCATGGCCTTCTGCACGTTGTTGAGCTCGCGCCCGTTCAGCAGGCTCTCGGCGGTGCGGATCTCCGCGCCCTCAGCCTGATAGAACAGGATGAAGTTCGCATACTTGAGCTTGCCGTTGAAGACGATGGTATCGCTGCCGGCAAAGCCCTCGGCGTCGTCGCTGTCGCGGACGCTGCGGTAACCGGCATGGTACAAAACATCACGCAGTCTTGCGGTGGGTTCGGCGCGGAGGGTCACCTCTTCGCCGTTGATCTTGCATTTCAGTTCCATCGCCCTTACCTCCCGAGTGTGAAAACAATGCCCGCCAGATACTTCTTATAGGCGGCGCTGCCGGTCAGGTCGTCGACA
>ENA-ORSS01004378-ORSS01004378.1-human-gut-metagenome-genome-assembly--contig:-NODE-4378-length-10564-cov-2.364259_pt1 | contig 10564 bp, 9 predicted proteins | sample MGYA00241899_ERZ509162 | MGnify/ENA primary metagenome ERZ509162 (study PRJEB26280, sample SAMEA2338641) | human gut metagenome | biome: human gut; feature: human-associated habitat; material: faeces... | reverse complement strand
ATTTTTAGTATTGACAGGGATCATTTTTTGATCCGGATGTTTACGTCCACCTTGTGGAGGAACGTTGACGATAGAGCCTTCCAGTAATTTCAATAGTCCCTGCTGTACTCCTTCGCCGCTCACGTCGCGGGTGATCGAGGGATTATCCCCTTTCCGGGCGATTTTATCCAGTTCGTCGATGAATACAATCCCTTTTTCTGCTGCCTCGACATCGTAGTCGGCTGCTTGCAGCAAACGGGTCAGGATAGATTCGATATCTTCCCCGACATAACCGGCTTCTGTCAGTACGGTCGCGTCTACGATGGTAAAAGGCACATGTAGCATTTTGGCAATTGTTCGGGCCAATAGGGTTTTGCCGGTACCTGTACGACCTACCATAACGATATTGGATTTCTCGATTTCCACTTCGTCGTTACCGGCTTTATGCAAAAGCCTTTTATAATGATTGTAAACGGCAACTGCCAGGTGTTTTTTCGCTTCATCCTGGCCAATGACATATTGGTCCAGAAAAGCTTTGATCTCTATGGGCTTTTTTACTTCGATATGTTCCAGGTTGAGTGTCGATTTATTTTTCATCTCTTCCTGGACGATATCATAGGCTTGTGAAGCACACTCATCACAAATAAAACCGTCCGTCCCCGCTATCAACAAATTAACTTCGTTCCGGTTACGTCCGCAAAATGAACATTTATCCTGCATCTTTTATTACTTTTGGGTCGATAAGAGCTCATCGACCTGCAATTTTCAATTTTATTTTTTAGCTCTGGTTAATATTGAATCGATCATACCGTATTCTTTAGCTTCTGCTGCTGTCATCCAGTAGTCCCGGTCGGAATCTTTTTCTACTTTTTTGTAGGGTTGACCGGAATGTTCGGAGATGATGGTATACAATTCTTTTTTCAGTTTCTGTACTTCTCTGGAAGTGATCTCGATATCCGCAGCCTGGCCTTGTACGCCACTCATCGGTTGGTGGATCATAATCCGGGAATGGGTTAGAGCCGAACGTTTTCCCTTGGTTCCGGCAGTCATCAGTACCGCTGCCATCGAAGCTGCCAGACCGGTACAAATAGTCGCTACATCACAATTGATATATTGCATCGTGTCGTAAATCCCCAAACCGGCATAGATAGAACCTCCCGGGCTGTTGAAATAAAGTTGGATATCACGCCCCGGATCGGCAGTTTCCAAAAACAACAACTGGGCCATAATGATATTTGCCACATCGTCGTCGATGGGTACTCCTAAGAAAATAATCCGATCCATCATCAAACGGGAAAAAACGTCCATGGTTGCAATATTCAGTTGGCGTTCTTCTATGATATTCGGAGTGATATAACTGTTCGTAGCTGTTTGAAACCGATGAAGGTTCAGACTACTGATCCCTTTGTGCTTTATAGCGTATTTTTTGAATTCGTCTTGTGGAAACATAGCTTTTTTATTAGTTTTCAAGGGGCTAAATTACAAAAAAACTATGCAATAGCAAAATCAATGGATATCGATCTTGAAACGGGCGACTTGAAACTTTATCCGGTGAAGCCGCGTATAATCCTATTACAGAATTTTAAATGGACGAGAAATGAGGTTAGTATTGTTTTTTCTTTTGGTTTTGTCGGTATTATGTATGTCTCAGACAATTGAACAAAAATGTATCGAGAAGCCGATTTATGAGCTGTCGGAAAATGGGAAAGGTAAAATTGTAGGTTCGATCGAAGTGAAAGAACAAGGGAAAGGAATAGCGATTCATGTCGTTGCCTCCGGCTTGAAGCCGGGACAATATGGTTTTCATATGCATGAAAAAAATACGATGAGTAATACCACCGATGACAAAGGGAATACGGTAATAGGTGGAGGACTAGGTGGACACTGGGATCCGGATAATACGCATAAACATGCAGGTCCTCATGGGGATGGACATCGGGGAGATCTGGAAATGTTACAAGTCGGGAAAGAGGGAACAGTCGATCAAACCGTGATTTCGACCCGGATACCTTTCAAGGCTGTCAAAGGGAAGGCTTTCGTTATTCATGCGATGCCCGATAATTTTACGGATCATCCGGTCAATGGAGGAAGCGGTGCCCGTATGTATGCTGCCCCTTTTTAGAGATTACAACGATTATTTTTAACACTGATAAGTCTTTTCACCAGGAACAGTATGGATCACTTTTGCAACCTGGTTGCAGGAATCTTCCCTTATTTTTGTATCGAACAAATGATAAAAGAATATGGAAGCTACTTGTCAGCGTTGTGCGCATACACATACTCATGCCGGAGATTGTGGGCATACTCATGATCAGCAAGGAACCGGATTTTTGATCCTTTCGTTTTTACTTCTCGTTGGCGGAGTTATACTGCGTTATCTGCAACTCCCTTTCTGGATGATTCCGGGAGTTGAAGTGCTATGGTTTTTACTGGCCTTTCTTCCGGTCGGATTTCCTGTGATGGTTGAAGTTTGGAAAAGTATACGACAGAAGGATATATTCAATGAATTTTCCCTGATGTTGTTGGCAACGATAGGGGCTTTTTGTATCGGTGAATATCCGGAAGGGGTAGCGGTGATGCTTTTTTATTCGGTGGGAGAGAGAGTACAACATCGTGCAGTCGACCGGGCCAGAAGGAATATCAGGCGTTTATTGGATGTCCGTCCTGAAAAAGCTTTGGTTTTACGGCAAGGGAAAGAACAGTCGGTTTTCCCCGGTGAGGTTGAGGTTGGAGAGATGATCATGGTAAAACCCGGAGAACGGATTCCGCTCGATGGATTGTTACAGGAAGAATATGCTCTTTTCGATACCTCTGCCTTGACTGGAGAGAGTCTGCCCCGGACTATAAATCGTGGTGAAGAGGTATTGGCAGGAATGATCGTCTCTGGTCAGGCGATAAGATTGAAAGTGACTAAGCCTTACGAACAAAGTGCTTTAGCCCGGATACTGGCTTTGGTTCAGGATGCTTCTGAACGAAAAGCCCCGGCAGAACTTTTTATCCGTCGCTTTGCCCGTATTTATACTCCTGTGGTATTTTTGTTGGCCTTATCGATTATGTTGTTGCCTGCTTTGGTGGCAGCTTTCCATCCCGGATTCGATTATTTTTTCAAAGATTGGGCATACCGGGGACTGGTATTTTTGGTGATTTCCTGTCCCTGTGCCTTGGTGATCAGTGTCCCTTTGGGCTATTTCGGTGGAATTGGAGCGGCTTCCCGGAAGGGGATATTGTTTAAAGGCGGTAATTATCTGGATGCTATTACTCACGTCAATACTGTCGTATTCGATAAAACCGGTACTTTGACTACAGGCCATTTTCAAGTGTCTTCGATGGAGGCGGATACCGTTTCATCGCAAAGGTTGTTAAGTATCCTGTTGACCTTAGAGGAAAAAAGTACTCACCCTGTAGCACAGGCGGTTACCCGTTATGCCCTGCAAGAGGGAGCCGGGAGAATCGGTGTCACGCATTTACAAGAATATCCCGGTTATGGATTAGAAGGTGTGATAGAGGGAAAAAATGTTTTGGTCGGTAATATTCGCTTGTTGACCGATCGGGGAATAACCGTTCCGGCAGGGATTTCCGAGCGTGTCGCTACGGTTGTTGTGTGTGCTATCGCGGGAAAATATGCCGGTCATTTATTGCTTTCGGATACGCTGAAAGCAGATGCTGTCGAAGCTATCGGGCGGCTGAAACAGTTGCATATCGATAATATTCAGTTATTATCCGGCGATAAAAAAGAAATAGTCGCTATCTTTGCTAAGACCTTGGGGATTCGGCATGCACGAGGTGGTTTACTGCCGGAAGATAAAGCGGCTTACCTGGAAAAATTGAATGCAGAGGCCGGTGTTTCTGCCGCTTTTGTCGGAGATGGTATGAACGATGCTCCGGTATTGGCTTTGAGTGATGTCGGTATCGCTATGGGAGGATTGGGGGCGGATGCTGCTATTGAAAGTGCCGATGTGGTTATTCAGACCGACCAACCTTCCAAAGTGGCTACGGCGATTTCGATCGGACGAGCGACCCGACGGATTGTAAAGCAGAATATTGCCGGTGCTATCGGGGTGAAGTCACTGATTCTGATTGCCGGTGCTTGTGGATTCGTCACTTTGTGGGCGGCTGTCTTTGCCGATGTCGGTGTGGCTTTGTTGGCTGTATTGAATTCCGTACGTATCCTCAGTAAAAAATTCGAATGATGATAGAGGAAGATTTTTGCTTACATAAACTAGTTCTCCGGGATATCCGGCCGACGGCCATCCGGGTGTTGGTGCTCCGCACTTTGTTAGAGATGAAACAGGCGATGTCGGTCTCCGATCTGGAGGCTCAACTCGATACTGTCGATAAATCCACGATTTTCCGAACTCTGACCTTATTCCTGTCCCACCATCTGATTCATGGGGTGGACGATGGAAGCGGTACGTTAAAATATGCAGTATGCGACGATAGTTGTCAATGCGCGGTCGAAGATCAGCATATGCATTTCTGCTGCGAATGTTGCCATAAAACTTTTTGTGTGAAAAGTATACATATTCCCTCGGTACAATTACCTCCCGGTTTTATCCAAACCGGTGCCAATTATGTGATTAAAGGCTTATGTGCTGCATGTGCCCTCCGGAAAAAGGAATAGTCTGTGAGGGTGGGGTCGTGAGCTATTTGCGGGGGAAATAAGATAATCTTTCTCGCACTAATTGATTCGTTGTTTCTATAAAAATCTTTCCCGGGACTGTTGTCTGTTGTAGTTAATACGGATAAAGATTTTAGGATATTTATTTCTATGTTTGTGATATTTGCCCAATCGGTTTTTAGGCTTGTTTTTTGTGATGAGGGGGTAGCAGCCGGGTCATAGTGAACGATTGTTTATAGAAGATGAACATGGCGAGTGAAACACCGATGACGAGTGCAAACATAACAAATAAAGTAGTCAGGCCATTGCGGAAGATTTCGACAATCAGTTGTTGTGACTGGGATACATCGTCGCTTTTCATAAAGCGGATGAGGGCAAGTACAGTTTTATAGGCATACATACCTGGGATCATGGGAAGTAGAGCCGGAAAAGAAAATACTTCCGCCGGACACCGGACGAGGCGGGCGGCTAACATACTTAGCATCCCGATTCCGAAAGCTGCAAAGAGTGAAGATATGGTCAGATTCAACGGGGTGTAATGTAATAGGTAGAAACGACAGGCATGGCCGAAAGCTCCCAGTAAGGCTACAACTGAAATAGCACGTTTGGGGGGATTGGAGATAACGGCAAATCCGATGGCGGCAATAGCGGCAAATAATCCGTCGGTGAGGACAGGTAACCAGAATTCGTTGTTCATAATATATCTTTTCCTAAAATTAATAAAGTCATGGATAAGCCGAGAGCGATACAAATAATTAATATCGTGGCATTGATTGTTCTGGATAAACCGACAAGGACGTGACCTTCGAGTATATCCAGGATGGAATTGATCAGCGGTACTCCGGGAATCAGAAACAGGACGCTGGTACCTAGTGCGATATCTTGGGTGGTCCCTAAATTGCAGAATACTCCGAGTGCGGCAGTCAGGGAAGCGATAAAGGAACAAATAATAAAGATGACCATATGGTTCAACTGAAGTTTGGTGAGTTCCTGACGGATAAAAAAGCCGGCCAGGGTGGCAATCCATACCAATCCCATGGCGATCGGATCTCCTCCGAACAAACGGCAAAATGCAGCATTGGCACAGGCAACCAGCAACAGGACCATCCAGCGTGACATACGTGGGGTGTTGACAATGGTATTGAACCGGAGCTGCAGCTCGTGAAGTCCCGGATGGTGGTCATAAGCTTCCCAGCTCAGGGCACTCAGGTCTGATATTGTACGGAAGTTTAAAGCCATTGCTGGAATCCGTCGGACGTAAGTTCGTCGGATGGAGTAGTCTTCGGAATGTTTGACGGTCATGGTGATGTTGCGCTGAAAAATGGTCATATCCACTCCAAAGCCAAAAGACTCGGCGATGCGGGTCACGTTTTTTACAATACGTGAAGTATGGCTGCCGACTGCCATCAGTGTGGTGGCGTAATCCAGCAGAAAATTCGATAATTCCTGTATTTTTTTGCTGTGTTCCTGCATGGCTGCGTTTAGAGTTTGATTTCTGCTAAAATTTCGTCTTTACCAACGATTTGGCCGGTTTTGACACATAAACGACTGATTCGGCCTCTGTGGGTGGCGGTAATGATGTTTTGCATCTTCATGGCTTCAAGTATCAAGAGAGTGTCGCCTTTGTTGATTTCCTGACCGTTATCTACTTGGACGTCCAGTATTTTGCCAGGCATGGGAGATTTGATGATTATTGTCGCCAAGTCGCTTTGACGACTGGCCAGTATTTTTTTCCGTTTCAGAGAGAACGGAGTTTCAACAGAGAAAGTATATGCGACACCGTTGAGCAATATTTCGTATTCATTTTGTTTCCGTGAAACAATTTCTACTGGATAACGCAGTCCTTTATAAGATAAGACCAAAAATCCGTCTGCTTCCTCTATCAGGTCGAGGCGTATATTTTGCCGTTTCAAACTGAAATCATAATTATTCTTTACTGTAAATTCGAATTCCGTTTGTCTGTCGCTGAGAGCGATGTATTTACTGATTTCTTTATTATTCATATTTGGTACTTATAGATTTCTGATTCGTTTGTTCAATACCCAGGGGTCGATTTGTGTGTCGGGACCGATTTCAGGAGTATTTTCGTGTGTGTAGGTATACACGGCGAATAGAGCTGCGAGCAATTCTTCGTGCGGTTCGCGCCAGACCGTCGAATGGAGGCGGGTTTCAATGAAGGAGGTGTCGAAATCACCGTTACGGTAAGTTTCGTTGTGTAATACTGCTTTGCAGAAAGGGATTGTGGTACGGATCCCTTTCACATGGAAACGTTCGAGTGCCGAAAGAGTCCGTTCGATGGCTTGTTCGCGGGTGTCTCCGGTGACGATCAGTTTGGCTACCATAGAATCGAAAAAAGGGGTAATTTCTGAACCGGGGGCAATACCGGTTTCAATGCGGATGTGATTGCCTTGTGGTAAACGGAGTTGACGGATAACACCGATACTGGGAGAAAATCCGGCTTGTACGTCCTCTGCGTTGATCCGGCATTCGATAGACCAGCCGTTGAGGTGAATCTGAGATTGACGCAACGGTAATTTCCGGCCCGCAGCGATATTGAATTGTAATTCCACCAGATCGATTCCGGTGATTTCTTCTGTAACCGGGTGTTCCACCTGAATACGGGTGTTCATCTCCATGAAATAGAAATGCTTCTGATGGTCGAGCAGGAATTCCACTGTTCCCAGACTTTGATAGCCTGCCTGTTTTGCCAGGGAGACTGCTGCTGCTGCCATTTTTTTCCGGAGGCGTTCGTCGAGAGCGGGTGACGGGGCTTCTTCCATCAACTTCTGATGTTTACGCTGTATGGAGCATTCCCGTTCGCCCAGATGCACGACATTTCCATAATTGTCGGCTACAATCTGAAATTCGATGTGCTTCGGGTTTTCGAGGTATTTTTCGATAAATACCGAAGGATCGTTAAAGGCTACCTGTGCTTCTGCGGTTGCTATTTTGTAAAGTTGTTCGAGTTCATCCTGATGATGGACAATACGCATTCCTCGTCCTCCTCCGCCCGATACTGCTTTGATAATGACCGGATAGCCTAGTCGTTTGGCAATTTTCCGGGCTTCATCGAGGGTATGTACGGCTCCTTGGCTGGCTCCAAGCATGGGGACTCCGCTCTGTGCGGCAATTCCTTTTGCTGCAACTTTATCGCCCATAAGTCGGATGACTTCGGGTGAAGGGCCGATAAAGACGATTCCATTATCCCGGCAGCGTTCGGCTAATTCCGCGTTTTCAGACAGGTATCCATAACCTGGATGTAATGAGTCGATCTTATATTCCCGGGCTAGTCCAACCAATCTGTCGATATCCAGAAATTCCGGTATATTCCCATCGGTTTCCGGGAAATTGATCACGGCATCAGCAGCTGATAAATATACAGCTTCGGGTTCTTTGGCTGTTCGGACGACATAAGTTTTGATGCCCATGCGCCGGGCTGTACGGGCAATTCGGATGGCTATTTCGCCTCGGTTAGCTATTAAAACTGATTTTATCATATCTATTTCATTATCTTTTTATTTTGTCCCCCTTTTCTTTCGCTTTTATCTTTTTAAAGCGGTATATTTCCATGTTTCCGGCGGGGTAGACTGACTGATTTCTTTTCTAAAGATTTAAGTACCCGGATGATTTTCAGTCGGGTGACGGACGGGTCGATGACTTCATCGATAAATCCTTTTTCGTTGGCGATATAAGGATTGGCAACCTCCTCCCGGTATTGTGCCAGTAATTCTTTTTTCAAAGCAACGGGATCTTCGGCAGCGGCCAGTTCTTTGTGGTAGAGAATGGCGATTGCCCCTTCGGGTCCCATGACAGCGATTTCTGCTGTCGGCCAGGCAAAGTTGTAGTCGCCACCGATCCCTTTGCTGTTCATAACGATATAGGCTCCTCCGTAAGATTTTCGCAGTACGACGGTGATTTTGGGTACAGTAGCCCGGGTGTAAGCATACAATAATTTTGCTCCATGGCGGATAATCCCGGCATGTTCCTGATCAGCTCCCGGCAGGAATCCGGGAACGTCTTCAAGAGTAAGGATGGGAATATTGAAACTATCACAGAAATTGATGAAACGGGCAGCCTTGACAGAAGAGTTCATATCCAAAGTACCGGCCATCACCTGAGGTTGGTTGGCGACGATTCCGGTTACATAGCCTCCGAACCGGGCCAAGCCGATAATGATATTGGGGGCATAGTTTTCAGCTATTTCCAGAAATTTACCTTTATCGGTGATCAGCCGGATGATATTCCGGACGTCATAAGGTTTGTCGGGATCTTCGGGAACAAGGTCTCTGAGACTTTCTTCTATACGGTCCGCCGGATCGTCGGTGGCCAGATAGGGAGCATTCTCGATATTGTTGGAAGGAAGATAGGAAAGCAGCATTTTCACTCCCCGCAAAGTGTTCTCGTCATCGTTGAAAACAAAATCAGCGACTCCTGATTTGACAGCATGTACTGAAGCCCCTCCCAATTCTTCGGGAGAGATGGTCTCATTCAACACTTGTTTAACGACATTGGGGCCTGTAACAAACATATAACTGGTTGCGGCAATCATAAAGATAAAGTCGGTGAGTGCCGGGGAATAAACGGCGCCGCCTGCTGCCGGACCCATGATCACCGATATTTGGGGAATGACCCCGGAGGCCAGTACATTACGGCGGAAAATACCGGCATATCCGGCCAGACTGGCCACTCCTTCCTGTATGCGCGCTCCTCCCGAATCGATCAGGCCTACAACAGGAGAACCTGTTTTCAGGGCCATATCCTGTACTTTTATAATTTTGGCAGCGTGTACAGAACCCAATGATCCTCCCTGAACATTGAAGTCCTGGGAATAGGCAAATACCTGTCTGCCGTTTATATTTCCAAATCCGGTAATAACTCCGTCTCCATAGGAACGTACTGTTTTACCGAAAGAGGTGGTGGCCGATGGAGAATAAGCATCGACTTCCTCGAAGGTGCCTTCATCAAAAAGAAATTCTATTCGTTCCCGGGCTGTCAGTTTGCCGCGGTTGTGTTGTTTTTCTTCATATGCTTCGCCGTATTGCCGGGCTAAGGCTTCCTGTCTCGCCAGGAATTTTTCAAACGATTTTCTCATGCTAAGTCAGTTTACATCTATTAATTGCTTTATTATTCTGGCAATCTCTTTTAAGATTCGTAAGTGTAGCCGATTGATAATTACTCGTTAATCATCGATTGTTACCGTTGAGCATGGCTTAAACTTAGCTTTCACAAAATAAAGAATACGCAGGGGTATATTTACCCGGACGGGTGTCGGTCTGATAAGGGCTGACTCTGGCTTTATTCCGCGAAAGCATTGTCAATTCGCTGAGGCAGGTATCCTGACTTTCACCGTTTTAGCCGTCCTTCCCGTCTTATGCTGACAGTGGACATGATTGGCCGAACTTTTATGGTGATTACAGTTGCGCGACAGTCCGTGATTTTCACACGGTTCCCTATTCTCCCCATCGTAATGAGGCACCTGAGCGATCTGATTCACATCTTGTAAAGAACTTCAATGGGACAAAAGTATAAAAAATCTTTTATCCGTTGAAATTTTAATAAAATCTTTCCCTTTTCCTTTATTTTGTTGTTGATTATCAGTGAGTAAAAATTTGTAACTTCTTGTTTTTATAAGAGGCGGGTCTTTGTTGTCCGGATGATCGTCGATTATTTTTATGCATTCCGTTGTTTTTAATCGATTTTTTACTTCATCGGACGTTGAGAGAGGAGAAGGAAGTTCGGGTGAAGGAGGTGTTATTTTATGATTTTTTAGGAGAGGTTTGTTTCATTGCTGCAATTATTTTTCTCATTTTATTTAAAAATTAAAGAAAAAAAGTAGGAATATAAATTTATTTAGGTACATTTGCGTCGTCATGGTGACTCATCCTCACACGGAGGAATGAGTTGAATAGGGAATCCGGTGAGAATCCGGTACTGTACCCTCAGCTGTATGTTCTTTAAAAAGGGTTT
>ENA-ORSS01004369-ORSS01004369.1-human-gut-metagenome-genome-assembly--contig:-NODE-4369-length-10585-cov-3.673029_pt1 | contig 10585 bp, 8 predicted proteins | sample MGYA00241899_ERZ509162 | MGnify/ENA primary metagenome ERZ509162 (study PRJEB26280, sample SAMEA2338641) | human gut metagenome | biome: human gut; feature: human-associated habitat; material: faeces... | reverse complement strand
CCGACAAGGGCCGCAAAGTGGCGCAGGAGCTGGCCTACGACCTGCCCCGCAGCGTGCGGGAACGTGCGGTGGCCGCTGTGCTGCGCTGCCAGACCTGGGCCCGCAAAGAGGCCAAGTACAGCGCCAGCATCACCGCCGCCGCGAAAGCGCAGAGACGCCGCAGGGTTTTATTCATCCGCGCTTTCTCCTTTCTTTTTGCGTTTCTGTTTATCCAGCGTCAAAACCAGAAAGACAACCACCGCCAGTGTCAGCGGCACCGCCAGAATGACGTATTTCATGTCCAGCGAGCGCACCTCGTTGATCAGGGGGAGGGCGGCGGAGCCGTGCGCTCCGGCGGCGACCCGCACGCCCCGTACCAGCAGGCGATGGGAGTTGATGCCGTAGGGGGTGCAGGTGATGAGGGTGACGTAGTCCTTGCCCTCCTCAATGCCCAGCAGCTGGAAGTCACCCGGCTCCACGATGGTCACGCGGTCAACGCGGTATTCCAGCGTATCGCCCAGCACGTGAAGGTAAAAGGCGTCGCCGTACTCCAGATGATCCAGATTGGTCAGCAGCTCGGAGGAGGGCAGGCCCCGGTGGCCTGACAGCACGCAGTGGGTGCTGCTGCCGCCCACAGGCAGGCTGCTCCACTCCAGATGGCCCACGGCCTTTTGCAGCGTGGAAGTCTCGGTGCCGTGGCAGATGGGCAGAGTGACGCCGATGGAGGGTACCTCCAGATAGGCCATGACGTCGCTGCCGCCCGCCAGCAGCGTGGTGGGATAGAGGGTCTGCTGGGCGTCCGTCAGCCCGTGGGGACTGGGGCGATCCAGCAGCGAGACGTTATACTCCTCCGCCTGTTGGCGCAGGCGCTGATAGTCCTCCTGCCGCAGAGCGGCCACCTCGTTGTCGTAGGTGAGGATGGACTGAGCCTGACGGACGGAGTTTAGGTAGTTGCTGACGGAGGGGTACAGCAGCAGGGATAGTCCCGCCAGAAGCATCAGGATGAGACCGGCGGTAAACAGCCGGTCTTTTTTTGATTTTTTCATACGGGGCTCTCCTTGCGGCTGTACCGCGGGGAGGGAAACGCCCTCCCCGCGATACGGATGGATGGGTTACGCCTGCTTGCGGCGCTTGACGATCAGCAGCGCCACGGCAGACACGGCCAGCAGCGCGCCGGCGATGTAGAAGATGGTGGTGCCGATGCCGCCGGTCTCAGGCAGCTCGGAGCCCTGGGTGTTGATAACGACGGCCTTCTCGGTGAACAGGCCGATCAGACGGTTGCTCTGTGTTGCGTCAAGCTCCTTATTGATGATAATCTCTGTATCAGCGCCCTTGACAAAGCCGTTGGGTGCTTCGGTTTCTACCAGCGTGTAGATGCCGGACTTGAGACCGCGGACGATAACGGCTGTGGTGGTGTTTTCCGTGGTGATGACAGTGGCCTGTTCCACGGCGCCGACCCAGCTGTCAAACGCCCAGGTATGGCCGCTGCCGTTGAGCTTGGCATACTGGCCGTCTAAGTTCTTCACCACGAACTTGGCGCCTGCCAGAATGTTGTTGTGGTTATCCCGCTTCTCAAACGTGATGTGGCCGCTGAACACATCGGCGGTATCGGAGATGCTCTTGTCCTCGCCATAGGAAAGGGTAGCGGTGTTGGTGTAGGCGTCCATGGTGGTCGTATTGGGCTGAAGCGTGGCCTGATAGCTGACGACGAGGACGTCGTTATCCTTCAGGGCTGCGCGGGCAGCGGGGGTCAGCGCCAGGGTGAAGCCGCCGGCAGCCGTGGTGAGGGTGTAGTCGGTATTGATGGCGAGAGCAGCGCCGTTCTTGCTGATGGTGACGGAGTTGGTGTCCAGCGTGATCTGCGCGGGGAGGGCGTCGGTGATGGTATAGGTATCCGTACCGGCGGCGGCAGTGACGGTGATGGTGTAATTCAGCACCTGATTGAAGTCAGCGGAGGTAGCCTGAAGTTCGTCCACCTTCTTATCAATAGTGGGAGCCTTGGTGTTCTTCTCGTTGACCTCCACGGCGTTGGCGCTCATTACCGTAAAGGTGGTGTATCTGGCAACGGCGTCGCCCTGACGGTCAGACACCATGACATAGAAGCCGTACTGGAGATTCTCAATGAGCTTTTCGCCGCTGGCGTCGGAGCTTGCGGTGGCGTCAGGGGCGATGGAGTTGGCCGCGGCAGCCTCGACCACTTTTTTAGCCAGCTCCTGAGCATTTGCGTCGGAGTTGAAGTCCTTGATGGTGACGGCGGAGCCGACATCGGTGCCGACAAATTCGCCGAAGCCCAGACCAAAGTTTCTGACGGCGTCATTCCACTTTGCGTTGGTGATGAAGGCGGCCTTGTTGTCGCCGCTGATACCGCTGATGTCAAAGATGCGGTACAGCTTGTAGGTGACGCCGGCCACGGCGTTGGTGATCTTCACCGAGCCCTTGTCGCTCATGGCGGTGGCGGCCATGGCGGTGGTCACGGTGCCCAGCAGCATGACGGCGGCCAGCAGCATGACCAGAGTTTGCTTGATTTTTCTCATGTTTTTTTGTCCTTTCTCTTTTTTATGTTGCTATATTTGCGAAACATGTTTGGCGGGAGCGCGGCGGCTACCCGTTTGACCCCGCCCCTCGTCTCCGGCGGGAGAGTATGGCAGCGCAGAGGGCGGACAGCGCGAGCGCCGCACCTGCTGCGTAATACCCGTTGAGACCGCTGCCGCCGGTGTCCGGCAGACTGTCGGCCGAGCGGTTCACGACGCTGATATGGAAGGCTGTGGCGGCGGCGGACACGTAGCCGTGGGCCTCCACGGTGACGCGGCCATCCTCGCCCAGCGTCAGGTAGGCCGGGGTATCGTAGGGGATGTAGCCCTCCGGGGCTTGCAGCTCCGTCAGGCGGTAGCGGGTGTTGTGGCGGAGGTTATCAAAGCGCAGCGAGCCGTCTGTGCCGGTGACGGCGGTCTTGGACACCGCACCGGAGAGGGACACACCATCATCGTCCACCGGGATCAGGGAGAAGATGGCTCCGGCCAGCCGCTGGCGGCCGGTCATGTCCCATTTGTCCAGATACAGCATGGGGCGCTTGGGGGTGTTCTCCGCCGTCAGCACCAGACCGTCGGCGGTGGTCTGGCTGCGGTAGGTGACGATCCAGTTGGGGAAGCTGTAGTCGGACTTGCAGTTCTCGCTGCCCACCCGCAGCTCGCGGATCGTCCATGTGACGGGCGCGCCGTTGGCGTAGACCGGCAGGTCGTACCAGGTGTACACCCAGCCGTCTACAGCGGTCAGGGTGACGGTGGCGCTCTGGCCGCTGCTTTGCAGAATGGCGGCGGCGGTGTTGGCGCTGCCGTTGGCCAGCAGCTGCATGACCACGTCCTCCCGCTCGCTGTCGGCGCAGTTCCAGCGCTTCACCGCCGTGACGCGGGTGGGCGCGGAGCTGTTGCGGATCACCAGCAGGCCGCTGTCATAGCGGGCGTAAGCGCCGCTGTCGGCGCTGTTGGTAATGCCGATGGTGCTATCGGGCACACCGTCGCCGTCGGTGTCCTGAGTATAGCCGATGGTCACGTCGCCCACTGCACCGTAGCCCTCCGGCGCGGTGACCTCCCGCACGGTGATGTCGCCCATGTCATAGGCGAAGCCGCTGGTGGACAGGTTGGTGTAGCCGTCGCAGACCAGCGTGTCGATGGAACCGTTGCCGTGACTGTCAAAGATGTAAAGGCCGGTCTCCGCGTCGTAGTCGAAGGTCATGAGGGTGTCGCCCTGATACAGCTGGAAGCGTGCGCCGGACAGCGCCTGTCCGGTGGCGGCGTCCTCCTTTTTCAGCATCAGGGAGTTGCCCCGGAAGTAGATGTTGTTGAATTCCGCCCGCAGCCACTCGGGGTCCTCCAGATCAGTGGCGTGGGTAACGCCTCTGATCTCCACGGTGCCGCCAATGCCGGAAGCGGACTGGTTGGAGGCGGAGGAGTCCACCACCACCCACTCGGCGTAATCCGCCGATTCCGCCACCTGCGGGGGATACTCGGTGATGACCCACGCCTCGTCATACTCCACATCCCGGAATTCCCACAGGAGGGTGTTGTCGTTTCCGTCGCCGTCGTCAATGGGGGTGAGCCAGCCGGTGATCTGCGAAGCGGACAGGCCCAGCCGGTCGAGAATGGCGGCGCGCTCGTCGTCGGTGGGGTCGGTGATGGTCATGATGTAGCGCGTGTCCTGGGCTTCGTTGACGGCGTGAATGAAGAAGCCGTCCCGCGCCTGATGAATCAGCGTTTCGTTGCCGGAGAAGGTTTTGGTGGTGTGGACGCGGCCCTCCTTGCGCACCAGCACGCCGTCCACGTGCCAGTCGTAGACGTTGCCGCCGTCGCTGCAAGCCTTGAAGGCGTACCAGCGGATGGCGTAGCCGTATTCGTTCAGGTCGTTGACATCGACGGTGACGAACTCACCCGCCTCGTTGGGGACGCTCAGCTGGCCGCCGTCCTGTACGTAGGCCTTCAGCTGCTGGAAAATGTCGTTGTCGTGGGGCAGCTCCGCCAGCCACGGGGCGGTATCGCTGCCAAACATGGCGCGGATAAGGCGGTCGTTGGCCAGATAGGTGGTGTCGGCCGTCATCTCGACGGCGTATTTTTCGTTCAGCGCGTTCACATAGCCGGAGGACGCGCCGCTGCCGATCTCACTGTCGATACCGCCTACATAGGTGGTGAAGATCACCGGCGTGTAGTACTCCGATCCGGGCTCGCCGCTGCTGTGGGCGGAGTTCAGCTTCACGAAGAAGTTGACGCTTTGCAGCATGTGGTACTTCCATAGACCCGTCAGGGAGGTCACGCCGTCGTTGTCGGCGTCGTAGAGCTTCAGCTCGTCCCATGTCAGCTGGGCGTCGGGCAGGATGATCTCGCCGGTCTCCGTCTGCCACCCGGCGAAGTAGACGCTGCCGTAGCGGTTGGTGACGTTGGTAAAGGCGCAGGTGACGGTGCGGCCGGACACCCGGCTGACCATATGAGAGCCGTCAGCGGCCACCGTGTAGCTGCTTGCGCCCACGATGTTGGGAATGGTGGCGGGCGCGTTCAGCCCGGAGGGTGTGGCCCAGTTGACGGTGTAGGTCACGGTCAGGGGAGGGCCGGAGGTCTGGATAAAGGTAGCGTCGCCGTTGATGGTGACGGCGCTGCCGCCGGTGTAGGCGGTGCCCGCCTCGTCGCTCCAGTAGCCGCCGGGCAGGGTCAGCTGGTCGCCCTGCAGCACCTGCTGTGTGGAGGTGCTGCCGTCCAGATGGCGGAAGGTGACGGTGACGTATTTCACCGCGTGGAAGGTCATGGAGCCGGTCAGGGTCATCTGCGTGCCGGTTTTCCGCACCGTGCCGTCATCGCCCCGCCAGCCCTCCCAGCCGTCGGGAACGTCCCGCAGGGTGTAGGCTGTGTTAGGGCGCAGGTTCTCGTCGCGGGCGTATTCCATGCCGTCCACGTAGTAGATCACGGTGCAGGCGTCGGGTCTTGCGTATACCGTGGTGGGACGCGTGATGGTGACTGTGGTGACGGTATTGCCGTCGCCGTCCTCCCAGTGATAGCCGTTCAGAGTGGGCAGCGTATAGCCAAGGCCGGATTCCACGTAGTAGAAGCTGCTGCCGCCGACGGCGGCGGAGTAGTCCAGCGTCAGGGTATAGAAGTCGATGGGGGTGTAGGTATTGCCGGAACGGGAGGTGAGCAGCGCGTAGCGCGCGCTGCTGCCATTGCCGAAGGTGAGATTGCTGCCGGAGGCTCCGGCGGTGCTGGAAAAGCTCGTTGTGCTGCCGGTGGTGTTGTAGCGCAGGTAGTAGCTGCTTTGCAGATTACCGGTGGTCAGTGATGTCTCCACCACAGCGGTATAGGCGCTGACCGCGTTGGTTTTTGAGAGCTGGCGGATATTTCGGCTGGTGGTCAGGGTCTTGCTGCCGATGCAGGTGATATTCCCGTCCAGACGGATGTAGAAGTTGATGGCGTTGGAGGCGGTGCTGGGCGTGTCGTTGACGGCCAGCAGTCCCACGCCGCCGATCCACGGGGAATCCACTTCGGCGTTGTCCTCCTGCGTGGTCTGCACCCGGAGATCCTTGTTCAGCACCAGAATGCCGCGCACGTTGCCGGAGCGCAGCAGGCTTTCCAGGCTTCTGTCGCGGGTGGAGGCGATCTGCGTCAGCAGCTGGTTGATGTCGTTGTCCGCCAGCAGCAGGGGATAGCAGCTGTCGGAGTGGGTGTGGGCCTTCTGGCGGCAGACCAGCACATCGTTGATGTAGCAGGACTCCGTGTGAAGATGCTCGGTCATGCCGCAGCGGGGCTGCTGCTCCAGCGCCAGCGCCTCGGTCACAGAGCCGAGGGCCCGAAAAACGGACAGCAACAGCAGCACGCCCAGCGCGACAAAAAGCCATATTCTCTTGTTTCCTGTCTTGTCGGTTTTGTGCACGTGTGACTGCTCCATTTCTCCTGCGGTGGTTGGCTGTGGGTCAGTTGACAAAGAGGACTTTGCCCAGGATCCGGTCTGTGGGGATAACGCCGATCTCTGTCAGGCGGCTGTCCATAGAGACGGCCCGTGCGTCGCCCATGACAAAGACATTGCCGGGCTGCACGTAGTAGGGGAACTCCAGATCGCACTGGCCGATGGACTTCTCCGTGAGATAGGGCTCGTCCAGCGGCTGCTCGTCAATGAGGACGCTGCCGTCCTTTTCCACTGTGATCTGGCTTCCGCCGGTGCAGATCACCCGCCGCACCAGAAGCTTATTATTATAGTAGAAGGCGATCACATCTCCGGCGGAGACCTTGCCGGTGCGGCGGATCACCAGCGTCTGCCCGTTGTGCAGGGACGGCTCCATGCTGTCGCCGTAGTAGCGGGCGATGTGGAGCACATAGGTGAACACATTCAGCAGCAGAATGGCGACGCCCAGCAAAATAGCGATGACCAATCCGATGGTCGCGCCGCGGCTGCGTTTCGGGCTCTGGACTCGATGGGGCATGGAGACTCCTTTCTGGTTAGCAGGATACAACTGTTTTTATCCGGATAAAAGCTAGTTTTCCCTATGGGGGAAACTAGACGATATTCAAAAAGCGGCGCAAAAACAATTAATTCGTTAAAAAGAGGACGATGTTTGCCGTTTGCTGCGCACTTTGACAATATGGTATCAGTTTTTGACGGGAGAATCAATGAAAAATTTACCGTCATTTTTGTAGATTGGTAGCGTTTTCTGAAAGAAAAAATTGTTAAAAATACACAAATAAAGAGAGCCGTATTTGCGTAAAAAAGAACCGGCAGCGGCGCCGCTGCTGCTGGCCGTAAAGGGGAGACAGTGTACTACTTATGGGGTCGTCCTTCGTTTCCGGAGAAGGACTGCCGCACCGGCAATGGCGGCCAGAGACAGCAGCCCGTAGAGGACGATACCGGCGTCGCCGGTGTGGTTGGATATCAGCGTTTTGCCGGGGCCGCCGGAGGACACGCCGGTTTTGGCGGCCCACACCGGATAGAGCGTGGTCTTTCCGGAAACAAGGATGTGGTGGACTACCGTGCCGCTGGGCGATTTGGACCAGCCGACCTGCTGATAGCCCTCTTTGGTGAGGGATTTCTCGTAGCTTACCGCGTAAAGCGTGCCGATCTTCTCAATGCCGTTGTCCGGCAGCGTGCCGCCGGTGGCGTCGCCTGTGGAATAGGTTATCGTATAATAGTCGATGGTCTTTTGGTAAGGCCCATCCTGTGCGTCGGTGGGATATGCCATGGTGTCGTATACCTTCAGGGCGTCACCCTTTAAGTAGATGGAAAACTTGGTGCCGTCCAGCGGGAAAATGGCGTCACCGCCGCTGCCGCTGTAGGTGTATACGCCGTCCGCGGTCTCCGTGAAGCGGTAATCGTCCGCGCCCGCTCCGCAGGATACGCCGACCGTCTGCCCCGTCCACGGCTGGTCGTCCTTCAGAAGCGTTACCTCGGCAGTGGTCTGCGCGGCTTTGGTGGTAAGGGTGCAGGTTACCGCCGCCTGACCGCGGCCGATATCATCGTGCCGCGCGGCGGCCCAGAGGGCAAAATACTGGGAGATGTATTTTCCCGTGTCGGTGGTATTTTCATAGGGATAGGTGTGTTCCGCCGTTATGACGTCCCCGTCCGGCTGGAGACCCTGCGCCAGCGCTGTACCTGTGCTCAGGCCGCCGGTGATTTTCTCGCTTTCCGCATCGCGCATGAAAGGCAAAAGTGTGGCGCCGGAGAGCCGGCAGGACGTGCCGAGCGATACCAGCTGGAAGCTGGCGGCGTCACAGCTGCCGCTGACGGTGAAGCTGTGCTTGACGGTGTATTTCGTGTGGGCGGGCACCCAGAGCTTCGTGGAAAACACCGCAAGGCGCAGTTGGGCTTTTTGGCTGCTGTTCATTGTGAGCGTGACCATCGTGCCGGTCTGCACGCCGCCCTCCATCACGGCCTCCTGTCCGATCCCGGCGGAGGACAGGCTGTCGGGTGCTGCCATGGCGCTGTACGAGAGCGTGCCGATGTCGGCGCTTTGCTCGTATACGCGGCAGTCGTCCCCGGTGATATCCACGAACGTTGGCCGCAGGGCTATGATTGCCGCCGCGCTGACCTGCACCGTGCCCAGCAGCGTCAGCAGGCACAGCACCAGACACACCCATCGTTTGCCCCGCATCATATGGTACACATCCTTTCCCCAGTGTGCCGCCCTCTTGACAGCGGCGCGGTTTCCTCTATAATAGTAGTATAACCCGTTCATCGATGAACGAAGCAAGGGGCTTTGGAAAGAAAAATGGAGAAAATTGATACAAAAAAGCTGTTTCAGATCACCGAGGCCGCGCATGCCTGCGGTCTTTCCCGCAGTACCCTGATGCGGCTGGAGGAAAAGGGGCTGCTGAAGCCTGCCTACATCGCGCCGGACAGCGGGCGGCGCTACTATGACAACCACAATGTGGCGCGTATTTTGCAGATCGAGAAGTTCAAAGCCATGGGCTTTGGCACGGAGGGGATCGCGGGCTATTTTGCGCGGGGCGGCGAGGCGGAAGGCCTTCTGGCGGTGCTGGAGGAGCGGCTGCACAGCCTGCAGCGTAGCGTGGAGGAAATGCGGCTGAGAGCCACGGAGAGCGACCAGTTCTCCGTGCAGATAGTGACACTGCCCGCCGTGACCTGCTGCATACAGTGGCATGTGGGTCACACATTCGCGGAGCGGTACGACGCCATGTACGATTTTTACAGCCAGTGCATCCGGGAGGGCTGCGTGCTGTCCGACGAACCGCTGTTTACCATGTCGGACCGGCAGGACTATCTGGCGGGATACATCGGCGACACGCCCTATCCCTTCGCGGTCTGCGTTCCGGTGCGGCCGGAGAAAGCGCCTGCCGGGGCGGTGACGCTGCCGGAGTGCCGGGCGCTGTCGGTGCTGTACTGCGGCGATTACAGCAATGTGGACGAGGCGTGGCTGCGGCTGGGACGTGAGGCGAACGCGCGGGGACTGACGCCTGCGGCTCCGCCCCGTGTGCTGGGCATCGTGGCGCCCTATACCGGCCGGGAGATCGAAACGCGGCGGTATTGCTCCCGGCTTGTTCTGCCGGTGGCTCCGGAGGAATAGAGGAAACAGAAAGGGAGCGCAGAATAGCAAAAAAGAGACGGCCCCGGCCGTCTCTTTTTTGCAGAGGGAATGCTGTGGCACAATTAGCGCTTCCGTGAGTTGGATCATGTCTGCGGGGGCGAAGCTGTCTCCGTCGGGAACTGCCGTCCTGTGTGGTCGATGGTATAGTCCCCCGTCAGGATCAGCTGACTGATGGGCAGCACGGTGTAGCCGTCGTTGATGAGATATTCCAGAATACGCGGCAGCGCCTCCGGTGTGTGGAGTGCTGCGTTGTGGAACAGCACAATGCTGCCGGCCTGCACCTTGGAGGTGACTCGCTGGTAGATGGTGTCGGCATCGTAGTCCTTCCAGTCGAGGGAATCCCTATCGGCAACGACTTGAAGCCGTTGCGGCGTAAGGGCTTGCGGGTTTGGGGGTGATGCGCATCAGGCAAAAATTTGACCTGTAAATGGGGTGTTTGGAGGACGTTTCAGGCACGGGAGAGGTCAAATTCGAGGGGGTGTGCGCAAGGACGAGAGGTGGTTGGAAAATGGGGACGAATGCGGTATACTAAAAATAAGGTATGGCGACGCCCCCTTGCTGAATATTGCACTTACATGGTCGAAGATACCTTTGTTGCCTTGGATTTCCGATGCCGTGGCCTACCTCAAAAAAATCAAAGCGATCTGACGCAGACGGCACGGAACCCCCGTGCCGTTTTCTCATATTACTGCCTATTCGGATGTTCTATCTGCATATATTTTAAAGATTTATATGCAGATAATCGGGGCAGTGGCTTGTTTTTCTGCACATAATATGCTATAATTTGTGTGCAGAAAGGCTGGTGCTGTATGAGAAGATTCGATTACTCCTTTTTGAATAACGGCTTGCTGCCGGCAAGCCTTGTGAACCTCACTTCCAATATTGCGGCGCTCAAAACTATGGCTGGCGTGCGCAAGGAAGAATACACGCAGATCTTCACGGAGCTGGAAGCTGTCGCAAAGGTGCAGTCCATCAAAAGCTCCAACGCCATCGAAGGCATTGTGACCAGCGACGAACGTATCGCCGCCATTGTCA
>ENA-ORSS01004368-ORSS01004368.1-human-gut-metagenome-genome-assembly--contig:-NODE-4368-length-10587-cov-8.729016_pt1 | contig 10587 bp, 10 predicted proteins | sample MGYA00241899_ERZ509162 | MGnify/ENA primary metagenome ERZ509162 (study PRJEB26280, sample SAMEA2338641) | human gut metagenome | biome: human gut; feature: human-associated habitat; material: faeces... | reverse complement strand
CGATTGAGGGCGTTTCGCATGAAATGTGGCTGCCTGTACTGGATGGCGCAAACAACACACGAGGTCTGTCAGGCATACATCAATAATTGCTTATCCGAGTGGGACAGCTCGCTGGATTGCAACGCAAAGGAAATTTTACACAAGGCACTCTTTTCGGCAAGCGAAGCCGGTGATATTCGTTTTATACGCTATGAAGAGGTCGATTCCAGCTATGACCCTGAACGGGACATCGTCCAAAAAAAGGATGCTTTCCTTCTGAAAGGGTCTTTGCTGAAGTCTCTGCTCCATGAGTATGCACCGGGATATAGTGCATCCGATGTTATTTCGCGTTTGCAAAGTGAGCATCTGCTCTCTGAGTTCAGCACTGCCAAAAAGATTCGCATTAACAGCGGAACCTATGTAGATGCTCGACTCTTGACTTTGAAGTGCAGTTGCTTAACCGAATATGAAGATTCTGATTAAAACAGGAGGGACAGAACCATGAAGTTGAAAATAGGCTCTACCTATCAAAAAGCCGTTACAATCGTTGAAAAACTCAAGGAGGGGAACGCTTCCATTTTTATCTGTGGAAAAAGCGGCGTAGGAAAGTCTACTCTTTCCTACAATATTATAAGGGGGCTGCTGGAGTCAGGTGTTCGGATCGTAGTCATAGATCACCGGCACGCTGTGTCTTTTCCAGTAGAACTAGAACCGTATGTACATCGTCAGGACGTATCTCAAAAGCCACTCAAGCTGCATTTGTTCGGGGCATCAGATAATCCAGCGGATGCGGCTGCATCTTTCGCTGATACTATCACATCCGTTATCGCTCTGTCGAATACACAAAAACAGCTATTGCGGTCTCTTTTAAAAGAGGTGCTTCGCGCTTCACCGGCTCCGAATGAAGTGCTGGAATACCTGCATCAGGAGATCAAGAGTTCTCATTCACGCTCTGCGCCCGGTTTGGAAAACGCCTTGGCACCCCTATTTGCACAAAAGCTTTTTGAGGATGGTGACATAGAGTTTTCTCCCGGCATCACCTTGCTGGATTTGAGCTCGTTTTCGTTATCCACGCAACACATCGTTGAAGAGGTGCTTTTTGCAGCACTGTTACGAGAAGCCACCCGCGAGGATTTTTCGCCTACCTTTTTGTATCTGGACGAGTTAAGCAACTATCCACTGCGCTCTTCCAACGCACTGGGGCGAATCCTCTGTGAGGGCCGCAAACAAGGTCTGTACGCACTGCTGGTTGCCCAGAGCATTCGTGTGTTCAAGTCTGAGCAACGGATTTTGCTTCAGCAATGCAAATATATGATGTGTTTCCAGCCAGCGGATGAAGAGGTTCGTATGTGTGCCCGTTTAATTAGTTCGTCAGGTGGAACCAAGTTGACTTCCATGCTAAAGAGTCTTCAGGTTGGTGAGTTCATGGTCTCCGGCCCAGTTTATGTAGGTGATTCTGATACGCCGACTACCAAGCCACTGGTCGTCCATAGTAAGTCACCAGAGGATGTCGTTCCTGCCAATGGCCCGCTGGCGATTCCGGTACCTTCCGATACAGAACCGATCCTGCCCCCAGCGCAGATTGACCTTCTTCTGCCGTTGGACGCTCTTGATGACTGTGACGATGAAGAAGCCGCTCCCAGCAAACCGGAAACCGTAACGGAGAACGCCTGTCCTCTGCTGCCGGATTCGCCTTCGGAGCCTTCCATTGAACCGCTGCATCTTCGTGATAAATCTTCTGCTCCACAAGAGCAAAGTCAATCCCAGCAACTGCAGCTGCTTCGATCTGCAGTTTTTACATCCGTTCCTATGAACTCGTATTACGGTAATTATAACTGTTCTTGGCCACCAGCACAAGTGCAACCGGAAACCTTTTCTTACCCGAACATGGATTTCAGTTCACTGATCCAACAGGATGATGCGCAGATTTCCTTTCAAGCGCTTATCACACCATAAGGCAAAATGTACGCTAATTCAAGCAGATATGCTTATCATGAAGCAATCCGCTTCGCATTCAATTTTAATTTCAGGAGGAAAACACTATGAGCACTCATACCAACATCAACATGTCCCCCACTGTTTCCAATTTTGCAGCCGATCTCAACTCGGAACCGATCCCCTTTCCGAACACCGATACATCCATCAAAAAGTCCGTCCCGTTCGTGCCGCTCTGTGAAAAATGGCTGCTTTCCATCGAGGAGGCCTCTATCTATTTTGGTGTGGGGCAGAACCGTCTTGCTAAACTCGCCTCGCAGGATGGCTGCAAGTTTGTTGTATTCGTGGGCAATACAAAACGCATCAAACGGAAAAAGTTTGAGGAGTTTCTGGATGAACAGTACGCCATCTGACACCATATAACGTCCTCTGAAGGACTTGCATAAACCATGCCCACATGATACAATAAAGTGTGTTGTGTGGGCTCTTTTTTTCTCAGAAAGGAGCCGCAACATGGGCAAAGATCTTAAAGGAAAAGAACTCGGAAAAGGGCTTGGTCAACGGAAAGACAAATACTACTACGCCAAATACTCCTATCACGGAAAGAAAGGCCAGCAAAGCTTCCATACTTTAGTTGAAGCCAAAAACTGGCGGCAAGAGCAACTCTACCTCTGCCGCCATCCAGAGCTTCGCACCGCAACATCACCTGATATGACGGTCGATGCATGGTTCAACCGCTGGCTGAAGGATGTCGTTGGCAACCGTGCTCCGAATACGCTTCGGAATTATCGTGAACGCTACGAACATAATGTTCAGCCGTTTATCGGTTCCATGCTGCTGCGCGATGTCAAGCAGATCGACTGTCAGCGGATTTTGAACGCCATGGAGAGCGACTACGCTGGTTCTACCATCCGTCAAACCTATATGACGATGGGCACATTTTTCAAGAGTGCCAAAGATAATGGTTTCATTGACCGTCATCCTATGGATGGTGTTCGCTATACGAAACCTGTCCGGGCGGTTGATGACATCCACTTTCTGACTGTGGATGAGCAGAAACGGTTTCTGGAAGCTGCCAAAGGCTCCCACAACTATGCTCAGTACGCACTGATTCTGGAAACTGGCTTGCGTACTGGTGAAATGATCGGTCTGACATGGGATGCTATTGACTGGGAGAAACGCACCCTGACGGTCAACAAGACCTTGGAGTTCCGCTACAAGCAAGACGAATGGCGTGCTGGCCCTCCGAAAACGGAATCCAGCTATCGCACCATTCCTTTGACTGACACCGCTTACGGCATCCTGCGGGAAATCTACGACACCAGAGAATACCGCAACGAATCGAACGGCCTGTCCACTGTCCTGACCTTTATGGATCGTAAGACTGGTCAGAAGCGAAAGTTGGTCATGCGTGATCTGGTGTTCATCAACTGGCGCACCGGAATGCCTGCCAAGAACAGCTCCTACGACACCCACCTCTACAAGCTGTGCGATGATGCGGGAATCAAGCGTTTCTGTATGCACGCTCTACGCCATACATACGCTACCCGCGCCATTGAGAGCGGAATGCAGCCCAAGGTCCTGCAAAAGCTGCTGGGTCACGCCAGTATCACGACCACTATGAACCGCTATGTTCATGTAACAGACGATTCCATGAAAAAGGCCGTAGCGCAGTTCGCAAAGGCACAGGAAGCACAAAAAGGGTGAGTAAAGGGTGAGTAAAACCGATTTGCCCACCCAACGCCAAATTCAGTTCTTACAAAAAACAACTTATATCCGTACAATATAGCTGTTTATCATCTACATCATAAAAGGAGAAATCACAAAAATGAAATTAGGTATCGTCGGCCTGCCCAACGTGGGCAAGTCCACTCTGTTCAACGCCATCACCTCCACCAAGAACGCGGAGGCTGCAAACTATCCCTTCTGCACCATCGAGCCGAACTCCGGCATCGTGGCAGTGCCGGACAAGCGGCTGGACAAGCTGGCCGAGATCTGGCAGACCAACAAAAAGACCCCCGCCATCGTGGAGTTCGTGGACATTGCAGGTCTGGTGAAGGGTGCAAGTCAGGGCGCCGGCCTTGGCAACAAGTTCCTTGGCCATATCCGCGAGTGCGACGCCATTGTGCACGTTGTGCGCTGCTTTGACGATGACAACATCATCCATGTGGTGGAGGACGTGACCAAGGCCGAGGCCGTGGACCCCATTGCCGACATTGACGCCATCGACTACGAGCTGATCCTCTCCGACCTTGAGGTGGTGCAGAACCGCGCAGGCCGCATGGCAAAAGCGGCCAAGAGCGGCAACAACAAGGGCGCTGCCGCCGAGGCCGCATGGCTGCAGCAGCTGGCCGACCATCTGAGCACCGGCAAGCCCGCCCGCAGCTTCGATTTTGATCCCACCGACACCGAGCAGCAGACCGTGCTGCACGAGATGGGTCTGCTGAGCGCAAAGCCGGTGCTGTACGCCTGCAACGTGGGCGAGGATGACCTGATGGAGGGCATCGAGAACAACAAGTACGTTCCGCTGGTGGCTGCCCGCGCCAAGGAAGAGGGCGCCCGCTACATTCCCATCTGCGCCAAGACCGAGGAGGACATTGCGGATTACAGCCCCGAGGAAAAGAAGGCATTTCTGGCCGAGATGGGCATCGAGGCCAGCGGTCTGGACAACCTGATCACCGCCAGCTACGACCTGCTGGGTCTGATCTCCTTCCTGACCGACGGCAAGAAGGAGTGCCGCGCATGGACCATCCGCAAGGGCACCAAGGCTCCGCAGGCTGCCGGTAAGATCCACAGCGACTTCGAGCGCGGCTTCATCCGCGCCAGCGTCATCGGCTACGATGATCTGGAAGCCAACAACTTCGACTACGCCGCCGTCAAGGCCAAGGGTCTGCAGCGCACCGAGGGCAAGGAGTATGTTGTGCACGATGGCGACGTCATCGAGTTCCTGTTTAATGTTTAAAGGAGTCCACCATGATCTTTGGTATTATGGGCGCTATGCCCGATGAAGTAGACCAGCTGTGTGCAAAGCTGGAAAATGTCACCGTTGAGCCCTACGGCGGCGTGGAGTACCACAAGGGTACGCTGGCCGGCAAGCAGGTGGTGGTGTGCTGCGCCGGTATGGGCAAGGCCAACGCCGCCGCTACCACGCAGGTGCTCATTACCAAGTTCGGCGCGGAGAAGATCATCTTCTCCGGCATTGCAGGCAATATGACCAGCAAGATCGGCATCGGGGATGTGGTCATCGGCAAGACGGTGCTGTACCACGACGCCCAGCTGGATATGATCTGCCAGAATCCGCCTTTCCTGAAGGAGTACACCGGCGACCCGACCCTGATCGCCGCCGCCGAGAAAGCCTGCGCCGACGCAGGCGTCAAGGCTCTGGCAGGCAAGATCGCCACCGGCGATATGTTCGTGGGCGACAGCGCCACCAAAGCCGCCATCGAGGCCAAATGCGCCCCCGACTGCGTGGAGATGGAGGGCGCGGCCGTGAGCCAGATCGCCGCCAAGAACGATGTGCCTTGCGTCATCCTCCGCGCCATGAGCGATAACGCCGACGAGGACGGCCATGAGGTGCTGGTGGTCAAAAAGTTCAGCATCACCGAGTACGTCGCCACCGCGACCAAGATCGTCGCCGCGATGGTCGAGTCTCTGTAACAGACAGCAACAGAAGCCGGTCACAAGACCGGCTTCTGTCTGTTTACAGGTACTGCTCCAGCTTCAGCCTGTTATCCTCCTCAAAATCCTGCAGCTTCTGCATCAGCCTCTTCGACCCCGGCGCGGCGTCGGGGTAGTCCTTCTGGGATTTGATGCAGTCCACCACGCCCATGCCGCTGCCCTGGGTGAGCATCTCGGCGAGGTTGCGGGTGGATTTATCGGTGATGGTCTTCATGCCGATGCTCACCTTGGTGTTGAGCTTCGCCATGGCGCTCTGGCCCTGGGCCGAGCCGCCGCAGGCGTCGATGGCGGCGTGGGCCTCCTGATTGAGCTGGCGGTAGATATTGCGCTGGCGCAGAAGCTCCGCCTTGAACTGCTCATCCTCCGCCATCGGCACGAGCTGGTCAAGGGTGTTCTTCCCCATCTCGGTATTCTGCACAATGGCTTCCAGCATATTGAGATTGTCGTTTTTCTGGTTTTCCATACAAAAATCCCCCTTTTGAGGGTAGTTTCTCTCAAAAGGGGGATTCTTATGCATTATTCGCCGTCGTAGATGCGGTCGCCGCCTGCGGTCTGTGCAGCGGCCAGCCGCTTCTCGCACAGGTCATAGAGGGCATCCCAGTTCTTGCAGCGCACCTCGCGGGTGCCGGCCACGCCGATGGACTGGGTGAAGGGCACCCGGCGCATCAGGCCCACCGATGCCACGCACGCGCGGGGCATCTCGGCATAAATGCCGTTCAGCTCCTCGGCCAGCTCTGCGCAGTTCTTATCCGCGCAGCCAATGGCGAACAGCGTGTCCGTCAGGCGGCAGACCACCCGCTCAGCAGGCTGGTCGAAGTGCTTTTTCCACTGGTTTGCCACAAAGCAGACCAGCTGGCCCATGACGGCGTCGCTCTCCCGCGCGGACAGCTTCTCTGCGCCGTCGATGGACACCAGCGCCAGCGCAGCGCAGCGGTGGCAGTCGGTCCACTCATCGAGTTTCGTGCAGAATTCCGTCTCGTAGTAGCGGCGGTTGAACACCCCCGTCACAAAGTCGTGGTTCATGTCGTCGCGGCACATCTCCCGCTCCCGCGGGGTCATCCGGTCTTCGGGCAGGTCATTGCCTGCCAGAGGGGCCGTCATCTGCAGCTGCCACACCTTGCCGTCGGCCACGACACAGCGGCGCAGCACACAGTCCACCTGACCGCCGCGCAGCTCGTAGTCCACCATCAGGCCGTCGTCCTGCCAGCAGCGGTCGGCGTCCTCGTCCACCTGCGTCAGGCTCACATCCTGAAACACAGGCCGCGAACTTTCGACGAATTGCCGCAAGTCCTGCTCAGTCCATTCATTTTTCATGCGTTTTTTCCCCATTTTATACACCGGGTCTTCCTTCCCGGTGCTCTGCCTTTTCACAGTCGAGCCTGTTTTCATGGCCAGCGTATCGCTGTGAAAATAAGTCTTATCCCTGACTGCGTCTCATGCGATTATACCACGACGGCGGGGCGCTTACCAGCAAAACGCACAATTTTCAAAAAGATTTTTTACATTCCCGTCAAATTGAGGTTTTTGCCTCTTTTTCGACCGGCTCCTTGGCGCGGCAGTAGACCTCGCACTCGGCCTGGATACGGCTGGCCAGAGGCTCTGCGTCGAAGCCCTCCGCAGCGCGCCAAGTCCAGTTGCCGCCCAGCTTGCCGGGGGTGTTCAGGTGGGCCTCTGCGCCCAGACCCAGCCAGTCGGGCATGGGGATGATGGCCCGGTCAGCCACAGAGCCGAGGGCCGCACGCAGCAGCGCGATGCGGGCGGCGTCCGGCTTGACGGCGGCCACTTCCTTCGCGGTGGGCTTGCAGGGGGTCAGGTGGAGATAAGCGGCGGCGTTGGCCTTCTCCTTCCCGGTGGCGGCGTTCTCCCACCAGTCGGTGAGGGTGGTGTTGTCGTGGGTACCCGGGTAGACCACGCTGTTCTTGACGTGGTTGTGGGGCAGATACTCGTTGTCGCCGCCGCCGAAAGCGAACTGCAAAACTTTCATGCCCGGGAAGGTGCTGTCGGCCAGCAGCTCGCGGACGCTGGGGAACAGCTCGCCCAGATCTTCCGCGATGATGGGCAGCTTACCGAGGGCAGCTTCCAGTGCGTGGAACAAGTCCATCCGGGGGCCGATCTCCCACTTGCCGGTGCAGGCGGTAGAGCTGCCCGCCGGGATGGCCCAGTAGGTGTCGAAGCCGCGGAAGTGGTCGATGCGGAGCAGGTCGTAGATGCCGAGGGCGTGGCGGACACGCCGGATCCACCAGGCATATCCCGTCTGTTTATGATACGGCCAGTTATACAGCGGGTTGCCCCAGAGCTGGCCGTCTGCGGAGAAGTAATCCGGCGGACAGCCGGCCACGCGGGCAAAGCCTCCCTGTGCGTCCAGCTCGAAAAGCTCGCCGCCCACCCATGCATCCACCGAGTCGGCAGAGACGTAGATCGGGATGTCGCCGAGAATTTTCACGCCCTTGGCGTTGGCGTAGTCCTTGACCTTTTTCCACTGGATGGCAAACTCGTACTGCAGGAACTTCCAGAAGCCGATCTCCTCTTCCTGCTCTGTTGCGAACTTTGCCAGCGCGGCGGCATCCCGCAGGCGGTACTCCCGGGGCCACTCAGTCCAGCTCTTCATGCCGTTGGCGGTCTTGAGGGCCATGTAGAGGGCGTAATCATTCAGCCAGCTGTCGTTGGCAAGGGCGAAAGCGTAGTAGTCGTCGGGGTAGTAGTGAGCGCAGCCGTGGAGTCCGGCGTACTTCTCGCGCCATGCGGCGTAGGCGGTGCGCAGCACCTTATAGCGGCTGGTGTAGAGAGTGCCGTAGTCCACCGAAAGCGGGTCATCACCCCACTTTTCCGCCTTGAGCTGGGCGGCGGTCAGCAGGCGGATGGCCTGTTCGTTGGCGCGGAACAGCTCAAAATACATCGCTTTGTAATCCGGCACGGCCCCACTCCCCTTTTGCATTCCGTGGGGATAGTCTGCCCCGCAGCACGGGGCCTGATACGCTGCCGGAACGAATCGCCTGAAACGAAAAGGAATCATTATGAAAAACAAGAATCTGTCCTGGGCGGCGGCACTGTTCGTGTTTGCCCTGCTGCTGTGGTGCACGGCAGCCACTCCCGGCAAGATCGCCGACCCGTCTACCTACACCTGTGCGGTGTACAGCACCTTCTTCTCGCTGCTGCCGCCGGTGATCGCCATCGTGCTGGCCTGCGCCATCGTCGGCACCGGCTGCGGCTTCGGCGGCGCGGCGCTGTACCGCAATGCCAGCCGCCAGAACGCCGTCATTCAGCAGTCCAGCCGCGAGCCTGTCACCGTCTCGGTGAAGCAGGTGGACGGTCAGACCAAGATGGAGCCCGCCGAGGTGTACGCCTCCACGGTAAACTCCACCGTGTCCATCAACTGCTCCACCACCACCAACGTGTTCGGTCAAACCACCCAGTCCGCCTCCAGCGGCAGCGGCTTCATCATCAGCGAGGACGGCTATATCGTCACCAACTACCATGTGATCAACGGCGCTTCCTCCGTGAAGGTGACGCTGTATAACGGCGACACCTACGATGCCACCGTCATCGGCGGCGACAGCGATTACGATGTGGCCGTCATCAAGATCGACGCCACCGGCCTGTCCCCCGTCACGCTGGGCAACAGCGAGGACGTGAACGTGGGCGATACCGTTCTTGCCATCGGCAACCCTCTGGGCGAGCTGACCTTCTCCATGAGTCAGGGCATCGTCTCCTGCTGTGACCGTGCCATCAACGTGGACGGCACCCCCTTCAACATGATCCAGGTGGACGCCTCTATCAACCCCGGTAACTCCGGCGGCCCGCTGGTGAACCTGTACGGCGAGGTGGTGGGCATCGTGTCCGCCAAGTATTCCAGCTATTCCGACACCTCTGTGGAGGGTCTGGGCTTCGCCATCCCCATCAGTGACGTGCAGGCCATCATCACCGACATCATCGAAAACGGTCAGGTGACGGGCAAGGCCTATCTGGCCATCAAGGCCGGTACCATGACCGAGCAGATGGCCGCCCAGTATAACATCGGCATCAGCGAGGGCGTGTTCGTCTACTCCACCGAGAGCGGCGGCGCCGGTGAGCGTGCCGGTTTGCAGCTGGGCGATGTGATCACCAAGGTGAACGACACCGCCATCACCTCCATGACCGACCTGTCCGCCGCCAAGAAGAACTATAAGGCAGGCGACACCGTGACGCTGACCGTCTACCGCAACGGCGAGTATATCACCCTTGACCTGACCTTCGACGAGCAGCCTAAGACCACCGGCGAGGATACTACCACCGATAACCAGCAGGATAACCAGCAGCAGGGCGGTCAGGACTACTCCGACATGTTCCGCGACTTCTACAACTACTACTTCGGTCAGAACGGCCGTTGACATAGCTTACACAGCGAAAAAGGCAGAGGGCAAGACCCTCTGCCTTTTTTATTTTTCAAAAATCAGGAACCTTTTTCCATCTGCCGCCGTCTAAGAAGCAGAACGAAATGAGAAATGAGGCATCACACTCCTTCTGTCCATCGTTTGCGCACACGCCGCTTTTCAAGCGGGCGGTGTGCTAACATGCCGATCACAAGAAAAGGAGTTCGTTTTATCATGAAAAAGAGGATCATCAGCGCACTGCTGTGCCTGATCACGGTACTGTCCCTGTTTACCACCGCATTTGCCACCGACAATTTGCCGGAGACAGACCCGGAGGATGCCGACCCGCAGACCGGCACGCTGACCATCGAAAAGAAGGTGGAGGGCGTCACGCCGGCAGAGAAGATGCTGACGACCAGAAAGCGCGGCGCACAGCGCTGATCCCTATCACCATTTTCCCCTTCTCTCCCCCATAAGCAATAAAGCAGCATCCGGCAGGATGCTGCTTTATTGCTCAGTCTGTCAAAAAAACTACCCAAACGCCCCTGCTTCTGCTATAATAGAAGAAACGGGGGTGTTTACATGGAAGGTTGGAGAAAAGATGCACGGCATGAGCCAATCATCGTAGATTTGGAGGCGCTGGTGC
>ENA-ORSS01004365-ORSS01004365.1-human-gut-metagenome-genome-assembly--contig:-NODE-4365-length-10592-cov-2.890956_pt1 | contig 10592 bp, 11 predicted proteins | sample MGYA00241899_ERZ509162 | MGnify/ENA primary metagenome ERZ509162 (study PRJEB26280, sample SAMEA2338641) | human gut metagenome | biome: human gut; feature: human-associated habitat; material: faeces... | reverse complement strand
CGCAACCGGTATGCCTGCCACCAATGCTATTCCATATTTCAGCCATTTATTTCCCATTTCTACCACCAAACTTGTTTCCCGTCCTCGTATGTAAAAATCCGCTCTTCTTTTCCTTGAGTATGATTTTTTAACCACAATAAAGCGCCTTTAGGTACATCATCATAATGAAGTTTATTGTCGACTGCAAATTTTCGCCCTAAACTAATCCATTTCATATTCCAATAGAACAATTCATATTCATTATCGACACATATTTCATTACTATCATATATTATTGCATTATTACTTTTTATACCTACTTTAGTACCTTTAATTCAGAACTTAGGAATTACAATTCTGATGGCTCGTAATCAATTAAAGTTTCGTTCTCTTCTTATATTAATTGTATCTATTGCAAGTCTTGGTTTAGCTATACCTTTTGCACAACAGTTTGGTACTATTGGTTGTGCAATAGCGACTTCTTTAGCTGTTATTATAGGACATGGAATTATTTTGAATATCTATTACAATGGTAAAATTCATCTGGATATCCTCCTGTTTTGGAAGGAAATAATAAAAATGTCTATCATACCTTTTTTAATTGTGATTGTTGGGGGGATAATATTACAATTCGTTACAGTGAATTCTATTGGCTCTTTATTGGTTGCGGGGATTATATTGACCATTATATATATCCCGTTTTACTATTGCTTTTCGATGAATCAATCTGAAAGAGACCTGTTTAGTAAACCGATGCTTCTATTGGTAAAAAAGATCTGGTAATACTGGAACATAGCTACTGTTGGCTAATCTCTATATGTAATAATAAAGTTGTTTGTAAATGAAATATGGATAATATGAAAGTTTTGGTTCTTGGAGGTACAGGAGCTATGGGAAGCCATTTGGTCGAAATACTTTCAAATGCTGGTATTATCACAGTTGTGACCACTCGTAAATACAGGCCTTCAAGAAATAATATAAAATATCTTCAGGGAAATGCTCATGAAATGGACTTTTTATATACTATATTAGAAGAGCGGTGGGATGCTATTATTGATTTTATGGTGTATAGCACAGAAGAATTTAAAGCTCGAATTGAATTATTACTTAGTGCAACCGCTCACTATATTTTTTTAAGTTCATCGCGTGTTTATGCAGACTCGAAACTTCCTATAACAGAAGAATCATCTCGTTTGTTAGATGTTTCCAAAGATTTGGATTTTTTGTCAACTGAAGAGTATTCACTAACAAAAGCGCGACAAGAAAATATATTGCAAAACTGTAGATGTAGAAATTGGACTATAATAAGACCTTATATAACTTATAGTGAGATTAGATTACAGTTGGGAGTTTTGGAGAAAGAATATTGGCTTTATCGAGCTTTACATGGGCGAACTATTGTTTTCTCAAATGATATTTCTTCTAGATATACAACTTTGACTTATGGCCATGATGTGGCAAGAGGGATATTTAAAATCATTGGTGACGCACAAACATTTGGAGAAATCTTTCATATTACAGCCAAAGAGTCTTGTCGTTGGGAAGATGTTCTTTCTGTTTATTTAAATGTTTTAGAAAAAAGATTGGGTTATAAACCAAAAGTGCTATTACTAGATAAAGCTTTAAATCTGAAGTCTAAGCATTTAAAATATCAGGTGTTATATGATAGATGCTTTGATAGAGCATTTGACAATACAAAAATTAAACAGTTTGTAGATGTTGACAATTTTATGAATGTTGAATTGGGTTTAAAAAAATGCATAGAAGCATTCTTGGACAACCCTCAATTCGGTTGTATAAACTGGCGGGAAGAGGCCATAAAAGATCGAAAAACTGGAGAACAAACTTCTTTAAGTGAGATTTTATCTTTCAAGCAAAAAATAATTTACCTTTTATACAGATATATTATTTTTTGATATCAATAAAAATAAAAGCATTATATTATTATGGAAAAATATTATACTGACGAACAGAATATTCAAATAGTGTTAGCATTACTGAAAGCACATAAAATTCGCAAGATAGTAGCTTCACCTGGTACAACTAATATGACCTTAGTAGCAAGTATGCAGCAAGACTCTTATTTTGTGATGTATTCTTCAGTAGATGAGCGTTCAGCTGCTTATATGGCATGTGGGTTGGCAGCAGAATCTGGAGAACCTGTTGTCTTGAGTTGTACTGGTGCAACCGCTTCACGAAACTACATGCCAGGACTTACTGAGGCATATTATAGAAAGTTACCTATACTTGCTATTACTTCAACTCAAGATACTTCAAAAATAGGGCATAACATTGCTCAAGTTATTGATCGCAGGGTCTTACCTAACGATATTGCTAAACTAAGTGTAGATATACCAACTATCAGAGATGATGATGATGTTTGGAATTGTGAAATAAAAGTAAATAAGGCTCTTTTAGAACTAAAACATCATGGAGGTGGTCCTATCCATATCAATCTAGCAACCGTATATAGTAGAAACTATACTACAAAAGAGTTACCTCAAGTGCGCGTTATCGATCGTATTTGCATAGGAGATGAATTTCCCGTATTGCCAGTAGGTAGAGTTGGTGTATTTGTTGGTTCACATATCAAATGGAATGAAGAAGAAACAGACGTATTGGATCGTTTTTGTGCTATTTACGATGCAGTTGTATTTTGTGATCATACAAGCAATTATAAAGGTAAGTACAGAATGTTGCATTCATTGGTAACTGGGCAAGAACAGTTGGATACAGAATTGACTAATTTAGAATTACTAATACATATTGGAGAAGTTTCAGGAAACTGTTATTTAGGTAAGTTTAATGGTAAAAGTGTTTGGAGGATAGGTCAAGATGGTGAAATATGTGATACTTTTCGTAAGTTACGCTACGTTTTTGAAATGTCGGAGAAAACGTTCTTTGAATATTATATAAAAGGAGGTAAAACGATTTCTGATAGTTGCTTACAAAATTGGAAAAGCCTATATCGTGATATATATGAATCAATACCCGAATTACCTTTTTCAAATGTTTGGATAGCATCTAAAATGGCTTATCGTATACCTGATGATTCAGTCATTCATTTTGGGATATATAATAGTTTACGTTCTTGGGATTTCTTTGAGCTTCCACATTCTGTATTATCATTCTCAAATGTAGGTGGGTTTGGTATTGATGGGGGAATGTCATCTTTGGTGGGTGCTTCTTTTCATAATAAAAGTAGGATTTATTTTGGGGTATTAGGTGACTTGGCATTCTTTTATGACATGAATGTTTTAGGAAATCGGCATGTAGGAAATAATTTACGTATTCTTTTAGTTAATAACGGAAAAGGGACAGAGTTTAGGCAATATTTTCATCCAGGTTCTGCTTTCGGTGAAGATGCTGATCAATTTATATCAGCTGGTGGACATTACGGAAATAAATCAAGGACTTTAGTAAAACATTATGCTGAAGATCTAGGATTTGAGTATCTAAGTGCATCTGATAAACAGGAGTTTGAACAAGTATATGAGCGTTTCTTAACACCAGAAATCACTTCGAAACCAATTTTATTTGAAATATTTACAAACAATGAAGACGAAAGTGATGCTGTGAGGGAAATTAGAAATATCGAGAAAAATGTAAAAGGAAGAGCCCGTAAAATCGCAAGTCAGGTACTTAGTAATAAAGCAAAAGATTCGTTGAAAAAGATACTTGGTAGATAAAAATAAATGTAAAAAATATCAACTAAAATAGTGTTTGTTCAATGAAAAAGGTTCTATTAATAGGCATTGGAGGTGTATATAATTATGGTTGTGAAGCTATAGTAAGGGGGACTGTTAATATTCTAAAAACAATAGATAATAGAATAGAGGTTTACTATGCTTCTTATAATTATGAAGATGATATAAAGCGTTTAAATGGTTGTGATGTAAAAATAATTAGAGCATCTAAATTCAAGCGCTGGAGTATTCGTAATATTTTGAAAAAACTTTGTACTTATATTGATTACATACCTTTTGTAGATTGGATTAAAGAATACGATACTGTATTTTCAATAGGAGGTGATATGTATACCTTGAGTTCAGATAATGATTTTAACAAATCACTGCCGTTGTTGTGTGAGAAGTGTAAAAAAAATGGTTTACGTTATGTTTTGTGGGGAGCTTCTGTTGGTAAGTTTGAGAAGAATCCCAAGGCTCTTAAGTTCTTCCGAAAGCATTTGTCCAAAGTCGATTCCATTATTGTACGTGAAACACACACTTTTGATTATTTATATAAAATTGGCATATCAAGAAATGTGGTACTTGCTCCTGATCCCGCTTTTTTTGTCGCTCCTAAACTATGTGTTCATACAAAATCTATTTATAACGTAATTGGTCTGAATCTGAGTCCACTATCAGCATTATATGAGTATGGAAATTTAAGTGATGCAATAGAAAAACAAGTAAAAGCTATTATGCAATTAATAGATGTACGTAAGTGTACTATACTATTACTTCCTCATGTAATTAGTGCTGATTATAATGATAATGATTTGACTTATATGCGTGATATTTATTCACGCTTACCTAGGTCATACCACTCTGCTGTAGAATTGATTGATTCTGATCCAGGATTTATTGGACTAAAACATTTTATAATGCGCTGTGATTTTGTTATTGCTGCTCGTATGCATTGTGCTGTAAATGCAGTATCAACAGGTGTTCCTGCTTTGTTTTTAGCCTATAGTGAAAAGGCTAAAGGGATGGCAGAATATGTTTATGGTTCAAATGAACCGGTCATTCCTCTAATGGATTTTGAAAATACTTCAAAAATATCTTATTTATTGGATAATTGGAAATACTCTTTGAATCTTTCTTCTTTACGAGCTTTCAACTTTAAAAATGTATTGAAATAGAATAATATGCAGAAAATAAAAGTAATGCTTGTATTTGGAACTCGTCCTGAAGCCATTAAAATGGCTCCTCTAGTAAAAGAGTTTCAAAAGAACGTAGACGCGTTTCAAGCAATTGTGTGTGTGACTGGTCAGCATCGTGAAATGTTAGATCAGGTTCTTGAACTTTTTGAGATTAATCCCGATTATGATTTGAATATCATGAAACAGGGACAGGATTTATATGACATAACTACTCGAGTACTGATAGGTATGCGTGATATATTAAAAGAAGTGCAACCTGATGTCGTTTTAGTGCATGGAGATACTACTACTTCAACTGCTGCTGCTTTAGCTGCTTTTTATCAGCAGATTCCTGTAGGTCATATAGAGGCTGGGTTACGTACGTATGATATATATAGTCCTTGGCCAGAAGAGATGAATCGGCAAATAACGAGTCGTATCGCTACATATCATTTTGCTCCTACTGCTTTAAGTAAGAATAATCTTTTGAATGAGGGGGTGAATGGGAATTCTATTTATGTGACGGGAAATACTGTAATAGATGCTTTATATTGGGTTATTAATAGGATAAAGAGCAGTGAGGATCTTAAACAATCTCTTTCTAGTGTAATACAGTCAAATGGTTATGAAGTTAGTCGTTTGATTGGTGGACGGAAGATGGTTTTGATTACGGGCCATCGTCGTGAGAATTTTGGAGATGGTTTTCTCTCTCTCTGTAAAGCCATAAAGACACTGGCAGAGAATTATCCGGATGTAGATTTTATCTATCCAATGCATTTGAATCCGAATGTGCGTAAACCTATTCGTGAGGTATTTGGTGAATATTTATCGGAACTGAGAAATATGTTTTTTATAGAACCGTTAGAATATTTGTCTTTTGTCTATTTAATGGAGAAATCTACTATTGTGTTGAGTGATAGCGGCGGTATTCAAGAAGAGGCTCCCGGATTGGGTAAGCCGGTATTGGTAATGCGTGATACAACGGAACGTCCCGAAGCCCTTGAGGCTGGTACAGTTAAATTGGTAGGAACAAACTATGATAAAATTATTTCTGAAGTTTCTGCATTATTGGACAATTCTCAATATTATGATAAAATGAGTAAAGCAGTGAATCCATATGGAGATGGATTAGCTTGTGAAAGAATTGTCTCTTGTCTTAAATAGATATTATTTAAAGTGTAATTTATGCGAATATATATTTTCTCAAAGGCTACTCCAGAACAACTTCCTCCTATTATTGCATTATCAATGTATTGTATTGAACTGGGATATGATGTGCAATTGATTACTCAGAATACATCTTTGAATAACTTGAAGTTATTTCAGACACGAGGAATTTCAGTTCAAAACTTACAAAATAATAGCATTAATATTCCCATTATGGGAAAAATTCAGCACTGGTTACAATTTAGATATTTTCTCTCCAAGAAGATTAAAGAGATAAGAGAAGATGATATTATATGGGTTTCAGGTGCAGATACTTTATTGTTAATAGGTAAATCAATAATAAAGCGTTATAGAATTATATTTCAACTAAATGAACTATGTGATGAACTTATTGTTTATCGTTTCCTTTTGAAACGTAAAATGCGTTTTTGTTCTAAAGTAGTGGTCCCTGAAGAAAATCGTTCTTATATTGCAGAAGTTTTATATAATTTAGATAGAAGACCTTTTATTCTTCCTAATAAGCCCTATAACTTTGATAATAAGGAGCTACAAGTATTACCACATATAGATAAATATATTTCTCGGATAAAAGATTTGAAAAACGATGGGCGTGTTTTATTAGTATATCAAGGATATATTTCAGATCTAAGAGATCTCTGTCAAATATGTCGTGTGGTAGAAAAATATAAAGATTCTTGTGCGTTGGTATTAATGGGGCATGATGAAGGTGCCTTGGCCAAATATGAGCGGCTGTGTAGTCAAATTATACATATTCCTTTTCTACCGGCTCCATGGCATTTGGAAGTTACAGCATTATGTAATATTGGTATTATGATTTATCTTCCAGTTTCATTAAATAACATTTATTGTGCTCCTAATAAAATATGGGAGTACTCTAAATTTGGGCTAGCAATGTTAGGGAATGACATTCCAGGACTATCGTTTATAAACCACGAGGATATAGGGCGAACTGTTAATTTGTATGACATCAATGATGTTGATATGAAAATTAAATACTTGTTGGATAATCATTCTTCAGTGAGAGAAAAATCACTTGCTTTTTATGAAAGATTGGATATGAAAAAAGAGATCTTAAATATATTAAATGCTATCTAGGTATATGCTATTGGGTAAAGGGAAGAATATAAATTTAGTCTTTATAGGACATTTTCTTACTATTTTTTTTCCATTACTATTTTCTGAAGACTCTTTTAGGTATCATGTGTATCAGAATTATCTTCTACAACTGTTTTGGATTTTTGTATATGTTTGTAATAGTAAAGAGCAAAGTAAATTTATGCTCTCTCCTTCAGTACTTTCATCATTATATTTATTGATTTCATTTATATTAGCAGATTTATTGTTCCGTAATGATTTATATCTCCTAAAACAACAATATTTATATTATTTATCATGGAATCATATTAGAATAGCTGCATGTTATTATAATGCATGTTTCTTTATATTAATAATGACATATAAGCTTTCTATACCGGTATTTATAAAAAACGGTTTAAACCGGAAAAAGGCAGTAAAACCTCTTTTTTTTAACGATTTTATTTCATTATTCTTACTCTTTGTATTTCTCTATTATAATATTCAGATTGATTTACCTGGTGGTAATATTGATTTACCGATAATTGCAGCAACATTATTAGCTATTATTATTTTTATAAGAATAAGTGAGATTCATTCATTGTATCGTTTCATTCTCTATATAGGCGTGATTGCAATATTTGCAATATTTCGTTTTGATAATAAACGTGAAGCTATTTTTCTCTTTTTCCCAATTGTTTTATTAGAATTGAGTAAAATAAAATCAAATATTTTTAAAATTACCAACATATTGAAGATGTTTTTGGTAATAATCGGAGCATTTTCTTTAATTATATTTATGTCAATAAAAAGAGCTGATAATAGTCAGAATACGAATTCGATAACATCATTAACAGATATATTACCACAGTTTATAAAATATTTGTCTGCTGAAACTGTATTACCTATTATTGCGGATAATCTTGAAGTGAATTATGTATATATTAATTCGCATCAAGCTATAGAGTTTATAGAAAATAAACCTACTCTGAAAACTTACGGTAGTACTTACATTAAACCTCTTTTTTTGTTTGTTAGTAGAGAGCTATATCCAGAAAAACCTGAAGCTGTCATTACTCTTTATACTAGGGAATTTGATGCGGCAGCTGCTGCAACAGGTTATTGCCTTCCACTGAGTTTACAGACAGAAGCGTACTGGAATTTCGGTGTGTTGGGTGGACTTGTGTCTATTTTTATAATATTTCTAATACTTAATTGTTGTTATAAATATATTTTGATTTCTTTAGAACAAAGAGATACGATAGCTAATGTCTTTTATTTATACGTTTATTATGTCTTTTTTATATTGTATCGTGACTCTGGATTTGAAAAAGTGATATTATGGCTTCCTGTCGCATATTTCTTTTTGAATAGCGTTAAAATAATTTACAATAAAAAATAAATATGAATATTGCAATAGTTGGAACTGGCTACGTAGGTTTGGTTTCGGGCACTTGTTTTGCGGAACTTGGTGCTAATGTATTTTGTGTTGATGTCGATTTACAAAAAATTGAGAGTCTTAAACAAGGTATAGTTCCTATTTATGAGCCTAATTTAGATAGTATGGTACTTCGTAATATAAAGGCAGAGCGTTTGCATTTTGTTACGAGACTTACGGAAATTTTAGATGAAGTTGAAATTGTTTTTATAGCAGTAGGCACTCCTCCAAATGAGAATGGTAGTGCAGATTTACATTATGTTCTTGATGTTGCTAAAGCTATTGGACAAAATATGAATAAATATTTAGTTGTTGTAACTAAAAGTACAGTTCCGGTAGGTACCGCTCCTAAAGTTGCGAGTACTATCCAATGTGAACTAGATAATCGAGGAATAAATGTTGAATTTGATGTTGCGTCTAATCCAGAATTTTTAAAGGAAGGAAATGCTATTGATGACTTTATGAAACCGGATAGGGTAATCGTAGGAGTTGAAACTGAAAAGGCAAAAGATTTGATGACTCGATTGTATAAACCAATGCTCTTGAATAATTTTCGTGTGATTTTTATGGATATTCCTTCTGCTGAGATGACTAAGTATGCAGCAAATTCAATGCTTGCTACGCGTATTAGCTTTATGAATGATATTGCTAACTTATGCGAATTGGTTGGGGCTGATGTGAATATGGTTCGCAAAGGGATAGGCTCTGATAGTCGTATTGGAAGTAAATTTCTGTATTCAGGATGTGGCTATGGTGGCTCCTGTTTTCCTAAAGATGTTAAAGCTCTAATTAAAACTGCGGCAGAGAATGGATATGCGTGTGCTTAATGCTGTTGAGGAGGTAAATGAATCTCAAAAAAATGTTTTATTTGAGAAATTTAAAAAGTATTTTAAAAATAAGATTGAAGGTAAGAAGGTAGCTATTTGGGGACTTGCTTTTAAACCAGAAACTGATGATATGCGTGAAGCACCTTCGTTAGTGCTAATAGATAGTTTACTCAAATCTGGTTGTTCTGTTGCTGTATATGATCCAGTAGCTATGAATGAGTGTAAACGCCGTATTGGGGATAAAGTTGAATATGCTAGTAATATGTATGATGCTGTAATAGATGCGGATGTTATTTTTTTAGTTACGGAGTGGAAAGAGTTCCGCATGCCAAGTTGGAAAGTAATAAAACGCTCAATGAAGCCTGAAGCAGTTATTATTGATGGACGTAATATTTATACTGCATCTGATTTAGAAGGAATTGGTTATATAAAGATAGGGTAATGATTGGTGAAATTTGTTGTATTTTTAATATTGGAGCTCATTATCGTAGTCCCATATATTCTAAAATGGCATTAGAGTTTTCATGTGATTTTTATTTTGGTGATCAATTATTAACACCCATAAAAAAGATGGATTATGCGTGTATAACTCATTTCCGTTCTGAATTACATAATATATATTTATTTATTTTCTCAATTTTATTGGCAATCTAAATCTATTCGATTAGTTTTTAAACCTTATACTTGTTATGTGCTGGATGGAGAGCCATATTGTTTGTCTACATGGGTTATTCTTATTTTGGCAAAATTACTAAGAAAAAAGACTGTGGCTTGGACGCATGGTTGGTATGGAAGAGAAGGTTATGTGAAGAAGATGATAAAAAAAATTTTTTATTCATTGTTTTCAGAATTAATGGTTTATGGAGAGCATGCGATTTCTTTGATGTCAAAAGCAGGTTTTGATAAGTCAAAAATGGTTTGTATCGCAAATTCTTTAGATTATGATAAGCAGTTGAGAGTTAGAAAAAGTTTGTCGAAATCTACTATTTACTCTGATCATTTTTCGAATTTTTATCCTGTATTATTTTATATTGGTAGAATACAAAGTGTAAAAAAAATAGAGATGATCATTCAGTCTATGGATATTTTGAGGCGAAAAGGTCTACTTATGAATCTTGTAATAGTGGGAAAAGATGTAGATGGAGTTCATTTAGAAAATGAAGTGAATAAATATAATCTTGGCTCTCATGTCTGGTTATATGGACCTTGTTATGACGAGATG